>Ga0184637_10002090_pt1 | contig 12992 bp, 12 predicted proteins | sample PLM3_127_b2_FD_133143 | JGI IMG/M metagenome (GOLD analysis project Ga0184637, IMG submission 133143) | Groundwater sediment microbial communities from an aquifer in East River, Colorado, USA - PLM3_127_b2 | ecosystem: Environmental > Terrestrial > Soil > Riparian zone | place: USA: East River...
AAGCTCATAATGGCGGGTTATGACGTGGACTTTGCCTCTGACGGGAAGACAGGGTTGAATAAAGCGTTGACTACAAATCCTGATTTGGTGCTTTTGGATATGGTGCTTCCCAAATTGAGCGGTTTGGAGATCCTGGCTGAACTCAGAAAAAACCCCAAAACAACGAAAACTCCCATTATAATTCTCAGTAACTGGGATCAGGATGAGGATATAAAAAAAGGTCTAGAGCTTGGAGCTAACCATTTTTTTTCAAAGACCCTTATTACTCCGAAGGAATTAGTAAAGAAGATTCAGGTGCTTTTATCGAAAAGTAGGGTTGAAGATGAAAGCCTTTCCTTTCTCATTAGTTATCATGTTAATATTCAGACTAATCAGGCTGACGCTCCACAGCTAGCAAAGGATTTTGAATTCAATGAAGTATTTTCTTGTTCTAAATGTGATAATCCTATTACCCTGGCACTTATACCCGACAAAGCCTTTGTTAGTAAGGGACATCGTTTTGTGGCGCATTTTGTTTGCCCTAACTGTAGTGAGGTTTATTAAGACGTCCCTTTTCTTAACCAAAGATTTCCGCCCATAGGTAGTTTGAATAATTCATTTGATAATCCACATGTTTTCAAAGTTAGGTACTATCATATCTTTTTACATTGCTACCATAATGTATATGTATTAATTGTAAATCTAATATTTTTTGAGAAGTATTAAGATAACCTGTTGTTTTTCTATAGTCATTATTGTCACTTTGAAGGAGGAGGAAATCAGATGTGTAATAAAGTTATTCTATTAATTGTACTATTATTTTCAATATTACATATATCTATTAGCCCGGCTTTTACGAAGGAACCAGAAAATCTCCACACATTAAAACAACAGGTTGTTTTTTATCATGACTCCGGGGAATGTGATTTTGACCAGGAGACCGTTACTCAAAGAGCACGGAATTATCTTGAAAAGCGAATCTCTAATAATAACAGGTTGCAAAATAAAGAGAGATTAGCGATAGTCTTTGATATTGATGAAACAACTTTATCCAATTATGAACATTTATTTGAGCTCAATTTTGGCATCATACCTCAGTTGGTGCTCGAAGAGATTCAAAAGGCTGACGACCCCGCAATAAAAGCAACACAGAGACTTTACCAATATGCTAGAAAACAGGGTATAGCAGTCTTTTTCATAACTGGTCGTGCAGAGAAATTAAGGGTAATTACTAAAAAGAACCTAAAATCAGTTGGCTATGATAAATGGGACGGCCTGTACATGAAACCCAATGACTATGAAAACAAATCGGTAATTCCTTATAAGAGTTCGATGAGAAAAATCATTCAAGATATGGGATATACGATTGTAGTAAATATTGGAGATCAATTCAGCGATCTAGCGGGTGGATATGCCGAGAGTGTATATAAACTCCCTAACCCGTATTACTTTATCCCCTGATTCAACTAGATTATAGTTGCTTAAAATTTATACCGGGCATCCTGAGCATGTCGAAGGATGATTCCAGGAATAATATTAGGCCCAACAATAAACCTTCACACTTCGACCCTTCGATAGACTCAGAGCTCAGTGTGAACGGTTTTGTTACAACTCTATAAATGGAAAGTTGTGACCCTTACCCACTTCAAGAGCTCCTTCGATTGTTCGACTCGCTCCCTACTCAGGGCTTACTGCTCAGTACAGGATAATCGAAGGGTAATTTAAAAATGTGTAAGGATTATCTTAAGCCTTCCCATAAACTGGTATTCCAGCGCCACTTATTGGCCTTGAATCCTCGGAGCATAGGAAAACAATGACCTTGGCAATCTCCTCGGGTTTAACCCACTTTGAGAAATCATCGTCTGGCATATCCCTTCTATTAGCTGGTGTATCTATTGTGCTTGGTAGTATTGCGTTTACGTTAATTTTGTAATTTCTTACCTCATCGGCGATAGTTTCTGTTAGATTTAGCACTCCAGCCTTTGAAGCCGAATAAGCTCCCACGCCAGCCGATCCTTTCCGTGCAGGCCTCGAGGATATATTTACAATCTTCCCATAATTTTTCTTTATCATGTATGGTAAAACACCCTTCAAACATAGGAATGCCGATTTGAGATTCATATTCATCATTCGGTCCCAGGTTTTCTCATCAGTGTCAATGATGTTGGAGTAGACAAATCCTCCAACAATATTTACTAAGATGTCAATCCTTTTGAATTTATCTATGCATTGCTTTATCAGCCGTGAAACTTGATTTTCTCTTGTTACATCTGCTTTGATATAGTGAATCCTTTCTTTATGATTTTTTGTTAGTGATAAACACTCTCTTTTTTCCTTTTCAATCACATATGTGCACATTACCCTTGCTCCTTCTTCAGCAAAGGCTGAGACTACGCTCCTTCCAAGTGCTCCCGTTCCCCCTGTAATAATTGCAACCTTATCCTTGAGCTTATCCATATTTCCTCCAGAAAGAATGGAATTTTCATGATTTTATCCTGAGTAATTATGAATGAATTTTTACAATTTTAATATCTAAACGTAAGTGTTAATTTGAATTAGAAAACGGGGAAGGATTTTAGTCCTATATGAATTTATCAACAATTACAAAGTCTCATTCCCGAATGCTACCCGATAGAAGCATTCGGGTACGAGCGTAATCGGGAATCCACATGATGCAATTCTTAAACATTCGTCCCCCACAGGAGCCTGAACCGAGTTAATCGAAGTGCGTGTCCTGTGTAAAAGCGAAGGAGGGGAGGATCAAGGTGGGGGTAAAATAATGTTATTCCAAGAAAAAAGGGTTGCCCCGATTTCTTGATTGACAGATCTTAAAATTATGGTATTATATCTTAGGATTTTGTTGCAGTAGTTCCATTCTAAATTAAGATTCTTATCTAAATTTTTTCCGAACCACTAGCACAATCCAATTTTATATATAGGAGGTACCTTTATCATGGCAGAACGTGAGATTGGCACTGTCAAGTGGTTCAATTCGACCAAAGGTTTTGGTTTTATTGAGCGCGTAAATGGCAATGATGTCTTTGTTCATTACAGTGAAATAAATGGCAGCGGCTATCGTTCACTAGAAGAAGGGCAACGTGTAGAATTCACGGTTACTGAAGGCCAAAAAGGCCCACAGGCCCAGAATGTTGTTCCAGCTTAGTAAAAATTTATTTTATTTTTAGCTGAAGCAAACTACAAAAAAAGCCCAGCGATTTTGCTGGGCTTTTTATTTAACTACTTATAAACAATCTTATACTAGATCATTTGATTTTAAGTATAAAGAGGAGCAGTAATAATAGACCTCCCGGAGGTAATAAATTGCACTGAAAGGGGATTAATTATTCAACAAAAGGGCAGAGTGGTATATGCTGTAAAAGCATTAAAGTTGACCACTCAAAGATTTTGTGCACAATTTATGTAGTACAAACAGTTACCGGGAAGAGGTGAAATGTATGAAAGGCCTTAAATATCTGATAATAGCATTTCTTACCGCAGTGATATTCACTCTGGGGACCACGCCTGGCATGGCTCGCAACGGTGGACATGGAGGAGGCCATAAAGGTGGACATGGTGGTTTTCATGGTGGTCATACAGGTGGGCATCATGGTCATGGATACCGTGGAGGTCATCATCACAATTACTATTACGGTGGTTATGGTTATTACAATTATTACTGGCCGTACCTAATCCCACCATTGGTATTAGGTACACTATTTTATTATCAGTATCAGAGACCCGTATATTATCCGAGTTATCCGAACCCCGTAAATCAGCAGGTTATCATATCACCACAGGCACAAGCACCTGCACAAACGCCACAGACTCAAGTTGTTCCACAGGAGCAGTCAGGCACTTATCAGATAATAGTTAAAGACAGGTATGGGAATCCACAGACAGTTAATATTCCCAGAGGACAGACTGTTACAATAAGCGAAGGAAAGGATGGGGAGCTTCAGATTGATTTTGAGGAACAGCCTACCTCTCAGCAGCCACTCCAACAGGGTAATACTTTTGCAGAGAACTATGAAAATGGTTCATCAGGGTATGGATCAGGCATACCTTTGAAGCAGACCGATGCTTTTGGTATTGGATGGTAATTGAAATAGGGGCTCAGTTACTTAAGCGAGTATTAGTCGGTAACTGTCGCTGCGAGCCTATTTGGTATCTATCTAGCCACAGTTAAATAAAAAAGGTGTCATGCGTCCCCTTTTTTTCATTTCGGAGAGATTTATTAGGGACTATCAAAACGAGAAAGGAAAAATTAGCTGAATTCGGTTAATCTATTGTCTAGTTTTTAGGGGGTTAAGCCATCCCCAATAAACCCCTTGCGTACTTCGCTTACTCCCTTTTATGGTTCAGGCTAAATCCAGAGATTCGGACTGGTTAAAAAAGTAGATTAGAGGTTTCCCGATAACACCAGCCAGTCTCATTGCCTCTCGCAACTCTTTAGACTGTGTGAACTTCCGTGCCTTGGGAAGATTTTCCCATTCACAAAGTACAGTCAGGTTAGTTGAGTCTTCCGCACTTCGGAAGACGCGAAAACTCTTTTCGCCGCTTGCCTTACGCATATCACTGTGATTGTGTACTGCTTGTTTCCACTTCTTATAGTCTTTTACTTTATGTCGAACAATAATGTATGTCATATATATCCCCTTATGTATAAACCTTTATATTCCCATTATCTCACGAGGACAGTCTCTTGTCAACTGAATGAAATATTCTTGAACAGTAGAATACAAGATAATCAAATCTTTAATTGTAAAAATCTATTTGCTGACGTCTGCAAGAAAAATAGGGGTCAAGTCATTTGTTGATATGTTCTCATTTTTCATCTATACCTTCATCAAATAGCTCCACTACTAAGAATTTAATTTCCAAGGGCTTTTCACCAGGTCATCAGCAATAAGGTAACACCTCAGAAGATATTCCTAAGGTTGGGATGTATAGCCAAGCGTCTATGTGATTTCACATTAAAAGAGGTAGCTGATTGGTTTGAGGAAGGTAGTTACGGTGTATTTGGACGAGCGTGTCATGAAGTGCGGTAGAAGATAGATTCATATAACAGGTTTCGTAAGATGGCGAAAGGTCCTCAGATTAGAATTAGTCAACAAAAGATTTGACCCCTTTTCCTTTCACTACATGCGGTTAGACAGATGGTGATACCAGATAGAATGAGAAGTGTAGATGAGGTAAGATATGTAATTGAGAATGGTGGAATAATCGAAGATTATCCTAAAGATGAAAGGGGACACAGTTGTTTACTTTTGGGAAAGGGAGAAGATGGACGTCCAATTCATGTTGTATGTACTCCGAAAGAAGATTATTTAGCTATCATAACAACCTATCTTCCAAGTCCTGAGCAGTGGACTGATAATTCTAGAAAGAGGAAAAAATAATGGAGTGCATGTATTGTAAAGGCAAAATGGAGCGCAAGACAGCTCCATTTCAAATTAATCGCAAAGGATATCATCTTACATTCGACAGAATTCCAGCCTGGGTTTGCTCACAATGCGGAGAGGTCTATTTTGATGAAGCGGAAGTGGAAAATATTCAAACAGTATTAAATATTCTGGACGAACAAACTGAAAAATTAAGGGCAATTGGATAAGATGATCAAATAAGCACTAAGGGAGAGATGTGGTAGAGACCTATGTGTATCAGATAAAAGCAAGAAAAAGGTACGCAACCCTTTTCATTGATCATATAAAGTTTCGATCTGGCCCTAGAAACTCAGAGTGATCTCAATGATTGGAAGAGGAATAGATTGCTTCGTTTCCTTCGAAACCCCTTCGATGGTTCGAACCTTCGATAAACTCAGGGCTCAAGGATGAATGTCTGGGGTATCAAATGGTTAGGTGCGTGATTTTAAATGACAGTTTATCCTATGCAGGTCTTAAAATTTACTAGAATTACTTAAACTTAAGGAGAAGGATGGACCTTTTTATTTCAATGAAAGCCCAGACGATTTTAAAGGGCTTATACATTGACTGTAACTTGATGCAGATGCCAACTGCCCAGACAGAGCCGTTTTTTATAGCTGAATTTAGAGAAGACCGAGAAGAACAATTAAAGCTTCTTACTAATTACGCAAGGATACTGCAGGAAAAGTTTGATGGAGATCAGGATTTTTTAATAGAGGTTACACATTTAGGATTTATGATAAAAAAGAAAGTGGATGAAAATCTTGAATACATGGATGAGTGGGAAAATTGGGTGAGCTTTTCTAGAAAGTTATATGAAGAACTCATCGATGTGGTCGGAGACTAGGTAACCAAGTTCTCCCCGAGGCTTTATTTATAGTATAAGACTTGATATTCCTAACTTGCTTTTCCATCCATATTTGCTAGTATTTGTACTCAATTAACAGAGAAGTAAAATCCTATCACCGAATGCTTTAAATAATTCACCAAATGTCAAAGGAAAAACCGGTAGATTATAAGAATACTCTAAACCTTCCCCGAACCGGACTCAATATGAAGGCTAACCTCAACCAGATGGAGCCTGAGATTCTTAAGGGTTGGGATGCTAGAAATATATTTGGAAAGATTAGACAGAAGTCAAAGGGAAGACCCAAGTTCTTACTCCATGACGGGCCTCCATATGCCAACGGTCATATCCACCTTGGTCATTGCCTGAACAAAATACTCAAGGACATTATTGTAAAGTCGAAAACGATGTTTGGCATGGATTCGTATTATATTCCAGGATGGGATTGTCACGGGCTTCCAATTGAATATCAGGTAACAAAAGACCTCGGTTCTAAGAAGGAGAATGTATCAGTATACGAAGTAAGACAGATGTGCAGAAGGTATGCTGATAAATATATAAACATTCAGCGAGAAGAATTTAAACGGATCGGTGTTTTTGGGGACTGGAATCACCCATACCTCACCATGAGTTATGACTATGAAGCAACAATTGCTAAAGAGCTGGGAAATTTTATTAAGGTTGGAAGTTTATATCGGGGAATGAAGCCAGTTCATTGGTGCTACTCGTGCCAAACGGCTTTAGCGGAGGCCGAAGTAGAATACGAGGAAAAGGTTTCACCATCAATCTACGTCAAGTTTCCATTGTATGGAGAGGGGAGAACAAAATCCCTATCCGCTCTTGGGGATAAGAAGATATCAGCACTCATATGGACAACTACTCCCTGGACTCTTCCGGCGAACCTTGCGATTGCGTTTAATCCCGGTTTTTCTTATGCCGCCGTTGAGTATATGGATGAGGTGTACATTCTTGCTGAAGAACTATCTAAGAGTGTACTGGGTGAGGGAGTCAAGTTAATAGAAGACCTTGACTTTAGTCATATTAAAAACATGAAATTTAGGCACCCCTTTTACAACAGGGAATCTTTAGTCACCGAGGGTGAATTCGTTACCCTGGAAACAGGGACTGGAATCGTTCATATAGCTCCTGGGCATGGTCAGGATGACTTTGAAATTGGAAAGAGATACAACCTTGATATTTACGCCCCTGTTGACAAGAAAGGTTTATTCACAGACCAAGTAGAATACTTTAGCGGAATGTTTGTTTATGATGCCAATCAGAAGATAATTGAGAAGTTAAGGGATGAAGGGAATCTTTTAAGAGAAGAAAAGATTACTCATTCATACCCACATTGCTGGAGGAGCAAGAACCCCATTATCTTCAGGGCGACACCCCAGTGGTTTATATCAATGGAGATAAATCAATTAAGAGAAAAGTCATTAAAAGAAATTGATCGTGTGAATTGGATACCTGATTGGGGTAGGGAAAGAATTTACAAATTGATTAAGAACCGACCAGACTGGTGTGTTTCAAGGCAGAGGGCTTGGGGAGTTCCGATAGTGGCATTTTACTGTTCTGGTTGTGATTCTGTGCTTTTGGATCCTAAGATTGTTGAACATGTATCCGAGATTTTCAAAAAGAAAGGTTCAGACGCATGGTACACGCTCAATGTGCAGGAATTAATTCCAACTGGAACAAAATGTCCGGAGTGCGGTGGTCAAAGCTTTTCAAAGGAGACGGATATACTCGATGTGTGGTTCGATTCTGGTGTGAGTTTTTCATCTGTATTAGAGGGAAACCCGGAATTAACAATGCCGGCCGACATGTATCTAGAGGGAAGCGACCAGCACAGAGGATGGTTTCACTCAAGCCTTCTGGTTTCTGTTGGTACAAGAAATATAGCACCGTATAAATCAGTCCTGACGCATGGGTTTGTTGTTGATAAAGAGGGTGAAAAGATGTCTAAGTCGCAGGGTAATGTGATTGCGCCCTCGGATATTATCAAGAAATATGGGGCTGAAATACTGAGGTTGTGGGTTGCAGCCGAAGATTATAGAGGTGATATCAGAATATCCTCAGAGATTCTGGATAGGTTTGTGGAATCCTATAGAAAGATTAGGAATACATTTAGATACCTCCTTGGGAACCTTTTTGACTTTGATCCGGAAAAAGACAGGGTTGAGTATGAAAAGATGGAGGAAATTGACAAGTGGATTCTGAATAGACTAAGCAGGGTTTGCAAAAAGTTAATTAAGGCATATGAAGAATACGAGTTCCATATTGTCTATCATGAACTGCAGAGGTTCTGCATTGTGGATTTGAGTTCGGTTTACCTAGATTCACACAAGGACCTTCTTTACACATTTCATCCGAGTTCAAAAAGGCGCAGGTCTGCGCAGACCGCTTTATATCTTATCGCAGGTTGGCTCACAAAACTTTCGGCTCCGATTCTCTCATTTACATCGGAGGAAGTATGGAATTTCATTCCTGGCGAGAAGGAAGAGAGCGTTCATTTATCAGAAATTCCAGAGATCGAATTCCTAAACGATGATCTTGAGGAAAAGTGGACTAGGCTTCTCATCATAAGGGATGAAATTTTGAAAGCCCTTGAGATAGCTAGAAAGGAGAAGTTTATCGGTAGTTCATTAGAGGCTGGTGTTTTAATCTACACGGGTGACGAAAATTTTACATTACTATCAAGTGATCTGGAACTTATACGATTGCTTGCGATTGTGTCTCATGTCGAAGTGCTAAATGAAAAACCGAAACAATCAGATTTCTTATTTACAAGCACAGAAATTCCCAACTTCAATGTTAATATCATAAATGCTCCTGGAAATAAATGTGAAAGGTGCTGGAACTATAGGGTTAGTGTTGGTGAGTTTCATAATTATCCTTCTCTCTGTGATAGGTGTGTTGCTAATCTAGAGGGTAGGGATATTTAATGAAGTATTAATTTATAGAGAAGCGTGCTTCTTTAATCCCGGCCAGCTATCAATCGGGTCTGTTGACTTAACTACATGCATTCCAGCATCCTCAAATCTTTTAAAGGCACAGTCTGCCTCTTCTGTATAGTCGATGACTCCTGGAATTACTACTGGAGAGGTACAATCCTCAAGGAGGTATATTTTTTCTACAAGTGTCTTTTTGTATTTCATTACGGTGCTTAGCAAGTCTGCTATTGTCCATGCAACGCAATGGCTCTTAGCCTGTCCCGCTATTACAATTGCGTCGAAATCCCGGAGTTCTTCATATATATCCTCTGACTTTGCGGCTTTCTGAAAAAGCGATTCTGACCTGATTCCAAGTGAATCTCCATCGGGACCGGTCATTACTTCAGGCACTAGAACCGAATAATGCTCGGTTAGAGGATTATCACCCTTTACATGGATATGTGATTGACTGCAGCGAGCGATTGTGTGGAAAAAGATAGCCTCTTCAACGGAAGACACTAATGCGTGTCCAATGCCGCCGAGCATTGCATGATAGGGCCAGATTGTGAGCTCATACTTCCCAGATTTTTTTAGCTCATCCGTGTAATTCAATAGGTGGCGTCGCACGTATTCTGCACTCTTATGTAAGTTAGGGCTAAGGTCAGTGTTGAATCCCCAGATGCCCTCAACAATATCTTCATGGGAAATGAGAGTGAAAGGGGAGGGGTGATCACCATTTTTATTTACAAGGAAGATGCCATGGAAGATTTGCATCGCCTGATGTGTGTCCATAGTGGGAACAATCTGAGTGATTCTATCCAGATTTCTATAAATGAACCTGCATAATCTTTTATTGTCTGAAACTGCACCGACTCCAGACCTCCCTGCGACAAAGAGTTCGAAGTCTGGTATGCAAAATGTGTTCTGGACATCTACAGCTATCAAGCAAAGCCTGAGGCGATCGTCAGCTGCAGGGCGTATATTATGTTTTTCTGACCATTCGATAGCATTTTCGGCGGTTTTTTGATAATCAACCCTCCAAACCTTTGAAACCTTATTAGGTTTAAAATGTGGTGGTATAGGGAGTTCTTTTTCTTTCATAAATTTTGCTAAGATCAAATTAAGATTTTAATTAACTTGGGTGAAGATTTAATGAGAATTTATTTTATTGTTATTTTACATATCTTCTTTGAAACGTAAAATCTCTATTGTTGCTTGTATCATATTAAATAAACTACTCTTATAGTTTCTTGACATTAATTTTACATATAGCGATAATCAAACTGGAATTGGATTTCAGAAAGATGGGTTAAGATTATCAAAATAAAATAAGGAAGCTAGTAAAATTAAAGCGAACATTTTTATTACCTGCCTAGTAGATACCTTTTATCCCCATGTTGGTGAGAGTATGGTAAAGGTTCTTCGCAGGCTCGGTGTTGATTTAGATTTTCACAACGACCAAACATGCTGTGGTCAGCCAGCCTTTAACAGCGGATTTCAATCTGATTCTAAAGTACTTGCAAGGAGGTTTCTATCAATATTCGATAGGGATGAGTACATCGTCTGCCCTTCTGGTTCATGCACTGCTATGGTAAAGATTTTTTATATGGATCTTTTTAGGGATGATCCCAAATTGCTTGCGGTCGCTGAAAAGGTGTCATCTAGGGTTTTTGAATTTTCTGATTTCGTTGTAAATGTTCTAAATAGGGAGGATGTTGGCTCCCGTTTTAATGGAAAGGTCACTTACCACGACTCCTGTCATCTATTGAGAGAACTTCACATCCATGATGAACCGAGGAGGTTAATCCGATCAGTAAGGGGAGTCGAGTTCATAGAGATGAAGTTACACGATGAATGTTGTGGCTTTGGCGGAACATTTTCTGTTAAGTATCCGGATGTTTCCGTTTCAATATTGGATGAAAAGATAGAGAGCATTATTAATACAGGGGCGGATGCCTTAGTTTCAACCGATATGGGGTGTCTCATGCATATTGGTGGTGCCCTAAGTCGGAGAAAAGTTTTAGTAAAGGCAATGCATATATCAGAGCTTTTAGCCTCCGAATAGAATAATAACCTCAAGAAAAGGGTGTATTTACATGGAAATAGGCAAATTAGAATTTAAAAAGGATTCTCAGAGAGCGGTAAATAACAAAACACTGCAAAGGGCCTTGATATATGCAACAGACCGCCTTAGGGAAAGGAGGAAGGCAGCTGTTGAAAAGGTCAAGAATTGGGAGGAACTCAGGACTCGAGCAAGAGAAATCAAGGAAGAAGCTATAAACAATCTCGATAGATACCTTGAATTGTTAGAATCAAATGTCATTAAGGTTGGTGGGATTGTCCACTGGGCAAAGGATGCTGAAGAGGCTTCTTCAATAATTTTAGATATAGCTGTTAAGAGAAACGTAAAGTCAGTTGTGAAGAGTAAATCGATGGCAACCGAGGAGATAGAACTCAACCATGTATTTGAAAGTTCCGGGATAGAGGTTGTTGAAACCGATCTCGGAGAATATATAATCCAGCTCGCGGGTGAAACTCCCTCTCACATAACTGCTCCTGCCATCCATAAAACTAAAGAGGATATCGCAAGGCTTTTCTCTGAAAAGTTAAATATTCCTTACTATCCCGAGTCAGAACAATTGACGAAGGTTGCTAGAGATATATTGAGAGGGAAATTCCTAAACGCTGATATGGGTGTTTCAGGCGTTAATTTTGCTGTCGCTGAAACCGGCACTATAGTAATTGTTGAGAATGAAGGGAATGCAAGATTATCAACTACACTTCCTAAAATACATGTCGCCCTGATGGGTATAGAAAAGATTATTCCTCGTTTTTCAGATTTGTCAGTTTTATTGAGTGTCCTTGCGAGGAGTGCTACAGGACAGAAGATGTCATCCTATGTGTCTTTTATCAGTGGTCCAAGAAGGAAAAATGAAAACGATGGTCCTGAAGAGTTCCATCTTGTTATTTTAGACAACGGAAGATCCGGGATTCTGTCTTCCAATGTTACGAGGGAGTCACTTTATTGTATAAGGTGTGGCGCATGTCTAAATATCTGCCCGGTCTACAGAAAGGTTGGGGGACATTCCTATGGATGGGTGTATTCAGGACCAATTGGTGCAATCATTACACCACAGCTACAGGGATTAAAAAAGGGCTCAGAGCTGCCGTTCGCATCTACACTTTGTGGTGCATGTAAGGACGTATGCCCTGTAAAGATTGATATTCCAAGGATTTTATTAGAGCTTAGGAGAAGGGTTGTCGAAGGGAGATCTGAAGATAGGGTAGGGGGAGGGTTTTTTCAAAAATTGGGAATAAAACTCTGGCGCTTATCTATGGAAAAAAGAAAGATATATGAGGTATTACTTCCATTATCCTATTTTCTACAGCAAATCTGGACTCGGGGTAGCCAAGATATGATTAAGACTTTACCATTTCCATTTTCTCTCTGGACTAAGCATCGCGATTTTCCACGTGTATCAAAACATCCGTTTAGGGAGAGGTGGAAAGAAATTAAGCAATTATAATTCTAGGGAATTAATGGGGGTAGGTAACGAGTCCCTTCGGCTTGGCTCAGGTTAGGCTTGCTCTTTACAAATTGAATGAAAAAATAAAAACTCAATTCAAATGATTGAATAAATGATGAATAATTCAAGAGAAGAAATATTAAAACAGATTAGAAAAGGACTTCAAAATGCTAATATTGAAGCTATGAATATTGCTAAACCCAGAATCATTGGTCGGGAAAATACCTTTTCAACTGTGGATGATGAGAAGTCTAGACTGATAGAGCAATTTATTTCTGAAATT
>Ga0184637_10002091_pt1 | contig 12991 bp, 12 predicted proteins | sample PLM3_127_b2_FD_133143 | JGI IMG/M metagenome (GOLD analysis project Ga0184637, IMG submission 133143) | Groundwater sediment microbial communities from an aquifer in East River, Colorado, USA - PLM3_127_b2 | ecosystem: Environmental > Terrestrial > Soil > Riparian zone | place: USA: East River...
CCGTGGGTGGGGATCATTCCACCCGGCACCCCGGACACCGTGGACGTGAATCACATGTGCCCCTACGATCCGGCCAAGGCGAAGGCCCTCCTGACCGAGGTGGGGTACGGCCCGCAGAAGCAGATGACCTTCGAGCTGATGACCGACACCGAGAAGTCGGTGTACAACGTCATCGCCACGGTGATCAAGGAGCAGCTCGGCCGCATCGGCGTGACGGCGAACATCAGGCTGGTCGACAAGGTCAGCTGGATGAACACGGTCCTGAATGACGGCCCGTTCGACATGCACGTCGAGGATCTCCTGTCCCTGTTGACCATGGACAGCAACGGTTTCCTGTCGATGACTACGGCGGCCTGGAATCAGGCGCGCCACACCGACACCAAGGTCGACGACTATTACGTTCGCTACGCCCGGGAGATGGACCCGGTGCGGCGCAAGGCCATCGCCAAAGAGTTCCAGGAGTACATGGCCGACAAGCTCTACTGGAACACCGTCTCCGGCTCACCGTTCTACATAGTCGCGCAGCCGTGGATGAAGAACTACGTGTACAACGCGGAGTTCGAGGTGCACTACGAAAAGGTTTGGCTGGATAAGTAGGAGGCCCCGAATATGGAGGTCCGACGCTTGACGCTGGGAACAGCCGCGATCGTCACCCTGACCCTGCTCCTGTCCGGCCCGCCTCTGGCCGAAGCCCAGAAACGCGGCGGAACTCTGCGAGTCTCGTACGGCAACGAGATCGCGCATCTCGATTTCCACACCGCGCCTGGCTACGAGATGATGTGGGTCGCGATGAACGTCGGGTGCGGGCTCGTGAACATCACGCCCGACGGGAAGTTCGTCCCCGACGCCGCCGAATCGTGGTCGATGTCGTCCGACGGTCTGCTCTACACGTTCAAGCTCCGGACGAACGTCCTGTTCCACGACGGCACCAAGGTGGACGGCGCCGCGGTGAAGTTCAGCATCGATCGGCTCAAGGACCCGGCGACCAAGTCGGGGATGCGGACGTTCTACGACCCGATCAACAGCGTCGAGGTGATCGATCCTCACACCGTGCAAGTCCGCTTGAAGCACCCCTACGCGTTCTTCCTGCACATGCTCGCCGGGTACCGCACCGGTCTCGTGATCTACAATCCCGTCGCGACACAGAAGTACAGCCTGGACGATCGGAAGCAGGGCAAGCCCGAGGCCGTGTCGGGGTGCGGACCGTTCCGGCTGATCGAATGGGTGAAGGGAAGCCATCTGGTGATGGAGCGCTTCGACAAGTACTTCGTGCCCGGGCTGCCCGTCCTCGACCGCGTCATGATCCGCACGATCAAGGATCCTGTCACGGAGATGGCCGCGTTCAAGGCGGGAGAGATCGACTTCGTCGCGTCCTTCTCGCCCGAGCACATCGACACGCTCCGAGCCCAGAACCCGCGCGCCCAGATCATGACCGGCAAAGAGACCACGCCCATGGTGGCGCAGATGAAGGTGACGGTGCCGAAGGACGGAAAGCCCATGTCCAAGGACCGCGCCCCGCACCCGATCTTCAGCGACATCAGGGTGCGCAAGGCGGTGGGATGCTACGGGATCGACCGGGGGGAGATCGTGAAGATCGCGTTCAAGGGTCTGGCGACCCCGTGGGTCGGGATGGTCCCGCCCGGGACCCTGGACACGGTCGACGTGAACCATCTGTGCCCCTACGACCAGGCCAAAGCGAAGGCGCTCCTGGCCGAGGCCGGATACGGTCCATCGAAGCCGCTGACGTTCGAGCTGATGACCAACACTGAGAAGTCGGTGTTCAACGTCATCGCCACGGTCATCAAGGAGCAGATGGCGCGCATCGGCGTGACCGCGAACATCCGGCTGGTGGACAAGATCACGTGGATGTTCGCGTACACCCAGGACGGGCCGTACGACATGCACGTCGAGGATCTCCTGTCCCTGCTCACGCCCGACAGCAACGCCTTCCTGACCGTGACCACCGGGTCGTGGAACGGGTCGCGTCACACCGACACCAAGGTCGACGACTACTACGCCCGGTACGCGCGAGAGATGGATCCGGCCAAGCGCAAGGTCATCGCTAAGGAGTTGGTGGAGTACATGGTCGACAAGCTCTACTGGAACACCATCTCTGGCTCGCCGTTCTACATGGTCGCCCAGCCGTGGGTGAAGGGCTACGTCTACAACGCCGAGTTCGAGGTGCACTGGGACTCGGTCTGGCTGGACAAGTAGCGATCGGTCCATGAGGCCAGGAAGGAGTCAGGCCATGCGCGCGAATCGTCTCCTGCTCGGGATAGCAGCATGTCTGGCCATCGCGGTCGTCGTCTCCGCCGTCACGACGGCGGGCGCGCAGAAGCGCGGTGGCACGCTGCGGGTGGCCTACGGCAACGAGATCCTGGGCCTCGACTTCCACACCCTGCCCGGCTACGAGATGCTCTGGGTCGCGTCGAACGTCGGATGCGGGCTGATCGGCCTGACCCCCGACGGGAAGTTCGTCCCCGACGCCGCCGAATCGTGGCAGATCTCGCCGGACGGGCTGCTCTACACGTTCAAGCTCCGGAAGGACGTCCTCTTCCACGACGGCACCAGGGTCGACGCCTCCGTCGTCAAGTTCACCATCGACCGCCACCTGGACCCCGCGACACGGTCCAGCATCCGGACGTTCCTCGCGCCGGTGCACTCGGTCGAGGTGCTCGACCCGTACACGGTGCAGATCCGGCTCAAGCATCCGTACGCGTTCATGATGCACATGCTGGCGCAGTACCGCACGGGGCTCCTCCTCTACTCGCCCACCGCGACGCAAAAGTACTCGGTCGAGGACCGGAAGGCCGGCAAGCCCGAGGCGGTGGTCGGCTGCGGGCCCTTCCGGCTCGTGGAGTGGGTGAAGGGGACCCACCTGGTCATGGACCGCTTCGAAAAGTACTTCGAGCCGGGAGTCCCCCTCCTGGACCGGGTCGTGATCCGCACCATCAAGGATCCGGTCACGCAGATGGCCGCGTTCAAGGCCGGCGAGATCGACTTCATTGCCGACTTCTCGGCCGATCACGTCGACACCCTCCGGGCGCAGAGCCCGCGCGGCCAGGTCATGACCGGGAAAGAGACCACGCCGATGGTCGCGATGATGAAGGTCACCGTGCCTGCGGATGGTAAGCCCCTGTCCAAGGACCGCGCGCCGCACGCGATCTTCAACGACATCAGGGTCCGCAAGGCCGTCGGCTGCTACGGGATCGACCGCAACGAGATCGTCAAGATCGCCTACAAGGGACAGGCGACGCCGTGGCTCGGGATCATCCCGCCGGGCACGCTGGACACGGTCGACGTCAACCACATGTGCCCCTACGATCCGGCCCGGGCGAAAGCGCTGCTGGCCGAGGCCGGCTACGGCCCACAGAAGCCGTTGACGTTCGAGCTGATGACCAACACCGAGAAGTCGGTGTTCAACGTGATCGCGACCGTGATCAAGGAACAGATGGCACGGATCGGCGTGACCGCGAACATCCGGCTCGTCGACAAGCCGAGCTGGATGCTCACGGCCACGCAGGATGGCCCCTTCGACATGTACGTCGAGGACCTCGCGTCGCTTCTGGTCGTGGACCAGAACGTCTACCTGTCGGTCACCACGGCGGGCTGGAACAGCGCGCGTCACACCGATCCGAAGGTCGACGAGTTCTACGCCCGCTACGCGCGGGAGTTGGACCCGGCGAAGCGCAAGGTCATCGCGAAGGAGCTCCAGGAGTACTCGGCCGACAAGCTCTACTGGAACACCATCTCGGGCTCGCCCTTTTACCAGGTCGCTCAGCCGTGGATGAAGGGCTACGCCTACCAGGCCGAGTTCAAGGTGCGTTACCACAAGGTCTGGCTGGACAAGTAAGGGGTCGAGGGGCGAATGCGCACCTATATCCTGAGACGGCTGCTGCAGATCGTGCCGACGATCCTCATGATCACCTTCGTGGTGTTCGTGATGATGCGGTCCGTCCCCGGGGACCCCGTGGTGGCCCTGCTCGGCGACGCCTACACGGAGGAAGACGCGGTCAAGGTGCGCGCGGAGTACGGACTGAACAAGCCGATCGTGGTCCAGTATGCGATCTGGCTCGGCAAGCTCGTCCAGGGGGACTGGGGGGCCTCGATTCTGAGCGGGCGCCCGGTCCTCCAGGACGTGTTGGTCCGCCTGCCGGTGACGCTCGAGCTGATCGTCCTGTCCATGGGGGTGGCGCTCGTGATCGCGATCCCAGCTGCGATCATCGGCGCGCTACGCCAGAATACGTGGGCCGATTACACGGCAACCACCGTCGCCATGGTCGGGGTCTCCATTCCAGAGTTCTTCATCGGGGTCCTGCTCCTCCTGGTCTTCTCCATCGGGCTCGGGGGGCTGCTGCCGAGTTCGGGCTGGGTCTACCTCCCCGGCACCTGCCCGTCGATGGTTTGCGGGGTAAGCCTCTGGGGCAACATGCAGCACGTCCTGATGCCCGCCATCGCGCTTGGCGTGGGGCGGGCCGCCATCCTGACGCGCCTCCTCCGCGCCAGCATGCTGGAGGTCATCCGCACCGAGTACGTCACCACCGCGCGGGCCAAGGGCCTGAGCGAGCGGCCGGTCGTGTTCAAGCACGCGCTGAAGAATGCCCTGATCCCGACCGTGACCGTGATGGGCCTCCAGGTCGGCTTCCTCATCGGAGCCGCGATCGTGGTGGAGACGCTGTTCGCCATGCCGGGGCTTGGCACGTTCGGCATCGACGCCATCATCGCGCGGGATTACCAGCAGGTGCAGGGCTTCGCCCTCATCACGGCCTTCGCGTTCGTCGTGATCAACCTCCTCGTCGATCTCACGTACACTTTCCTGGATCCTCGGATCCGGTACTCCTGAGGGCATAATGGCCGACGACAGCGAGTCGCTCCAAATGAAGGCGCGGGCCATCAGCGGAGGGAGCCTCCGGGAGGCGGAGCTCCCGGGCGTCGCCTGGCCGGCGAAAGTCGACCGCTCGGAGGCTCCGCTCGTGCAGGGGCTGCGCCGGCTCCGGCGCAGCACGACCGCCCTCGTCGGCGCGGCCATCGTCGTTGTGCTGATCGTGGTCGCCATCTTCGCGGACGCGCTCGCGCCCCGGAGCCCGATCGCCAGCGACCAGACCCACACCTTCGAGCGCCCGAGCTGGGACTACCCGCTCGGGACGGACCAGCTCGGGCGGGACATGTTGAGCCGCCTCATCCATGGCAGCCGGATCTCCCTGGTCGTCGGCGTGTCGTCGGTGCTGCTCGCGCTCTTCGTCGGGGTGCCGTTCGGGATGATCGCCGGGTACTACGGCGGCCGCGTCGACACGGTCATCATGCGGGCGATGGACCTCATCCTCGCCTTCCCGATCTTTCTCCTGGCCATCCTCCTGATGGTGATCTTCGCGCCGACGGCGGGACTCATCGGCGCCATCAAAGTCACAGGCGCCATCGCCATCGTGCGGATCCCGATCTACGCCCGGCTGGTCCGGGGCAGCGTGCTCTCCATCAAGGAAAAGGAATACATCGAGGCGTGCCGCGCCCTCGGCGTGCGCGATCCGTGGATCCTCCTGCGCCACATCCTGCCCAACTGCTGGGCCCCGATCATCGTGACGACGACCCTCGGCATCGCCACCTCGATCATCGTGGAGGCCACGCTGTCCTTCCTCGGTCTCGGCACCCAGCCGCCGACGCCGAGCTGGGGCTGGGACCTCAAGGCCAACGTGTCGTTCATCCAGGCCAACGCCTGGCTCTCGCTCTTCCCGGGCCTCGCCATCTTCGTCACCGTGCTCGGCTTCAATCTATTCGGCGACGGCCTGCGCGACGCGCTCGACCCAAGACTGAAGTAACCCAACCCCCACCCTCCGCGACCGGTCGTGGGGTCAGAGCGGCCGGTGGGGTCGATGAGACCCTGTACGATGCCAGAGTCCGAGCGTGGCACCTTGCCGAGAGCGCCCTCGAGACCCAGCGCCACCGAGCGCCTGGAACGGAACTGCGCCTAGAGGCAAGGTCGCCACAGTGCACGTCCGGTGGGGAATCGCGCTACGAGCGCCAGTACAGGGTATGACACCGCACTGTGGCTCCGCGGCTCGGACAAAGGAGGTGCGATGACAGCCCATCGCGTCATCGTCCTTGATGCCGACCGCCGCAGCCTGCACGACCGAACGGTGCGGCACGAGGGCGTGGCGCTCGAAACGTTTGCTCACTGGCTCGCCGACCTCGCGGGCGGCGGGGTGAGTGACGTCGCCGTCGCACTGGAAGTCCCGCGCGGAAGCCATCGTCGACACGTTGCTGGCCCGCGGGTTTCATGTCTTCGCCCTTAATCTAGATAGGTCGGATGTACATCCGGCGCACGGTCCCAGTCGCCGGGGGGCCTGAACGCACCGTATCCGACCTCGACCCGCTCACGGGCTGATGTATCGAAATCGCGACTGTATGGGAATCGCCCCTTGCGGCGTTGCAAACCGTCACCTATCATGCTCGCCATACGACCGGGACTGGAGCGTTCGCGATGAGCCTGTCCGTCTCGTATCGGGTGTTGCCCTGCCGCGGTTCTCTGTCGGTCCGGGAAGCCGGCCCGACTGAGCCACCCCCGCCGCGCCTCCTCGATCGCGTCCGTGCCGCCGTCCGTCTTCGCCACTACAGCCGTCGCACCGAGAAAGCGTACGTCGCGTGGATCCGCCGCTACATCCTCTTCCACGGCAAGCGTCACCCCATGGACATGAGCGCGCCGGAGATGACTCGATTTCTGAGCTCACTGGCGGTCGACGGGGGAGTCGCCGCGTCCACGCAGAACCAAGCGCTGAGCGCTTTGCTGTTCCTCTACCGCGACGTGCTCGAAGTCGACGTGCCGTGGCTGGACGGTATCGTGCGGGCCAAGCGTCCCCAGCGCCTGCCCATCGTCCTGACACGCGAAGAAGTCCGGGCCGTGCTCCGCTCCCTCCACGGTGTCCCGCGGCTCATGGCGTGCTTACTCTATGGGTCGGGGCTGCGCTTGCTCGAGTGCTGCCGGCTACGTGTTCAGGACATCGACTTCGGCGGCAATCAGATCGCAGTCCGCGGCGCCAAGGGCGACAAGGATCGCGTCACCATACTGCCATCGGTGATCAAGCAGGACCTGGCGAGGCATCTCGACACGGTCCGCGAGCAACATGCGCGCGACGTTCAGTCTGGAGCCGGCTGGGTCGAGCTCCCGTACGCGCTCGGCCGCAAGTATCCGAACGCCGGGCGCGAATGGGTGTGGCAGTGGCTCTTCCCGGCCACGCGTTTCTATCGGGAGCAGGCCACGGGTCAAGTCCGCCGGCACCACCTGCACGAGACCGTGCTCCAGAAAATCGTCAAGGACGCCGTGCACCGCGCCGGGATCGCCAAGCGGGCGACTCCACACACGCTCCGCCATTCGTTCGCGACGCATCTGCTCGAAGACGGCCGCGACATCCGGACGGTGCAGGAGCTACTGGGCCACCGCGACGTGAGCACGACGCAGATCTACACCCACGTGCTGAACCGTGGCCCATCGGGGGTGCGGAGCCCAGTCGACACGATGTTGGGGGCGTGAGAAACGCCGTTGCTGCATAACCCCCGGAACTGCGGCGAGATAGGCCGACCGGGTATCCCGCAACGCTGCGACGGAGAACGCGCCGGCCGTGCAAGCCGACCGCTTGGCGCAAATCGTTCCAGGACAAGGAGATACGCAACCGCCGCGTGCAACTCACGCCCATGCTAGGCCGCAGCGCCGCGCAGGTTTCGGCGCGCTACACAGACCGGCCTATCTCTGGACCGACTTATAGTTAGACGGCTCAGCTCATGCCCAGCGCTACGATAAAACTCTTCTTGGTGCACGGCGACGCGAAGCGGTTGCGGACCGCCGAGCTTTCGAACTGGACGGGGAAGGCCGTCGCTGGTCCACGGAGTGAGCTTGACGGTGTCCTTGCGCGGGACGAGGCGTCAAAGTCAGGCGTCTACTTTTTGAGTGGGATTGATTCGGAATCCGGGAAGCCTGCGGTCTACGTTGGCGAAGCCGAAAGCATCCGGGATCGCTTACGGAGCCACCTCGACAGAGACTTTTGGAATCACGTTGTCTTCTTCACCAGCAAAGACGAGAACCTGACCAAGGCGCACATTCGTTACCTTGAGGGGCGTCTCATCGAACAGGCGAAGTCAGCTGGACGCGCGCTGGTAATGAACGGACAATCGAGCGGGTCAAAGCTCCCGGAGTCCGACCGCCAAGACATGGAGATCTTTCTCGAGCGGATTCACCAGCTCATGCCGGTGCTCGGTGCAGACGCCCTAGTGCCGATTGGCTCAACACCGGAAGGCCACGCCGAGAAACAGATTCTCGTCTGTGAGATAAAAGGGTTAAAGGCCACTGGTCACCTGACTCCAGCCGGGTTCGTCGTGCTCAAGGGATCGCAAGCGGTTCTTAAGGAACGTGCGTCTGCCCACCAGTACCCGTACACCCTCGCGTCGCGAAAGAAGCTGATCGAGGATAGAACGCTGGTTCAAGACGGAGATCACTTGAAGTTCACCCGCGATGCTGAGTTCAGTAGCCCAAGCGCGGCCGCAACTGTTGTGCACGGGGGATCCGCGAATGGACTACTCGCGTGGAAGAATGATGGTGGGAAGACGCTCAAAGAACTTGAAGCCGTCTAACTTCGCAGTGCAGCAGCCCGGCGCTCGCGTTGCTCGCTCCGGCTGCTGACCGCGGGTGTTCGGCGACAATCTTCGTGCCGAAAGCGACCGCGTGCGATGCCTGAGGAGGGAAACCCGGTGGGCGACACATTACGTGAACGTTATGCCGAAGAGTTCACCTATACGGCTCATCTGACTTCGGCGGCAGTTATCCGGGCGTTCGCCCGGGTGCCTCGCGAGCATTACCTTGGACCAGGACCTTGGAGGATCTTTCAACCCTACGCGCGTTTCTACTGGACCACTCCCGATGCAGATCCAAAGCATCTGTATCACGACGTGCTCGTGGCGATTGATGAGATGCGGCTGCTGAACAACGGCCAGCCAAGCTTTCTGGCGTCGCTGATCGAGGCGCTTGAGCTCCAGGAGGGCAACCACGCTGTCCATGTCGGCTGCGGCACAGGCTATTTTACGGCGATCCTGGCTGAGCTCGTCGGGCCCAACGGACGCGTCACCGCCATTGAGGTTGACGCCGATCTTGCCGCCCGCAGTCGCGGCAACTTGGCCGACCTGCCGAATGTGGACGTCGTCAGCGGCGACGGCGGTGAGCATGATCCCGGCCCCGCCGATGCGATCCTTGTCAACGCAGGTGCTACTCATCCGCGCCGGATCTGGCTGGATTCGCTTCGCCTGAATGGAAGGCTGGTTCTACCGCTCACCGGGCTGAACCGGATCGGCTGGGTGCTCAAGGTGGTGAACCGGGACAAGGGATATGCGGCCAACTTCATCTCCTCGATCAGCATCTTCCCGTGCGTCGGGGCGCGGGATACAGACACTGCACGGCTCCTCGGCGAGGCCTTCACGAGCGGCGGCTGGGCCGCCGTGCGCTCGCTTCGCCGGGACATCCATCAGATCGAGCCCACCTGCTGGCTCCATAGCGACAACCTCTGTCTATCGACTGTGGACCCGGGGCTCTGACAGGATGGGAATCGTTTCCACGTCGCCGAACTTCGCAGTCCAGCGGACCGGGGGCTCGCGTTGCTCGCCTCCCGGCCGCTGACCGCGGCGTTAGAGGGACAAGGATCTGTGCATCGGGGCGGGCGCGCGATTCCTCGAAAGCAGCGCATCGTCGCTGAACGTCGGCTCGAGCTGCGGAAGAACGGCCGCGCGAGGCCAGTCACGGTCCGCCTCCACCGCCCACAACGCGATCCGCTCCCTGGTGGTGACTGGATGTGCGTGGTCGAGATTCAGGGCATACCGGGACGTCGACCGCTCATGCGAGCGTCTTACGGTGTCGACCAGATGCAGGCCCTTCTCCTCGCGTTCGAGCTCATGAGATTGGAGCTGCGGCTACTCCAGGACGACGGGTTCGCGCTCACGTGGCTTGGCGCCGGAGAGAACGACCTCGGCTTCCCTCGCATCGTCGAAGATGAACCAAGCTCCGCCGAGTGGCGGAGGCGCCGCTCGAAGCGAGCTCCGCGCATCACATGAATAAGCGAGAACACGCGACTACGACGTCTGAAGGCACGCCACAGATGGAGGCCAAAATGGCTGAGGACTCGGAAATGACCGATCAGCTGCTGCAACGAGAACGGTTCCACCGATTCGCATCGGTGAGGTCGTACTGAAGACTGCCCGCTATGACACAATGTATACCTGGTGGCAGACCGTGCTGGGCATCGAGCCATACCTGAAGACCGAGCAGTATTCGTTCCGCCGTCTGTCCGGTGACTATCCGTACACGCAAGTCATCATCATGAACCGGCCAGAACTGGCGGCACAGGACAGCTCAGGACCCGGCCTGGACCACGTTCAGTTCCGACATGCGTCGCTCGGCGCTCTGCTCGATCGATACGAGCGACTCCGCGACCTGGGTATCACACCACACCTGTCGATGAATCACGGGCCCTCTACCAGCTTCTATTACCGCGATCCCGATGGAAACGTTGTGGAACTGTCTCCTGTGAACTTCAGCACGGAGGCGGAGTACGTGGGCTTCGTGAATTCGGATGCCTTCAAGAAGAACATCGCCGGGATTGAGATCGATGCCAACGACTTCGTTGCCAAGTACCGAAGCGGAATGCCGCAGTCGGACCTCGTGAAGGTATCTTGAGGGACGCCCTCTAACCAGCGAATGCAGCCGCCGGCCTGCGGCCGCGGCTGATCCGCGGCGTTAGACATCCGCCGGTCAGTTGTTGGTTCCGCTCAGGGGGTTGAACCATGGTGCAAACAGTTTCTCGTCGCGAGTTCGGCAAGGGCCTTGCTCGGGTGGCATCGGGAGCAGCCCTCTTTGCGCTGCAGCCATCCTGCAGCTCTACGCGGCCGCTCTCGATCGGCCAACTGTTGCGCAACGATCTCACGGACCTCAGTGGGGCACTCTTATTTGATGATGCGGCGCGGCAGGCGGCTGCAGATGATTTTGGACACGTCGTGCGTCGGATGCCCCTCGCCGTGCTCCAGCCCGGCTCGGCTCAAGACATCGCGAAACTGGTTCAGTTCGCGAGCCGGCGTGGCCTCAAGGTTGCGATAAGGGGCAACGGCCATGCAATGTTCGGCGACACTCAAGTCGATGGTGGAGTGGTCATCGACTCGAGGAGTTTGAATTCAGTCCGAGTGACCAACTACAGCGGCCGTCGTGTCGTCGATGCTAGCGCTGGAGCGCTATGGGGCGCGGTGTTGGACACCGCCTATGCCGAAAAGCTGACGCCACCGGTAAACGTCGATACTGGCGTGCTGTCAGTTGGCGGCACGATTAGTACAGGCGGATTTGGCGGGACCTCGTGGCGCGAAGGTCTTCAGATCGATCACATACTGGAGCTCCAGGTTGTGACGGGGGTTGGCGAGCTTGTAACTTGTTCTGAGGAACGCAACGTTGACCTTTTCAACGCCATGCTTGCCGGGATGGGTCAATGCGGCATGATCGTGAAGGTCGTGATGACGCTGGTTGCCGCGCCGACCCACGTTCTCTTATTCGTTCTGAGCTACGCCGACTTACCGACCGCTATCGCTGATCTGACGTTACTCGTGAAGGATGGGCGCTTCACTTATCTCGACGGCAGAACGACTGCGCGGCCTGACAGTGCATTCACCTATAACCTCGAAGCAGGCGCGTTCTATGACACCCCCAACACTCCAGTCGAGCCTTCCCTGCTCGCGGGATTGAGGTTCGCGAGTCGAACAGCTAGGGTGATGACCTATCCTGAGTTCTTCCGTCGTGTCCCGGGTCGTCTCCCGCCTTTGCCACACCCCTGGTTGTATCTCTGCCTGCCGGCGTCCAGATTCGCCGAGTACGCAGCAGGGGTTTTCGCCTCGCCAGAAGAATTCGCCTTTTCCGCTCCGCGGTTCTCGATCTGGAGGCGGGCGAGCATCAAGCGTCCGCTCGCCCGTGTTCCGAACGAAGACCTGGTCGCCAGATTTCAACTCTCACGCATGCCGCCCGCATCAGCCGACATAGCGGCACTCGTCGCGATGAATCGCGCTCTCTACGAGCGAGCGCGCGAGATGGGCGGAACGCGACTCACGACGACGGCGATTCCGTTTTCGCAGACCGATTGGAGTCAGCACTATGGACCAGTCTGGCAATCCTTCCGGGCAGCGAAGGCACGTTTCGATCCGAGCAACGCGATCGCGTCAGGACAAGGGATCTTCCCTAGCTGAGCTACCGGACGCGATGTCTAACATCACGATCAACCTGACGCCGGCTTCGCGTTGCTCAGCCGACGCAGGTTATCGTGCGCGTTCGCCAGACAAGTGATGGATCCTCGGACTAAGGAGCACACGCGGGCTGAGTGGCGAGACCTGGGTTTCTTCTATGATCGGAACGATGATGCCAAGGAGTGGCTGCTGGTTGGGTCGCGGGCCGGTCTCCTTCGATTTTCGGAACTCCTCCGAGCATATGTTGCCAATCCGGCCAACGACATGAAGTCGGAGCACGAGCACTACGGGCCGTACATGTATCTCGAAGTGATGACGTGGCCAGAGGCAGGGCTGGACGAGCACTCTATTCATGGCCCGCTGGACTCCTTGGAACGCCTTGCCGGGCTTGTCGACCTGAAGGTTGCCAGTCTTAAGCCTGGAGAGACAGTGCGGCTTCGTGACGAGTTCGCCCCGCGCACCGCCTACACCTTAGTTCTCCAACTGCAAGCTGACGGGTTCGATCCTGCGTCAGCGGATGCAGGCTTACATGAAGGGGCTGGCGAACAAGGCGCTTGAGCGGCCCGGCATGACGCGTGACGGCCGATGCCTATGCGCTCGCGCCGGCCGCTCAGCGCCGAGCCGTTCGGCGCCTTGAGGCGAGCGGTCAATGGAGAGTAAGGTAGGGCCCATGGCGGAGCCCATCGTAACGTCGTCGCCGGACATCCTGAGCGGTACACCTGTCTTCGCGGGAACGCGCGTTCCC
>Ga0184637_10002092_pt1 | contig 12987 bp, 6 predicted proteins | sample PLM3_127_b2_FD_133143 | JGI IMG/M metagenome (GOLD analysis project Ga0184637, IMG submission 133143) | Groundwater sediment microbial communities from an aquifer in East River, Colorado, USA - PLM3_127_b2 | ecosystem: Environmental > Terrestrial > Soil > Riparian zone | place: USA: East River...
CCGGTTCCGCCGCCTGCTGATCCGTTGGGAAAAGAAGGCCGCCAACTACGAAGCCTTCTTGCATCTCGCCTGTGCTTGGATCACGCTGCGATCAGCAGGGGTTTTTGGATAGGCTCTTAGCACCCCGGTAGAGGTCTGGGGCCTCTACCAGTCCGCTCACACCACCAGCAGCAGCGGCTCCGCGAGCTCACCCGTCGCGCGTGCGATCGCTTCGGCGTAGAGCTGAACCTGCGCGGCGTAGGTGGCGCGGCGCGCGCCGAGCTCGACGTCGGTCTTCCAGTCGACGACGGTCCAGCCGCGGCCCGGCTCGCGGAACGCGAGATCCACGATGCCCTCGGCGAGGCGCCCGTCTTCCAGCCGCAGCGAAACCGGGGTTTCGCGGCGCAGCGCGAGACTCGCCGCGGCGCGCGCGATCACGGGGTGCGCGAGCGCGGCGATCACGGCCGCGCCGGCGGCGGACACCTCATCCGCGCTGGCGCCGACGATGCGCCCCTGGAGCGCCGCGACACGCGCCACCTGCGACGCGTCCGCGTGTAGATCGACCTCGGCGAGCACCGCGTGAACCAGTGTCCCGAAGCGCCGCCCGCTCGGACGGCCGGTGCGCTCGGCGGCGACCGTCTCGACGCGCACGTCCGGAACGGAGCCCGCTACTGCCGCGCGCTCCTCGGCGAGCGCGGTCACCGGCGCGACCGCGCAGGTCGGGAGCGAGCCGGCAGCGAGCCGCGCGTTGCGTTCGCTCTGCCACGCCTCGTGCGCGCGCTCGCCCTCGGCGGCGACGTCCCCGCTCTCGTCGGCCTCGAGGATGCGCTGCTGGCGCAGCCCGACGCGCTCCTGCACGTCGAGCGCCAGCACCTTCGGGTCCCACCACACCACCGAGTGTTGGCCTGCGCGCGGCGACAGGCGCCCGGCGTGCACCGCAGTGCGATTGCCGGGGCGCGCGTTCTGCGGGCGCGGGCCGACCGCCGGGCCGCCGAACGCGGGGCTTCCGGGCGCAGGCTCGCCCTCACCCGGCGAGCGCGTCGCGGGATAGAACGCCGGATAGAGCGACGAGAGCCACATCTCGCCCAGCTCCTCGTCGGCGACGCCGGTCAGCACCAGCAGGTCGCGCGCGCGCGTTGCGGCGACGTAAGCGAGGCGCACCGCTTCGGCGCGGTCGCGCGCCAGCTCGACCGCGCGCGCGTCGAGCAGCTCGCGCGGTGCGCAGCCCGCCAGCGGCTCCGCCCACAGCGAGCGCTCCGCGTCGACGTGTCGGCTCGGTTGATCGCGCGTCGCGTTGCAAGTCGGATCGCACAGCACCACGACCGGGAACTCGAGCCCCTTCGCGCGGTGCGCGGTCATGATCCGCACGCCCTCGGTGCCCTCCTCGACGACCGGCGCATCCTCGGCCTCTCCGCGCGTGGCCTCGTCTTCGAGCCGGTCGACGAACGCGCGGAACGACGGCGCCCCGTGCCGTTCGAAGCGCCGCGCCAGATCCAGCACGCGCAGGCAGTTCGCGAGCGCCTGCTCTCCCGTCGGCCAGATCGCCAGCCCGGCGTGCGCGCGCACGGCCTCGAGCAGCTGCGCCGTGGTGTCGGCGATCGGCCGGCGGTTGCGACCGCGATGCAGCCGCGCGAGCACGTCGAGCGCGTCGCCCACCTCGCGGAGCGAGGCCTCCGGCAGCGCCTCGCCGCGCGGCGCCAGCGGGTGGAGCGCCCCGCGCTCGGCGCGCCACGCCAGCAGCACGTCGTCGGTCAGCGCGAACAGCGGGCCGCGCAGCGCCGCGTAGACGGAGAACTCATCGCCCGGCCACTCGATCGCGGTGAGCGCGTTGCGCAGCGCGATCACCTCCTCGCGGTCGTGGAACGAGCGGCCGCCGACCAGGACGTGCGGCACGCGGCGCGCCTCGAGCGCGCGCACGTAGGGTCGCGTGACATCGTCGTGGAAGTACTTGAAGCGCCGGAACAAGAGGCACACGTGGCGCGCGCGCACCGGAACACGCGCGCCTTCCTCCTCGACGGTCCAGCCGCTCTCTCCGATCAGCCACGCGACGAAGGCCCCCACCGCGTCGGGCAGCGAATCCTCGATCTTCCACTTGACGACCGTGCCGTAGTCGCCGTAAGGCTGCGGCGCGGGCACCACGACGACAGCCGGCTGCGACGGCAGGTCGGCGCGCACCGCCTCGAGCGGCACGTAGTGCGCCTGGCTGCGGTCGTCCGCGCCCTGCATCTGCGGTGCGAAAGCCGCGTTCACGGCCTGCTGGATCGCAGGCACCGCGCGGAAGCTCGCGCGCAGCGCGAGCACCTCGGCGCCGTGGCGCAGCAGGCGCTCCTTCGTCTGCTCGTAGACCGCGACGTCGGCGCGGCGGAAGCGGTAGATCGATTGCTTCGGATCGCCCACCAGGAACAGCCGCCCCGCGGCCGGCACCGCGTTGCGCCAGTCGCGCTCGGCCGGGTCATCGGAGACGAGCAGCAGCAGGATCTCGGCCTGGAGCGGGTCGGTGTCCTGGAACTCGTCGACGAAGTAGTGCGTGAAGCGGCGCCGCAGATCGGCGCGCACCCCGGCGTCGCGCACCAATAGATCGCGCGTGCGCATCAGCAGGTCGACGAAGTCGAGCACACCGGCGGCGCGCTTGTGTTCCTCGAACCTCGCCACCACCGGGAGCAGCTCCGGCTGGAGACAGGCGGCGAGATCGGCGTCGCAGTCGTCCAGCAGCCGGCGGAGGCGCTCCGCGGTGGCATCGCGCCGGGCGATCACGTCGGCGCGCAACATCCCCGGCGCGAACTCGCGCCGGTTGCTGCCCTTGTAGTGCCAGCCCGTGTTCCGCCGCGCCAGCTCGCGCAGCTCCGCCTCGAGCGCGTCGTGGTCGCGCCCGCGCACCTCCTCGCGCAGGCGGTTCTCGTTGGCGAACCGGGCGATGTTGGCGAGGTTCTTCGTCAGCCAGTCGTCGGGCGCGTGAGCGAGAGGAACCAGCGCTGCCAGCCCCTCCAGATCCTGGATCACCGCGTCGATCGCAGCCTCGCGCTCGAACGGGTCGCGGCGCCAGCGCGCGGTGAAGTCGCGGTGCTCGACCAGCGTGCGCGCGGCGGTGAGCAGCGTCTCGCGCGCGCCGCGCGCCTCGGGCCCGCGCGGACGACGGCGCAGCAGGCGGCGCACCCCTTCGGGCGGATCGGCGAGCGCGTGCTGGAACCAGTCGTCGAACGCGCGCTCGAGCAGCCGCGCCGACTCGTCGGGCGATGCCACGGCGAACAGCGGATCGACGCCCGCCTCGACCGGACGCTCCTGGAGCAGGTCGCCGCAGAACGCGTGAATCGTGGCGATCCGGGCGAGCTCGAGCTGCTCGAGCGCCTCGTCGAGGCGGCGCCGCCCATCGCTTGCGGTCGGGGTCGCGGCCCGCGCGCGCTCGAGCTCGCCGCGCAGGCGCAGCCGCATCTCGCCCGCCGCCTTGTCGGTGAAGGTCAGCGCGACGATCGCGTCGAGCGACGCGCGGCCGCTGCGCAACAGAGCCACGATCCGCCCGACGAGCGCGGTCGTCTTGCCGGTCCCGGCGGCGGCCTCGACGAAGAGAGTCGTGTCGAGGTCTTCGACGATCCGGCGGCGGGTCTCCGCGTCGGGCAGCGCCGCGCTCACCGCAGCTCCCGCAGCGCCTTGAGCGGCTGGAGCGGAGGAGAATACTTGCGCGACGTGCGCAGCTCCTCGTACGGACCGCACACCGGGCGATAGTCGCACCACTGGCACGCGCCCTTGTCGGGCGCGGCGGGCAGGAACGGCTCGTCGAGTGCTTCGCCCACCGTCTTCGCGACCACCCCGGCCGCGGCGCGCGCCGCCGCATCGAGCGGAACCTCTCGCTCCGCGAAGTCACCCGCGGACGTGCAGTAATAGAGCCGGCCCGACTCGACCGTGGCGCCCGGGAACAGCTTCTCGACCGCGAGCGCGTACAGCACCGGCTGGAGCGCGCGCCCGCCGTCGACGATGCCGCCGGCCGCGAAGCGCTCCTTGCCGGTCTTGTGATCGGTGACGCGCAGCCGGCCATCGCCGGCGCGCTCGACGAGATCGATCGAGCCGCGCAGACACAGCCCGGCGTCGAGCGTGACGGGCGCCTCGCTCGAGGCCGGATCGGCCCCGCGCCGCCCCGGAAGGCCGAAGGCCAGCTCGAAGCGCCACGGCACGAAGCCCGAGGTGTCCTCGCTGGCGCGGCGGAGCCACTCACGGAGGTCGGCGCGCACCGACTGCACGCCGTCGCGCCACACCCGCTCGATCGCCGGCGCGAGATCGTCCTCGTAGCGCGCGGCGACCTTTTCGAGCACGCCGTCGAGATGACTCCACGCGACCGCGAGCCGCGCGGGGGTCACCGGTAAGAGCCCCGCGTCGCGCAGCTCGCCCTGCAGCTCGAACTGCACTTCGTGCACCAGCGAGCCGCGCTGCAGCGGGTCGAGCTCCTCGATCGCCTCGGGCTCTTCGCGCGGCGCGAGCTTCCAGATCGAGTACAGGAAGAATTTGTACGGACATGCCGCGTAGTTCTGGAGTGCGGTCGGCGAGTAGCTGCGCGCGGCGAGCGCGTGCGCAGCGAGCGCGCGGCGACCCGCATCGATCGGCTTCACCAGCCCGTCGGCCACCGTCCAACCGTCGAGCCAGCGGCGAGCGCGGAAGCGCAACGCGCGGCCGAGATGGGGATTGGCGCCGAGCAGGTAGCGCGCGGTGCCGATGCGGCCGGCCGCGCCGGCGTCCTCGAGCGTCGCGAGCCGCGCGAGGTCGTACTCCGCCGCGTCGATCGCGTCGCCGGGATCCTCGGGCGCGGGCCAGCCCAGGCGCGCTTCGCCCTGCGTCTCCGCGCGGCGCGCCAGCTCGTCGAAGCCGGGCAGCGCCCCCTCGGCGGCGCGCAGCGCTTCGAGCGCGTAGAAGGAGGGCACGCGAGGTCGCGCGCCGTCGACGTCGAGGCGCGGGAACGAGAGCACGGCGCGCTCGCGCGCGGCGCCAATCGCGAGGCGCAGCGCGAGGCGCTCCGCCTCGAGGCGGTGCGCGTTGGTGGCGAGACCAGCGCCGAGCCGCTCGCGCACCGGATCGAGCAGGATCGGCTCCTCGCAGATCTTGCGCGGGAAGAGCTTCTCGGCGAGGCCGGGCACGAACACGACGTCGAAGGCGAGGCCCCGCGCGGCGTCGGTCGGCGCGACGTACACCTTGCCGTAGCGCGCGCCGGACGGCGGGCTGGCAACCTGCGAGAGGCGCGGCGTCAGCACGAGCTGCACCTCGCGCAACCCGACCGGACCCACCCCCGCCATCGGCGCCAGCTCGGACAGCACCGACTGCACCCGCTGCGGGCTGCGCAGCGCGCGCGCCGCGAGCGCCGACAGCGCATCGATCCACTCGCCCCAGCTCGCGGCCGCCGGCAGCTCGGCCAGCATCGTCACGAGAGGCACCGCAAACGCGCGCAGCTCGGCGAGATCGGCCCAGGCTCGGCGCAGGCGCAGGGCCATCGGCCCTTCGGAATCCTCGACCTCCGCGAGATCGAGCTCGAGCTCGCGGGCGAGGCCGTCGAGGCGGCGCTCCCAGCGGTCGCGGCCGCCGATCACCGCTGCGTCGACGAGCAGGCGCTCCCAGCGGCGCGGCGCCGGAAGGCTGCCGTCGCCGCGAGCCGGATCGGGTTCGCTTTCGTCCTCGGGCTCGAGCGTGTCGGGCGCCGCGCCGAGTCGCAGGGCGACGAGCTCCTCGTCTGGCGCCACCCAACGCTCGCCGGACGCGGGGGCGGACGGCGGCTCGCCCGCCGACGCGCGCTGCGGAACTTCGCCTAGCGACAGATACTCGGCGAAGCGGCGCGCCGAGAGCCCTTCTGCCGCACACGCGAGCAGAGCGATCAGCGCGCGACCGCTCGGGTCGGGCAGCCGCGTGCCGCGCGCGAAGTGCGCCGGCACACCGGCGCGGCGCAGCGCCTCGACGAGGAACGGGCCATAGGCCTCGGGCGAGCGCAGCAGCACCGCGATGCGATCGAACGGGATCCCGTCGCGCGCAGCGACGTGGATGCGCCGCGCGATCTCGACGCACTCGCGGCTCTCGCCGGGGGCCGAGAGCATTTGCACCGACGCGTCGCGCGGCTGCGGCGCCGGCGCGCTCTCCTCGAACAGGTGCTGCTGCAACGCGCGCAGCGGGGTCGCGGACGGCGGCGCTTCGAGCGGCTCGGCGCGCACGCCGAGCACGGCCTCGAAGTGCTCGCGCGCGCGCGCGTCGCCTCGAGGGAGCGTCGCGAGACACTCCGGGGCACGCGCGACGACGGCTTCGAGCAACGCCCGCTGGGTGGAAGTAGGCGCGGGCAAATCGAGCAGCAAGAGCGGGAGCCCTTGCCACGCACTGCGCTGCGGTGAACGCGCCTCCGCCGCCGCGAGCCGTTCCACGGCCGCGCGATCGGCGAGCCCGGCGGCGGCGAGTGCTGTGTCGTAGGCCAGGAGCAGATCTGCCAGCTCGGGCGCACCGGTGAGGTCGGGTGGCGCGAGACCCGCTCCGCGCACCTCCTCCAGCACCGCGACCACCGCGCGCGCCAGCCCCGGTCCGCGCCCGGCGCCGGCGAAGCGGCCGAGCGCTCCGCGTTCGCGCAGCTCGTGGAACACGCGCGTGACCACGGCCTCTGCTGCGAGGCGGCCGACGGGAACCCACCCCCGCTCGGCCAGCGCGCGCCCCGCGAGCACCGCCGCGAGGCGCGGCATCGTGGTGCGATGCCAGCCGAACACGCCACCGGCGTCGAGCGCGGCACGGCGCACGAGATCGGACGCGGCGTCGGCGCTCGCGCCGACGATCAGCACTTCCTCGGCGGGCTGGCGCTCGCGCAGCCACGCGCGGGCGACCTCGAGCCGGTGCTCGGTGCAGGGCGAAACGACCAATCGGTGTGACGGGCGCGGCGCGCGCGACATGGCGGCAGAGTACACCCTCGGTAGCATCCGCCCACGATGCGACGCGACGAGATGCTGGCCCGCCTCGACCGCGAGAGCTTCGAGATCATCGTGATCGGCGGCGGCGCGTCGGGGCTGGGTGTCGCCGTCGACGCCGCGAGCCGCGGCTACCGCACGCTCTTGCTCGAGGCGCATGACTTCGCGAAGGGCACGTCGAGTCGCAGCACCAAGCTGGTGCACGGCGGCGTGCGCTATCTGGAGCAGCTGAACTTCTCGCTGGTCACCGAGGCGCTGCGCGAGCGGGGGCTCCTGTACCGCAACGCCCCCCACCTGGTGTCGAATCTCGGCTTCGTCGTGCCGCGCTATCGCTGGTGGCAGGGCCCGTTCTACGGCATCGGGCTCAAGCTCTACGACGCGCTCGCAGGCGACCTCAACCTGGCGCCCAGCCGCGGCCTCGACCGCGACGAGACGGTCGCGGCGATTCCGAACATCGAGCAAGAGGATCTGATCGGCGGGACGATCTACCACGACGCGCAGTTCGACGATGCGCGGATGGCGATCCACCTGGCGCTCACCGCCGCCGATCACGGCGCCGTGCTGGTCAACTACATGGAAGTGGTGGAGATCCTCAAGGCGGGCGGCGGCGACGGCCACACCTGCGGCGTGGTGGCCCGCGACGCCGAGACCGGCGCGCTGCGCCGCATCCTCGCGAACGTGGTGGTGAATGCGACGGGCATCTTCTCGGACACGCTGCGCTGGCTGGATCAACCCGAAGTGACGCCGATGACCTCGCCGAGCCAGGGCATCCACCTGGTGCTCGACGCGTCGTTCCAGCCCGGGCCCAACGCGATCATGGTCCCCCAGACCGACGACGGCCGCGTGCTGTTCCTGATTCCGTGGCACGGTCGGGTGCTGGTCGGCACGACCGATACGCCGATGCCGGAGGCCCAGATCGAGCCGCGCGCGCTGCCCGAGGAAATCGACTTCGTGCTGCGCAACGCGGGCCGCTATCTCGCGAAGGATCCCGGGCGCGGCGACGTGCTCTCGGTGTTCGCGGGCCAGCGGCCGCTGGTGCGCGGTGACGACGCCGACACCAAGAAGATCTCGCGCGAGCACGCGGTCGTGGTGAGCAACTCAGGCCTGGTGACGATCCTCGGCGGCAAGTGGACCACCTACCGCAAGATGGCCGAGGACACGCTGGCCGACGCGATCGCGGTGGGCGGCCTTCCGCTGCGCCCTTGCGTCACCGAGTCGCTGCGCCTGCATGGGAGCCTCGAGCGCGACGACCCGGCGTTCCCGGCCGAGGTCACTCGACGCGTCTACGGCTCCGATCTCGCCGCGGTCGAGGCGCTCGCCGCGGACGACCCACGGCTCGCGGAGCCGCTGCACCCCCGTCTCCCGTGCACCGGCGCGCAGATCGTCTGGGGCGCCCGGCACGAGATGGCGCGCAGTGTCGAGGACGCGCTCGCGCGCCGCACCCGCGCCCTGCTGCTGGACGCGCGCGCCGCGCAGGAGATCGCTCCGCGCGCGGCCGAGCTCCTGGCGGCGGAGCTGGGCCGCGACGCCGCGTGGGTCGCGCAACAGATCGCGTCGTTCCGCGCGCTCGCGCGCGGCTACCTGCTGGATGGCTGACCCGCACGCGCGAAGCGGGACGCCGGCCCGCGTCGAGCGAGGCGGGTTGTGGGCCGCGATCCGGCGGCGCACCGCGGCCGCGCTCGCCAGCGGCGCGCTCGAGCCGATCGAGACCGAGACCGTCCCCGCGCCCGACGGCGGCATCCCGTTTGCGGTGCGCGTGGTTCGCGCGCCTAGACGAAAGGAGCGTGCGCCGGCGGCGGGCGAGCGGCCTGACCCGTTCCTGCCGCCCGAACCCGATCTCGTCGTCGGCGCGATCGGCGCGGCCCACGTCTGCTTGCTGAACAAGTATCCGGCGATCCCGCACCACGCGTTGATCGCCACGCGCGAGTTCGAAGACCAGGACTCGCCGCTCACGCGCAGTGATTTCGAGGTGCTCTGGACGTGTCTGGTCGAGGAGAGCGGCCTCATCTTCTACAACGCGGGTGCGATCGCCGGCGCGAGCGAGCGCCATCGCCATCTCCAGCTCGTGCCGACGCCGCTCGTCGAGCCGCCGCTGGCGACACCGCTCGACGCGGTGCTGGACGACGCCCACTTCGAAGGTGGCGTCGGGCGCGTCGCGTCGCTGCCGTTCCTCCACGGGCTCGGGCGGCTGCGCGCGATCGCGAACCTCGCACCCGCGGACGCGGCCGAGGTGTTGCTCGGTCTGTACCAGGAGCTCGCGCGCGCGTTCGGCTGCCATCGGCACGGCCAGCCCTACAACCTGCTCGTCTGCCGCGATTGGATGCTGCTCGTGCCTCGCGCGCGAGCCCAGTGGAGGGGCGTAGGCGTGAACGCGCTCGGGTTCGCGGGTGCGCTGATGGTGCCGGGCCACGAGGAGCTCGAAACGCTGCGCCGCGGTGGCCCGCTGCGCGTGCTGGCCCGGGTGGCGGTGCCGATCGGCGGCCCCTGACTCCGCGTCCTCGGTTCATCGCTCCACCCGTGCAGGGGCCCGCCTTCGCTCGCCTGCGGCTCGCTGCGCGTCGGCCGACTCTCGAGTCGGCCTCCTTGCCGCGTTCAGCCGCTCGACGAGCGAACGAAAGCCCGGGTCGCTGCGCAGCGCGTCGCGCGCCGCGTGACGCAGGCGCGTGACGGCTTCGTCGGGGAGCGCGAGGCTCGTCGCGAGCCGGTTCAGGTACGCGCGTTCCGCCGGGTCCTTCACGTCGACGAAGCTGGTCTCGATCAACGAGAACTTCTGCGGCGGATCCCAGCTCGCCGCGCGCGCGTTCCACCCCTGAAAGCGGCTCTTCAGCAGCTCGATCGTCTCGAGGTTGTAGCGGTTCACCTGCGCGCTGGTGGCGGCATCGAAGATCACCGAGAGCGACGGCAGCAGGTCGAAGGAATCCCACTGCTCGTCGGGTGTCGTTTGAGCGTTGACGATCAGCAGCACGACGTGGCGCGTGCGATGGCCGGCGGGGCGGCGCCGCGAAACCTCGATCGACGACCAGGTCTCGAACGGGCCGCGCACGCCGAGGTTGTCCGACACCACGCCGTCGACCAGCCGCACGTAGCGGCGGGTCTTCGCGAGGTAGCCGCTCAGGTTTCGCGCGTTGACGTACTTGCGGTCGAGCACGCTGCTCTCGACCTGTGCCTCGGTCACCCACTCCGGCGCTGCGAAGCCGCATTCGCCGTAGTTGCGCAGCGTGATCGGCGAGAGCACGATCGGAACGGCCGACGAAGCCGCCACCGCGCGCGACACCGGATACGACGCCAGGTCGGAGCAGAGATAGTCGAACTGCTCCTGCACGAACGCGAACGGGCTGCCGGTGGTCAGGTCGGTGGCGTGGATCGCTACGTAGGGCGAGTCGACACCCTGCAGGTCGCCGAAGCGCGCGCCGTCGAAGACATGCACGTCGTAGTAGTCGGCGGCGAGGTCGCTGCGCGCCCAGTAGGGCGAGAAGAGCTTGACCCAGTTGACGGGCCAGAGCAGGCTCACGAGCAGGCCCGCCTGCACGTTGCGGTGCAGGAACCGCCCGCGGAAGTCGCGGAAGACGTCGCGGCCGTGCAGCCCGAGGTAGGCGGCGGTGAAGCTCCCGCCCGAGACGCCCGAGACGGCATCGATCTCGTCGATCAGGCTGCGCACCCTGCCGTCGAATGCGACGTGGGTGACGGCGAGCTCCTCGAGCACGCCGTACGCGAACGCGGCGGCGCGCGTGCCGCCACCCGAGAACGCGAGCATCAGCACGAGCTCGTCCGACGCCAGCGCGCGCTGGTGCGACGCAGCGCGGTAGCCCTCGGAGGGGTTCCACTCGCGGAGCGGCTCGTTCACCGGGAAGTAGGTTCCGCATCCGCACAAGAGGATCAGCAGCGCGAGGGCGCCGGCACGGAGCCTCACACATCCTCGAGGTCGAGCAGCTCCGCGATCGTCTGCCGTCGGCGGATCCGGCGCGGCACGCCGCGCTCGAGCAGGATCTCGGGCGCGAAGGGGCGCGTGTTGTAGTTGCTCGCCATCGACGCGGCGTAGGCGCCCGCGTCGTGGATCACGACCAGGTCGCCGACCGCGGCGTCGGGCAGATCGCGCGGCACCACGACCCCGCCCTCCTGCTGCGTGAACACGTCGCCCGACTCGCAGAGCGGGCCGGCGACGACCGTCGGCTGGGTCGGTCCCTGCGCGAGCCCTCCGCCCTGCGCGACGACGTCGATCGCGTGGTAGGCGCCGTACAGGACGGGACGCGCGAGGTCGTTGAACCCGGCGTCGACCACCACGAAGCGGTTCGCGCCCTCGCGCTTGGTGGCGTGCACGCGCGCGACCAGCACGCCTGCCTCGGCCACCAGGTAGCGGCCGGGCTCGATCTCGAGGCTCACCGGATGCCCGACGAGCTCCTCGACACGCGCGCGGGCGTCGTTCCACAGCGCGTGCAGGGCCGCGGTGTCGAAAAGCGGGTCGCCGGGCCGGTACGGAACCGGCAGCCCACCGCCGCCGGAGATCGCGCGCACGTCGACGCCGAGCGCCCGCACCTGCTCGACCATCGCGTCGCACACGCGCCGCAGGTGTTCGAAGTCGGCCCCCGAGCCGATGTGCATGTGCAGCCCGACGAGATCGAGCCGGTACTTCTCGACGTGGCGCAACGCCTCATCGAGATAGGCGTGCCAGATGCCGTGCTTGCTCCACTCGCCGCCGGTGTTAGTCTTGCGGCTGTGGCCGTGCCCGAAGCCCGGATTCACGCGCAGCCAGACGCGATGGCCCGGGCGGCGGCGACCGAGCTGCGCGAGCACGTCGGCCGAGCCGGCATTCACCGGGATGTCCAGCTCCACGACACGGTCGAGCGTGGCGTCGTCGATCAGGTCGGCGGTGTAGACGAGGCCCGCCGGCTCGCCGCGGCCGTCGTAGCCGGCGCGCAGCGCGCGCTCGATCTCGCCCAGCGACACCGCGTCGACGCACGCGCCGGCCTCGCGCAGGAGCCGCAGCACGTGCACGTTCGAGCACGCCTTCTGCGCATAGCGCACGACATCGAACGCGCGCAGCGCGGCCAACCGCTCGAGGATTACCTCGGCGTCGTAGAGGTAGTACGGCGTGCCGTGCTCGGCCGCGAGCCGGAGCAGCAGGTCGGGATCGAGGACTTTCACGGGCGCCAGTGTATCCGAATCGCCGCTACGCCCGCAGCAATCCCAGCCGTAGCGACTCGCCTTCGATCGTCGCCTCGTGCACATGCGCGCCTTCCGGCGGCGGCGCGCCGATCTGGACGTCGACGGCGAGCGTCTCGCGGCCGAGGTCGGCGGCGCGCGGGCGGACTGCGGAGAGCAGGCGGTCGGCACCATCCAGTGTCAGCCGGATGCGCCCGGTGTACTCGAGATCGAGCTGCTTGCGGAAGGTCTGCACGCGGTTCAGAACCTCGCGGAACAGGCCCTCCTCGATCAGCGCGTCGCTGAGCGCGGTGTGCAGCACCACCACGCCTACCGCGCCGGCGGCGGCGGCGAAGCCGTCGCGCGCCTCGAGGCTGACAGCGATCTCCTCCGGCCCGAGCTCGAGCGCCTCGCCGTCCACGGTGAGCGTCACGCGCCCGTTCGCTTCCAGCTCGCGCAAGAGCGCCGCGCCGTCCGCCGCCGCGAGCGCGGCCTTCAGCGCGGGCATCCGCTTGCCGACCCGCGGGCCGAGCGCGCGGAAATTCGGCTTCACCTGATAGGTGACGTAGGCATCGGCGTCGCGCGCGAGGTGGAGCTCGTGCACGTTCAGCTCGTCGCGCACGAGACCCTCGTGGGACAGCACGCGCGGCGCCAGCTCCGGATCGGCCAGCACGATCTCCGCGGCGGCCAGCGGCTGGCGCACGCGCAGCTTGTTGGCGGTCCGAGCCTTCCGGCCCAGCGATACGATCTCGCGGACCGCCCGCATCTCGCGCGAGAGCGGCTCGTCGATCGCCGCGGTGTCGGGCTCCGGGTAGTCGGAGAGATGCACGCTCTCGGGCTGCGCACCGCCGAACGGGCGGCCGACCAGGTTGCGCCACAGCTCCTCGGTCGCGAACGGCAGAAACGGAGCCAGCAGGCGCGCGAGGTCGGTCAGACACTGGTAGAGCGTCCAGTGCGC
>Ga0184637_10002093_pt1 | contig 12983 bp, 10 predicted proteins | sample PLM3_127_b2_FD_133143 | JGI IMG/M metagenome (GOLD analysis project Ga0184637, IMG submission 133143) | Groundwater sediment microbial communities from an aquifer in East River, Colorado, USA - PLM3_127_b2 | ecosystem: Environmental > Terrestrial > Soil > Riparian zone | place: USA: East River...
CTCGATAGCGCCCTCGAGCTCGGGCTCGAGCAGAGACTCGATCAGCGGATCGAGGCCGGCGCAGGGATCGAAATTGAGATCGGGAATCGGCTCGGGAAAGTCGAGGAACACGCCGCAGGAACCGAAGCCGGTGAGGTCCACGTCGAAGTTGATGATGTTGGCGTTCGTCGACTCGAGCGGGTGGACCGCTTTGCAGTCGCCGAGAACGCAGGTGTCCGCCCTCTGGGAGATGTTCATGTCGTCGAAACCAGCCGAGGCGTTGATGCTGCGGAGCACCGGCCCGACGATGAATTCCTCCACGTCGCAGCCGTTGAAGATCTCGCCGATGTAGGGAACGTCGATGACGCAGTCCGAGCTGCAGTTGACACCTCTGTAGGTGCTGCCGTCGAGGCCGAAGACGAACGGGCCGTTCAGCATCAGGTCCACGCGAATGCTGCCCTGACTGGGCGTCACGATGAAGGGGGAGTTACCGAAGGGCAGTGTTACGGAGCCCGTACGGAGACTCATCTGGTGATCCGTGCAGAGGCCGGGGAGCGTCACCGGCACTCTGCCGATATCGACTTGTTTGTCACCCAGCCGGGCGAGGAGCTTGTTGAGCTGGGTGGGGTTGACCGTCGGTTGGAAAAAGACGCGCTGCGGGTCGGTGTCGCATGTGGTCTGTGCCGAGGCCTGGGCCGAAAGCCCGAAGACCAGTACCAGCGCGAGCGCGAGGCGCATCGAAGGAAGTTGACGTGTCACTCTCATCGCGTCCTCCTTCGGCGGGACCCTTCTTTGGCTTCGTCCGGAGCAGCGGCCTCCGGCTCCGTGGGAGCAGCGGCCTCGGTCTCCGCCGGAGCCGCCGCCTCGGGGCCCGCAGCGGTCGCGTCCACCCGGTCGGCCGCGCTCGGGAACCCGACGTAGGAGCCCATGGCCGCGAGCTCCACTTTGAGATCCTGGCGGCGCTGGGCGAGCCGTTTCGCCTTATCGGAAGGCTCGGAGTAGTCGTCTGCTTCGAGGGCGAGCTTGTCGACCTGGTAGCGCTCCATCGCCTCCTGGCGGCCGAAGATCATCTTTGCCGTCTCTTCCCCGAAGGCCAACCGGCGCGCCTCCCAGCGAAACTGGATTCGCTCCCCATGGCTCAGTGAGCGCATGTCGACGTTGTCGATCTCCGCCTCGAAGCGCAGGTGGCCGTCGAGGAGCGCGATCGCGTCATCCTCGTTCGAGGTCAGGAGCCGGTTGTAGGCTTCGTCATATACGGCGTTTCCGTCCCCGTCCCCGGCCCCGGTGAAGCCGTCCCGTCGAAGATCCTCGACGAGCCCTACGACGCGCTCGTACCTCTGCTCGAGATCGAGGCTCTCGCTGAATCCCGGGGCGCGCGCGGCATCGACCTTCCGTACGCTTCCGAAGATAGCGTCGGCGATCCTCTCGGATCGGCGGTCGAGGCGGAGCGGCGCTCCGTCTTCGTCGAGCGCGATAGGAGGCAGCGCATCGAGAAGCTCGCCCACGGTGAGCTCGTCGATCTGGCCGGTTTGGCCGTCGACCGCGAGACGCGCAAGGAGGCGGATCGCCCTCGGGCCGAGGACGACCGACCGTCCCTCGGTGAGTATACGAACGCTCGGTATTCCCTTCAGAACGTCCCCGACCCGCATGTGCTCGACGGGCTCTTCTGTTTTCAGCGCGCGCTGCGCCATGTCGAGAAGAGCCTCCCGATCGAGTGACGAGAAGCCCGCGCTCCCGATCTCGGTCATGAGATCGTCGAGGCGAATTTCGAGCGCCTGGTCCTTTCCGCGGGTAACGCTCTCTAGGCCCGTACCCGCGAAACTGCCGCGGCCCGAAGCGCCTCCAAGGGATCTCTGGTGAGCGGCGGTGAGGCCGACGACGAGCGCCATGGCCCCAAGCACGACTGCCAGGCGAACGGTCCAAGAGCCTGCCGAGCCTCCGAGCCAATATCGAGACATGGGTCGAAACTCCTGTTCCGAGGGATGATTTCGATTTCGGTGAGCGGCTGCCGCGGGCGCTTTCTCCAAAAGCGCCGGGAACCCGTTCTCACCCACTCCCCCCGGAGGGCAATCATACCCGTCCAGCGCCGGTTTGCAAGTGCGAATTATCCCCCCTTGTATTGTTTCACCCGGACGACGACGACGACGATCGTCGCGAGCGCCAGGCCGACTACGATCGCCGCTTGCGCGCGCGGATCGACTCCGTAGGCGTCGAGAAGCGGGGCGCGCGGGCCTCGTTCGGCGAGGAGGCGGAAGGCGTAGCCTATGGGGTACCGCAGGTCCGGGCCGAAGGCATAGGTCGACATGATGACGTCGCTGAACATCGCTCCCGTCACGTTGATGCCGCAGGAAAGGACGAGTGAAAGAAGGCTCGCCCACCGCGCCCAGGCCTTCCCCCAGTCGAGCCCGGCGAGCCCCCCGGCGAGAAACGGCAGGACGGCGACGAGATGCCTCGGCCCCCAGAGCATGCTCAGACCTCCCCAGAAGTGGTGACCGTAGCGAGGGACGTGAGTCCCGAGGGTGCTGTTGAAAACGAGGTACGCGAAGAAGACGGCAAGACTCAGGAGGTGGGGCGCGCGGCTTCGACTGGCCTCGCCGAGCGCCCGGAAGTGTCCGAGAAGGCCGAGGAGCAGGACAGGGCTGTAGAGAAAAAGGCCTTTGTAAAGGCCGAAGGAGAGCTGCAGCATCACCTCGGGGCTCGGCAGGTTCGCCGTGGGCCGCCGCCCTTCTTCGAAAGCGACGAGCCCTCGCTCGGCGGCGGCCTCGGTCGCGAGCCAGAACCGGTTCTGGTACGGCGTCGTCAGCGGCGACCCGAAAGCCAGAGAGTGGTAGAGCAGGAGCATTCCGGCGGAGAACGCGAGAGGAACGAGCACCTCGAACCTTCGCGCCGGGAGGAGCCGTGGAAGCGTGAAGACCAGCGCGAGAGCGACGGCGAGAGCGCTCGGGTAGTCGACGGCGATGGCGGTTCCGAACGCCGCGCCCGCAAAGAGACTCGCGCCGCGGGCGGCCAGAGCGCCGTCCGAAAGCGACAGGAGAGCGTGCCAAACGAGGAGGTAAGCGAGCGCCTGGCCGGAGTACATCGAGCAGTAGTAGAGGGCCATGCTCCCGATACCCACCGCGAGAACGACGGCCGCCGAGAGCGAACGAGCGGAACCTCTCGCGACGAGTCTCTGGTCGATCCGAACGAGCAGCAGGGCGAAGAGCGGCGCGATCAGGACCAGAACGAGAACGATCTGGAGGAGATACAGGTCCTTGAAGTGCGTCGCGGGCGCCTCCCCGAGGCCGCGGCTGTTGGGCCGGTAGTACCCGAGAATCCTGCGGTTCTTGACGACCTCGTCGCCGAAGAACGAGAAGAGAGGTTTGGCGGCGAGGTAGAGGGGGGCGGCGACGACGCTCGCGCCCGGCCCGACGCCGGAGTAGACGCGGCCGTCGTGGAAGCTGATATCGAAGGCGCGCGTCAGGAAGACGCGCTCGGGGTCGGAGCCGTCGCTGAGGGTCAGCGTCCCTTCGTTCGCGAGGCGGATCGCGGCGAGGAGCATCGAGTCCGTCATCGACGTGCCACTCGGGCTCACCAGCAGCACCGGCCAGCTCATGAGAACGAGGAAGAGCGCGGCGCGGCCGCCAAGGAGGCGGCGCAGGCGTTCGGAGGGAAAGGGGAAGAGCACGCTAGGGCAGCGGCCGAAGGCGAGGCACTTTACTCATGGCGGAGGCAGCGGGTAGATTGTATCCGAATGAGCGAGACTCCGATCTGCGAGCTGCCGATCGAGACGGTGCGCGGGCGCTGCCACGGGGCGCGAACCTCTGGGCGTGAGATCCTGATCGTCGACACCGCCGAGGGCCTCCGGGTCTACGACGGCGTCTGCCCGCATCTCGGCGGGCCTCTCGTCGAGGGACGCCTCTCGGCGCGAGCCGTCGTCTGCCCCTGGCACTCCTATACTTTCGACCCGGCGACCGGGCGCTGCCTGACCGTTCCCGGCGGCGTCTGGCGCCTCGGAGGGCTTTCGAAGGGGACCGGTCGCCCCATGTCGATCGCGCTCAAGCCGCTCCGGCACGAGCTCGAAAACGGAATCCTTCGAGTCTACGGGGTATGAAGCACAAGTTCACGATCGTAAAGCACGTCAAATGCTCGAGGGCGAACGTCATCGCGAACTACCTCGACCTCGAGCACATGCCGGCCCATTCGGGGCTCATGGCCTGCCGGGTGATGAGCGAGGCCGATCGCGCCGCCTGTTTCGAGATCACCTCGAAAGTCGGCCCGTTCAAGATCAAAAACATCCACTACTACGAGTTCCGGCCGCCGAACCAGATCTTCCACGCCGTCGAATCGCCGTTGGGTCCGATGTACGTTCTGTCCACCGTCGAGGAGTTCGGCTCCGGCACCGAGGAGGTGCGCTCGGAGATAACGGTCGAGACGACGCTCGATCTCCCCCGGCTGCTCTTTCCCGCGCGCGGCCTCGTGGAGCGTTTGCTGCGGCGGCTGAACCGAACGGTGCACGGCGAGGACTGCGCGATGCTCGAAAGACGGCAGAGGCTCTTCGGCGACGACGTATCGGATTATCTTCGGGAAGAGCAATGCCTGCTGTTCAAGGATCTGTTTCGAGAGAGCGTCGAAAGCGGAGGCCCCTCTACGCCACTGAGAGGCTCCGGGAGCGGCTTGCCCACGACGCTCCACTTGAGATAGAAATTAACGGCGGAAGTGAGGCAGTCCCCCCCCACGGGTCGAGGTCTCCAAGCAGGCCGAGCAGGAATTCGTGCGTCCGGCCCAAGGAGCTGTGATACGTGTCGACGTCGAAGCTAATCCAGCAGTCCACGCCAGCGCGCTCGTTAGGGCTCGGCGCCGGCTCGCCCTTTTGGGTGAACGTGAAGCCGCTTCTGAACCGTCTCGAACGAGGAGAGGGGCTGCTCCTCGCGGTCAATGTGTCGATCGTCCTCTTCGCCCGTCCCGGCGCCGCGGCGTTGCTGGCGCAGGTCTTCGTCTCGACGGCGGTGCTGGCGCTTCTCTACGGGTTGAACGACGTCTACGACTGCGAGCGCGATCTCAACGACCCGGCCAAAGATCAGACGCTGGCAACGTTCTGCGTGGCCAATCGCGGGCGCTTGCTCGGGATCCTGAAGCTCGAGAAAGTCGGCGTCGTCCTTTTGGCGTTTGCCCTTCTCGGAGTCGGGAGCGCCGGCGCGGTCGCGGCCCTGTTCCTCGTCAACCTCGCCTACTCCGCCGTCCTCAAGGGCAAGGCGGGCCTCGACGTCCTCTGGGTCGGACTGTGGGGCGGACTCTACGCGATGGTGCCGGGTGTCGCGCTCCCGCTCCAGGTCGTCCTGCTCGTGGGGGTGATGACCAGCATCTGCCACATCTTTCAAATTCTGCGCGACCGCGATGCCGACGACGCGAACCAGATCCATACGAGCGCGGTGGCGTCGCGCTGGCTGCCTTTCGCTCAGCTCGGAGTGTGCTGTGCCGCGATGGCGGCGGTTCTCTGGTCGACCCTCGGCCCTCTCGGCGCGCTCTCGGCCTTCGCTCCCCTGCTCCTGCGGCTCACGCTCGCGTCCAACCAGAGCGCCTGGCTCGCGTCGAAGGCCTACTACGGCATCGTCTGGCTGCTGGTGCTCGGCGCCGTCTATGCCTCCCATGGTTGACGGACGGGTTTCGATGGCTCTCGCCTTCGGCCAGAGCCTTCTGTCCTGGTACGTAGACGGCCCGCCTCGTCCCGTCTCGGCCACGTTCGCCGTCACCAATCGCTGCAATCTGCGGTGCAGCTACTGCAACACGCCGTTTCTCGACCCCTCGGATTTGCCGCTCGCCCGCGTCGAGACGCTTTTCGACCGTCTCGCGAGCCTCGGCGTGAAGCGTCTCGGCCTGGCCGGGGGGGAGCCTATGGTGCGGCGCGACATCGGGGACATCGTCACTCTGGCGAAGGAGCGCGGCTTCTTCGTCACCATGAACACGAATCTCGTTCTCTATGCCCAGTGCCGCGAGCGGGTGCGCGCCGTGGACCTGTTCTTCACCAGCCTCGACGGAGATCGCGCGCATCACGAGGCCGCCCGCGGCCACGGCGCCTACGACGGTCTCCTCTCGGCCATCCACGAGCTCGTGGCCTCGGGCCGCCGGTCATCGCCATCTGCGTCGTCACCGAGCACAGCATCGACCAGGCGGAGTCCCTGCTGGACCTCGCCGAGGAGGGCGGCTTCAAGATCCACTTTCAGCCCCAGTGCACCGAGACCGAGATCGTCCGGGGGAAGATCGCCCGCGATCTCACGAACGAGCGCTTGCGCCGGTTCTGGGACGAGCTCCTCCGGCTCAAGCGCGCGGGGCGAAGGGTGGCGAGCTCGGTGCCTTACCTCGAGGAGCTCTCCCACTGGGACGACTTCGCCATCTCGGCGGTCCTGGACCCCGGCGTTCGCTGCGCCGCGACTCGAGGGTTCTTCTACGTGGACCCGCACGGACACGCCTATCCCTGCGCCTATACCAAAGGCAAGGCGCCCCCGGTGGATATGCTCGGAGACGACTGGCGTTCCGCGGTCGGGCGCGAGACCCCCTGTACGCGGTGCAGCGTCGGCCCCTATCTGGAGTTCAATCTCCTCTATCAGAAGCCCGTTCGAACGGCCCTGAGCGTGGTGCGGTCTTACTTCTAGCCGGTTTCGACGGCACGACCAAACCCCTGAGGCGGAGCGTCCCCGTCGATGCGGTTGAGGCGCCGGCCGCGCCCGAGGATATGGTGCAGGTAAAGGCGCATGTAGATCCCCGCGCCGAAGTTGCCGTCGAAGAGCCAGGTGAAGAGCATCTTCGCCGCCATGACGAACCGGGCGAAGGCCACGGCGAACGGTATCGCTCCGATGACCCGCGGGTTCACGTACTCGCGGAGAAGCGCGGGCACGACGGGCAGCATGTGGAACGTCACCATGTAGTTCCGGTTCGCCTTCAGCCGCTTTCGCCCCTCGGGCGTCGACGCCTGCACCTGGTGGTACCAGAGCATGTTCCCGCGCTTGATGTCGAGCATCTGCTCGTCGCTCAGCTCTCCCTCGGCGTGGGCGCGCTCCGTGATCTCGATGCCGGGGAAATAGGTCAGCCAGAAACAGGCGATGCGCCCGGGCGTATGCTTCTTGTAGAACGAAAGGGCGTGCTCCTGAGCCCCCGCGGACTCGCGAGGCAGACCGAAGATGTGGTCGGCGTCGAGCTGCAGCCCGACTTTCTTGCACGCGTCGAGCGCCCGGATCAGATCGTGCTCGTCCTCGCCGCGCTTCAGCTCGTGCCGTTTGTAGGAGAGGTTGTCGAGCGACTGGATGCCCATCTTGGCGCCGACGCAGCCGCTCTCTTTCATGAGCCGGGCGACGTCATCGTCCATGAACTTGGAGTGGGTCTCGCAAACCCAGCCGACGCCAATCTCCTTCTTGAGCCGCGGCAGGAACTCGGAGAGCCAGTCCTTGTTCATGGTGAAGATGTCGTCGTGGAACTCGATGACCGAGTAGTCGAACTTCTCCTTGCCAAGGGCGAGCTCCCGCATGCAGCTCTCGACCGAGCGGCGCCGCAGATAATCCTTGGGCTTGCCCTCGGAGGGCAGGTTGGCGAAGAAGTTGTTGAAGCAGAACGTGCAGCGATAGGGGCAGCCCCGCGCCGTCATCATCCGGTAGACGTAGCGCTTCGGGATCGTCGGCGCGTAGAGGTCCTTGTCGGGAAACGGAAGCGCGTCCAGGTCCTGAATGAAAGGGTTGACCGCGGGAGGCGGAGTGATGTTCCCGCCCGGCTTCGCCCACATGTTGTTGATCCCGGTCCCGTCCTTGCCGGCCTCGAGGGCCTCGACCAGCTGCAGCAGGGGGAGCTCCCCTTCGCTCACGCAGACGAAGTCCACCTCGTCGTAGGTCATGACGAAATCGGGCACGGCCGAAGCGTGGACCCCGCCGAAGATCGTCGGTATGCGCTTCCGCTCGCGGACTCTGCGGGCGATGTCGATTGACCAGGCGAAAGTATTGGTCAGGGCGCTGAAACCGATCGCATCGGGATTCAGGTGCAGGATGTAATCGACGATCCGGTCGTCCTGGTTGAAGAGACGCGCCATCGGCGCGATGTGGAGCTGAAACCGGTCGTCGAAGAGCGCCGGATTATGAGCGAGGCTCGTTTGATGACCGTGCGCCTTGAGGTACGAAGAAAGGTACTCCACCCCCAAGAGCTCCATCCCCAGCGACACGAATGTGACGTGCATTGAGATTGCCCCCCCAACCGATCCCGGGGGGAGGGTATTATACCGGCGGTCCGGATACAAGCCGCAAAAAGAAAATACAAGGGGGATAGGGAGATAAGAGGAGATGGGGGGATGAATCAGGACCTATTGGCGAATCCTATCCCCCTATCTCCTCCTATCCCCTTATCCCCCTTGTATTGGGTTTAAGCTTCTATGCAAAAGCGCCCGGTTCCCGCGGTCGACGTTGCCCTCCCGGTATTGAACGAGGAGAAGGTGCTAAGGGCGTCCGTCGCGCGCGTGCTCGAGCACGCGCGCGACCTCAGCCTCGAGATGACGCTCACGATCGCGGACAACGGCTCGACGGACGGTACGGAGACGATCGCCCGCGATCTCGCGGCGAGCCACCCGAGCGTGCGTTACCTGCGCCACGACCGGCCCGCGCTCGGAGCCGCCCTCCAGAAGGCCTGGTCGACCGCGGACACCCCGCTCTTGGGCTACATGGACGTGGACCTCGCGACCGACCTTCGCCATCTGAACGAAGCGCTCGCGCTCCTCGCGAGCGGCGAGCACGACATGGTCGTCGCCACGCGGCTCGCCCCGGGATCGCGGGTCGTCAATCGCCGCCTCCTCCGGACGGTGACGTCGCTCACCTACAACGCCCTTCTTCGCCGCCGCCTCCGCTACCCGGGCTCGGACGCGGCCTGCGGCTTCAAGTTCCTGACGCGCGCGGCCTGGGACCGGATCCGGACGAACGCCCGGCTCAGCGATGGGCTGTTCTTCGGCTCGGAAATCGCCGTGCGCGCCTTCGCCCTGGGCCTCTCCGTCCGGGAGATTCCCGCCGTCTGGACCGACGGGCGCGACTCGCGGATTCGCGTCGCTCGTTCCACGATCGACTTCTGGCGAGAAATAGGAAGGCTCGGACAGGAGCTCACGGACCGGACGCCCGACCGAAAGAAGGGCTTCTAGAACCTCTTGAACCTCTTGAACCTCTTGAACTGGGCGGCGAGCTCCGCGGCGTCCCAGTACCAGAGCCCGTGCTCGCTGCTCGCCAGAAACCACTGCCCCCGGTTCGCGAGCAAGACGTTTCTAGGGCCGAACCCTATCGCGATCGCGCCGAGGACACGGGCGTCCTCTCGATCGAGCACGTAGATCTTGCCGCTCGTCGTCGAAGGGACGTAGACGACGCCGTGACGCTCGTCGACGAGCGGGGTCCGGCTCGCGAAGCCGAGACGCCTGGCCGCGACCCGCTCCCCGGTCGAGAGGTCGAAGACCTCGACCCCAAAGAGCCCCGTCACCCAGGCGCGGCCCATCGGGTCGTCCACCGTCACCGCGACGACGCTCCCGTTTTCGGTGTCGATCGCTCGCTTCAGCGCGAGGGAGCGGCGGTCGAGCTCCAGGACCGAGCTCCCGTTGATGAACTCGCCCAGGAAAACGCTGTCGCGGCGCTCGCTCGACGACCCCCGTTCGACGACGAAGATCCCGGGTGGCTTTCGCTCCGCGATGATCTTTCGGGCTCCGGTGCCGAGGTCCACGTGGACGACTTCTCGCCCCACGAAAAAGAGCGCCTCGCCGGAAGCGCCCGGGAGAACGCGATTCGTTTCATGGTCCGGCGTGAGCGATTGCTGCAGCACTTCACCGTTCCAGTCCACGGACATCACCGTCAGCCGTTCGCGGCGATCGTCGAGCGACGCGCAGCACATCCCGACGAGGAGCCGCTCGTCCTCGCAAACGATCTGCTCCATGCGGCCGGAAAACCCCCGGTCGAAAGGACGAAGAGACGCGGTCTGCTCGAGCGAGTCCAGGTCGAAGAGATCGATTCGGCCCAGGATGCATCTCGGGCCGCCCGGACCCGAACAGACCGGCACGGTGACCGCGAGGAGCCGGCGCGCCGGGCTCTCGCAGAAGTTGTAGGCGAGGTCGGTGCCGATCCGCTTGCCTCCGGCCCATCGGTCTTCCGCATGGAACGACTGCCCGACCGAGAAGCCCAGAGCGAGTGCCGCGAGGAGAAAAAAAGCGCCGAGAGGAAGCCGAACCCACCATCGGCGCGGCCGTCCGAAGAGCCGGTAGGTGATGAAGCGCAGGGCGACGAAAGCCGCGGCAAGGACAGGCAGCCCCGGGTCGGAGACGAAATACGGCATCCACGCCGCCAGGAGCTGTCCCGCCATCAGGGAGATCGCACCCGGCCATAGCCAGTCGCGAAAGCGGACCGCTCGCGAGAGCACGGAGGCGAGCCAGGGCTGAGCCACGCACCAGAGGGCGACGGACAGCCGGTCCACCCAGGCCAACTGAAACGGGGCGAGGACGAGGACCAGGGCGAGCCAAATGAGCCAGAGCCTTCCGCGGCGCCCGCCGAGCCAGCGCTTGCCGGTGGGCGAAGCGAGCGAAAGGTGCAGCACCACCCCCGCCCCGAAGCTCACCGCGAGGCGAGGATCCAGGTCGAGGAGGAAGTTGACCGAGAAAATCTGGAGCCAGAGGAGCCCGTTCAGAGTGGGCCGCGTCTGCCAGCCGCTCTCGGTGAACTGCAGCAACGCACCCCTCCGCCAGCGCCAGAGCGCCGCGACGCCGGCGGCCGCGGCGGCGCCCAGGGGAAGAAAGGCGGTGAGCTGGACGAAGATGAGGCTGACCGAGAACTCGAGAAAACCACCGATGGCTTCGACGACGGAGGCCGGGAGAGAGAGCGCGGAGTAGTGAAGCGAGCGCGCGGACAGCGCCGCGACGGTGCCGGCCATGGCCGCGCCTGTCACCACGACCGGAAGTATCCGGGCGCGGGTGCCTTCCGGCTTCAAGCCCTTGCGCTGCTACCGGGATTGATGGGAGACGGGAGCCACTCGTGGCTCTGGAGGAACTCCCTCACCAGCCACCAGTAGTCGCTTACCTCGCGCGGAGCCTGCATCATGCGGTGGAGCGCGCGGCCCACGTAACGGGGACGGAGGTAAAACGCCCGGTGCGCCTTGTTGTAGAAGCGCCAGATCTCTTCGCCGGTCATCGTGGGCGTATGGTGCATGGCGTTTTTCTTGTGCGGACGGAAGTCATCCCAGCTGAAGCCTTCGGGGAGCGCGCCGTTCGCGAGGTAGTGCTGATAGAGCTCGGTCCCGGGGTAGGGCGTCGCCATCGAGAAGAACGCGAGGTCGGGCGTGATCTCGCAGGCGAAGTCGATGGTGCGCTGGCAGGTTTCCGGCGTGTCTCCGATGTGGCCGAACATGAAGAACGTGAGCACCTTGAATTCGTGCTTCTTCGCGAGCGCGACGGCGCTCCGCACGTGATCGGTCGAGATGTTCTTGCCGAGTCCGCGAATGATGACGGGATCGCCGCTCTCTACCCCGAACATGAGCCCGAAGCAGCCCGACTCCCGCATGGCGGTCAGGATCTCGTCGGTGATCGGACGCACCCGCGCGTGGCAATGCCAGCGGATCTTCATCCCGCTCTCCTTGATCATCGAGCAGAGCCGGAACAGGTCCTTGGTGCGCACGTTGATGGTGTCGTCGACGAAATAGAAGTGCCGCGCGCCGTCGCGGTGGTAGCAGGTCTCGATCTCCTTGAAGATGTTCTCGGGGGTGCGGGCCCGATAGGGGGGCCACTCCATACCCTCGCTGCAGAAGTTGCAGGCATAGGGGCAGCCGCGCGAGCCGGCGAGCTTGGTGAGCTCAATGCCGCGGTAGCCCGCGTTCATGAGCGGCCCGATGTTATAGAGCTCGTTCTCGAGCTTCCTCCTCGAGGGGAACGGGATATCGTTGAGATGACCGAAGGCGCGGCGCGGCGCGAAGTGCAGGGGCTCGCCGCGCTCGTTTCGAAACCAGAGCCCGCCGTGGGTGGTTACCGGCTCCCAGCGCTCGCGATCGTCTTCGACCCGGAGGCCCGCCCGAAGCGTATGGCAGAGCTCGGCGAGGACGATCTCGCCGTCTCCCTGAACCACGTAATCGAACGAGGGGAAGTCGGCGAGCGTCTCGGCGGGGATGGCGTTTCCGTGCGCGCCTCCCAGCACCAGGACGAGGCTCGGGTCCCGGCGCTTGCACTCGTCCGCGATCCGCCCGGCGAGGACCACGGTCGTGGTGGTGGACGTGACCCCCAGGAGCCGCGGCCTTTTCTCGAGCGCCGCGTCGACCGTCGAGTCGAACGAAAAGCCGCGGGCGTTCGCATCGAGGATGTCGTAGTCGATGCCGTCGCGCTCCAGGGTGCCCGCGAGGTAGGCGAGCCCGAGGGGATACTCGACCGAGAAATCCTGCTTGAAGTCGTACACCTCGTCCACGTAAGGCGGATTCAAAAGGAGCACGAATGGCGGCGATTCGGCCATGGTTTACTACCTCCCCCCCAGAGACCGCGGCATACTAACAGCACCGCGCGCAGAACTCCAGCGTCTCGTACTCAAGAGAGCAATCTCGAAGCAATCTCGCTATTGACATCCCAATTTCTTTTCTGCTAGCCTCTTCGCACCAGACGAGGTCCTATCCTCGCTGGGTCCGCCGGTAAAGCTCCCCAACCTCGCCGTCGGTCTTGAAGAAGCTCGTCTCAGGTCGAAACCATGCGACATCTTCTCGATCGGACCCGGTTCGTTGCCTATCCCCTTCTCGTTTCGTTCTTCCTCCTGAGCGTCGACGCGTCGACTCTCGCCTTTGCCGCGCAGTCCGAGCCCCGGCCTCGAGGACGCGAGGAGGCAAAGCCTCACCATCTCGTCGAGCGTTCCCGCGTCTTCCTCGAGCGTGCCGAGGAGGCATCGCGCAAGCTCGGCTCGAGGCTTCCCCCTGCGGGAAAGATGGAGGCGGCGGAGTTCTTTCGCAAGGAGATCGACCAGTTTCGGAATCACCTGACGGAGCAGTTCTCGGAAGAGTCCGAA
>Ga0184637_10002094_pt1 | contig 12980 bp, 8 predicted proteins | sample PLM3_127_b2_FD_133143 | JGI IMG/M metagenome (GOLD analysis project Ga0184637, IMG submission 133143) | Groundwater sediment microbial communities from an aquifer in East River, Colorado, USA - PLM3_127_b2 | ecosystem: Environmental > Terrestrial > Soil > Riparian zone | place: USA: East River...
CGCGATCATCGCGCTACGCTGCTGCAAGCTCAGCGGCCGCTTCGAAGACTTCTGGGAGCGCCGCGCTGAGCGTCGGCTGGCCGCATGACCGCCCCTCATCTCACAATCCTGACGTGCGCCCCTGGAGAGCGCCTGGAGTGCGGATGGAGACTCCCTCTCAGGGTCGATGTGCGCGAGGGTAGGCACGGTCCACAACGCTTGAAGCCTCACGTCGGAGGCTATAGGCTCGTGCCCCATGAACATGAACTCAGCGCCGAGAAGTCTCTCTATCGCCCTCTTCTTTCTTGGCTCCACACTCGCCCATGCCGGCGGGCCGGACGAGCGGGAGTGGGTCCAGCTCTTCGATGGGAAGAGTCTCGATGGCTGGACGCCGAAGTTCGCCGGCTCCGAGGCGGGAGTGAACTTCCGTGACACCTTCCGAGTCGAGAACGGGATCTTGAGAGTCGTGTACGACAAGTACGACCGATTCGAGAACCAGTTCGGCCACCTGTTCTACGACGTTCCTTTTTCCCATTACGTCATCGCCGTCGAGTACCGATTCGTAGGCGACCAGGCCAAAGGTGCCCCGGATTGGGGGTATCGCAACAGCGGCGTCATGCTCCACGGCCAGACGCCTTCGAGCATGCCGAAGGACCAGGACTTCCCGATCTCAATCGAAGTCCAGTTTCTCGGAGGGGACGGCTCTCGCGAGCGCACGACCGCGAACCTCTGCACCCCGGGCACCCATGTTGTCATGGAAGGGAAGCTCGAGACCGAGCACTGTATCGACTCGAAGTCGAAGACCTACCACGGCGACCAGTGGGTGCGGGTGGAGGCGGAGGTGCACGGCGGCGGCCTCGTGATCCACCGGGTGAACGGAGAGGAGGTCCTGCGCTACGAGAAGCCTCAGATCGGCGGGGGCGTGGTCTCGAACTACGACCCCGCGGTGAAAAAGGACGGACAACTGCTCGAAGCGGGGACCATCTCCTTACAGGCGGAAAGCCACTCGATCGAGTTCCGAAAGGTGGAGCTTCTGAACCTGGTGGGCTGCACCGACCCGAAAGCGGTCAACTACAAGTCCTACTTCGAGAAATCGGACCCCGCCAGCTGCCGCTACCCTTGAGACGTTACGCTACTCTTTTTCATGACGGTTTCACCCAAAGACATCGTGCCTCTGACCCGCGCGCGCGCGCAGCTCACCGAGCTGGTGGAGGAGGTTCGCGCCGAGGGTAGCGAAAAGATCATCACGCGCAACGGTGAGAGTTGCGCGGCGCTCATCGGTGCACACAGGCTGGACCACTACCATCGGCTGGAAAGGGAGCACATCCACTTGACGCTTCTGGACCAGGCGCTTCGGGGATTCGACGATCTGGAGAAAGGCAAGACCATCGGCCTCGCGAAGTTGAAATCCCGGCATGGCCGCTAGACGCTGACCGCTGTGCTATCTTCCCGACGTTCGTGGAGATGGTCCCATGAGGTCCCTCACAGGTTTACTCACCGTCGCGCTTCTTGTCGCGCGCGCAGCCGCCGCACCCGTGGACCCGTCGCTCATCCAGGATCTCCGCTACCGCCTCATCGGCCCCTTCCGCGCCAGCCGAACCGTGGGTGGCGTCGGCGTACCGAGTCGGCCGGGCGTCTTCTATGCCGGTGTCAACAACGGTGGAGTCTGGAAGACGGACGACTACGGCCGCACGTGGAATCCCCTCTTCGACGATGCGCCCACGGGATCGATCGGCGATATCGCGGTGTCGCCTTCCCATCCCGGCGTGCTCTACGTGGGGACCGGTGAGGGGTTGCATCGCCCCGATCTCAGCGTGGGCGACGGGATCTTCAAGTCCACGGACGGTGGAGACACGTGGGTTCATGTCGGTCTCGGAGACATTCAGCAGGTGGGACGAATCGTCGTGCACCCTGAGAATCCCGACGTCGTCTTCGTCGCGGGGATGGGCCATCCGTATGGGCCGAACGAGGAGCGAGGTGTCTTTCGAACGACGAACGGGGGGCGGACCTGGGAGAAGGTCCTCTACATCGATCGCAACACCGGTGCGAGCGTCGTCGAGATCGACCCGTCCGATCCCCGAACGATCTTCGCCGGTCTCTGGGCGCATCGCGAGGGTCCGTGGGAGAACGGGAGCTTCTCCGGCCCTCTGACCGGTCTGTACAAGTCGGCGGACGGCGGATCCACGTGGCGGAGACTCGCGAAGGGGCTACCGACCGACGACTGGGGCCCCCTCTTCATCGGGATCGCGCCCAGCGATTCGAAGCGGGTGTACGTGACCGTCAGCGCTCGTGGCGGCGGCGGGCTCTTTCGAACCGACGACGGCGGAGAGAGCTGGTATTCGGTCTCGAGCGATCCGCGCCTCGGCGGGGACGTGCGGGTTCATCCCAGGAATCCCGACGTGGTGTTCGTCGGCACCATCGCTTCCTATCGATCCGACGACGGTGGCCGGACGTGGACCTCTATCAAAGGTGCGCCCGGCGGCGACGACTATCAGCGCATCTGGATCAACCCGGAGCAACCGGACATCATGTTGTTCACCGCTGATCAGGGCGCCACTGTCACCGTCAACGGCGGGAGGACCTGGAGCTCCTGGTACAACCAGCCGACCGCGCAGCTCTACCACGTGACGACCGACAACCAGTTTCCGTACTGGATCTACGGCGGGCAGCAGGAGAGCGGCGCCATCGGAACCGCGAGCCGGGGAAACGGCGGGCAAATCTCGTTCCGCGACTGGATGGGTGTCGGAGCCGACGAGTACGCCTACGTCGCTCCCGACCCCTTGAACCCCGACGTCGTTTACGGTGGCCGCGTCGTCCGCTTCGACAAGCGCACCGGACAAACGCAGAACGTCGCCCCGGAAGCATTGCGATCGGGGAACTACCGCATGCTGCGAACCCTGCCGCTTCTTTTTCACCCGGCGGATCCGACGATGCTGCTCTTCGCGACGAACGTGCTGTGGCAGACGACGACCGGAGGGCAGGAGTGGAAGGTTGTGAGCCCGGATCTCTCTCGCGTGCACCCGGAGGTCCCCGAGAGCGTCGGTGACTTCGCGACGGAAGATCTCGAAAGGATGCCGCGACGGGGTGTCATCTACGCCGTCGGTCCGTCGCCGCTCGCCGTCGATACGATCTGGGCCGGCACCGACGATGGGCTGGTGCACGTCACCCGGGACGGGGGCAAAAGCTGGACCGACGTGACCCCGAAGGAGCTTCGATCGTGGGACAAGGTCTCGCAGATCGACGCCGGACACTTCGACGCCGACACTGCCTACATCGCGGTCAACGCGATCCGCCGGGACGATACGCGGCCTCACCTCTATCGAACCCACGACGGGGGCGCGACGTGGACTTCGATCGGGAACGGCCTTCAGGATGCGGGCCCGACAAACGTCATCCGCGAGGATCTCAAACAAGCGGGTCTGCTCTACGCGGGAACCGAGCGCGCGGTCCATTTCTCCGTCGATGACGGCGAGAGCTGGCAGTCGCTCCGACAGAACATGCCGGCGTCCTCGGTCCGGGATCTGGTGATTCACGAGAACGATCTCGTCGTCGGAACCCACGGCCGGTCCATCTGGGTGCTCGACAACGTGGCGCCGCTGCGCGAGCTCGCTCGGGCTGCCGCCGCCGAGCGCGCGTATCTCTTCGAGCCGCCCATGGCGACACGGGTGCGATGGAACATGTTCCTCGATACTCCTCTCCCGCCCGAGGAGCCCGCGGGCGAGAACCCGCCCGACGGCGCGATTCTGGACTACACCCTGAGGGGCCGCGCTTCCGAGGTAACACTCCAGATCCTCGACGGCGGTGAGGTCATCCGTACGTTCTCGAGCGGCGATCCGCCGGAACGCGTGGACCCGGACGGCTTGTGGTACCCGACCTACTGGATACGTCCTCCGCAGACGCTTTTGACCGAGCCCGGCCATCACCGCTTCGTCTGGGACCTCCGCTATCCGCCGCCTCCCGGTGCGCGCAGGGAGTTCTCGATCGCGGCGGTGCTCGAGAGGACGCCGAGCGGTCCGATGGGACCCTTCGTCGCTCCCGGCGCCTACACCGTCCGGCTCACGGTAGACGGCCTCGTTCTCGAGCGCCGGATCGAAGTCCGTCTGGATCCCCGCGTGAACATGAGTCCCGAGGACGTGAAGCTCCAGACCGAGAGCTCCCTCGCGTGCTACCGCGGCTATCTGGAGGCGGAGAAGATGAGGGAAGCGATAGCGGGAGAGCCCGAGGAGCCGGACACGCTCTACGGGAGCATCCGCGAGAGCCCCGAAGAGGAAGAGACCGTAGTGGGCTTGCAACAGAAATTCCTCTACATGCTGAAGCTCCTTCAGCAGGCGGACGCCCGTCCAACCTCGCAAGCGCTGGATGCGGTCGAGAAGCTCCAGGAGCGACTTCGTTTCCTGGTCCGGCGATGGGAGGAGCGCAAACCGTGATTCTGACAAAAGTGCTTTTCATGATGGTGCTGGCACAGGCGTTGCCGGAACCCGTCGACGACGTGAGGACCCTCGTGAGCCGTCTGGATCTCGAGCAGTACAAAGCGACGCTCCGAGGCCTGACCCGATTCGGAGATCGGCGGCAGGGCACGAAACGAAATCGGGACGCGATCGACTGGATCGAAGGACAACTGAAGGCCGTCGGCTGTACGACGACCGAGCGGTTGGATTACATGTTCGATCCGGCTCCGCCCGCGCCGACCACGACGGTCGCGCCGCGGCCCCAGGGCGAGCTGAACCCATCCGGCGGGCGCATCGGAAGGAACGGCTCTGGGCCCGGCGGCGCTTCCATCTTCGGGTATCGCGCGCGAACGGGCGTCAACACCGATCCCATGGCGCAGCCCGACGAGGCGCTCCGCGAGCTCAACCGCGAGCCGGCGACCAACGGCCCGCGCCAGCAGGTGTACTGCACGAAGATCGGAACGACGCACCCCGGCGAGATGTACATCATCGGGGCCCATATGGACGGCCACGGATGGGGCGAGGCGGCGAACGACGACGGCTCGGGAACGGCGCTCGTCCTGGAGCTCGCGCGCATCTTCAACGCGCCGGACGTCGAGACCGAGCGGTCGATCCGATTCGTCCTCTGGAACAACGAGGAGACCGGCCTGAACGGAGCCCGGGCCTATGTCGAAAAGCGCCAGAGCCTGCAAGGCCGGGAGGATCCGCCCGGCTCGGGACGTTACCCCGAGCCTCGATGGCTCGGAATGATCCAGCACGACATGATGATGTTCGACCACGGCGCTCCGAGGGCAGACGGGACCGTGAGCCGCGATCAGCGTCCTGAGGCGGACGTGAACGTCGAGTTTCAGTCGACGGCCGAGCTCGCCGAGAAGGCTCGCGACCTGGCGTTTTTCTTCAAGGCGGCGAACGACGCCTACGCCACCGACTATCCCGCGACCGTCGGACCGCACATGACGAACACCGACTCGACGCCGTTCATGAACCTCGTCCCGTCCATCAGTCTGCGGGAGAACGAGCGCGGGGCGCAGATCGGAGCGGGCTGGGATCCGCACTGGCACCAGCCGACCGATCTCTATTCCACGTTCACCGACGACGATTTCCGGCTCGGCCTCAATGCGGCGCAGACGACGCTCGCTGCGGTCGCCGAGCTCGCGGGTGCTTCCATCGTGAATCGGCCTTGAAACAGGAGGAGCTTGTCATGAATCTCCCTCGCAGAATCTGGACGATAGCGATCGTCCCCCTTGCGGCCCTGACTCTCATGGCGCCCGCGCGGCCCGACTTTCACGGCGCGAGCTTTCGTCTCGAGCTCGACGGGTCCTCCCTCGGATCCTTCGCGAGCCTGGACGGCCCCGGCCTTTCCATCGAGATCCTGGAGTTCCGGGAGGGCGGGGATCCGAATGCGATTCCGAGGAAGCTCCCGGGGCGAACCACGTTCGCCAACCTCACGCTGAAGCGAGGGTACGTGAACCAGTCCTTCTTCGAGAGCTGGATCCAGCAGGTCCGGGAAGCCGCGCCGAACTTCCGCAAAAACCTGTCGCTAGTGATTCTCGACCGCCGTGGAGTCGAGACGGCGAGATACGACCTCTTCAACTGCTGGCCGGCGTCATGGAAGCTCTCGAGCCTGGACGGAAAAGGAAACGACGTCCTGGTGGAAGAAGTAGTGATCGCCGTCGAGCGGTTCGTAAAGAGCTGAGACGAGTCGTCAGTAGCCTAGGTTGGGACGCACCCACTTTTCGACGGCTTTGACGGATAGCCCCTTCCGCCGGGCGTAGTCCTCGACCTGATCGCGCCCGATCTTGCCCACGCTGAAGTACTGCGCCTCCGGGTGGTTCAGGTAGAGGCCGGACACCGAGGCCGCGGGAAGCATGGCGTAGTTCTCCGTGAGCTCGACTCCCACGTTCGGCGTCGCCTCGAGGAGCTCGAAGAGCGTCGCCTTCTCCGAGTGATCCGGAAGCGCGGGGTATCCGGGAGCCGGGCGGATCCCGCGATAGCGCTCGCGGAGCAAGTCCTCTTTCGAGAGCTTTTCGTCCCTCCCGAACCCGCAGTCGCGCCGGGCCTGCTCGTGGATCTTCTCCGTGAGAGCTTCGGCGAGCCGGTCGGCGAGGGCCTTCACCATGATGGAGTTGTAATCGTCGCGGTCTTCCTCGTAGCGTTTCGAAAGCGCGTCGCAGCCGAAACCCGCGCTCACCACGAACGCCCCGAGGTAGTCGGAAGGCGCGACGAAGTCCGCGAGCGCGAGGTAGGGGAGGGAGTCTCTCTTCTCCTGCTGCTGCCGCAGGGTGTGGAAGCGGGCGCGCTCCCGGGTGCGGCCCGCGTCTTCATAAATAATGATGTCGTCCCCGCTCCGGCCCGCGGGGAAGAAGCCGTAGGCCGCCCGAGCCTGGAGCGACTTTCCGGCCACGATCTCGTCGAGTAGCTTTCGGGCGTTGTCGAAAAGCTCCCGCGCGGCTTCACCCACCCCCGGGCGCGTGAGAATGTCCGGGTAGACCCCGCGGAGCTCCCAGACGTGAAAAAAAGGCGTCCAGTCGATGTAGGGGAGGATCTCCTCGAGGGGGACCGGGTCGATGACGCGGATCCCGAGGAACTCGGGAACGGCGACCGAGGAGCCGTCCCCGATTTCGACTCGCGCCTTCCCCTTCGCTTCCGGGTACGGCACGAGCTTTCGCGTGCTTTCTTCGAAGTCGCGGCGGGTCGCCTCCTGCTCGCTGCGGTTTCTCGCCACGAGCGAGGGTCTCTGGGATTCGTTCACCAGATCGCCCACCACCGTCACCGCCCGCGAGGCGTCGGCGACGTGGATCGTCGGGTTCCCGTAGGCCGGAGCGATCTTGACCGCGGTGTGCTTTCTCGACGTGGTGGCTCCTCCGATAAGGAGCGGGAGCTCGAATTTCAGGCGCTCCATCTCCGTCGCCACGTGCACCATCTCGTCGAGAGACGGCGTGATGAGCCCGGAGAGGCCGATGAGGTTCGCGCGCTCCTTTCGGGCGGTGTCGAGGATCTTCTCCGCCGGCACCATCACCCCGAGGTCCACGATGCGGTATCCGTTACACGCGAGCACCACCCCGACGATGTTCTTGCCGATGTCGTGGACGTCGCCCTTGACCGTCGCGAGGACGATGGTGGCCTTCTCGCCGCGGTCCCCGGTGGCTCTCTTCTCCTCTTCCATGAAAGGCTCGAGGTAGGCGACCGACTTCTTCATCACCCGCGCGCTCTTCACCACCTGCGGGAGAAACATCTTTCCCGCGCCGAAGAGGTCGCCCACCACGTTCATGCCGTCCATGAGCGGCCCCTCGATGACCGAGAGCGGACGGCCGTACTTTGCCCGCGCCTCTTCGGTGTCCGACACCACGTGCTCGACGATTCCATGGATGAGCGCGTGCTTCAGCCGCTCCTCGACGGGAGCCTCGCGCCACCCCTCGTTCTTCTCCTGCTTCTTTCCCGGTCCGGCGTGCTCCTGCGCGTGGGCGATGAGCTTCTCGGTGGCCTCCGGCGAGCGGTCGAAGAGCACGTCCTCGATGAGCCGCCGGAGCTCGGCGTCGATATCGTCGTAGACCGCGAGCTGGCCGGCGTTGACGATTCCCATGTCGAGGCCGGCCTCGATCGCGTGGTAGAGGAAGCAGGAGTTCATCGCCTCGCGGACGTGGTCGTTGCCGCGGAACGCGAACGACAGGTTGCTGATGCCCCCCGAGACCTTGGCTCCGGGGCACTTCTTCTTGATGAGCCGCGTCGCCTCGATGAACGAGCGCGCGTAGCCGTTGTGCTCCTCGATCCCCGTCGCGACGGTGAGGACGTTGGGATCGAAGATGACGTCCTCGGGAGGAAACCCCACTTCCTCCGTCAGGATGCGAAAAGCGCGCTCCGCGATCGAGACCTTGTGCTCGACCGCCGTCGCCTGCCCGGTCTCGTCGAACGCCATGACGACGACCGCGGCGCCGTAGGAACGGATCTTCCGCGCCTGCTGTTTGAAGACCTCTTCACCCTCCTTGAGGCTGATGGAGTTGACGACCCCTTTTCCCTGGAGGCATTTCAGACCCGCTTCGATCACCGAGAACTTCGAGGAATCCACCATGATCGGCAGGCGCGCGATGTCGGGCTCGGTGGCCACCAGGTTCAGAAACGTCGTCATCGCCCGCTCGGAATCGAGGAGACCCTCGTCCATGTTGACGTCGAGGATGTTCGCGCCTCCATCCACTTGATGCCGCGCGACCTCGAGCGACTGCTCGTGGGCTCCGTCTTTCACCAGCCGCGCGAACTTCTTCGAGCCGGTGACGTTGGTCCGCTCGCCCACGAGGATGAAGTTCGACTCCGGCCGGATGGTGAGGGGCTCGAGGCCCGAGAGCCGCGTGAACCGCGGCGGGCTCGACGGGCGATGTGGCGGCAAGGAAGCCACCGCATCGGCGATGGCGCGGACGTGCTCGGGGGTCGTGCCGCAGCAGCCGCCAGCGAAGTTGAGAAACCCGTCGCGGGCGAAGCCCGAAAGCACCTCCGCCATGTGCTCCGGAGTGTCGTCGTAGCCGCCGAAAGCGTTCGGGAGGCCGGCGTTGGGAACGCAGCTCACGAGGACGTTCGAGACCGTGGCCAGCTCTTCCACGTACGGCCTCATCGCCCCGGCGCCGAGAGCGCAGTTGATGCCGACTCCGAGAAGGGGAGCGTGCGATACCGAGATCCAGAAGGCTTCGGGCGTCTGGCCCGAGAGGTTTCGTCCGCTCTCGTCGACGATGGTCACGGAGGCGACGACCGGTACCGTCATCGCCCGTTCGCGAAAGAGCCTCTGGATCGCGGAGAGCGCCGCCTTGATGTTCAGCGTATCGATGAACGTCTCCGGAAGGAGGAGGTCGACCCCGCCGTCGAGGAGCCCCCTCGCTTGCTCGTAAAACGACAGCTCGAGCTGGTCGAACGTCACCGCCCGGAAGGCGGGGTTGGTCACGTCGGGCGAGATCGAGGACGTTTTGGTCGTCGGCCCCATGGAGCCCGCGACGAACCGAGGCTTCTCCGGGTTCTTGCGCGTGACGTCGTCGGCGGCCCGCCGCGCGATCTCGGCGGCTCGACGGTTGATGTCGTAAACGTGGGGCTCGAGCCCGTAGTCCGCCATCGAGATGCTCGTGGCGTTGAAGGTGTTGGTCTCGATGACGTCGGCGCCGGCGTCGAGATACTTCCTGTGGATCTCTTCGACGATCCGAGGCTGGGTCAGCGACAGGAGATCGTTCGCGCCTTTGAGCGATCGAGGGTGGTCGCGAAACTCGGCGCCTCGGTAGCCGGCCTCGTCGAGCCGGTAGCTCTGGATCATCGTGCCCATGGCGCCGTCGATGACCAGGATGCGGCGGGAACAGAGCTCGCGGAGCTTCGCTTCTTGCGTGGAGGCCATCTGCTTAGGTGATAACAACTTCGACCCTGGGAAGCAAGCTGTAAGGCCCACAGCATTGGCGGGGGAGAACCCCCTCGCTCGATCGGTCCTCTTTCTCTACGACCCCTGTCACCGCTTCGAGAGCATCGAAGCGCTTAACCTTGTCTTCCCCCACTTGGCCCAGTTGGCCCAGTCAAACCAGGAGAAAAGGCGGAGCGAAGTCATGAAGAAGCTTCTCAGATCGATGAGCTTTTGGGTGCTCGTGATGTCGTCGGCGTCGGTGGCCCTGTCGCAGCCTCCGGAAAGGGTCAAGGTCCTTATCGGCTTCCGCGGCAACCCCGGTCCATCGGAAGAAACGCTCGTCCAAAACGCGGGCGGAGTCGTGCGCTACCGCTATCACCTCGTTCCCGCCATCGCGGCGACGGTGCCGGTGACCGCCCTCGATGGCCTCCGGCGAAACCCCCGAGTTAGCGTGGTCGAGGAGGACGGGGAAGTCCAAGCGATCGACGCCGAGCTCGACGCCGTCTGGGGCGTGAAGCGGATTGGCGCCGGGCTGGTCCACGACCTGGAAAATCGCGGCGGCGGCATCCGGGTCGCGATCGTCGACACCGGAATCGACTACACCCACCCCGACCTCGACGGGAATTACTCCGGAGGGTTCGATTTCGTGAACAACGACGCCGACCCCATGGACGACCACGGCCATGGGACCCACTGCGCCGGTACCGTCGCGGCGGAGGATGACGGCTTGGGCGTCGTCGGCGTCGCACCGAACGCGCTTCTCTACGGCGTCAAGGTCCTGAGCGCGACGGGAAGCGGAGCTTGGAGCGACATCGTGGCCGGGATCGAGTGGACGGTCGACAACGGGATTCAGGTCACGAACAATAGTTACGGCGGCAGCGCACACCCGGGCTCGCTCGTTGAGGCCGCCTTCGTCAACTCGTACGCCGCGGGAGTCCTCCACGTAGCCGCGGCCGGAAACTCGGGCGCCTGCCCCCCCACGGGCGACACCGTCGGCTATCCGGCCAAGTTCAGCTCGGTCATCGCCGTCGCCGCGACGAGCTCGAACGACGCGAGGGCGTGCTTTTCGAGCACAGGCCCCAAGGTCGAAATCGCTGCCCCCGGCGTGAGCATCTACTCGACCCGGCGCACGGGCGGCTACACGTACATGAGTGGAACCTCGATGGCCTCTCCGCACGTCGCCGGGGTTGCGGCGCTCGTTCTCGGGGCGAACGTAATGACGAACGTCGACGTGCGCCAGAGGCTCGTGAACACCGCGGACGACCTGGGGACCGCCGGACGGGACGTGGAGTACGGATTCGGCCTCGTCGACGCGGACGAAGCAGCCGGTTCCAACCCCGTCAACCAGACGCCTCAAGTCACGATCGAGACCCCGGTCGACGGCGCCCGGGCCGACTCGGGGACTTCAGTCTCGTTCGCGGGCACGGCGGACGACGCTGAAGACGGACCTCTCACGTCGAGCCTGAGCTGGACGTCGAACCTCGACGGCGCGATCGGAACCGGAGCCGGGTTCACGTACCCTCTGCGCGATGGAGTGCACACGGTTACTTCGTCCGCGACCGATTCCGGAGGACTCAGCGGGAGCGACGCCATCACCATCACCGTCGCGCCCGCCTCCTCGACCTCGATGGTATCGTCGATCGGCTATTCCCGTCAGGGAGGAAGAAACCGGACCAAGAACCTCATCGTCACCTCCACGGTGAAGAACAATCTCGGCCAGGTGGTTTCGGGAGCGACGGTCACCCTCGTTGTGTCGAACACCAATGGAAGCTCGGGCACGATGAGCGCCGTCACCGATTCGACGGGTCGCGCCTCCATGACCTGGAGAAACGCCCCCATGGTCTGTTACACGAGCGTCGTGAACAAGCTCGTGGCCTCGGGCCTCACATGGGATGGAGCGACACCCAACAACGGCTCCTGCCCTCAGTAGCTGCTGGCCCAAACTCCAACTACGAGTGAAGCCTCTCCTTCCGCCCGGAGGGAGAGGCTTCGCTCTCATCTTCCTGCCTGGCGCAAAGGGGCGGTTCAGGGATCGAGTTCGCCGCGTTCTCGCATCAGGGTCACTGGCTTATGGCAGAACTTTCGAAAAACTCCTCGTATATCGGCGGAAACCTGGGCTCACGGAAGTCCATTTCGGCAACGGAGCTCGCAGCGAGTACCCGGTCGAGGTAACGATCCAACTCTCGGAGCGACCACCGGGCGCCCAGTCGGGATACCGTTTTCTTCAGACGAGGGCCAAACTTGGCCTTGACTTGCCGCACGAGGGCTTCACGCTTGCCCTCAGCGAAGCCGAGATACGCTCCTTCCCATCTTCCGTGCTCCCGTCCCTTCTTCCAGCTTTCCATGCGGGCCTTCTCCTTCAACTCCGCGCCCCAGCCAAGAGCTTTCCTCGTCCCCTTCCGCTTGTGCATCCTGTTTCCGCGAACGGAAGTTGAGACTGGCAGCGCATCCTCGAAGCCCATCGCCGCGAGCGAGTCGGCGTCGAGCACGCGGTCGAGGTAACGGTCAACCTCTTCCAAGTCGAGGGCCCGGACTCGGGAACGGGTTTCCGTGGGGAGGAGTCCGAACTTCTTGAGTTGGCTCTTGAGCTGGCGCGCGAGGACGTTGCGCTAGCCTTTGAGTACGCCTGCGCGCCGACCTTCTCGTCGTCCCTCGTATAGGCCCTTTAGCCAGCCTTCCGCGCGGCCCTCCGCGATCATTTTATCTCTATAGGAGAGCAGCATCTTCCTCACCCCCCGAGACATACGTATCGATTCCGTCATGTGGGCACGGCGCGTCAGCCTCGGAGGCCCATGTCTTCCAGCGAGGCAGCGACGAGCACCCGATCCAGATAGCTGTCCAACTCCGGAAGCGACTGGACGGCCCGCACCCGGGAAATCATCTCCTCGGGAAGTGGACCGAACTTGGTCGTGAGTAGCCGCAGAAGGGCTTCTCGTCTGCCCTCCAGCATGCCTTCCTCGCGTCCTTCTTTCCGTCCTTTTTTCTCAACCTTCTCGGCCCAGGTCATCTGCATCTTTCTCACCTCCCGATAACGCTCCTGCGATAGCGCCCGCTCGATTTTCTCCCCCTCAGCTCCCGCGATCACGAAGTACGTGTTGATGATGTGCAGCAAAAGAAGCTTACGCGCCTCGTCGAGCCCGCTTCGATTCAACCGCTCCGTCATCGTGAGCCAAAGTTGGGCCGGCTTC
>Ga0184637_10002095_pt1 | contig 12979 bp, 9 predicted proteins | sample PLM3_127_b2_FD_133143 | JGI IMG/M metagenome (GOLD analysis project Ga0184637, IMG submission 133143) | Groundwater sediment microbial communities from an aquifer in East River, Colorado, USA - PLM3_127_b2 | ecosystem: Environmental > Terrestrial > Soil > Riparian zone | place: USA: East River...
CCGAAGCGGATCGTCGCCGCCTGCTCCGCGGCGAGGCCGATCATGAAGCCCGGCTCGTCGACGAACGCGATGACGGGCAGGTGGAAGGTGTCGCACAGCTCGACGAAGCGGCGCACCTTGCGCGCGCCATCGGCGCTCATCGAGCCGGCGTAGAAGCGCGGGTCGTTGGCCCACACGCCGACTGGCTGTCCATCGAGGCGCGCGAGCGCGGTGATCTGCGAGCGGCCGTAGCCTCGGCCGAGCTCGAACACGGAGTCGCGGTCGACCACGAGCGCGACGAGCCGGCGCGCGTCGTAGATTTTGCGGCGGTCGCGGGGCACGATGCCGAGCAGCTCCGGCTCTGCGCGCTCGCGCAGATCGGCGGCCGCGGCGCGCGGCGCCGGCTGCCAGACGTGGCTCGGAAGATACGAGAGGAAGCGGCGGATCTGGCCGAACGCGTCCGCCTCGTCGCGCGCGATCGCGTCGACGACGCCGCTGCGCTCGTGGATCGCCGCGCCGCCGAGCTCCTCCTTGCGCAGGCGCTCGCCGAGCGCGCGCTCGACCAGCGCCGGGCCCGCGACCATCACCTGCGCGGTGTCGCGAGTCATCACCGCGAAGTGCGACGCGACCAGCCGGGCGGCCGGCAGCCCCGCCACCGCGCCGAGCGCCGCCGACGCCACCGGCACCGTCGCCATCGCGTCGGCCATCGACACGAAGCGGTGGCGCGCAGTGGCCGCACCCTCGCCATCGCCGCCCGTCCGCTGGTCTTCGCTCGCCTTCGGCTCGCTGCGCGAAACGTGCGGGCGCCTTCCGGCGGTGCCCGCGACGCTGCCGCCGCCGCCCTGCAGGAAGCGCACGAGCGGAACCCGCAGCCGCAGGCACAGGTCCTCGGCGAACACGCTCTTGCGCAGGCCGGCCGGGGAGGGCGAACCGCCGCGCTGCGTGAAGTCCTCGCCGCCTACGACGCAGAGGCGGCCGTCGATCCGGCCGGTGCCGAGCACGTAGTTGGCCGGTGTGAACGAGCGCAGCGCGCCGTCGTCGGAGAGCTCGCTCTGGCCCGCGATCGGGCCCCGCTCGCGGAAGCTCCCTGGGTCGAGCAGCGCGTCGATCCGCTCGCGGATCGCGAGGCGCCCCTGCGCGTGCTGCTTCTCGACCGCGTCGCCGCCGCCGTGCTGCTGCGCGAGCCGTCGCCGCGCGCGGATCGCCTCGACCTCCAGCCCCCAGCCCTCGCGCTCGTTCATTGGCGCAGAGTACGCCATCGCGCAGCTCAGAAGCGCAAGATCTCCGCTTCGAGAGTCGCCAGGTCGAGCACGCCGACGCGGTTGTGCCCCGGCAGATGGCCGGCGCACTCGCCCGGGTTGAAGCAGAGCGTTTCCGAGCGCCGCTCGATCGAATGGCGGTGGTCGTGGCCGTAGAGCGCGACGTCCACTTCCGCGAGCGCCAGCGCGTCGAGCTCGCGCGGGTCGTGCACGACGGCGATCCGCCGGCCAGCCCACTCGACGCGCAGCGGTGGGTCGACGAACACGTGCCCCAGCTCCGCGCAGGCCGCCACGAGCGCGTCGCGCTCGACATCGTTGTTCCCGAACACGCCAAACAGCGGCGCGTCGAGCGCGGCCAGCGCGCGCAGCGTCTTCGCCTGCGTGATGTCCCCGGTGTGCACCACGCGCTCGACGCACGCGCCGTTCAGCAGCGCGACGATCCGCGCCACGTTCGGCAGGTGATTGTGGGTGTCGCTGACGACGCCGATCCGCACCGTGCGAGGCTACCGCCGCGGCGAGCGCTCCGCCGCGGTTGCTCCGGCGCCGCGATCCGCCGCTGCCACCGCACCCGCCCAGCCGGCGATGCCGGTCTCCGGCCAGGCAGTCGCGACGCCGAGCAGGTCGGCGAGCACGCGCGCGACGCCGCGCAGCGATGGGTTGCCCGGAGCGCGGCCAGCCGGCACGCCGGCGCCGGTCGCGATGAACAGCGCCGGGCGGTCGTGCTCCATCGCGGTGCGGATCCCGTGGTCGGACATCACCAGCAGCACGTCGTCGGCATCGAGGAAGCGGTGCAGCGCGCCGATCCGCCCGTCGACGTAGCGGTACACGTCGAAGAGCAGCCCCTGGCCGTCGTCCTGCGCGTCGCGCACCGCGTCGGCGAAGTGCGCGTGGGTCAGGATGTCGAGCGGCTCGATGCGGACCGCGATCAGGTCGATCTCGCCGCCGCGCAGCAGCGCTTCGGTCGCGTCGAACTCCGCTGCGATCGTCTGGATGTAGTGGGCGTCGATCGCGTCGCCGGCGTGTGCGAGGCGCGGGAAGCGCGCGCGCTCGGCGGCATCGAGCTCGCGCCGCGTGCGCCCGAGTGCCAGGCGCCGCGTCGCGCCGTGCGGGCCGGTGAGCTCGCCGTGGCGGCCGGCGCGCACGCCGCCGTGCGCGAGCAGCAGGTTCGCGGCGCTGCGCTCGCCGGCGCCGATCGCGCCGAACAGATCCGGCGTCTCGGGCAGCACCCAGGACAAGAGCTCGAACGGGTTCTCGCCGACCGACTCGAGCCCGGCCAGCTCGACGCCGAAGCGGTAGAAGGTGCCGGCGAGCGACGCGTCGCTGCGCCGCAGCGGCCACACCAGCGCCTCGAGCGCCGCCGCGGTCAGCGGAGGGTCGCTGTCGAGCACCGCGCGGTAGCCGGAGCGCAGCAGCGCGTCGAGCACCGGCAGGTCGCCGCGCGCGCGCAGATACTGGCTGATCGCCCAGTCGCCGCAGTCGAGCAACACCAACGCGACGCGGCGGCTGCCGTCTCCGGGTGCGCGCTCGAGCGACGGTGGCGCGGGCGGCGCCGCGGCGGGGCCCGGGTGGATCGCAACCGCGCGCGTCTCGCCGGCGCGTGTGTAGACGGTTCCCGACGCAGCGGTGCTGCCGTCGGGCGCGCGCAGCACCCAGCGCTGCGGCGTGGGACCTGCCGTGCGCTCGACCTCTACCGGTGCATCCCGCCCGAGCGATACAGGGTCGTAATCGGCGTCGGGCGCGGCGCCGGTGTTCGGCGTCAGCCACAGCGTGCCCGCTCGATGGTCTTCGCGCGAAGCCGGGTCGAGCGTGAAGCGGAGCCGACCTGCGCGCGCGGCCGACGGGTCGCGCGCGAGCTCGGAGCCCTGCTGCGCGCGCTCGAGCTCCTTGCGGCGGATGCCTTCCAGCGGGACGCGCTCGCGCAGCGCATCGTAGACCGCGAGCGCCTCGTCGGCGCGCGAGGCCGCCACCAGCGTGAAGATCAGCCGGATGCCGAGGGCTTCCTCGAGCTGCGCGTCGCCGAGCGCGGCCGAGTCGGCCAGCGCGTCGCGCAGTGCGCTCTCCAGGTCGAGCTCGGGATCGGCGAGGCCGCTGATGCTCAGCGCGAGCGCGTAGCGCGCGCGCACCTCCTGCGGGCGTCCACCGGCCCGCTGCCAGCCCGCGTAGCTGGCGCGCGCCGACGCGAGGTCGTCGTTCATCGCGTGCGCGATCCCGACCGTGTCGAACCACAGCGCGCGCGCAACCTCGGCGCCGTCGGGCAGCTCCGGGCCGAGCGCGCGCAGTGCGGCCGGTGCGTCGCCGCGCAGGAGATGCCGCTGTCCGAGTGCCGCGCGCATCAGCGCTGCCGGCTCGCCGCGGGGCGGAATGCGGTGCGCAAGCTCTCGCAGCACCTCCTCCTCGGGCTCGACCGCCGCGCGCGCCTCGAGCTCGAGGCGGAACAGCGACGGGTCGTCCGGGTGGTCGCGCCCGGCCGCATGCGCGAGCGCGGCCGCCTCGGCGCCGCGTCCGTCCGCGCTGCGCTGCCGGATCAACAGCGCGGCGAGCTCGGGCCGCGGCGTCCACGCGCCGGGATCGCGCGCGAGCGGATCGAGCAGCGCGACGCAAGCGGGTGTGTCGCCGGACGCGATCAGCGCGTGGCAGCGGCACTCGGCCGCGGCCCGCCCGGTGGCGCTGTCCCCGGTGCGCCCCTCGGTGAGCTCGAGCGCGCGCGGCACGTCGCCGCTGCGCGCGGCGTCGCACGCGTCGATCACGGCGATCTGGTCGTACGCGCGCCGGACCGAGATCACGCCGGCGCCGGCGGCGATGAACAGGATCCCGGTGAGGACGAGCGCGCGCTTCACGATGCGGACCGCGGCGCGGCGACCAGCGTGAAGCGGAGCACGAGGTCGTCGCCGTCCGCACCGCCCGACGCGGTGAGCCGGCTCCACGGCCACGAGAGCGGGCGCTCCGACCCCGCGAAGTGGCGGGCGAGCAGATCGTCGGCGCGCTGGATCAGCGCGAAATCGACGTCGAGCCGCCCGGCCGCGTCGGGGACGGCGATCATCGCGCCGGCCAGTGCGCGCTCGAGGCTCGCCGGATTCCATCCCACCACGAGCGCATCGGCGGTCGCGACATAACACGGCGCCAGGTCCGGCAGCACGTTCAGGTCGGGCAGACAGGCGCCGTCGCCGGCCGCGAGACGCAGCTCGCTCGTGCGCACCGGCCAGGTCTCTTGCAGGTCGGCGACGAAGCGCTCCGCGGCGGCTACCGCGGCGCTGCGCAGCGAGAAGCCGAGCGCGAGGGCCACCCCCGGCATTCCGCCGGCGCGTTCGGGCAGGTAGGCGGCGCCTTCCCAGGTCCCGTCGAGCACGGCGCTGGCGAAGATCCCGCTGCGCAGCCGGAACAGCCGATCGGCCTGGCTGCCGGCCGGGATCAGCGAGGCGAGGTCGAGGCCGGCGCGCGGCCGCACGCGCAGGTGCAGCAGGCGCCCGGCGCTCGCGAGGCGATCCGGGCCCGCCGGCGCTTCACCCGGCACGAACAGGCCGAGCGCGCCGTCGGTCGGGGCCCCCTGCCAGCGCAGATCGACCTGGAGCGCGGTCGCTTCGACGCGCAGCGTTCCGCGCAGCGCGCCGCCGCCGGCGCTCGGCAGCGCGAACACGAGGTCGCGGTCGGCGCGGCGGCGGGCCTGCTCGAGCGGATCGCCCGCGTCGAGGCAGCGCGCGCCGCCGGCGAGCTGCGCCGCAGAGCCGTTGGGCGCGTGGAATCCGACGCTGCCGCACTCGGGCAGCTCGAGGGCGAGCTGTCGGGCGCGCCGGGCGAGCGGGGTGCCCTCGAGGCGGGCCAGCTGCTCCAGGACCTCGCGCACCGCGGCGCCGCGCCCGGCCCACCACGCGCCGGGCGGGCCGTCGTCCGCTTCGCTGCCGCCGCAGCTCGCGAGCAGCGCAGGCGCGAGCAGCGCCAGCAGCGCGCGCGCGCTGCGCAGCGCTCGTGTCTCCCCGGACGTCCGACTCACGCGTCTCCTGTCCGACCTTCGCTCGCGCTCCCGTCCGATCTCCGCTCGGCTTCGCCTCGCTGCGCGCCGGACGGCTTGCGCTCGCTGGGCGCGGCCTCCGGCCGCTTGCGCAGGCCTCCCCACTGCTCATCGGCCTCGTCGCACGGGGCTTTAGGCCGTCCTCCTGCGCACGGGCGGATTCAGCGCCGGCGGGGCGGGGCCGATAGGAAGGACGAATGCCGAGTGATCTCCTGGCGCCCGCCCGCACGCCCGAGCCGGAGCCGAAGCCGAAGCCCGAGCGCGGCTCGCGCCCGACCCGGCGCGGCTCGCGCCTCTTGCTCGGCATGCGCGTCGACGTCACCGACTACCTCGAGGCGATCGACACGATCCTCGCGATGGCCGGATCCGGGGGCGGCATGACCTGCGTCGCGACGGTGCACACGGTGATGGAGGCGTGGGACGACCCGGGCTTCCGCCGGATCGTGAACGGCGCCGAGCTCGTGACACCCGATGGTGTGCCTCTGGTGTGGTCGCTGCGCGCGCTCGGCGCGCCCGACGCAACGCGTGTCTACGGTCCGTCGCTCACGCCGGTTCTGTGCGGCGAGGCGGCGCGGCGCGGCGTGCCGGTCGGCTTCTACGGCGGCAGCCCGCCGGTGATGGCGGCGCTCGTCCGGCGCCTCGCCGAGCGCTATCCCGGGCTCGCGATCGCGTTCACGCACTGCCCGCCGCACAGCGATGCGCCGCTGCAGGTCGACGAGCGGATCGCCTCGGCGATCGAGGACTCGGGCACGCGCGTGCTGTTCGTCGGGCTCGGCTGCCCGAAGCAGGAGCGCTGGATGGCCGCCTATCGCGAACATCTGTCGTGCGCGCAGGTGGGAGTCGGCGCGGCGTTCGACTTCGTCGCCGGCGCGAAGGCCCAGGCGCCCGCGTGGGTTCAGCGCGCCGGCCTCGAGTGGCTGTTTCGGCTCGCCTGCGAGCCGCGCCGGCTCGCGCGGCGCTATCTGCGCAACAACCCGCGCTTCGCGCTGCGCATCGCGCTGCAGATCGCGCGCGCGCGCGGGCGCGGCGCTGTTTCAACGTAGATTCTCAGCGTTTTCTCATCAGAAACAGCACGCTGGAGCATAGATTCCCCACGCTCTTCATCGTCGGAACGATCGGCCATTCAGAGGGCCCGTACAGCAGCAGCGGCGTGACCTCGATCATCGAAAAGCCGTGATCGGCGAACAGCCGCCGCCAGTTGTCGATTCGGAAGCTTCGATAGCATTCGGAGAAGCTCGTGCTCACGCCGTGCCCGCCTAGCCTGAACGCGCGCGCAAGACTCGCGGCATCGGTCGCCCTTCGGAGCCGGTTGTAGCACTGCGCGGGAATCGACAGCAGCAACCAGGTGTTCGTCGGAACGGAGAAAGCGTACAAGCATGAGGGCCGTCCGATCCTCTGGATCTCACGGAAGGCCTTGGCGAGGTCATCCAGGTGTTCGATGACGTGATTGGAGAAGACGACGTCGAACTGCTCGTCGCGAAATGGCGCGTTGGAGATGCTGCTTTGGACGAATCGACCCGCTTCCAGGCGTCTGATCTCGTCGCTCCGGTAGAGATCGGACGCCACGACACTACCCATCGTCGCGAGATAAGAGATCTGAAATCCGTCGCCGCTGCCGAACTCGAGGATATCCACCGGCTTGCCGGCACTGCTCCCCAGGGCACTCCTAATGCGCTCGACCATGAGCCCGACTTCGCGCGATCGCTTGCGCCTTCTGTGTTCCGTCTCTTGCGCGCGTGACTTGGGCAGCATCGTCCGTGCCTCTCGCTCAATCGCCGCGCAGCAGCTCGAGCGCGTGGCCGAGCGCGCGCTCGCGTTCGCGGCGCGCGTGCAGCGCGCGCCCGTGCGCCCCCCACCACGCCGCGCGCGCGAGCTGGACCGCGGCGCGGCGCAGCCGCTCGCGCCGGTTCGCCGGCGGATCGAGCCGCGCGCGTGCACGTCCGTAGCCGCGGTGCCAGCGCAGGTAGTAGGCAAGCGACGCGCGCGCGGCGTCGACGTGGTGGTCGATCGCCGCGCCGGGCAGATACAAGATGCGCCCAGGACGTTGGCGCAGGCGGCGCAGCAGCGCGGACTCCTCCCCGGGAATCATCCGCGTTCCCCAGCCGAGGTCGGTGCGGAAGCCGCCCGCGTCGAGCGCGGCGGCACGCGCGATGCCGAGGTTTCCGCCGAACGGCAGCAGCGGGCCGCCGGGCCCGCACTCCTGCAGCTCGGGCCCGAAGTCGTAGCGGCCGGTCGGCCCGCCGAGCTGCTGCTCGAGGAACGCGCGCCATGGCGCCGGCAGGTCGGGCGGAAGCACCGGCAGGATCGGTCCGCCGGTGGCGAGCACGTCGGGCGCGGCCAGGCCCTGCGCGTGCGCGTCGACCCAGCCGGCGTGGCAGGTGGCGTCGTCGTCGAGGTAGACGACGGCGCGCGCGCGCGCCTCGTGCAGCGCTCGGTTGCGCGCGCTCGAGAGCCCGCGCACCGGCTCGCTGGTGACGGCGAGCGGCACCGGGAAGTCGGGCGCGAGCGCCGCGACGGCCGCGCGCGTGTCGTCCTCGCTCGCGTTCTCGACGACGAGCACGTCCCACGGCGCGCGCGACTGTTGCCCGGCCAGGCTCGCCAGCGCGCGCAGAAGGCTGTCACGCCGGTTGCGCGTGCAGATCGCGACCGTCAGCGCGGGCAGGGACTCCGCCATCCGGTAACAAGTCGGCGAAGCCCGCCATTCTCTTGAGTGATCCGGCTGGCGCCGGCCGCTCAGGCCGGCGGCCGGACTCGCCGATGGAGAGGGGGGTCGAAGCGATTCTGGAGCGCGAACGGATGAGATCGGATCGTGCGGATGCCGCGGACGCGCCCGACCGCTGGACGCGGATCGAGCCGGCGGCATCGTTTGGCGCCGCGGATCTGCGCGAGCTGTGGCGGCACCGAGAGCTGGTCGGGTTCCTCGCGCTGCGCGACGTGAAGGTGCGTTACAAGCAGTCGCTGCTGGGCGTCGGCTGGGCGGTGCTCCAGCCGCTGCTCACGATGCTGATCTTCACGCTGCTGTTTCGCGGCTTGTTCGGTCCCGATCGGATGCCCGGAGCACCGGGGGTTCCGTACGCGCTCTCCACGTATTGTGCTCTCGTTCCGTGGCAGCTGTTCGCGACCGCGTTGACCGCTTCCGGCAACAGCCTGGTGGCGAATCAGCAGCTCGTGACCAAGGTCTACTTCCCGAGGCTTGCGATTCCGCTGGCGCCGATCCTGGCGGCGCTGGTCGACTTCGCGCTGGCGTTCGGGATGTTGCTCGCGCTGATGGGGATTCTCGGCGTTCCGCTCGGTGCGGGAATCGCGCTGGCTCCGCTCCTCGCGCTGCTGGCGGCCGTCACCGCGTTCGCGATCTCGCTGTGGCTGTCGGCGCTGAACGCGCTGTACCGCGACGTCCGCCATGCGATTCCGTTCCTGGTCCAGATCTGGATGTTCGCGACGCCGGTCGTGTACGGAAGCGATCGCTTGCTGGCCGGTCGCGAGCCGTGGGTGCAGTGGATCTACGGATTGAACCCGATGACGGGAGTCGTCGAGGGATGTCGCTGGGCGCTGCTCGGAACCGCCGCGCCGACACCGGAGATGCTACTGGCATCCGCTCTGTCCGTGTCGGGGATCCTGATTGGGGGCCTCTACTTCTTCAAGCGCATGGAACGGCGCTTCGCCGACGAGATCTGAGCGATGGGTGAGTCGGCGATCCGCGTCCAGGGTCTCGGGAAATGCTACCGGGTCGACGCGCAGGAGTTCTGGGCGCTGCGGCCGCTCGATCTCGACGTCGACCGCGGCGAGGTGCTGGGCATCGTCGGAGCGAACGGAGCGGGCAAGAGCACGCTGCTCAAGATTCTGGGTCGCGTCACGTTCCCGAGCTGCGGCACGGCCGAGATCCGCGGGCGAGTCGGCTGCCTGCTCGAAGTCGGCACCGGGTTCCACCCCGAGCTGACCGGTCGCGAGAACGTCTACCTGGGCGGTGCGATCCTCGGCATGAAACGCGCTGAGATCGACGCGCGCTTCGACGCGATCCTCGCGTTCGCGGAAGTCGGGCCGTTCCTGGATACCCCCGTCAAGCGCTACTCCTCGGGCATGCGGCTGCGACTCGCATTCTCGGTCGCCGCGCACCTGGAGCCCGAGATCCTGATCGTCGACGAGGTGCTCGCCGTCGGCGATGCGTCGTTCCAGCGCCGCTGTCTCGGACGCATGAACGAGATCGCCGACCACGGCCGGACGGTCCTGTTCGTGAGCCACAACCTGAGCGCGGTCAGCAACCTGTGCTCGCGCGCGATCTGGCTGGAGCGCGGCAGGCTCGTGCTGGATGGTGAGCCGCGGGACGTGGTGTCGCGCTACCTCGAGGCGACCCACGGCGTGGCTTCCGATCCCGAGCGGCGCTTCGACGCGCAGCGAGATGCGTGTGCCCGCATCGAGCGCGTGCGCGTGCTCGATGCGAGCGGCCGGCCGAGCGTCCGCCATGAGCTGGAACGCGCGGTCTGCGTCGAGCTGGAGTTCACGCTCGCGCGCGACTTCGAGAACTTCGGGGTCTGTCTCCAGCTGCACGACTCCGCCGATACGCTGGTGCTGGCCTCCTACGACACGGACGAGGAGGCTTTGCGCGAGCGCAGCACGCCGCAGCGAGCGCGGCGCGCCGGCGCCCACGTCGCTCGGGTGACGCTTCCCGCCCCGCTGCTCAACCGCGGCGAGTACCGCTCGACGCTGCTCTTGTTCGAGCCGGGCAAGGGCGTGGCCGATCGCGTCGACGGGCCGCGGATCGAGATCTGCGACGAGGGCAGCTTCGTCACCCGCGCGTTCCAGGGAAGCCGGCATGGAATCCTGGCGCTGCCGCTCGCGTGGCGCGTGGAGCGCAGGCCGGGGCCGGCGACCGGAGCCGCGCGCGAGGGGGAATCCTCGTGAAGGCCGAGCGTCTGCGCCGCCGGATCGGTGCCTTCCTGCACCGACTGTTCCCGCCGCCCCGGGCAGCCGGCGAGAACGACGTGCGGCGCTGGATCAAACGCGGCGCGCGGATCGGCCACGGCTGTCGGATCAACGGGCGCCTTGACGGCGTCAATCCGCACCTGATCGAGATCGGTGACTACTGCGTGCTCGGCGTGCAGTCGGCGTTGCTGACGCACTGTCCGATCCGCGGAGCGCTGCCCGTCCGCCTCGGCGACCGGGTCTGGATCGGCTTCGGAGTCAGCGTGCTGCCGGGGGTCGCGATCGGCGAGCGCAGCGTGATCGGGGCCGGCTCGGTGGTGACCCGCGACGTACCGCCGCGCTCGCTGGCGGCCGGCTCGCCGGCGCGCGTACTGCGGGCGCTCACCGAAGCGGAATGCCGGCGGATCGGTGACGCGCTCGAATCCGGGCAGCCGATCGGCCGCGACGTCTCGGCCGCGAGGCATGCGCTGGTCGGGGCGCCCGGCTTCTGGCGCATGAAGCGCAGCTTCCAGATCGAGTTCCTGCGCGGGGTCGGACTCGCTCCGTCGCATCGTCTGCTCGACCTGGGGTGCGGCACGCTCCGCGGCGGCCTGCCGCTGATCGAGTATCTCGACGTGGGTGGCTACACGGGCCTCGAGGTGCGGTCCGCCGCCCTCGAAGCGGCGCGCGCCGAACTCGCCGAGACGGGGTTGGCGGCGAAGGCTCCGGAGCTCCGACTCGTCGGCGATCTCGCGGCGGTCCAGCTCGACGGCCGCTTCGACTTCATCTGGGCGTTCAGCGTGCTGATCCACATGAGCGATCCGACCCTCGAGGCATGCCTGGCGATGGTGCAGCGCCACCTCGCATCCGGGGGCGTCTGCTATGCGAACGTGAATCTCGGCCACGGCGAGTGGGGTCGCTGGCAGGAGTTTCCGGTGGTCGCGCGGCCGCGCGAGTTCTACGAGGCGGCCGCGATGCGCCACGGGCTCGCCGCCGACTGGTCGGGACCACTCCGCGAGCTCGGGCACGTATCGGGCGACCCGGCTGCGGATGCCCAGTGGATGCTCCGGCTCGAGGCGAAGTGATGGGGCGCGCGGGGCCGATCGCGCGGCGAATGCGCATCGCGGTCGAGCGGACGCGCGCCGCGATCGACCGGCGTCTTCATCCAGGCGCCACCGCGAAGCTCCAGATCGTCGTGTGCGGCTTTCCGCGCAGCGGCACGTCGCTGCTCTACAACATGCTCGCCGTTGCGCTGCCGGGCTTCCGCAACGAGCCTTTCGAGCTGCCCGCGATCGACCGGATCTGGCGCCACGGCGACTGGATCACCAAGCGCCCACTGGACCTGTTCGCGCTCGAGAAGCTGGTGGCCCACAACCGCCACCGAAAGCGGATCGTCGCGCTCGTCCCGATCCGCGACTTCCGGGATCTCGTCACCTCGATCCACCCGAACGTTCCGAACGACTACTTCATCGGGTGGGAGCACAGCTATCGGGTGGGTCTCTCCGAGGGCGCCGCGCCGGCGCTGGTCGCTCCCGGCGTGCGCGATTTTGCGCAGCAGATCGAACGCGCGCGCGCGATCGTAGGGATCGAGCTCGTCTTCGTGCGCTACGAGCAGCTGGTGCGCGAGCCGGACGCGGTCGGAGCCGAGCTGGAGCGGCGGCTCGGCGTGAAGTTCGAGCGCTCGTTCGGCTCGTTCCATCGCTACGCGGACGAGCATCCCTATCGCTACGACGCGGAACACACGACGAGCGACGTCGACCGCGATCGAGTGCGCGAGCATAGTGCCGTCGACGCGGAGCAGGTCGGGAGGTGGCGGGCGCCGGAGCATCGCGGGCGGATCCACGGCGAGTTCACCGAGCACCCGGAGCTATGCACGCTGCTTCGCGACTACGGGTACGAGCCGGACGACGCATGGCTCGGCCGGCTCGACGATGCGGAGCGAGAACTCCCGCGCGCGGCCCAGCGGTCGAGGCCGCGCGCACGCCCGCGCGTCTTCCTGCTCGCGAACCGCCCGGGCTGGGCGTTCGATCACGTGGCTCGCGCGCTGACGCTGCGCCTGTCGGATCGCTTCGCGCTGCGCGTGATCTACCAGGGCGTCGAGACGCGCGATCTCGATCCGGCGCAGGTGGATCTCCTCTACGTCTTCTGGTGGGGCGACCAGACCTATCGCCACCTCGGAATTCCACCGGAGCGGATCGTCAAGGAGGTCGCGAGCCACCGCTGGGCGCTCGAGGAGAAGTTCGGGCGCATCGACGCCGGCACTTTAGCCGCGCGCTATCTCGACGACTGCGCGACCGTGACCACGCCCTCGCTGCGGCTGTTCGAGATCCTGGCCGGTCACCACGCGAACGTCTTCCACTGCCCGAACGGTGTGGATCTCGCGCGCTTCCACGGGGCGCCGCGGCGCTGGCGCGGGCTGCGGATCGCCTGGTCGGGCAACCCGCGCGATCCGTGCAAGGGGCTGCACGATGTGCTGGTTCCGGCCTGCGCGGGTCGCTTCGCGCTCGAGCGCACCGACGGCGCGCGCAGCCACGCGGAGGTGGCGGAGCTGTACGCGCGCAGCGACGTGATCGCAGTGGCGTCCGAGGCCGAGAGCCAGCCGCTGCCGCTGCTCGAGGCGATGGCGAGCGGCTGCTTTCCGGTGACGACCGACGTCGGCATCGCGCGCGAGCTGATCGTCTCGGGTGTGAACGGCCTGATCGTCGATCGCACGCCCGAGGCGTTTCGGCGCGCCTTCCAGTGGTGCGACACGCACCAGCGCGACGTGCGCCGCGCCGGCCGGTTGAACGCCCGGCTCCTCGCGGAGGAGCGCGATTGGGACCGAGTGGCGCTGCGC
>Ga0184637_10002096_pt1 | contig 12975 bp, 10 predicted proteins | sample PLM3_127_b2_FD_133143 | JGI IMG/M metagenome (GOLD analysis project Ga0184637, IMG submission 133143) | Groundwater sediment microbial communities from an aquifer in East River, Colorado, USA - PLM3_127_b2 | ecosystem: Environmental > Terrestrial > Soil > Riparian zone | place: USA: East River...
CTATCCCCCTTCTTACACCAGGATTCTCTGCCCGAACCTCAAGCATCGAAGCCGTGGTCAACGACAGAAGCTGATGCGCCAGGCTTCGGCACCGGGACTCGACTCTCCACGTACCGGTGCTTTCCCGAGGCGCTCCGCGGGATCTCGTCGACCCGCTCCATCGAGATGCGCACCCCCTTCCCCAGCCGCGCGGCGAGGCGCGCCCGAATCTTGTCCTCGGCCTCCTGGGAGAATCCGTTCTCCGGTATCAGGAAAACGCGAATGTGGGAGCGGTCCTCCTGCACCACCTTGAAGTTCTTGACCCCGGGGACGTCGCGGACGGCGTAGATCACCGCGAGCGCGTGCATCACCGTCCCGTCCTCGGCGACGATGAAGTCCGTCGTTCGGCCGTGCACCGCCTCGAGAATCGGCAGGCCGCGGCCGCAGGGGCAGAGCCATTCGCTCAGAGTCCCCGTGTCCCCGGTTCGGTACCTCACGAAGGGAAAATCGCCCGACGCGAGATGGGTGACGACGATCTCACCTTTCTCTCCCTTCGGCAGGACCGTTCCTTCGTCGTCCACGATCTCGACGAGGATGTCCTCGGCGGTGACGTGAAGCCCGCCGTCGGGACACTCGTGGGCGGCGAACCCGAGGTCGCGCCCTCCGTAGCCATTGGCCACGGCGCAGCCGAAGGTCTCCGCGATCGCTTTCTTCTGGTGCTCGAAGAGCTGCTCCGCGGTCACGAAGGCGACCTCGACCCCGGCGGTTCTCAAGTCCCGGCCCCGCGCCGAGGCATGCCCGGCGATGAGCGAGAGCGCCGAAGGGTATCCGAAAATCATCTTCGGTCTCACCTTGCAAATGCGATCGACGAACTCGTCGAGGCGTTTCTCCGACATCTCGAACGCGGGAAGGAGCTGGGTTCGGAGGACGCGGTCGCGGAGCTCGCGGATCCGGTCCTGGGCCCCGAGCTCGATGGGCGAGCCCCAGACGACGATCTCGGGATCCCCGATGTCGACTCGAAACCACCGGGTCGCGCGCCACTTGGCGGCGACGTCGTGGCTCACCCGGTCCTTCCCGATGAAGAACTGGAGAGGCTCTCCCGTGGAGCCGCCGGTATTGTAGAGGCTCAGCCGCGCTCCCTTGGCCTTGAGATCCTCGAGGTTCTTTCGGATGGCGTCCTTCGTCAGAAAAGGAAGGCGCTCCAAATCCTGCAAGGACCCGATGGCTTCGGGATCGAACCGCAGCTCGCCGAAGAGCCTGCTGTAGTAGGGCACCCTCTTTCCCGCGCGGACCAGGAGCGATCGGAGCCGTTCGACCTGATGAAGCTCGAGCCGCTCCGCCGTCCACCATTGGCTGCGCTCGAGAAACCGACGAATCCGAAGCGTGTCATGTCCCTTCAGAAGCTCGTGGAGCGGGAAGAGAACCGAGGAGACGAGCCGCGTATAAATCATTTCGATACCGCTCGGCCGTAGACGCGCCGCCACTCCTCGCGCACCACGCTCCATCCGAAGGTGCTCGCCTTCTGCAGGCCCGCTTCTCTCAGCGCCGCCATCCGTTCCGGCGCCTCCCACAACGAGGCGACCGCGTTCGCCATCGACTCCGGGTTCCGCGGCGAAACGAGGATCGCCTCCTCGCCCGCCTTCACCATCGCGGGAATCCCGCCCGAGCTCGTCGAGACGACGGGAACCCCGCTCGCGAGCGCTTCCAGGACCGAGATCGGCATGTTGTCGACGAGGCTCGGGTTCAACGCGATATCCGCCGACTGATATAGAGACGGCATTATTTCGTTCGCGACCTGCCCCAGAAAGCGCACCGAGCGCTCGAGGCCAAGCTCCCCGCTCAGCCGCTCCAGGCGCTTCCGGTCGGGACCCGAGCCCGCCACGTCCAGGACGGCGGTGGGATAGCGGTCCCGCAGGATCTGGAAAGCACGGAGTCCGGTTTCGACATCATAGATCGGCTCGAGGTGGCGCGCGATGAGGAGACGCGGTCCACCTTCGCCAAGGCTACGGCGGACAAGCCCCCCGCCGTTTCTCTCTCCGGGCACGGGCCGAAATCGCTCGAGGTCGACGATGTTCGGCACGATTTCGGTCTCGACCCCGTACCGCGCGAAAACGTCCTTCAGAAAGCCCGACGGAACGACGACGGCCGCTGCCGTCCGCAGCGTCTTCTCGACCACGGGAAACGATCGAGCGAAGAAACGCTCGGCGTCTCCCCCCCTGTAGTTGAGAACCACGGGAACCCCCGCGCGGCGGGCTGCACGCAGCGCCGGCGCCGCGAAAAAATTCCAGGCCCAGCCTGAGTTGGCCATGACGTGGAAGAGCGTCGCACCGCGGGCGGCGTCCCGGAGCCGCGTTCGATAGGGGACGAGACGGAAGAAAGCCCGCAAGCCAGGGAATCGGCCCACGAAAGCAGGCCTGAAGGGCGCATTGGTCGAAACCAGCGTGACCTCCGCCCCCTCTTCGGAGAGAAGCCTCTCGAGCTGTTTCGTCTGGTTCGCCATGCCTCCTGAGGGCGGAGGAAGCGGTCCCACGAGGACCACCCGGGCGCCCGCGAAATCAAACACTGGCTCTCTCCTTCATCAAACGCTCGTAGAGCGGCCGGTAACCGGCGATGCCGCGGGCCCACGTCCGCTCCTCTTCGACGAACCGGCGCGCGCGAGCCGGGATCCGCCGTCCGAGCTCTTCGTCCTCGAGGGCGAGCAGAATCTTCCTGACGAGATCGGCGGCGTTTCCCGCTTCGAACAAAATCCCGGTCTCGCCGTCACGGATGAGCTCGCGATGCCCCCCGACGTTCGAGGCCACGAGGAGCTTCCCCATCGCCATCGCTTCGAGAGGCTTCAAAGGCGTCACCATCTCCGTGAGCCTCATCGCGAAGCGGGGGTAGACGAGAACGTCGATCAGATCGTAGTACCGGCGCACTTCGGAGTGCGGGACTCTTCCCGGAAAGAGGACCTTGTCTCCCAAGCCGAGCTCCCTTACGCGCCGACGGAGGTGTTCCTCTCTCGGCCCCTCCCCGACGAGAAGCACGCGGAGGCGGGGACGCCGTTCGAGGAGCGCGGGGACCGCCTCGATGAGGAGCTCGAGTCCCTCGTATGCGTAGAACGATCCAAGAAAACCCAGCACCTCGCGCCCCTCGAGCCCAAAGCGGCGAGCGAGCCCCGGGTCGCGGCGGCGCTCGGTCGAAAACCGGTCCACGTCGACGGAGTTCGGAATGACCGTCAACTTCTCCTCGGGAATCCCGCGACTGAGGACGTCCTTCCGGATGCCCTCGCAGATCACGGCCACCGCATCCGCCCTTCGAAGAACGTGGGTCTCGAGAGCGCGGCTGAGTCGATACCGCACCCCGCCTTTCATGCTCGTCCCGTGATCGACGGCCGCGTCTTCCCAGAATGCTCTAAGCTCGTAGACGACGGGACGACCGAAATCCCGCCCGACGCGAAGGGCCGCGAGAGCGTTGAGCGACGGGGAATGGGCGTGAAGGATGTCCGGCTCGACTTCCCGAACGAGCCCGCGGAGGCGGCCTTCGAGCTCACGCACCACGGAAAGCTGCCGGACGACGGGAAGCTTCGAGGGGAGCCCTCGAGGGGCGGGCGTGCGGTAGAAGCGGAACCCCTCCGATTCCTCGATGAGCGCCTCGGCAGGATGCTTCGAGCTCGTGACGTGAGCCGTCTCCCAACCGAGCCGGCGCTGCTCACGCAGGATGGAGAGCGTCCGGTAGGTGTAGCCGCTCAGAATGGGCGCCGAGTGGTCGAGGACGTGCAGGATGCGCACCGGCAGATCACTTCGCCATGACGGTCTCTGGCGCAGGCATCCCCTCGCCAGGCCCGACCCGATCCCGCTGCCGGCAGAAAGCTTCGAACATCAGGACGGACCAGAGGGGCGCGCTGAAATCCCGCAGGCCCGACTGGTGCTCGTCGACCATCCGCAGCAGGAACCGCTCGTCGAAGATTCCCGTGTCCAGGAGAACCGGGCTCGTTACCGCGTCGCGCACGCGCGTCCGAAGCGGCCCCCGAAACCACGACGCGAGCGGCACAGCGAAGCCCATCTTGGGCCGATACAAGAGCTCCCGCGGCAAATAGGGTTCCATCGCGTGTTTGAACAAGTACTTCCCTTCCCGGTCCCGGAGCTTCGTCTCCGGGGGAAGGCCGGCCGCCCATTCGACGAGCTCGTGGTCCAGGATCGGAACCCGCACTTCGAGCGAATGGGCCATGCTCGCGCGATCCACCTTGGTGAGGATGTCGCCCGGAAGATAGGTCTTGAGGTCCAGGTACTGAACGCGCGAGAGCGGATGCTCGGGGGCGCGCTCCAGGTGGCGTCTCAGCACCTCGATGGCGTGGTAGCCCTGAAGCTCGCGCCGGAACGAGTCGCGGAAAAGCCGGGCTCGAAGGCTATCTCCGAGAATGGAAATACTGTGAAAATACCCCTCGATCGGATCGAGAGCGAGCGCCTCGAGAGTGCTCTTTGCCCGAAGGACTTTCGGCGCCCAATCCGCCTTGGGATAGAGGCGGCCAAGAAGACCGAACAAAGGCCCGCGCACCGCGCCGGGGACGAGCCCCCGCACCCGTTCCTCGTAGGTGTGCCATCGATAGCGGCGATAGCCGCCGAAATTCTCGTCGCCGCCGTCACCCGAAAGCGCGACCGTGACCCGCCGTCTCGCGAGCTCCGAGACGCGGTACGTCGGCATCGCAGAGCTGTCGGCGAAAGGCTCGTCGTAGAGCGACGCGAGACGGTCCACGAGCCCGAAATCCTCCGGGTTTACCACCGACGACAGGTGGTTCGTCCGGTAGCGCCCGGCCACCTCGGCCGCGTAGCGGGACTCGTCGAACTCGCTCTCGCCGAAGCGGATCGAACAGGTGTTCACCGGATCGGGCGAGACCTGGGCCATCATCGCAACGACGGCGCTGGAATCGACGCCCCCGGAGAGAAACGCTCCGAGCGGCACCTCGGACATGAGGTGGCTCGAGACCGACGCTCTCAACCGGAGAACGAGCTCGTCGGCGAGCTCCCGCTCCGGAGCAGCGTTGCGCCGCTCGAACACAACGTCCCAGTACCGGCGCTGCTGGAGCCCTCGGCCGGCTTCGATCGTGAGCGTATGCCCGGGAGCGAGCTTCTCGACGCCCCGAAAGATGCTCCTCGGCTCTGCGACGTAGCCGTAGGCGAAAAACTCTTCGACCGCCGCGGGGTCGATGTTCCGTTCGAGACCGGGATGGGCAAGAAGCGCCTTGAGCTCGGACCCGAAGAGGACCTGGCCGTCTTCTAGCTCGGCATAGTAGAGCGGCTTGATACCCAGCCGGTCTCGCGCGAGAAAGCCCTTCCCGCGGTTTCGATCCCAGAGCCCGTAAGCGAACATCCCGTTGAAATGCTCGACCGAGGCCTCACCCCACTCTTCCCAGGCGTGAACCACGACCTCGGTATCGCAATGGGTGCGAAACACGTGGCCGCGCGAGCGAAGCTCATCCACCAGGCCCCGGTAGTTGTAGATTTCACCGTTGTAAATGAGCACGACCGAGCCGTCTTCGTTGTAGAGAGGCTGCTGTCCGCCGGAGACGTCGATGATCGAAAGCCTCCGGTGCGCGAGCCCGACCCCGGGCTCGACGTGCAGTCCCTCGCCGTCCGGACCCCGGTGCCGGATCGAATCGCGCATCGCGACGAGGAGGGTCTCGTCGATCGGACGTCGTCCGGAGAGGTCGAATATCCCCGCTATTCCGCACATCTCAGTTGATTCCCCCGCAAATCGATCTCTCTTCCCGTCGCGAGAAGGCCGTCGTAGACCCCGAGGTAGCGCGCCACCATTGCGTCGAGGCCGAACTCCTTTTCCGCGCGCGCGCGGCCCGCGCGGCCTTGTTCTCCCCGAAGTCCCTTCTCATCGATACAGCGCGCCAGAACGTCCGCGAGGGCTCCCGGGTCGCGCGAGGGAACGAGGGCTCCGGTGACGCCATCCTCCACGAGCTCGCCGTTTCCTCCCACTCTCGTAGCGACGACTGGAAGACCGCTCGCCATCGCTTCCAGAATCGTGTTCGAGATTCCTTCGACGCGAGACGAAAGAGCAAAAACGTCGAACGCGCGAAGAAGAGACGGCACGTCTTCCCGGCTTCCCATGAGCCACGCGTGGCGAGACGCATCGGCCTCCTGCAGAACTTTGTGAACCTCCTCGAGAAGCGGGCCGTCGCCCACGAGGACGAGACAGGCCTTCGAGGCGAATCCCCTCTCGACGAGGCGGACGAACGCTCGCGCGAGAGTGAGCGGGTCCTTCACTTCCTGCATCCTCGTCACCGAGCCGATAACGACTCTCCCGGAAGAGTCGAAAGGCACGCCCTCGGGAAGAGGCTCTCTTCTGGAAGCCGCGGGCCGAAACCTCTCGAGGTCGACGCCGTTCACGATGCGGACGACTTTCGACGCCGGGACACCCACTCTCTCGACGAGATACTCCTCGAGCTCTCCCGAGAGCGCCACGAAGCGATGGACGAGGGGCGAGACAGCTCTGCGCAGCCATCGATAGCGCCGGCGGCTACCGTCCGGGTCCTGCACGTCCCGGCCGTGCTCTCCATGAACGCGATGCGGAACGAACGCCGCCGCCGCCGAGACGACGGCTTCGACCGCGGCGAGGTTTCGCGTGTGAACGATCGCCGGGCGAATACGGCGAAACGTGCGGAAAAGACGCAAGTGCAGGCCCAGGTCGTGCCCCGGCTTCTTGTCGAGTGTGATGATGGGAACGTCATTCCGGGAGATTCGGTCCGCGAAGCTCGTGCTGTCGGTGAGGCTCACGACGGCGTGCCGGTAGCGTTCCCCCGGGATCCGGTTGATCAGGTTCACGAGGCCGTTCTCCATCCCGCCCACGTCGAGCCGGTGAATGACGTGGGCGATGAGAGGACGACCGTCTCGCGTCATCGGGACGCTTCCTCCAGAGCCGACTCGATCGCGGGAAGTCCCTCCGAAAGGAACTCCGCGATCCGGGCGCGCGCCGCTTCCTCGTCATCCCGCTCGGTGAACACCACGATCCCCGCAGCAAACGGCCGCCGGAAGAGGAGCCTCTCGCCTGACTCGATCACCTTCGCCCAGACCGGGCTCGACGTACGGCGGCCGGATATCCAGTACCACCTCCAGACGAGGAGCCCGCGGTTGGGGCCGGTGAGAATCGCCTCGTCGACGGCGAAGCTCCCGCCGGGAAGCGAGACCCCGCGGCCCTCGAGGCTCAGTTGGCGCCACGCGTCGTTCTCGGGAGGGACCAGGGAGTTCGAAGAGCTCACGAGCTCAGCGCCCTGGTGCTGGTCGGGGTAGAGGGCGACGTGGAGCCCGACTCGGGAGCTCGCGCTTTCGTAAATGCCGACTTCGGCGAAGCTCGCGCCCACGTAGTGAGGCTCCCAGTAAGAGTCCCCGCCCCGGTGCGTCCACAACCCCGAGACCGCCGGAAACGCGAAGGTGACGCCGGACGACATCGCCTCGGAGGACTCGACATAGCCGGCCCACACCGGCCAGACGGCGGCGGCAAAGACAGAGGCGCAGGCGACGATCACGGTCCGGTACAAAGGAGAAGGCCGGGCATCCGACGGCTCGGCCCAAGCCTTCGGTTTCTCCGGAGCCGTCTCGTCGCTGAAACGCGAGCCCACCCAGAGGAGGAGGCACATCACGAACGCGTAGAAGACCCAGCCGTAGATGAGATGATCGACGCCCACGGCGAGCTGCATGTCGCTCGTATGGCCGACGAAGACGATCAAGTAGGCGCGAATCCAATTGGCGACTATTGGGACCGCGAGCGAAAGAGCGATGAAGAGCGCCCGCCGGATCCAGCTGCGGTACGTCAGATACGCGAACACCAGGCCGATGGTGACGCAGGCGATGAGATACCGAAGCCCGCTGCAGGCTTCGACGACCGACCACTGGCTATTCGGAAGAGTGAGGAGGTTTCCCTCCTGGAGGACGGGGACTCCCGAAGCTCGCAAAGCGGTGACCGTGAAGGCCGCGGTGTAGTCGATGAGGTACGGGATCAGCGCCTCTCCCACCGGGACCATGAGCAGGAGATACCCGAGAGGAAACAGGAGCTTTCTTACGACCGACGGACCGGCGACGGCAAAAATCATGAGCGGGATCGAAGCCACCGCGAAGTACTGCTCGGCCACGAGGACCCCGCCGAGCCGCGCCGCAAGCCAGCCGACTCCGGCGAGGGCAATGGGAACGAGCGCTCGCGCATCGACTGTCGGCGTCAGCCTCCGGACCTCCGCGCGTTGGATCCAGATCAAGTACAAAACGATGGGAAGAACGAAGTAGCCGTGAACGTAGGTGTCGGAGCGCGCCCAGATCGCCGCCATCGACCGGAACGTATCGAAGTAGACGACGAGCAGGGCCGCGAGTGAAAGCGAGAGCGTGGAGAGCGAGAGCTTCCACACCGTCGCTCCCGAGCCCTCGGCAACGGCCGGCGCCCCCTCGACGAGCGCTTCCGCTTCAGGCGTGTCCATGCATCACCTCTCTCCCGCCCCGGTTCTCGATGAGCTCCAGGATCGGACTCAGCGTTCGAGCCCAATCGTGGTGATTCTGAACCCACGCCCGTCCCAGGCCCCCGATCTTCTCGCGTTCGTGCGGCGTATGCAGGAGCGCCAGCACCGCGCCGGAGACGTCCTCCGCGGCGTCGCCTCCGCGGCGAAGCTCCATCGGAAGATCGAGACCTTGAAGCGCGGCCGTCGTCGCGACTACCGGTCTCGCCATCGCCATGGCTTCGAGCACCTTGTTCTGGATCCCGCGCGCCACCCGCAGCGGCGCGACCGTCACATCCGCGTGCGCGAGGTACGGCCGGACGTCGGGGACGCTACCCGTGACCTCGATCCCTGGACGCGAGGCAAGACGCTCGACCCGGCGCGATGGCCGGGCGCCGACGACGAAGAAGCGGGCACCCTCGATCGCCTGGCGGATCTCGGAAAAACTCTCGGTCGAGAACCAGGTCACCGCGTCCACGTTCGCCCAGTAGTCCATCATTCCGGTAAAAACGACGACGGGTCCCCCAGTGCCATAGGGGCTTTCGTAGGGCCGGTGCGGGGAGAAGTACTCGGGGTCAACGCCGTTCATGACGAAGTGGGTCCGCGCGTTCTCGAGGCGGGCGCGGCTTCGGAAGAGCTCCGCCTCGTCCCTCGTCACGAAAACGCTCGCGTCCGCCGAGGACGCGATCCCGCGCTCGAAATCGAGCAGGCGCTCTCCTTCACGGCGGTAGAGCCAGCTCATGGGCCACGCGCGCCGCTCCGAGTACTGCCGCCATTTCTCCGAGTCCACGTCAACGAAGTCCACGACCTTCCGAACCGCGGCGCCGTTCGCGGGTGCGTACTGCGCCATCGGGGACGAGAAGAAGACCATGCGGGTAATTCCCTCGGCGTAGACCTTCCGGCGGACCCACGCTCGGAGCGTGGAGCTCTCGTAGTACGGAACACTCAGCGGATCTCCGCCGAGAAGAGCCTTCAGACTAAAGAGGCGCTGCCGAGTGGGATTCAGCCTCACGGCGCAAACGTCCGCGCACAGCTTCTCGACCTCCGGCAGATACCGCCAATCGTCTTCGTCGTCGACGAACGTCCCCAGATGGACGCGGTACCGCTCGGCGAGAAAGCGCAGCAGATGGTACGAGCGGATCTTGTCCCCTTTGTTCGGCGGATAGGGAATCCGGTGGACGAGAAAGAGAAGCGAGGTTTCGCGCGTCATCAGCCTAGATTCCGCGCCAGGATGGGTCCGAGCCGGTTCGCCACCGCGAGCGGGAGTCGCCGCCAGGCTTCGATCATCAGCCGGTATTTGGGATTGTTCGGGCTCACGTTCGGGACGCTCTGCGCCTTCACGAGCCGATACTGATACGGAAGCGGCTCCGGCTCGAATCCCCAGTTCTTCTTGAAGCTGTACGATCCCGAGCCCACCTTGCTGCGCCCGTAGTCGAAGACCCGGACCCCGCGCTCCGCCGATCGCCTCATGAGCTCCCAGTACATGAAATCGTTCGCCTTGAGCTCGCGCGCCGCCGCGGGACCGCCTCCGTAGTAGGGCAGAACCTCGTCGCGGAAGTAGAACGTGAGGACGCTCGAGACGGCCTTCCCCTCTTTCGTGACCGTCAGCACTTCGCAGCTCCTGCCGAACTCTTCCTTGAGAGCCTGGAAATACCGCTTCGACAGGACCGGTGTTCCGAGATTGCGCTGGCTCGCCGCGTAGGCGCTGAAGAACCGATCGACTCCGTCGTCGATCGCGCTCTCGAGACCGGCCGCGATTCCCTTCCTCACCATCGCCCGCTGCTTCCTTGGAATCGCGTTCAAGTTTGCCTCGGGATCCGGGTGAATCGCCTTCCGGAACGTCACGTAGAGGTCCTTCACCGGCCAGTCGCTCCGGTGGACCGATCGATTCCGCATCTCGAGGTAATCAACGTCGAGAGAGACGGCAAGCCGCTCCGCCTCGTCCTCGAGCGCCCGCCTCGCCTCTTCGGTCTTCGCCGCGACGCCTCCGTAGACGCAAAGAGGTGACGAGACGAGCGCGTTTCCGAAGAGGTAGCTCCGCACGTGAGCGAGAGGAAGGACGGCCTCGATTCCGTCCGCGGACTCCGCGTACAAGTAGAACGTCGTGTGGCCGAGCACGTTCTCGATGACGCTCTTCCACCCGGTCAGATGAAAGAACGTCGCTTCAGGACAGCTCCTTACAAACGCGTCCCACCGCTCGCTGTCGCTTTCCCCGAGAGTCCAGAGGCGCACGCCGGAAGCGACCTCGGCGCGGTAGACCCTTCGCGCGGTCGCGGTCCTCACTTGGCCTCCTCGCCGTTCAAGAACACACGGTCGACCCGGTTCCACCGGAAGTCGCCGAGCAGCCGCTCGAGACGGCCCTCCATGCGCTCGAGGTTCAGGTAGTGGCGGAAGCGAGTTTTGAAGCCGAGGTTCTCGGGCCGCGGCTGCTCCGGATCGAGCTCCCACGGGTGAAAGTAGAAGACGCAGGGCTTCGACTCGCGCTCGTTGATCCTCCGTATGAACCGCTGAAACAGCGCATACGGCAGGAGCCGGAAGTATCCGCCTCCTCCGCTCGGCCAATTGACGTTCAGGATACGAGCGGTCGAGATGGGGATCTCGAGGATCCCGCTGCCTCCCCGATGCCGGAACGGAAACCGCGGGGCGTCGGGCATGCCGTAGAGATCGTGGCGAATGGGATAGATGCTCGAGGAGTAGAGGTAGCCCGCGTTCTCGAGCTCGTCGATCGCCCAGAGCGTGTCCTTCCCGATCGAGTAGCTCGGTGCGCGGTAGCCGAGGACGCGCTGGCCGCTCAGATCCTCGAGGAGCTTTTTCGACCGCGTCACGTCTTCCCGGAATTCCGAAGGGCTCTGATGGTGGACGCGCGTGTGTGAGTAGCCGTGGCTCGCGACCTCGTGCCCCGCCGCGGCGATCGCCCGGACCATGTTCGGAAACCGCTCCGCCACCCAGCCGAGGGTGAAAAACGTGGTCTTGACCGAGTGGCGCTCCATCAGCGCGAGGACTCGCTCCATGTTGCGCTCGAGCCGTCCGGGAAGCCGGTCCCAGTCTCCTCGGGCGACGTGCCCCTCGAAGGCCGAGACCTGGAAGTAGTCCTCGACGTCGCAGCTCATCGCGTTGACGAGGGCCTCAGCCACGATTCCCGTCCTCCCGACTCAGAATGACCGCGTCGAGCTTTCCTTTTTGCTCGAGCCAGGAGACAAACACGTCCCGGATCCTCGCTGAAGCCTTTCCGTCCCAGAGCTCCGGCCTGCGGCCGGACTTTCCCCCCGTCGTCAGGATCGCATCGGCTTCGCTTTCGATCCGCGCGGGATCCCTTCCTACGACGGTGTTCGTTCCCTCGGAGACGGTGATGGGCCGCTCCGTGTTGTCCCGGAGAGTCAGGCAGGGGACGCCGAGCGCCGTCGTTTCCTCCTGCATGCCGCCCGAGTCCGTCAGGACGAGCTTCGCGTCTTTCATGAGCCCGAGCATTTCGAGATAGCCGACCGGAGGTGTCAGAAGAAGGCTCCGGGGGCAATCGAACCCGAGGCTCTCGAGCCTCGACGCGGTGCGCGGGTGGACGGGGAATACCAGAGGCAGCCGCTCGCTCACGCGAACGAGCGTCGCCATCAGGGTCTTGAGTTGCCCGGGCTCATCGACGTTCGACGGCCGGTGGAGCGTCACGACCCCATAGTGCGTTCCCTCGGGGATCGGTTCCCGGCCCAAAGCCTCGAGCGTCTTTCTCGGAGGTACGGCGCGATCGAGGTGCCCGAGAAGGCTGTCGATCATTACGTTGCCGACGAAGTGAATCCGCTCGTCGCGAACTCCCTCGCGCCTCAGGTTTTCCCGCGCGCCGCGCTCGGTCGTGAACAAGACCTCGGAGAGCTGATCGGTCAAAACCCGGTTGATCTCTTCCGGCATCGTGCGGTCGAAGCTCCGAAGCCCCGCTTCGATATGGACGACGGGAATCTCCCTCTTCGCGGCGACGAGGGCGCAGGCGATCGTGGAGTTCACGTCTCCCACGACGACGACCGCGCTCGGAGCGAACCGCTCGAGAACCGGCTCGAAGCGAATCATGATCTCCGCGGTCTGCACCGCGTGGGTCGCCGACCCTACCTCGAGATCGACGTCGGGCTCGGGAATGCCGAGCTGGCGGAAGAACGAATCGCTCATCGATTCGTCGTAGTGCTGGCCCGTGTGGACGAGAGAAACGCTGACGCCGGCCGCCCGCAGGCGATCCATCACCGGCGCGATCTTCATGAAGTTCGGCCGTGCGCCCACAACCGCGATAATCGAGCTCAAATAAAACCGGCCCCGCCCTGCGAAAAGGGCAATCTTCAAAGCTGTCGGGTGTGAGAACCGCGGTTGGGAGAACGAGACAATACCACACCCGCGGGCCTCCGCGCAAGCTCAGTGCTACGTGCCTACGTGCGGGCGCACGTCATCAAAGTGAGGATATAGAAACGATGGAAAGAGGCATATACTTCTGACAGCGTTATATACTGTCAGAAGTAGAGGAGGACAATGAACCCATGCCTACACTCCAGCAACTC
>Ga0184637_10002098_pt1 | contig 12965 bp, 19 predicted proteins | sample PLM3_127_b2_FD_133143 | JGI IMG/M metagenome (GOLD analysis project Ga0184637, IMG submission 133143) | Groundwater sediment microbial communities from an aquifer in East River, Colorado, USA - PLM3_127_b2 | ecosystem: Environmental > Terrestrial > Soil > Riparian zone | place: USA: East River...
AAAACGGGTGAAGGTCAGATCTGCTGATCGACACCGAGGCTAAGAGTCAGCCCGCCGCCGATCCGAGAACCAACCGTCCCGGTCGGACGCCACCGACCGACTGACGTCGACGATGACAGTGAGTCCGATTCTAGGGACGGGTGAGGGACGGGTTGGGCGTCTGATCAGCCGCCGCCGAGGACGACGACCAGCTCAGTCAGCGCGCCGACCACAAGCCCGAGCGTGAGCATCCACAGACCGAGCTCGCGGTGCCCGAGCCTGCGCACCGCCGTCCACACCTCGCCGATCACGTACAGGATCGCCCCGGCGGAGACCGCGTAGAACGCGAGCTCGAGCGGCTCGGAGGTGACGTTGTAGCCGACCACCGAGCCGAGGAAGACCGGCCCGCCGCCGACCAGGCCCGCGAGCCCCAGCCAGCGCCAGCTCGGGCGCACGTTGCCGAGCGGGCCGATGATGCCGAAGCCCTCCGTCGCGTTGTGGAGCGCGAAGCCGACGATCAGCACCGTGGCGAGGCTGATCTCGCCGGTGCTTGCGGAGACCCCGATCGCCAGCCCCTCGGCGAAGTTGTGGAGCCCGATCGCCGCCGCGATCGTCATCCCCGTCCTCAGCGCGAGATCGCGGGCCGTGCGCCCGCTGTCCGCCAGCGTCCGGGCCTGCTCGACTGTCATCGCGTCGCTCGCGCCGCCGGCAATCGGGGGCGCTTGGGGGCGTCGCGGTCGCATCCACCTCTCGACCATCGCCAGGCCGGCGCTGCCCGCCGCGAAGCCGGCGGCGAACAGGGCCAGCAGGCCGAGCGCCTTGCCGAGGCCCTCGCCCTCCTCCTCGTATCCCTCGACGGCGTGCTCGACGAGCTCGAACCCGTGCACGAGCACCTCGGCGAACAGGAACGCGAGCACCCCGACGGCGAACATGGCCAGCGCCACCCGGGCCCGGCCGGAGACCATGTTCAGCCTTCCGAACGGGAGGCCGAGGTAGATCGTGAACCCGGCGAGCGCGCCGAGCAGAACTGTCTCGGTGAACGGCAAGGTCCGGGACCATAGCAGCTATTAGGCCACCCTAATTAGGACCTCCTAACGAGGGTTTCCGTTAGCGTCGCCGACCGTGAGCACAGCGACCGGCGAGCCGATCTGGGAGGAGCGGCCGAGGGGCGGCTACCCGGACCCTCGCCTGCTCGCGCTCTCCGGGCGCGAGCGGCTCGGTGCGTGGGCCAGCGGATTCGCGCCGGCCCCTCCGCTGACCAGGCTGACGGGCGCCCGGATCACCGAGATCGGCTCGGGCACCGCGGGTGCGGAGATGCCCGCATCCGGCTGGCTGCTCAACTCCGCCGGGGCGATCGGCGGCGGCACCCTGGCGATCGTCGCCGACATCGCGTTCGGGTGCTCGATCCAGACCGAGCTCCCACCGGCCACGCACTACACGACCGCCGAGCTCTCGCTCTCGTTCCTGCGCCCCGCCCAGCTGGACCGCACGCTGTCCGCGGGGGGGCAGGCGATCCACGTGGGGCGCTCGGTTGCGCTCTCGGAGGTCTTCGTGATCGAGGAGGAGAGCGACCGCCTGATCGCTCACGGCACCTCGCGGTGCGCGGTCCTGCCGCCGATCGAGCCGCCGCCGGAGGCGCCCGAGGACGTTACGCCGGTCGAGCCCGACCCCGATCAGGACTCCGACCCCTACCGCCGTCCCTGGCCCACAGCAGCGATCCTCCCCCAGGAGACCTGGGACAGCCTCAGCGGGAAGGAGATCCTGGCTCGCCAGCTCGAGGGGGAGCTGCCTCCGCCCCCGATCCACGACCTCACCGGCCTGCGCCCGGTCGAGTTCGGCGACGGCACCGCGACCATGCATCTTCCGGCCACCGAGTGGCTCGCGAGCCCGGCGCGAACGGTCCAGGGGGGCGTGATCGCGATGCTCGCCGACACGGCGATGTTGATCGCCGTTCAGACGACCACGCCGCCCGGCACCGCCTTCGCGGGGCTGGACCTGAAGGTCAACTTCCTGCGGCCGGTGCAGCCCGACGGCCGTGACCTGGTCGCTCGTGGCTCGGTGGTCCACGCCGGGCGGACGATCGTGATCTCGCGCGCCGAGGTCGTGAACGCGGACGGAAAGCGCGTCGCGCTCGCCACCGGCTCCTCGATGTACCTGCCGGGCCGCCCGGCGAGCCTCGGCGAAGTGGAGCTGGCCGCGGAGGCGGAAGAGGCGGACGAGGTTCAGTAGGCGACCGAGGCCAGGTAGAGACCCTCGGGAGGTGCGGTCTCGCCGGCCGCCGCGCGCGGAGCGCCGCCCAACAGGGCGACGAAGTCGTCGTGGCCGCGCCGCCCGCCCGCGACCTCGAGCATCGTCCCGACCAGGATCCGGACCATGTGGCGCATGAACGCGTCCGCCTCGACCCAGAGCTCCAGGATCATTCCGTCCGCGTACTCGGCTCCCGCCTCCGCCGCGGCCGGGTTTGGTGCGGGTTCCCGGATCCACTCGGCACGGAGGATGTCCCGCTCGAAGCGGACGTGGTCGGTCTCGGTGGGGGTGAAGGCGGTGAAGTCGTGCGTCCCGGCGAGTGCCTTCGCGCAGCGCTCGAGCTTCCCGAGCTCGATCCGGTGCGGCCAGTGCAGCGCCCGCCCCTGCTCGAAGGGATCGCGCACCGGCGAGGCGAGCACCCTGTAGCAGTAGGTACGCGAGCGGGCGTCGCGGCGCGCGTCGAAGCCGTCGGGCGCCGGCTCGGCGGCGATCACCGCCAAATCGCTCGGGGCGACCGCGTTCACCCGGCCGGCAAGCCCCTCGGGCAGCTCGCCGCCGTGCTCGAAGCTCGCCACCTGGCGCCACGCGTGAACCCCCGCGTCCGTGCGCCCCGCGACGGTGAGCGCCACCGGCGCCTGGAGGATCCGTTCCAGCGCCGCGCGCAGCTCGCCCTCGACGGTACGCAGGCCGGGCTGGGCGGCCCAGCCCGAGAACCCACCACCGTCGTATGCGAGCGTCAGCCGGACGACCAGCGGGCGGGGTCCTCAGACCAGCTCGAGGAAGACCATCTCGGTCGAGTCCGAGCGCCGTGGCCCGAGCTTGACGATGCGCGTGTAGCCGCCCGGTCGCTCCGAGTAGCGAGGCGCGACCTCCTCGAACAGCTTGTGAACGACGAACTTGTCCTGGCCGAGCGACGCCAGCGCCTGGCGCCGCGCGTGCAGGTCGCCTCGCTTCGCCAGCGTGACCAGCCGCTCGACCTCGGGCTTGACCGCCTTGGCCTTCGCCTGGCTGGTCCGGATCCGCTCGTGCTCGAACAGCTCCTTGCTCAGGTTGCGAAGCAGGGCGCGGCGATGGGCCGCGTCCCTGCTCAGCTTGTGACGGCTGCGGCGGTGTCGCAATCGAGGCGGAGGCCCATCAGTCCCCGCGCAGGCCGAGGCCGAGCGAGGACAGCGACTCCTTCACCTCCTCGATCGAACGGTCGCCGAAGTTCGGGATCGCCTTCAGCTCGCTCTCGGACTTCTGGAGGAGATCGCCGATCGTCTGGACGCCGGCGCGCTTCAGGCAGTTGTAGGCGCGGACCCCGATCTCCAGTTCCTCGATCAGGCGGTCATCGCCCTCGGCGGGCGGCGGGGGCGCGCCGGCCTCCGGCGCTCCGGCCCCGTCACGGCTCGTCAGCTCCTCCACCCGATCCGCTTCCGTGAAGATGGCGAGGTTCTTGATCAGGATCTCGGCCGCCTCGCGGAGCGCCGCACCGGGCTCGATCGAGCCGTCGGTCTCGACCTCGAGCACCAGCTTGTCGAAGTCGGTCCGCTGACCGACGCGGGCGGAGTCCACCGAGTACGCGGCGCGGCGGATCGGGGAGAAGATCGAGTCGATCGGGATCACCCCGATCGCCTGCTCCTCCGACTTGTTCTCCTCCGCGGGCGAGTAGCCGCGTCCGCGACCGACCGTCAGGTATAGCTCGAGCTTGGTCCGCTTCTCGAGCGTTGCGATCGGAGCGTTCGGGTTCAGCACCTCGACGCCCGCGGGGAGGTCGATGTCCTTGGCGCCCACCTTGCCGGGACCGGTGACGACGAGCGGCACCTCGACCTCGTCGGCGTCCGTGTGCATGCGGATCACCACGTCCTTGAGGTTGAGCACGAGGTCGGTGACGTCCTCCTTCACCCCCGGGATGGTCGAGAACTCGTGCGCGACGCCCTCGATCCTGACGCTCTTGATCGCGGCGCCGCCCAGCGAGGACAGCAGCACGCGCCGAAGGCTGTTTCCGAACGTGTACCCGAACCCCTTGTCGAGGGGCTCGATCACGAAGGTGCCGCTCCGGTCATCGGCGTTCTCGCTTGAGATCCTGGGGAGTTGGAACTCGGTCAGGGCGGTGGGTGTGGTGGCCATAACTTCCTCTTGTTCTGAGTCACTCCCGCGACGTACTCGGCGAGTCAGCCACGGAAGGCGAACGGTAGTGCGGGCGTGAGCCCGCATGCGCCGTCGCGGGGTGGTCTTGGGTTGCTGGTTTGCGTTACTTCGAGTACAGCTCGACGATGAGCTGCTCTTGCACGGGGGTGGAAATCTCGCTGCGCTCCGGAAGCCGCAGCACCTTCGCGGTCAGGGAATCGTGGTCGGCCTGCAGCCAGGGCGGCACGGCGGCGGTCAGCTCGGTTGCCGCGCGCACGACGTCGGCCGCGTTCGAGTCGGATTTGATCGAGATCACCTCGTCGGGCTTCACCTGGTAGGAGGGGATGTCGACCCGGCGGCCGTTCACCAGCCAGTGGCCGTGCCCGACGAGCTGGCGGGACTGGCGGCGCGAGGCCGCGAAGCCGAGCCGCACCAGCACATTGTCGAGCCGCGTCTCGAGCAAGCGCAGCAGGTTCTCGCCGGTGACCCCGGGCTGCCGGGTGGCGCGCTCGTAGTAGTTGCGGAACTGCTTCTCGAGCAGCTGGTAGTAACGGCGTGCCTTCTGTTTCTCGCGCAGCTGGTGACGGTACTCGGAGTGGCGCACCCGCCCCCGCCCGTGCTCTCCGGGCGGATAGGAGCGCCGCTCGACGCCGCACTTGTCGGTCAGGCAGCGCGCGCCCTTGAGGAAGAGCTTCTGGCCCTCGCGCCGGCACTGCTTGCACTGGGGTGAGGTATCGCGGGCCATCACACCCGCCTGCGCTTGCGGGGTCGGCAGCCGTTGTGGGCCTGCGGGGTGACGTCCTTGACGGTGGTGATCTGGAGCCCGGCGGCCTGGAGCGAGCGGATCGCTGTCTCGCGACCCGAGCCGGCGCCCTTCGCCAGTACCTCCACACGCTCGAGTCCGTGCTCCATCCCCTTGCGCGCGGCGGAGTCGGCCGTCACCTGGGCCGCGAACGGGGTGCTCTTGCGCGAGCCCTTGAAGCCGGCGCTGCCGGCCGACTCCCACGCGATCACGTTGCCCTCGGTGTCGGTGAGCGTGACGATCGTGTTGTTAAACGAGGTCTTGATGTGCGCCTGTCCGTAGGAGATGTTCTTCTTGATGCGGCGGCGCGAGCGGCCCTTCTTCGGCTGAGGCATCTACGTGCTCCTGCTCCGCTACTTCGGCGTCGGCGCCTTGCGCCTGGCCGCGATCGTCGCCCGCTTCGGGCCCTTGCGGGTGCGGGCGTTGGTATGGGTCCGCTGGCCGCGCACCGGGAGGCCGCGGCGATGGCGGAGGCCGCGGTAGGAGCCGATCTCCGAGAGCCGCTTGACGTTCTGCGAGCGCTCGCGTCGCAGCTCACCCTCAACCTGGTGCGACTCGACGGCCTCGCGCAGCTTCACGATCTCGTCCTCGGTCAGGTCCTTGACCTTGGTGTCGGGCTTGACGCCGGCCTGGCGCACGACCTGGGAAGCGGTCGAGCGCCCGATCCCGAACACGGAGGTGAGCCCGACCTCGACCCGCTTGCTGGTGGGGATGTTGACTCCCGCGATCCGGGCCATCTAACTAACACCCACCAGCCTGTCGCGTCGCCGACGTGTGTGCCCTCGGCTGCTCTGTTGCGTATGTGGCTCCGGCTCCGCGCAAGATCAACCTTGCCTCTGCTTGTGGCGTGGGTTGGAGCAGATCACGAGCACGACGCCGCGGCGCCGGATCACCCGGCACCTCTCACACATCGGCTTTACGCTCGCTCGGACCTTCATCGCGTTTGATCGCGGTCGTATCTGGTAGTTGAGGAGGCCCGCGGACCCCAGGAGTCGGGTCCGGGGCACAGTAAACGGAAACGGCCTCGCGGCCGACGCGTAATCCTAGCAAGCGCGTTATCGTCGATCTACTCCTCGTGCCAGGGCGTGAGGATGCGGGGGCCGTCCTCTGTGACGGCGACCGTGAACTCGAAGTGGGCCGCGAGCGAGCCGTCCGCCGAGTAGACGGCCCAGTTGTCCTCTCCGACGTGCACCCGGTCGGTGCCCTCGTTGACCATCGGCTCGATCGCCAGCACCATGCCGGGCTCGAGCTCCGGGCCGCGGCCGGGCTCGCCGCAGTTGGGGATCTGGGGGTCCTCGTGCATGTCGCGACCGATCCCGTGGCCGACCAGGCTGCGGATGATCGCCAGCCCCTGCGACTCGATCCGTCGCTGGACCGCGTGCGAGACGTCGCCGAGCCGGTTTCCGAGCCGGGCCTGCTCGGTGGCGGCGAACAGCGCCTCCCGCGTCGCCCGCAGGAGCCTGCGCGCGTTCGGGCTCACGGGGCCGACCGGCACGGTGATCGCGGCATCCGCGACCCAGCCCCCGAAGATCACGCCGACGTCGATCGAGAGGATGTCGCCCCCTTGAAGCTCGTACGGACCGGGGATCCCGTGGACCACCATCGAGTTGGGAGAGGCGCAGATCGAGCCGGGAAAGCCCCGGTAGCCCTTGAAGGCCGCCTCGGCGCCCTGCGAGGCGATGAACCGCGCCGCCGCCTCGTCCAGCTCCGCCGTCGTCACCCCGGGCCGGCACTTCGAGCTCAGCATCCGCAGGCAGCGCGCCTGGATCGCGCCCGCCGCCGCCATCTTCTCGATCTGCTTCGGGGTCTTGATGATGATGCCGCGATACATCAGAGCTCCTCCTCCGCCTTCAGAGTGGCGAGCATCGCGCGGATGCGATCGCCGACCTCCTCGGGGGGAGACTCTCCCTTGATCCCGCGCAGGATCCCCTTGCCCTCGTAGTAGGCGATCAGCGGCTCGGTCTTCTCGTGGTACTGGGCGAGCCGGTGCCTGACCACCTCCGGCTTGTCGTCGTCGCGAACCACCAGCGGGCTCCCGCACGCGTCGCACACGCCGTCCTTCTTGGGCGGATCGAACTCGACGTGGAACACGTGTCCCTCCTCGGCGCAGGTCCGCCGCCCGGAGAGCCGGCGCACGACCTCCTCGTCCGGGACCTCGATCAGGATCGCCCCGGTGAGCCGCTTTCCCAGCCGCTCCACCTCGGCGTCCAGCGCCTCGGCCTGGGCCGTGGTGCGGGGAAAGCCGTCGAGGATGAACCCGTCGGCTGCCTCGGGGCGCTCCACCCGCTCCGAGATCAGCCCGATGATCACGTCGTCGGGCACCAGGTCGCCCCGATCCATGTACTGCTTGGCCTGCTCCCCCAGCTCGGTGCCGTCGCGGACGGCCGCGCGCAGGATGTCGCCGGTCGCGTAGTAGGGAACCCGGAAGTCGGCCTGCAGGCGCTCGCCCTGGGTGCCCTTCCCTGAGCCAGGCGGGCCCAGGAGGATCAGGTTGAGCTCGGACACAGCCCCATCGACCCCGGCTGCACGGCCGTCATTTCAGGAAGCCCTCGTAGTTCCTCATCATCAGCTGCGCCTCGAGCTGCTTCACGGTGTCGAGGGCAACTCCGACCACGATGAGGATCGACGTGCCGCCGAAGAAGAAGTTCGCCGAAGTCTGGTTGATGAGGATCGTCGGCAGGGCGGCAACCGCGCCGAGGTAGAGGGCGCCGGGGAAGGTGAGGCGGGAGAGGATGCGGTCCAGGTACTCGGCGGTCGGCCGCCCCGGGCGCACCCCGGGGATGAAGCCTCCGTACTTCTTCAGGTTGTCCGCCTGGTCAACCGGATTGAAGGTGACCGCCGTGTAGAAGTAGGTGAAGATGATGATGAAGAAGACCTCGCCGGCCACGTATGCCCAGCCGTTGGGGCTGAAGAAGGCCGCGAAGTCGAGTGCCGCGGGAGTGTTCAGCAGCTGGCCGATGGTCGGCGGGAAGGCCATGATCGACGCCGCGAAGATCACCGGGATCACGCCGGCCATGTTCACCCTCAGCGGAAGGTAGGTGGAGCCCCCGGTCGTCATCCGCCGGCCGACCACCCGCTTCGCGTACTGCACCGGGATTCGCCTCTGCCCCTCCTGGACGAAGACGATCCCGACGATCACCGCGAGGGCGACGAAGGGCATCATCACGACGAAGACCTGATCCGGATTCGTCCACCACGCCTGTATGCCGCCCGGGAGGCTGGCGACGATCGAGGCGAAGATCAGCAGCGAGATCCCGTTGCCGATCCCCCGCTGGGTGATCAGCTCGCCGAGCCACATCAGCAGCGTGCAGCCGGCGGTGAGCGAGATCACGATCAGGAACACCTTGGCGAAGGTGAGCTCGCCGACAACGCTCGCCCCCGCCTGGTTCTGGAAGGAGCGGAACAGGAACACGTAGCCCAGCGACTGTCCGAACGCCAGCCCGACGGTCAGGTAGCGCGTGTACTGGGTGATCTTCTGCTGACCGACCTCGCCCTCCTTCTGGAGGCGCTCCAGGGTGGGGACCACGACCGTGAGCAGCTGCAGGATGATCGAGGCCGTGATGTAGGGCATGATCCCGAGCGCGAACAGGGAGAGCCGGGAGAGGCTTCCGCCCGAGAACAGGTTGAGGAAGCCGAGGATGTTGGAGCCGCTGAAGTTCTGCTCGATCTGCTCGACCGTGTCGATGTCCACGCCCGGCGCGGGTATGTAGGCGCCGAGCCGGTACAGCAGCAGCATCGCCGCCGTGAAGGCGAGCTTGCGCTGGATCTCCGGGACCCTGAACGCGTTGCCGATCGTGCGCAGCACTAGCCGATCACCTCGCAGGTGCCACCGGCATTCTCGATCTTCTCTCGCGCGCTGGCGCTGAACCCGTGGGCGCGCACGGTGAGCTTCTTCTTCAGCTCGCCGCGACCCAGCACCTTGACGGGGTCACGCCGCTTCGCGAGCCCGGCGGCGCGGAGCGTGTCCGGAGTCACGTCGGCCCCCGAATCGAAGCGTTGCTGGAGATCGGCGACGTTGACCGGCTGGGTCCGCGTCCGGAACGGCTCGAAGGGCATCGACATCTTGCGATGCGGGCCCCGCAGCTTGCGCATCCGCATGTGGATCGGGTTCTGGCCGCCTTCGTAGCCCGGCTTGCGCTTCGTGCCCGAGCGCGCGCCTGCGCCCTTCGTGCCGCGGCCCGCGGTCTCGCCGAGCCCCGATCCCCCGCCGCGTCCGACCCGCTTGCGCGGGCGGCGCGAGCCCGGCTTGGGTCGCAGGCTGTGAAGCCCGATCTCGTCCGGGGCGAGCCTGCTCATCGCTTGCCGTCCTTCACCTCGACCAGGTGACCGACCGTGCGCAGCATGCCGCGGAGCTCGGGTCCGTCGGAGCGGACAACCGTGCGCCCGATCCTGCCCAGCCGCAGCGAGCGCAGGGTGGCGCGCTGGCGCGGGCTGATCCCATTCGCAGACCTGATCTGCGTCACCGTCACGTCAGCCATCAGGAGCCGCCTCGGCGTCGGCCGGGTGGTCGTCCGAGTCATTTCCGGCCGGGTGTTCGTCTCCGTCAGCCTTTGTGCCGTTCGTCGTCGCCGGCTCCTTGATGCCGAGGACCTGACGGACGGATAGGCCGCGGAGCTTCGCAACCTCCTCCGGGCGGCGCAGGCGCTCGAGCCCGTCCATCGTCGCCTTGACCAGGTTGATCGGGTTCTGCGTCCCGATGCTCTTGCTGAGCACATCGCGGATCCCGCCAAGCTCGAGCACGGCTCGCACGCCCCCGCCCGCGATCACGCCGGTGCCGGGGCTCGCCGGGCGCAGCACGACGTGGCCTGCTCCGAAGCGACCGACGATGCGGTGCGGGAGCGTCTGTCCGTACTTCGGCACGCGGATCAGGCTCTTGCGCGCGTCCTCCATGCCCTTCTGGATCGCGAGCGGGACCTCCCTCGCCTTGCCGTAGCCGATTCCGACCACGGAGTCCTCGTCGCCGACGGCGACCAGAGCGGTGAACGAGAAGCGCCGGCCGCCCTTCACGACCTTGGCGACGCGGTTGATCTCGATCACGCGCTCTTGGAGGTCGAGTCCCTGGGGGCTGACCGTTTCAGCTTGCGTGCGCATCGAACCCTGGAAGGTAGCGAAGAGAGTCATTCCCGCCGCGTACTCGGCTCGCAGCTTTCACAGCTTCAGGCCTCCCTCGCGGGCGCCCTCGGCGAGCGCGCGGACGCGGCCGTGGTAGCGGTAGCCGGAGCGGTCGAACACGCACACCTCGATTCCCGCCGCCTTCGCGCGCTCGGCGAGCATCGAACCGGCCCGCTTGGCCTGCTGCTTGGAGTCGAGGCCGCGGAGCTCCTTCTCCGTCCAGCCGACTGACGCGAGGGTGCTGCCCGAGTCGTCGTCGATCAGCTGCGCGAAGATGCCGCGGTTGGAGCGATACACGGAGAGGCGTGGGCGCGCGGCCCTGCCGCGGATCTTGGCGCGGACACGGGCCCGGCGCCGCCCCCGCCGCTGCTGCTTGGTGAGGACGCTCATGCCCGCTTGCCGACCTTCCTGCGCACGTACTCGCCCGCGTAGCGAACGCCCTTCCCCTTGTAGGGCTCGGGCGGCCGCTGCTTGCGGACCTGCGCCGCGATCTCGCCGACCAGCTGCTTGTCGATGCCCCGGACGACGACCTCTCTCTGCTGCGGGACCTCGAACTCGATCCCCTCTGGCGGCGTCATCGAAACGGGGTGCGAGAACCCGAGCGCCAGCTCGAGGTCCTTGCCCTTGAGCCTCGCCGTGTAGCCGACACCCTGGATCTCGAGCCGCTTCTCGAAGCCCTGGGTGACCCCGTCGACCATGTTGGCGATCAGGGTGCGTGTGAGGCCGTGCAGGGCTCGGTGCTCGCCGCGATCGCTGGGGCGCTCGACGGTCAGCGTTCCATTGCCCTGCTCGATCCGCATCGTCGGGCTCACCGACTGGCTCAGCTCGCCCTTCGGGCCCTTGACGGTCACCAGCCCCTCGGCGACATCGATCGTGACGCCCTCGGGGATCTCGATTGGCTTCTTACCGATTCGGCTCATGAGGGGGCTCCAGCGCACGCAACGGGCTACCAGATGTATGCGATCACCTCGCCGCCGACGCCCTCGGAGGTCGCCTCGTGCCCGCTCATCACTCCTCGCGAGGTGGACACGATCGCCGTCCCCATCCCGCCGAGCACGCGCGGCACCTCGCTTCCGCCCACGTAGCGGCGCCTGCCGGGGCGCGATATCCGCTCCAGTCCGGTGATCGCCGCCTGGCGGTCGTCGGTGTACTTGAGCTGGATCCTGATCGTCTCGCCCACGGGGTTGGGCTCCACCGAGTAGTCGAGGATGTAGCCCTGCTCCTTGAGGATGCGGCTCATCTCCCTCTTCAGCCCCGAAGCCGGCACCTCGACCTCGCGGTGATCGGAGATCAGCCCGTTGCGGATCCTCGTCAGGTAGTCGGATACGGGATCGCTCAATGTCACCAGCTCGACTTCGTCATTCCGGGGATGTACCCCTCGTGCGCGGCGTCGCGCAGGCACAGCCGGCAGAGCCCGAACTTGCGGTAGTACGCGCGCGAGCGCCCGCAGCGGTTGCAGCGGTTGTAGGCACGCGTCTTGTACTTGGGCTTGCGCCGCTGCCTGACGACCTGTGAGGTCTTCGCCACTACTCCGATTCCTTCTTCTCGTCGCTTCCCTTGGGCTTCGGGGGAGCGGCGCCGGGGGCGCTGCGAGGGGGCGAAGCCCGGGTGTCCTCCGGCGCCTCCTCGTCCTCTGCGCCCTCCTCTTCCTCGTCCTCCCGCGGCTTGCGCTCGTAGGCCTCGGGATGCTCCTCCTTGAGCTTCTCGAGCGCTGCCTGCTCGGCCTCCGCGCGGCGGCGCGCCTCCTCCTTGCGTCGCTCCTCCTCCTCGGCGGCGGCGACGTCCTCCTCGCCGGGCCGGCCCTCGGCCGAGAACGGAAGCCCGAGGGCTCGGAGGAGCTCGAACGCCTCCTCGTCGCTTCTTGCGCTCGTGGTGATCGTGACGTCGAGCCCGCGGACCTCGTCGATTGAGTCATAGTCGATCTCGGGGAAGATGAGCTGCTCGCGGATCCCGAGCGAGTAGTTCCCGCGACCGTCGAAGGAGCGCGGGCTGAGGCCGCGGAAATCGCGGATCCGAGGGATCGCAACCGAGATCAGGCGATCGAGGAACTCCCACATCCGTGCCCGGCGCAGCGTGACCGCGGCACCCACCGGCATCCCGGCGCGGATCTTGAACGACGCGATCGACTTGCGGGCGCGGCGCACGCTGGGCTGCTGCCCCGTGATCGTCCCGAGCTGCTCCGTCGCCGACTCGAGTGGGGAGCTCGATCGGCCCGATTCGCCGATCCCCATGTTGAGGGTGATCTTCTCGACGCGCGGGACCTCCATCCCGCCGCCGTAGCCGAACCGGCTCATCAGCTCGGGAACGACCTCGGTCCGGTAGCGCTCGCGGAGTCTCGGGGGCGGAGCCGCCTTGGCCTGTGCGGTAGCTGCTTCCATCACTCGATCTCGTTCCCGGTTCGCTTTGCGACGCGCTTGCGCCGGCCGGCCGCGCGCACGATGCCCACCCGGGTTGGCTTGTTGTCGGCGGGGTCGAGGAACATCACGTTGGAGATGTCGATCGGACCTTCCTTCTCGATGATCCCGCCCGCCTCGCCGCCCCTCTGGGTGTCCTTGAGCGATCGCGGCCGCTGGTGGCGCTTGACCATGTTCAGGCCCTCGACGAACAGGCGGCGCCGCTTCGGTTCGGTTCTCAGCACGCGGCCCGTCTTTCCGCGGTCCTTGCCCCGGGTCACGACGACGTGATCGTCCTTGCGGATCCTCATGCGCTTCACCGC
>Ga0184637_10002099_pt1 | contig 12954 bp, 13 predicted proteins | sample PLM3_127_b2_FD_133143 | JGI IMG/M metagenome (GOLD analysis project Ga0184637, IMG submission 133143) | Groundwater sediment microbial communities from an aquifer in East River, Colorado, USA - PLM3_127_b2 | ecosystem: Environmental > Terrestrial > Soil > Riparian zone | place: USA: East River...
CACCCCAGAGAGTACGAGCATCCCGTCGTGGCCGAGGCGATCGATCGCATTTTGAAGATCTGCCGGGACCACGACATCCCCTGCGGGCACCCTCACCCCGATGCGAAGAACATCGAGCGCCTCATGGCCAGCGGCTACCGCTTTCTCATGCCGAGCACGCCGCGCTCCTTCGCGGTCCTGGAGCAGGGGCGCAAGCTGGCCGGGCGCGGTTGACGCGAGAGCCGTGCAGGTGGCCATCCCCGCCAGGAACAGGACGCGGGACGTCGAGTGTGATCCGACGTGACGATGGCCGCCGGTCACTCTCGCGGCGGACCGCGCTGGGTCTCATGGCCGCCGCGGTCGCGGCGCCGGGGGCCGTCATAGCTCGCGCGGCGCCCGCGATGCTCATGCGCCGCGTCCCCTCGGACGGCGAGATGCTTCCGGCTGTCGGCCTGGGAACCTGGCAGACGTTCGACGTGAGCGCAGGCGCCGCCGAGCGCGAGCCACTGCGTGAAGTCCTGCGACGCTTCGTCGCGCTGGGTGGGCGTGTGGTCGACTCGTCGCCCATGTACGGGCAGGCCGAGTCGGTGGTGGGTGACCTCGCCGCGGAGCTGGGCTTGCACTCCTCGCTCTTCGTCGCCACCAAGGTGTGGACGAGCGGGCGGGAGGCTGGCGTGGCTCAGATGGAGCGCTCTCTGAAGCGCCTGCGCGTCGCGCGCCTCGACCTCGAGCAGGTCCACAACCTGGTGGACTGGCAGACTCACCTGCGCACGCTGCGCGACTGGAAGGCGGCCGGCCGCGTCCGCTACCTCGGCGTCACGCACTACACGGCGAGCGCGTACGGCGACCTGGAGCGCATCATGCGCAGCGAGCGGCTCGACTTCGTCCAGCTCAACTACTCGCTGCTCGAGCGCGAGGCCGAGGACCGGCTGCTGCCTCTGGCCGCGGACCGCGGCATCGCCGTCCTCGCGAATCGCCCCTACGCCGAGGGCGCGCTGTTCCGCCGCGTGCGCGGCCGCCCGCTTCCGCCGTGGGCCGCGGAGATCGACTGCACGAGCTGGGGTCAGTTCTTCCTCAAGTGGATCCTGGCCCACCCCGCAGTCACCTGCGTGATCCCGGCTACCAGCAAGCCCGAGCACCTCACCGACAACATGGGCGCCGGCACCGGAACCCTACCTGACACGGCCACCCGTACGCGCATGGCCGCCCACCTCGACGCGCTGTGACCCTCGGCACAGCGAGGTGCACTTGCCCTGCGTCCGCCACCGCCACGTGGCGCGAAACGTTACCCGCCGTGCGCGCCCACCCGAACCTCGGCGGGGCCGCCGAAATCTCCGGCGAGCCATCGTGCTACACGGTTCGAGACACTACGCGTTCGGCGTCCCGCCCGCGCCTCAGCGATCGCCCCGCCGGACCCGCCGCCCGCGCGACGCCACCCCGGCGCTCCCCCGAGTCTTCCCCCTCGCGCAGTGCGGTGACCGCCTCGTCTACGTGCGCTATCGCTACGATGCCCAGCGGAAGAAGCGGTTCAAAACCGTGGAGATCCTCGTCGCCGAACGCGATTGGGAACCGCCACGGCCTTGCTTCGCCCACGACCAGATCGTCGGGTACGCGTCGCCTTTGTCGTGGGCGTCCGCGACCGGGTGAAGCCGGCCGGGGGCAGGTGGAATCCAGAGCGACGGGTCTGGCCGTCGCGCTACGATCGCGTGGCCGCGCTCGGCCTGACCAGCCGCACCGTCGACGAACCCGCATCCGTCGGTGGATGCCCGGGGTCGAGCGGAGAGCATCTCCATGCAGATGCCCGGGCGCCATCCAGATAGAGATGCTCGCATCCACTGTTGGATGCCGGCATCCCGTGGCAGATGACGGCGGCGCAGTCCAATAGTAGTTCGGCTTAAAGAGGTGAGTAATGCCAAGCATCAAATCCATTGAGGTCCGCCTCGATGTTGCGGACGTGAGGCGCAGCGCTCAGTTCTACGCTGCCATTCTCGGCTTCGAAGTCGGAACGCTGTGGCCGGAGGAATCACCGCAATTCGCTATCCTCAGGAGAGACGGCCTGCGCTTGCAGCTCGGGCAGAGTGAGAGCGCTTCGACTGCAGCTCATCCTCCAACCTCGACGTTGTGGCTTGATGTCGCGGGGGTCGAGGAGTTGCACTCTCAGATCAGGAACGACGTGAATATCGAGTGGGGGCCGGAGGTGTACTGGTACGGTCGCCGCGAGTTTGGCTTCAGGGATCCGGATCGGCACTGGATCATCGTCTCTGAGGTGACCAGCGATCCTCCGACTTGCGAGGACCACTAACATGGCGCATCGCAGCCGAACAAGGCGCTGCAGGCGACGTGCGAGGACGCACGCGCCTGAGCGCCAAGCGTTCGGCGGGCGAGAGGCCAGCCTCACTGCTTCACCAGCGGCGACGGTGAGCGATCACGCCCTTGCCGGGCGGGCGTGACTCGCCTACCATCATGCGCATGGACCACCTGAGCCGGATCACCGTCGACCCTGAGATCCGCTTCGGAAAGCCCTGCGTGCGCGGAACCCGCATGACGGTCGGGGATGTTTTGTCGTATCTGGCGTCCGGCATGAGCGAGGATGACATCCTCGTCGACTTCCCACAGCTGACGCGCGACGACATCCGTGCCTGTCTCGCGTTCGCCGCCGAACGCGAGAGGCGGATCCTGAGCATCCCCGCTGCCTGATCCCAAGCTGCTTCTTGATGAGAACCTCGCGGCAAGTCTCGTCGCCACTCTTTCTGACTTGTACCCGGGTTCAGCTCACGTAAGCAGCGTTCGCCTGGCGGCGACCCGCGACCGGGCGATCTGGGCGTATGCCGCCGCTAACGGGTTCGTCCTCGTGACCAAGGACGAAGACTTTCATCGGCTGAGCGTGCTGCTGGGAGCCCCGCCGAAGGTCGTCTGGATTGGGCTCGGCAACTGCTCTACGGCTGATGTCGGGCGCCTCCTCCGAACCCGGCACGGCGAGATCGTACTATTCGTGGAGCACCCGGAGGCGACTTTCCTTGCGCTCGGATGACGCAAGTAGCCGCCGAACAACCGGCTTGAACGAACGCGCTACGCGCGCCGCTCAGCCGGACCGTTCGGCAGACAATACGAGATAACATGCCGCATGCGACGTAAGATCTGGATGCACAGTCCTCATGCTGGCGGGACGACGATCCCGAGCGGAGTGCGGCAAGAGACAGAGCGACGCATCCGAGCGTACGCCGACACGCGCTATGCTGGCGCGTTCTCTCGATTGGACATCCGGTTCCACGGGGCGCTCTGCTACCTCGACGCCTACGTCGAGCCCGAGCCCCCTTCACGTCGACTCCTTCACGTTCTCCACGAAACACGCGAGCAGTACCTCAACCGGGTACGCGAGGTTCCACTCCACCTCTGTCGGCTGCGATACTTCGGCGGCCAGAAGATCTGGAGCATGGCGTTCTACACCTACAGCAACGAACACTACGAGCCGTGCACATTCCCCAACGGCACGTTCTACGGCACGCCTGAAGAGGCGTTCGAAGTGGGTGCCGCTTACTTGCGGGCGCGATCAAGCGTCCCTGGTCCTCGGCCACGGAAGAAGCGGGCTACCGAAGTTCGAAAGCCCGGAGTCGAGATGATAGGGCCGCGGCTCGCCTTCACCTACGTGGACAAGATCTTGAAAGGCGCCAAGCCCGCTGATCTGCCCATCGAGCAGGCGACGAAGTTCGACCTAGTCATCAACCTCAAGACCGCCAAGGCCCTCGGCCTGACCATCCCGCAGTCAGTGCTGGGGCGGGCGGACCAAGTGATCCAATGACACGACCCCAGGGCCTTCTCGCGATTTCAAGCGGGCGCCGAACAAACGCATGCAGCCGACGGCCCGTAGGGCGCGCCGCGGCTGATACGTCACGTTGTGCCAACAGACGCCGTTCCTGACGGCCAGGCGGCAGCCGCCACCGACATCCGGCTGGTGGCATAACCGCGCGCTGGAGGGACCGCCGGCTCGCATGCTCTCGCCGCGGCCACTCACCACGAGCGGCAGCCGTACGGGTGCACCGGAGTGACGGCAAGGTCCCTCTTGGATCTGGGAAGCTCCTCACCGGGAGCCGGAGCGCGACGAAGACTCGCCTCCCCAGCATGTATCCAAACCGAGACTTCGTGGACGCGGGAGGACTCATCTCGTATGGGCCCAACTTCGCCAACCTGTTTCGACGGGCAGCCATCAACGGTCCAGTGGACTCGCTTCGCCAGCCGCTCAACGCTGGGACAGTAGGTGTCTGGCCCAAGGAAAGGAGGTGTCCATGCGTTCTTGGGATGCTTTGCCCGACGCCCCGCTGAAGTTTGCCAGCTCGGTGACCGCGGAGTTCATGGCGCGGGGGATCGCCAACTTCCAGGGGGCGGGACGCTACCTGCAAGCGCTGCCCTACGGGAGGACCGCCAATCGGGCGGATTTCAGCGCCGTCCTCCACGAAGGGAGAGGGACGTGCAGCACGAAGCATGCTCTCCTCGCGACCCTGGCCCATGAGCAGCACCTGCCCGTGATGCTCACACTCGGCATCTACGAGATGCACGAACACAATACGCCCGGTGTAGGGGTGGTCCTCGCCCGCTATGGCCTCGCCTTTCTCCCGGAGGCCCATTGCTATCTGACCTATCGAGGAACGCGTATCGACGTGACACGTTCGGGCGCCGAGCCCGCGCAACCCATCGCGCGGTTTCTCCACGAGGAAGCCATAGTTCCCGAGCAGATAGGCCCGTACAAAGTCACGTTGCATCGCCAATGCATGCAGGACTGGGTCCGCAACAATACAGCGGTGGTCAAGGCGCGGAGCTTCGAGGAAGTGTGGCGGATTCGGGAAGAGTGCATCGCCGCGCTGGCGCAATGATCACCCCGAGCGTCGGCCCGCCCACAGGCGGCGGGACCGCATCTCCCGGTCGTTTCCGGCTGATGTGGGCTAGCCGGTTGGCAGCGCCACGTGTGCGGGTACGAAATCCTGGACGGCCCAGATCTGCACCGGTTCGGCAATGCCGCGCAGCGACGCCGGGGGCAGCGCCTGCAGACTGAAACGTGGGTCGAGCGCCGCGCGCACCGGCTCGGTGGCGAGGATGTCGACGCCATGCGCACGCGTGAGATCCTGCACCCGGGCGGCGATGTTCACCGCGCTGCCGACCACGGTGAACTGCACGAGATCCTGGCTTCCCACGAGACCCGCGACGCCCACACCGCGGTGGAGGCCGACTCCCACGGCGAGCATGGGCAGGCCGTCGGCCGTGAGCTCGCGGTTGTAGTCGGCCAGCGCCGCGCGCATGGCCAGCGCGGCGTGCAGCGCGTCATTCGACTGCCACGGATTGGGCTCGATCGCGCCGAACAGGGCCAGGATTCCGTCGCCGATCAAGGTGGAGATGTGCCCCTGATGCTCGCTGATCGCCCGGCTCATGCGCTCGAAATATCCGTTCAGGATCCTGACGAGCAGGGCGGGGTCGACGCGCTCGGTGAGCGGCGTGAAGCCCACGAGGTCTGCGAAGAGCACGGTGACTTCCTTGCGCTCCCCCTGCGTCGACACGCCGCGCGCGATGACTTCCTCGACCACGGCGTGCGGGGCAAAGCGCGCGAATGCATGCTCGAGCCGCTCGAGCTCCGCCGAGGCGGTGTCGAGCCGCTCGCGCAGCCGCCCGGCCCGGCGCCCGGCGCGCAGGAGCGCCGCCAGGAGCGCGACGAGCAAGACACTCAGCGCCGAGACGACGACCCACGCCACCGGCGTCATGGCGACTCCACGGCGAGGCACAGGCGGCTGACGGCATTCGCGAGGGCGCTCACCCCGATCAGCTCGACGAGCTGAGCTGGCCCGAGCGCTCCGGAGAGCTGGCGCGCACGCCGCTGCACCTGGACCGGCCGGTAACGTACAGTCTCCCGGGCAAAGGGCACGACCATCGCCTCGAGCGCGTCGAGGGAGCCCGACCCGAGGTGCGCCAGCGCCTCCTCGATCTCGGCCGAGTTCATCGCGAGCGCCTCGAGCAGACGCTTCGCCTCGGCCTCCGAGCGCGGGCAGCCAACACCGCGGGCGACGACCGCGAACACGAGTGCTTTCGCCCGCGCGGGCAGCTGGGGAGACTGCCACGCCTCGTCCAGCACGCGTCGCAGGGCGAGCGCGGCGGGGAGCCCGTCCAGCGATTGCACGAGCCCGGCGTAGGGTCCACTGCGGAGCTCGGGGGGCAGGGGCTGCCGGTCGCCGCGAACCTGGTGCGCCCGGATTCGGCGGCCGATCAACGGGGCGAACACTCCGAGAAGCCAGTTGCCTGACAGGCGCTCCAGACGCTGGACGGGGAGGGCCGGGATGGTCGCCACGAGATTGAAGTAGACGTGCGCGGTCGCCACAAAGGCCAGTTCCTTGACGGCCTCCTCGCTCCAGCCGGCGTGGCGCAAGGTCGCGCGATCGGCCCCGGACGGGCGCGGGCTGCAGCGCGAGATGCGGCGGGCGAATTCGAGCGCGGCCCGCTCCCCAGGATCGAGCTGCGCGGCGACGAAGTCGTCTTCCAGCTGGCGGATGCGGCGCTCGGGCAGGCCCTGGGCGCGCAGGAGCACTCGCTGCGTCGCGTAGCAGAACCGGCAGGAGTTCTCCTGGCTCACGACGAGTCCGATGAGATCGGCGAGGGCAAACGAGACGTGGACGAGGCGCACGCGGTACTGGTTGATGGCCATGAGCGAGCGCACGACCCAGGGGCAGACTTCGAAGTAGGGGACGATCGGCGGGACCCCTCCCATCTCCTGGCGCACGAAGCGCTCGAGCGCGGGATCTCGCGTGGGCTCGAGGAGGCAGGCTTCCCACTCGATGTCGTGCAGCACCGTCATCGTCGCCTCCCGGCTCGAGTCGGGGCCGAGCCACTCCCCGGTGCGGAAGGACTCGAATCCGTGGTCCAGGCCCCCGCGAGGGCGCGAATCAGCGGCGCGGTGCGACCTCCGACGCGCGGCGGCGCGCCCGCGCCGCGGCCGCCAGCTCCTGCAGCACCGGCACCGTCGCCTCCCAGCCGATGCAGGCGTCGGTGATGCTCTGGCCGTAGCGCAAGGTGATGGGATCGACGAGGTCCTGGCGGCCCTCGGCCAGGAAGCTCTCGATCATGATCCCGAAGATGCCGGCCTCGCCCTCGCGCACCTGCTCGGCGATGTCGTGGGCGACCACGGGCTGCCGGCGATGATCCTTGCTGCTGTTGCCGTGGCTGGTGTCGATCATGATGCGGGCAGGCAAGCCGGCCGTGCGCAGCGCGGCCGCCGTCTTCTGCACGCTGAGCGCGTCGTGGTTCGTGCCGCTGGCCCCCCCGCGGTGGATCACGTGGCAGTCGGGGTTGCCCCGGGTGGACACGATGGCGCACAGGCCCTGCTCGGTCACGCCCAGGAAGTTGTGCGGGTGCGCGCTGGAGCGGACGGCGTCGATGGCGATCTGCACGCCGCCGTCGGTGCCGTTCTTGAAGCCGATGGGCATGGACAGGCCGGAGGCCAGCTCGCGGTGCACCTGGCTCTCCGTCGTGCGCGCGCCGATGGCCCCCCAGGAGACGAGATCGGCGGTGAACTGCGGCGAGATGGGATCGAGGAACTCGCAGCCCGCGGGGAGGCCCAGCTCCGCGAGGTCGACGAGCAGGCGCCGGGCCCGGCGCAGCCCCTCGTTGATCACGAAGCTCCCGTCGAGGCGCGGATCGTTGATGAGGCCCTTCCAGCCCACCGTGGTGCGCGGCTTCTCGAAGTAGACGCGCATGACGATGCAGAGATCGCCGCGCAGCTCGTCGGCGATCGCCTTCAGCCGGCGCGCGTAGTCCAGCGCCGCCGCGGGGTCGTGGATGGAGCAGGGCCCCACGATCACCACCAGCCGGTCGTCCTGCTCGTTCAGGATGCGCGAGACCTCCTCGCGGGCGGAGGCCACGGTGCTCGAGCCCTGGTCGCCGAGGGGCAGCTCCTCGATGAGGATCGCCGGCGGAATGAGGGGCCGGAAGCTCTCGACGCGGAGGTCGCGCGTGCGATGGACCATCACAGGCCGCCGGTGACCACGAGGGTCTGTCCGCTCACGTAGTCGCTATCGGGACTGCAGAAGAGGTAGATGGCACCGGCCGCCTCCTCCGGCGTGCCGCCGCGTCCGAGGGGAATCATCTGGTTCAGCGCGGCGATCCGCGATCCCTGCACGCCCACCCTGACCTTGCGGCCCTGCACCTCGATACTCCCGGCCTCCCCCTCGGCGAGGGGCTGGGTGAGGCGCGTCTGGATGTAGCCGAAGGCGACCGCGTTGACGGTGACCTGGTAGCGCCCCCACTCCTTGGCCATCGTCTTGGTCATGCCCATGATGGCGGCCTTCGCCGCCGAGTAGTTGATCTGACCGGCGTTGCCGTTGACCCCCGAGGTCGAGGAGACGTTGACCACCTTGCGCACCACGCGCACGCCGCGCTTCGCCTCGTCCTCCTGCGCAGTCCTCAGATACGGCGCGAAGGCGCGCAGGATGCGGAAGGGCGCGGTCATGTGGACGTCGAGGATGGCGTACCACTGCTCGTCGGTCATCTTCTGGATGACGTTGTCCCAGGTGTAGCCGGCGTTGTTGACAACGACGTGCAGCCCGCCGAGCTGCTTCACCGCGGTGTCGACGATGCGCTCGCCGAAATCCTTCGCGGTGACATCGCCGTTGCAGGCCACGGCCTTGCGCCCCATGGCCTCGATGCGCTTGATGGTCTCGCCCGCGGGCTCGTCGTCGAGGTCGTTGACCACGATGCTGGCGCCGTCCCGCGCCAGGCGCAGGGCAACCTGCTGGCCGATCCCGCGGCCGGATCCCGTGACGATGGCGACCTTTCCGTCCAGCTGCCCCATGGCACTCCTCGCCAGAAAGAGGTGAGACCCGCGCCGACGCAGGCCGACGCACGATGATAGAGGAGCCTGCTGCGCCCGGCAACCGGCCAGGGCGGCGGCGGGTAGTGTCTCAGTTTGAATCTCGGAGTTCTCGGACTACGCGCGGTGGGCCTGCGCCGGTGAGAGCATTCCGAATCCTGGCCCTGAGAGCGGCATGCTCTAGCTGCCGGCGCGCCGGCGGGCGCGTCGTATCGCTCCTACCTGCTGGCGTCGGAGCGCGGTAGCGTCGGGGCACGGGGTGAAGGCCGTGCGATAGAATCGGCTCCATGTACTTCCGTGCGATGACACCCGGTGCAGACAGGTTCCCGCTCGTCGGGCCATCCGCACGACGGCTAGGCGTGAGGGTCCCGCAGGATGTTACGCCGAACGCCGCCGGCGACATCATCCCGGGTTCCGGCGGTATGTCGGTGGCACCAGATTCCGTGTGGAACCTGCCACATCACCGGCGACCGCGGGGATTGGGGCGGGGATCAACAGGTCGGGCCGAAGACTATGTGTTCTCGGTTGCGCCTTCCGCGTTGCCGGAGCGGGACCTCGTAGGCCGGCCTGACCCCGCAGCACCTCGTCTCCATGCGCTCGTCGAGCCGATGCGGCCGGTTGCCCTCCGGGCGTTCGAGGCGTCATTGGCCGCGACGAGGCCCAGTTGGATCGTGGAGTGGCCATGACTCCCCCGCTGCGGAAATATCTAGAACTGGAACGCCTGATGTTGATCCTGGACGAAGAAGGTGATGCTGCCGCCGAGACGTTACGGGACGTCATGGACCCGATCTGGTATTCGCTTACCGACGAGGAGCGGCGCCTGCTCGATGACCGCAGGATCGGACGAATCAGGTCGCTCGAAGAGATTCGCGTCCCCGCGGGCAGCCACGTCTTTGGCGACGCACCCCCGCCCCCGGAGCGTCGCCCCTTCCCGCGGGAGCCGATCAGAGGTTGGACGTTGGCCGCATGAGCGCGGTGCTCCTCGGCGGCAATCGGTTCGTTGAGTGTCGGAGCATTCTCGCGTACCGAGGCAACCCCGTGCTGCACGTCGACGTCGATCCACTGCATGTCGAGCTCGTCACTCCGGAGAATCTCCCTTCGCATCGAGCTGTCCGAGTCAGCCGACAGGAACGGAGTCCGGAGAAGGACATTCGCGTCGTGGCCACGAGCGAGTCGTTGGCAATCTTCTGGCGAGAGTACGCTCTGGTGGTGGCGACGCGATTCGACGCCGACACTGCACATCTGAAGCTGGATCTCCGGCCCCTCGGGATCAACATCTACGACGATTTTGCTGGCCTCCACATCGGCACGAACCTCTTCTCCGGCAACGAGGTGAGTCATGCCGCTGTGGCCATCAACCTGGGAGATTGAGTCGAGATGTCCCTGCGCCTTGCGTCCTCGCGGGGTTCCCGCTATGGTCTCCCTCGTCATGTGGAGCAAGCGCTGGGCCCACCGTGAGCCCTGGGACGAGGCGCGCCACCGATTCGTCATCCACCGAACCGCGGTCGCGGGGCCAGGTTCGCCCACCGCCGACGACAAGCCGCTCTAGCACGTGCCCGCCATCGGGTTCGACCTCTTCCTGCGACGGCCTCTGGCCGACGGCCGGACATTCGGCGACGTCGGCTCCTACGAGGAGCTGAAGGGCCGGCTCCGCTTCGCGATCGACCCTTCGCATCCCGCCAACACGCGCATCACCGACGTCGAGCGGGCGCCGCGGAATGCGGCCGGGCGCGTGGAGTTTGCCGCCGACGTGTCGATCCTGCTGCCCGTCGACCGCTCGCGCGCCAACGGGCGCCTCCTCGTCGACGTGGTGAACCGCGGCAACATCGTCACCGTCCCCAACTTCAACCACGCCACGCGCCCGGTGTTCGGGCCGGATTCGGATGCGAATCCGCCCATCGACGTCGGCGACGGATTCCTGATGCGGCATGGGTACGCCGTCGTTTCCTGTGGGTGGCAGGGCGACCTGCCTGATCTGCCCGGCCTCTTCCGTCTCCACCCGCCCGAGGCGCTGGACGAGGAGGGACGACCGCTGCGCGGGCGAGTCTACACGCAGCTCCAGACGGCGACCGCCGCCACGCACATGCTCCTGTCGGACCGCGGCCACCATCCCTACCCGGCGGCTGATCTCGAGGAGAAGGGCGCCGTCCTGATGGTGCGCGATCAAGCCGACCACGCGCCGACCGTCATCCCGCGCCAGCGCTGGCGCTTCGCGCGCGTGGTCGATGGCGCAGTCGTCGCCGATCCGGGCCACGTGTACCTCGACGGCGGCTTCGAAAAGGGGCGGCTCTACCAGGTGGCCTACACGGCGGTGGGGGCGCCGGTGCTCGGTCTCGGCATCGCCGCGCTCCGCGACTGCGCCTCCTGGCTCAAGCACGCGGGCGCCGCGGACGGAAACCCGGCCGCCGGCGCGCTCCGCTACGCATTCGGGTATGGCCGGTCGCAGACGGGCCGGCTCCTGCGCACGCTCGTCTACTGGGATCTGAATGTCGACGAGGGTGGGCGCGAGGCGCTCGACGGCATCATCGCCAACGTGCCGGGTGGCATGCGCGGAGAATTCAACCAGCGCTTCGGTCAGAACTCCAAGGACCGACCGCACATGATGCCGCACCTCTTCCCCTTCACCGACGTCGTCCAGACGGACGCCACGACAGGGGCCACCGGAGCGCTTCACGCGCGGATCGACACCCGCCGGAGCCCGCTGAAGGTCTTCTACACCAACACCTCGGCCGAATATCACCGAGGCGACGCCTCGCTCATCCACACGGACCCTGACGGACAGCGCGACGTGGCGCACGGCACGAACACGCGCGTGTATCACTTCGCGGGGACGGAGCACGGACTGGGAATCTGGCCGCCGACCGACACCCAGCTCGCGGCCGCCGACGCCATCGGCACCGTCGAGCGGTCGCGCAACCTGCGTGGAACGGTGAACTACGGGCGGCTGCTCCGCGCCGGCCTGGTCAATCTCGACCGCTGGATCAGCGAGGGGATCGCGCCACCGCCCAGCGCGCATCCCCGAATCGCCGACGGCACCGCGGTCGATCCCGACGAGCTGATGAAGATCTTCGACGGCATCCCCGGCGCCCACTATCCGCGTCATCATTCCCGGCCGCGCCGGCTCGACTTCACACCCGATGCGCGGAGCGGTCAGCCCGGCGCGCTTCCGCCACGTGATGGACCGGCGTATGGATCACGCGTGTCGGCCGTCGACGACGACGGCAACGAGGTCGCGGGGATCGTGCTGCCGGAGCTGCGGGTGCCGCTGGCCACGCACACCGGCTGGAACCTGCGCCATGCGGACATCGGCGGGGAGCAGCAACTCCTGGTCTTCGCCGGCTCGACCCTGCCGTTCCCGCGCACACGCGCCGAGCGCGAAGGCGCGGGCGATCCGCGCCCGTCGCTGGAGGAACGCTACCGCTCGCGGGACGACTACCTCGCGGCCATTCGCCGCGCGGCCGTCGACCTCTGTGGGAAGCGCTATCTGCTGGAGGAAGACGTCGAGCTGTCCGTCAGCGTCGCCGCCCGTCTGTGGGACTTCTGGGCGGCGGCGCCTCGCTGACGCCGCGCCCCCTGCTTACGAGTCGCGCACCTGGTATCCGCTGGGGTCGGACTTGATCGTGGCGTCCTTGTACTCGACGATCCGCCTGGGCGAGGCGTGCGTGCCGAGCAGGCGCAGCACCTCGTCCCCGACCACCCGGAAGGTGTGAGGGACGTTCGGGGGCATGGCGATCGTGTCGCCCCGGCGCAGCGTGACCTTGCGATCCTCCTGGCCGGCCACCCACGCCTCGGCGGCGCCATCGAGGATGTGCAGCACTTCCAGGTACGGATGCGAGTGCATGGGCGCCGCGTAGCCCGGCTCGGCCGTCTGGATGCCCGTGCGGATGGGCGTGGTGCCTTCCTCGTCACCGATGATCGGCTGATAGAACGAGTCAGGACCGAACTTGACGATCGCGGTGTCTTCGAGCCGGACGACCTTGGCCTCTCTCATGACCGCCTCCTCCTGTGCACTCGGAGTATCCGATGCCCGTGGCCGCCGTCAAGCGCGGATTCGCGCGCGGTTTACCGCGGTGATGGTGGGCCGATCGTTTTCTCGGCCAGTGCGAGCACCCATGCCGCACCGTCATACGCCC
>Ga0184637_10002100_pt1 | contig 12951 bp, 9 predicted proteins | sample PLM3_127_b2_FD_133143 | JGI IMG/M metagenome (GOLD analysis project Ga0184637, IMG submission 133143) | Groundwater sediment microbial communities from an aquifer in East River, Colorado, USA - PLM3_127_b2 | ecosystem: Environmental > Terrestrial > Soil > Riparian zone | place: USA: East River...
GAGAGGGCTCCCTCACTCTCGACCACGTCGCGCTGGTGACGCCGGACCTGAACGGCTCGAAGGAGGACTACGAGAGGCTCGGCTTTCGGCTGACACGGGAGAGCGCTCATCGGGGAAAGCTCACTCCGGAAGCGCCGGTCGAGCCCTGGGGATCCGGAAACCGCTGCGCCATGTTCCGCCAGGGCTACTTCGAGATCCTGGGCGTCGTCGACGCCAAGCTCCCCCACGATCGTTTCCGCGCGCTTCTCGACCGGGTCCACGGTGTCGGGATCGTCGCCCTTGGGTGCGAGCGGGCCGACGAGCTGTTTCGATCGCGGAAGGACCGGGTCAAAGGACTGAAGCCCCCCGTCGAGATCGGGCGGGACGTTCCCATCGGCATCGAGGGAGACCAGACGAAGCCGGGTCTCTTTCGCATCGTTCGGGCGGAGCCGGAGCTATTTCCCGAGGCCGACCTGTTCTTCATCGAGCACGCGACTCCGGACGTCCTCTGGCAGAAGAGCCTGCTCGACCATCCGAACGGTGTCCAGGCTCTCGCGGGAATTATCGTGTGCTCGGAGTACCCGGAGGAGACCGCGGACCGCTTCGAGCGCCTCACGCTTCGCGAACGCGAGGAGGGTAAGCTTCGGTTCGAGCTCGACGAGGGCTCGGTCGAGATTGCGAGCGTCGACGAGGTCGTAACACGGTTCACGGACGTCGTTCTTCCCGCCGTGCCCTGCGTCGCGGTCGTGACCCTTACCGTTTCCGACGTCGACGAAACGCGGCGCTACCTCAAGGACAACGCCGTCACCCCGCATCCTGCGGACGACGGGGTCTGGGTTCGCCCCGAACGCGCCGGAGGGGTCGTGCTGCATTTCGTCTTCGCAGACTGATCCCATCCCACCTTGCCGGGCCGGGGAACCGAAGCCGTCTGTCTCTCACAAAGTGTTCAGGACGGCCCACTGGCGCGAGCGTCGTCGCACCCAGGCCCGTCGGAATGCCGACAGGACATAGCCGCCTTTGTTTTCATTGTTTTAGATGATTGCAGGTGGCCTAACCGTCGGGTTCGCTTACACTCAAACAAGTAGCATCCAAGTGGTAAATGGCTCTTTGGAAACGGTTTACATGATCTGGCCCGCGTGGCATGAGACGTGCTCTGAAACGCGTGGGTTGGAACGCATCTGGGGGGACGTATGAACAGAACTACGCACTTATTCCTTGTTTTCGCCTTGGTTCTCGGTCTCGCCGCGACGGCCGGCGCCACCACCATCACGTTGACCGGAACGATTCGGGACTTCAACGACACTCATGCCGATTTCGAGGCGAATCCCATCGAGGGCTTCGACCCGGGTATCGTCCAGAGTGTACTGGGCGCGGACGAGAAGCCCGTCTACGCCGGGCAGGCGGGAAACCCGAGCACGCACGGGCAAGCCAATTTCGATCAGTGGTACCGCGACGTTGCCGGCGTCAATCTGACGGATTCTGTTCCGATCACTCTCGACGACGCCGGCCATCCGGGCATTTTCAGCTTCGCCGACAGCTCCTTCTTTCCCATCGACAATCAGCTCTTCGGGAACCAGGGCCGCGTGCACAACTATCATTTCACGTACGAGATTCACTCGGCGTTCACCTATCAGGGGGGCGAGACGTTCTCCTTCACCGGCGACGACGACCTCTGGGTGTTCATCAACGACGGCCTGGCGATCGATCTCGGCGGGGTCCATGGTGCGTTGTCGCAGAGCGTGAATCTCGACACCCTCGGGCTGACCCTCGGGAACGACTACGACTTCGATCTCTTCTTCGCCGAGCGCCACACGACGGAGTCGAACTTCCGGATCGATACCTCGATTCTCTTGAAGCAGGTGCCCGAGCCGGGGTCGCTGTTCCTTCTCGGCTTGGGAACACTGGCTCTCGTCCGTCGTTCGCTCGTAAGAACCGAACGCGCCGCCTCCGGGAATTGACAGCGGCGGGTGTACACACAATACTCTCGCCCGAATGCGACGGCTCCTCTGCGCCTTGGGAGCGACCTGGCTTCTCACTCCTCCGCTCGCGGCAGAGGACGGCCATCCGGACATCTATAGCATCGAGCTCGCCCCCACGCCCGACCTGAGGGGCGCGCGGGGAACCGTTCGCCTGAGGTGGGCTCCGAGCCCCTTCGGGATCAGCGTCGCACCCGATGGGCACCTTCGGTTCGAGCTCGAATTCCACCTCGAAGGGCTCCCCGATCCGCGGACCCTCGGCGACTATTCGACGTATGTCGCCTGGGTGACGACTCCCGTGCTGAGCCCGATGGCGAAGCTCGGGGAAGTCGGAAACGGCGAAAGCGGGCCTCTGGGGCCGGTTGCGCTGAACCAGTTCCTCGTTCTCGTTTCCGCCGAGGCGAATGCGGGGGTCGCGACCCGCGAGGGCCGGCTCGTCCTCCGCGGTCTCTCGCCGAGCTCGCGTATCCAGCCCGACAACCACTTGATGATTCCCGCAGGCGCCTCTCCTGCCTCTCCCGAAGGCACGTCGGCCGCGATGGACCACAGGGACCACGTCCCCGGCGGGGGGTGGCCTCACCCGCCGATGAACCCTCTGGTGGCGATGATCCCAGGCCTCGAAGACCTGCGCCCGAACGCGACGCCCTACCTGCCTCAGCCGGCTCCCGGCGCCTCGGTGCCGCTCGCGAGGCCGCGCGAGATGCTTTCTCTCCGGGACGGCGACGTCCTCGAGCTCGTGGCCGGCCTCGTGCGGCGCACCATTCGCGGCGAGAGCTACGTCATGTACGGGTTCAACGGCCAGTATCCGGGCCCCCTCATTGAGGTCGAACAGAGCTCCACCCTCACCGTTCGCTTCGTGAACCAGACCGATCACCCTACGGCGGTCCACTGGCACGGGGTTAGGCTCGACAACCGCTACGACGGCGTTGCCGGCGTGACGCAGGAGCCGGTACTTCCCGGCGAGAGCTTCGAGTACCGCGTCTTCTTCCGCGACGCCGGGATCTACTGGTATCACCCCCATCACCGCGAGGACATCCAGCAGGACCTCGGGCTCTACGGGAACATGCTGGTGCGCGCTCCCGATCCGGATTTCTTCAACGAGGTCCACCGCGAGGAAGTCCTGATGCTCGACGACCTCCTCCTCGGGGGGCACGGACTCTTTCCTTATGGACAAGAGAGGGCGACTCACGCCCTCATGGGCCGCTTCGGAAACGTGATGCTCGTGAACGGCGAGCCCGAGTACCGGCTCGCGCTGAAGCGGGGCGAGGTCGTGCGCTTTTTCCTGACGAACGCGGCGAATACCCGCACGTTTCATCTCTCGTTCGGCGGAGCGCGCCTCAAGGTGGTGGGTTCAGACCTGGGGAAATTCGAGCGAGAGGCCTGGGCGGAGTCGCTCGTCATCGGTCCGGCGGAGCGCTACATCGTCGAGGCCCGCTTCGACTCTCCCGGCGTGCACGCCCTCGAGAACCGCCTTCAGGTTCTCGATCACACGTTCGGGGGATTCTTTGCCGAGACCACGAAGCTGGGAGAGATCGACGTCGCCGAGGAGGATAAACCGCCGCTCTCGCGTCCGTTCGAGGTGCTTCGCGAGCACGAGGACGTTCGATCCGACATCGAGCCCTATCGGAGCTCGTTCTCCCGCGCCGTGGACCACGAGCTCTGGCTCACGCTCGAGACGGAGGGACTGCCCGCGAAGCTCGTGCGGCGCATGCGCGCCGACAGCGTCTACTTCAACCCCGTGGAGTGGACCGAGACGATGCCGGAGATGAACTTCCCCACGACGGGCGGTCCCGACGGCCCCGATGGTGAAGTCCGGTGGACGCTGCGGGACAAAGCCACCGGGAAGGAGAACCTCGACATCGACTGGAGGTTCTCCCTCGGGGACGTGGTCAAGCTTCGTCTCGTGAACGATCGCGATGCGCTTCACGCCATGCAGCACCCGTTCCACATCCATGGGCAGCGGTTCCTGGTTCTCTCGCGAAACGGCACTCCGAATCGGAACCTCGTCTGGAAGGACACTCTGCTCGTCGCGACCGGAGAGACCGTCGATATTCTTCTCGAGCTCTCGAATCCAGGCCGGTGGATGGCCCACTGTCACATCGCCGAGCACCTCGAGACCGGGATGAAGCTCGTCTTTACCGTCGACCCTCAGGAGGAAAAGCCTTGAGACCATTGAAAAAAGCACTTGGTTCGGTCGTCCTCGTTCTCGTGGCCGCGTCGCTCGACGCGCAGCCCGCATCGCAGCTCTCGGCGGAAGTGCGGCAATTCGTGAGCGTCGATGCTCCCGTCGTGGCCCTGATCGGAGTCCAGGTAGTGGATGGGACCGGAGCTCCGCCGAAGGCGGGCCAGACGGTCGTGATCGACAACGGTCGCATCACCGCGGTCGGAAACGCCGCGGAGGTCACGGTTCCGGCGGGAGCGCAAAGGCTCGAGCTCTCGGGGCACACGGTGATTCCGGGCATCGTGGGGATGCACAACCACACGTTCTACACCACGGCGAAGCGCGAGTCGCAGATGAACGTGACCTCTCCCCGGCTCTATCTCGCGAGCGGGGTCACGACCATCCGCACGACGGGGAGCTTCTCGCCTTACAGCGAGATCAACCTGAAGCGGTCGATCGACAACGGGGAGATCGCCGGGCCGAGGATGCACGTGACCGGCCCCTACATCTCGGGGAAGGGAGCGGACACGACGATGGCCCAGGTCACGACCCCCGAGGACGCGAGAAGGGTCGTGGGCTACTGGGCGGACGAGGGCGCGACCTGGTTCAAGGCGTATACGCTCATCTCGCGCGCCGAGCTCGAGGCCGCGATCGACGAAGCCCACCGCCGCGGCCTGAAGTTCACCGCCCACCTCTGCTCGGTGACGTTTCGCGAGGCGGTGGACCTCGGGATCGACGGTCTCGAGCACGGGTTTTTCACCAACACCGAGTACGACCCAGACAAGAAGCCCGACGAGTGCCCCGCCGGGTATCAACAGCACCTGCAGCGGATGGAGGTCGGCGGCGAGCAGGTTCAAGCGACGGTCCGACACATGATCGCGAAGGGCGTCGCTCTTACCTCCACCCTCGCGGTCTACGAGCTCTACGTTCCCGGCCGTCCGCCGCTCGAGGATCGCGTCTTGAGGGCGATCGCCCCCGAGGCGCGCGAGGAGTACCTCGTGCAGCGGAAGGAGATCGCGGCCGCGGCGAAGGAGTCGGTCATGAAGGACATATTCCCCCGGGCTCAGGCGTTCGAGTACGCGTTCTACAAGGCCGGCGGGCTTCTCGCCGCCGGAGTCGACCCCACGGGCAACGGCGGCGCTCTTCCGGGTTTCGGCGATCAGAGGAACTACGAGCTCCTTCTCGAAGCGGAGTTCACGCCCGCGGAGGCGCTCCAGATCATGACGCTCAACGGGGCCAAGGTGCTGGGCGTCGATAAAGACCTGGGGAGCATCGCGGTCGGCAAGATCGCGGACCTGGTGGTGATCGAGGGCGATCCGGTTGCCCGTCATGCCGAGATCCGAAACGTGGTGACGGTCTTCAAGGACGGCGTCGGCTACGACTCGAAAAAGCTCATCGACTCGGTCGAAGGCCTGGTGGGGATTCAGTGAAAACGCTCGCCCGGCTGCTCCTCGCTTCGAGCCTGGCCGCGGCCCGGCTCTCGGCGCAGGAGCAAGCGGCCTTCGAAGTTCGCGCCCACTACCAGAAGCGGGAGGTCATGATCCCCATGAGGGACGGAGTGAAGCTTTTCACCATCCTCTACGAGCCGAAAGACCGATCGCAAACCTATCCGATTCTCCTACTGCGTACGCCCTACTCCATTGCTCCCTACGGGCCAAACGAGTATCCGGCGCAGATCGGACCTTCATCCGAATTCGATCGCGACGGGTTCATCTTCGTCTTCCAGGACGTGCGAGGGAAGTTCCGCTCGGAAGGCGAGTTCGTGGTGATGCGGCCCTACGTGCCGTCGAAGAGGGGCAAGGAGACCGACGAGAGCACCGACAACTACGACACCATCGAGTGGCTCCTCGAAAACGTCGAGAACGGAAACGGTCGCGTCGGCCAGTACGGGGTCTCCTACCCGGGCTTCCAGACGGTGATGGGGATGATCGACGCTCATCCCGCGCTCAAGGCTTCCTCCCCCCAGGCTTCGCCGTCCGATATGTTTCTCGGCGACGACTGGCATCACAACGGCGCTTTCCGTCTCATGTACGCCTTCAGCTGGCTCTCGGCCAACGCGCGGGTTCGCGCGGGAGCCACGACCGAACGGGAGGCGCCGTTCGACTACGGGACTCCCGACGGCTATCGTTTCTTTCTCGACCTCGGTCCCATCGCGAACGTCAACGAGCGGTACTTCGGCTACTCGGTTCCTACCTGGAACGAGTTCATGGATCACGGGACCTACGACGACTACTGGAAGGAGCAGGTCGTTCTGCCTCACTTGAACGACATCCATCATGCGATCTTGAACGTGGGCGGCTGGTTCGATGCCGAGGATTTCTACGGTCCCATGACCATCTACTACGAGATCGAGAAGCGCAATGCGGAGAACGAGAGCGTTCTCGTCGTCGGGCCATGGCTGCACGGGGGCTGGAACCGGATGGATGGGGCGTCTCTCGGAAACGTGCAGTTCGAGTCCAAGACCGCGCACTATTTCCAGAAGGAGATCCATCTCCCGTTCTTCCGGCACCATCTCAAACAGGCGCCTGACCCCGCTCTACCCGAAGCCTACGTCTTCGAGACCGGCTCGAACGTCTGGCGGAAGTACGCGGACTGGCCGCCTTCCGAGGCCGTGGTGAAGAACCTTTACCTGCGGGAAGACGAAGCTCTGTCGTTCGAGCCTCCCGCGGCGACGATCGAGGCGTTCGACAGCTACGTGAGCGATCCCGATAAACCGGTTCCGTTCTCCGCCGAGACCCGCACCACCCAGGGGCATCTCTGGATGATCGAGGACCAGCGTTTCGCCGCCGCGCGCCCCGACGTCCTCGTGTACGAGAGCGTGGAGCTGACGGAGGATGTCACCATCGCGGGTCCGATCCTGGCCCACCTCGCCGTATCGACCACGGGCACGGACTCGGATTTCGTGGTCAAGCTCATCGACGTTTTCCCCGGCGACTTCCCCGACAACGAGCCGAACCCTACGGGAGTCCGCATGGGGCATTTCCAGATGCTCCTCGCGGGCGAGGTGTTCCGCTCGAAGTTCCGGAAAAGCTTCGAGAAGCCCGAGCCCATGGTTCCGGGAGAAGTGACGGCCATCGAGCTCGATTTGAGGGACCGAAACCACACGTTCGAAAAAGGCCACCGCATCATGGTCCAGGTCCAGAGCTCGTGGTTTCCGGTCATCGATAGAAACCCTCAGACCTTCGTCGACATCTACAAAGCGCAGGAGGCGGATTTCCAGGCGACAACGCAGCGGATCTATCGGTCGGCTGTGAATCCTTCGTACTTGAGAGTCAACGTGATCCCTGAGCGGCTCACGCGAGCCCGGAGGCCGCGAGTAGGTCGTTCTCCAGAGCCAGGAGGCGCCTTCCGGCGCGCTCCTCGGCCTTCTCCGGAGTGTCGTAGGGCTCGACCACCTCGAGGTAGAACTTGATCTTGGGCTCGGTCCCGCTCGGCCGGACCGCGACCCTGCCTCCATCCTCGAGGTCGTAGAGAAGGACGCTTCCGTCCCGGCGATCGTGGAAGGACCGAACCGTCTCGTCGCCGAGCCGCGTCCTGGGCTCGCGTCTCAGGCGTTCCATCGCTTCCTCGATCCGGCGCGCGCCCTCGACTCCCTCGAGAGTGAGGTTTCTTTGTTGGCTAGCGAAGTACCCGTGTTGACGCCTGAGCCCTGCGAGGGCATCGAGGAGAGTCAGCCCCTGCGCGCGCAGCTCGGCCGCCATTTCCGCGAGCGCGAGACCGGCGCCGATCCCGTCCTTGTCGCGAACCACCGTGCCGACGGTGTAGCCGAGAGCTTCCTCGTAGCCGAAGACGAAGCGGACCCCCTCCTCCGCCTCGACCCGCATCGCCTCGTTCGCGATCCACTTGAAACCGGTGAGCGTATCCAGGTACCGCACGCCGAGGCTTGAGGCCATCTTCGAGAGCATCCGCGAGGAGACGAGGGTCGAGACCACGAGCGGTTTTGTCTCCCGAGTGTGCGAGAGCACGTGGTGAGCGAGGAGGACCCCGAGCTCGTTGCCGTTGAGGACGACGAAGTCCCCGGGTCCCCGCCTCACCGCGGCTCCGAGTCGATCGGCGTCCGGATCGTGGGCCAGAGCGAGGTCGCAATCGTTGGTCTTCGCGACCGCAAGCAGGCGGTCGAGAGCGCCAGGCTCCTCGGGATTGGGGAAGGCAACGGTGGGAAACGAGGGGTCGGGCTTAGCCTGGTCGGCAACGGCATAGAGTGCCTCGAAGCCGCGTCGCTTCGCCGCATCGAGGAAGAGACGCTGCCCGCAGCCGTGGAGAGCGGTATAGGCGATGCGGAGTCCCGCGTCCGCGTTCACACGCGAGGGCAGCGCCGCGAGGTAGGCTTCGCCGACCGAGGGGCACTCCCGGACGAGTGGGGAGGACTCGACTCTCGGAATGCGCGAGGCGCCGGGGGCTTCGGCGATGCAAGCGGCGATCCCCTCGTCGACCGGGGGAACGATCTGGGCGCCGTTCTCCCAGTACACCTTGTAGCCGTTGTACGCCTTTGGATTGTGCGAGGCGGTGATCATGATTCCCGCGGCGGCGCCGAGATAGGGGACGGCGAAGGCGAGAAGGGGCGTCGGATTCGGACCCTCGATCCAGTGGACGGTAATCCCGTGAGCAGCGAGGACCGAGGCCGCGTCCTTCTGGAAGACGTCGGAGAGACGCCGCCCATCTCGCGCCACCGCGACTCCGCGCTCCTTCGCTCGGGGAATGCTATCGACGACGTGGAGCGCGAGGCCGTGTGTCACTCTGAGGACGAGCGAGCGATTCATCCGGCTTTCGCCCGCCCCCAGAATGCCGCGTATGCCCGCCGTCCCGAATTGGAGCGAGCCCGAGAAGCGCGACTCGAGGTCTAGAATGGCCGAGTCGTCGCCGCCTCGTGCGCGATCCAGCAGGTTCTCGAGCTCTTTGCGGTCTTCGGGGTCGACTTCGTGGTCGAGGAACCGCACGACGCGCGGTAGAACGCCGCTCATGCGGATCAGTGTGACAGCAGGTAGGCGGCGTAGACCACTACCAAGCCGGCGGCGAAGGAGACGGGAACGGTGACGCTCGACGTCGCGGCCCGTCGCGCCTCCGGGAGGAGGTGCTTCGCGCCGAGGTACAAGAGCATTCCGGACAAGAAGCTCAGGAGCAGTGATAGAAAGAATGCCGGCAAAGAGATGAACGACGGAACCATGGCGCCCGCGATCGGAGCGAGAGCGGTGACACACAGCATCACCGCCGTCTGGCGGATGCCGTGCGCGGTCCCGAGCATCAGGCCGACGGCGCTCGCGCCGTCCGCGAGGCGATGGAGCATCACCGCGACGGCGAGCACGAAACCCGTCTCGCCGCCCGCTCGGAACCCTTCGCCGATGATGACCCCGTCGATGAAGCTATGTACCGCGAGCCCGAGAGCGCCGCCGAGCCCCGCGATGCGCGCGGATTCCTGCGCGTGGCGACCCGTTTCGAGGGCGTAGAACGTCGCGAAGCCGAGAGCCGCCACCGCCCAGACGACGTGCGAGGACAGGGTCGAGCTCGATTCCTCGAAAAGGTGAAACGCGTCGGGCAGCAGGAAAAAGACCGCCCCTCCGATGAGCGCTCCGGCGCAGGCGGCGAAGACCACCGACTTGTGCCGGCGGAGCGTGAGGGCGCCGAGGCCACTCAGGAGAGTGACCAGGAAAGCGGCCAGGGAGGCGACGAATGCTGAACTCAACGCCACGTATTCTAGACCAGGTGAAAGCGGGTGATGGTCTGGCGCACGCTCCGTCGACGCGATAGTCTCTTGTCACGAGGGTCGTATGGCAGAGAAGCCAGCTCGAAAAGGCGCCTCGACGGCGGTGCTGGCGACGTCGCTCTACCGGTATCTGGCCACGGATTCGGGAAATCTGTTCTTCTCCCCCTGCCGAACGAAGCAAGAATGCGCTTGACAGGAAAGAGAGCTTCTCGATAGATTACCCGTCTCAGTCAATAGGCGATCCCGCGGCCAAGGCTGACCCAGGTGCCCAAGCTTGTGAAGTGAGGGCGGAGCGGGGTGTGGCCAACTTGTCCTCGTTAGACATGATCCGAGGGGGAAAAATCGGAGGGACGAGCGTCACACCCATGGTTGGGATTCTCCGTCCTCACTTCTTCATTTTTTACGGGCTTAACTGACCGCCGCCAGCATTCTCTTCTTGCTCTCGGACCACTCCCGCTGAGAGAGAATCTCCGGTCCGAGCTCGATCACTCTGGGAAGCATCTGGAAGATCTTTAGCTGAGTCCACTCGAAACCGCCGCGAGTGCGGGAGCCCCGGTGGTTGAGCTCGGCGGCGATCTTCGACAACGGATGGTCGCCGGCGATCATCGCGATGATGGTCGCGACCACATCCTTCTCAGCAGGATTGACTTCGAGGTGCTGGCAGTCGGTCGAGATGCGGAGCCCGTAGGGAATAGGGCGCCTGCCTTCGGGCGCCTGCCTCCCGCCTTCGCGCTCCCACTCGATCGCGACGAGACGCCATCCCTCCTTCCGCCTCTCGTCGAGGGTCTGGGACGCCGGAAGGGCGCTCACCGGCTCCCGGAATGCTTCTCTCATGGCACACACCTCCTGGGCTTCTCGAAGCAATGCCCGTGCCACGGGGAAAATCGCGGAATGCCTGAATTTTCGCGCCCTCCCGCTCCGCTCTCGTTCGCCTTTGGGAAGAGCTCTGCCCGATTCCGGCCAGCCGCCTTCGCGGAGCTACGGCGCCCAAGGGTTACAGATTCAGATGTTCCTTCAGTCGTCGGGTCTGCGAGCGGGAAACCGGAATCTCGGTCCCGGCCCGATCGGACATCTTGAGCTGGATCGTGCGGTTGAACCAGGGAATCACCTCCTGGATTCGCTCGAGGTTGACGATGAAACCCCGGTGGACGCGCCAGAACGTCTCGGGGTCGAGGACCGCGGAGAGCTCCTCGAGCGTCCGCAGGTTCGAAGTTCCCGTGACCTCTCCGGTGACGAGGGTAACGACGCCGCCCTCGATGCTCGCGTAGATGATGTCCGCGGCGTCTACCAGCATGAAGCGCTCGGAGACCTTGACCACCACGCGCTTTGGGCGCGGACCCCGCTCGAGCGCTTCCAGAAGCCGCTCGAGATGAGTCTCGATCGGCTCTCCTTCCCGCTTCCGCTTCACGGCCCGGCCGACCGCCTGCCGCAGCCGGGCCTTGTCCACGGGCTTCAGCAGGTAATCGATGGCGTTCACCTCGAACGCCTTGATCGCGTGCTGATCGTAGGCGGTCACGAAGACGATCTGCGGCAGATCGTCGTCCTCCATGAGCTCGCGCACCACTTGAAACCCGTCGAGCCCTGGCATCTGGATATCCAGAAAGAGGAGATCGGGGGACATCTCCCGCGCGAGCTCCACCGCCTGGACGCCGTTTCCCGCCTGTCCCACGATCTCGATCTCGGGAACGGACGCGAGGAGGAAGCACAGCTCGTCTCGAGCCAGCTGCTCATCGTCGGCGACCAGGGCGCGCACCGGCACCGTTTCAACTCGCACGGAGAAAGGAAACGTCCACGTCCGGGATCGTAACCCGGGCGATGGTCCCGCGCTCCGGGTGGCTCTCGAGCTGGAGCTGGTACTGAGGCCCGTAGATGACCTTGAGCCGCTCGTTCACGTTGGAGAGGCCAATCCCGAGGCCGCTCCCGGAGCTTTCCTTCTCCGGGAATCCGGCGCCGTTGTCCTCGATCTCGATGACCGCGCTTCCGAGCCCCCGCCGAGCGCGGATGATGATGCGACCCCCTTCGAGCCGGGAGCCCACTCCGTGCTTCACCGCGTTCTCCACCAGTGGCTGGATGAGCATCGAGGGGACGTAGGATTCGAGGGCGTCGTCATCCACCTTCTTCTCCACGACGAGCTTCCCCCTTCCGAAGCGGACCGACTCGATGTCGAGGTAGGAGTCGATGAACTCCAGCTCCTCTTTGAGGGGGATGAAGTGATCCTGTTCCTGGAGGAGCTTTCTCAGGATGCTCGAGAGCTTGCGGATGAGCATCCGGGCCACTTCGGGATCCGTACGGGTCGCCGACGCGATGGTGTTGAGGGTGTTGAAGAGAAAGTGAGGGTTGATCTGGCTCGACAGCGCCTGGAGCCTCGCGCGGATCACCAGGACCTCCTGCTCGGCGAGCTTTCTCTCGAGCCGGACGTTGTTCCAGATCTTTATGGGGATCCCTAGGGCGGCGAGAGTGCTGATATAGATGGAGAGAAGCACCCAGGGGTTCTCCGAGGAGAGGCGGAAGACGAGATTCGGAGCCTCGGAGCCGATGAAGATTCGCAGCGACTCGAGCGCCACGGTCGCCGTGAAGATCGCGAACTGCCAGTCGAACACCCGGTCGCGGATCGCGGTCTTCCCGATGCGGATCAGGTTCAGGAAGATGAGGGGAGAAAAGCTCCAGATGTCTTCCTTGCGGCAGAAATGGCGAACGATCCCGCCGCTCACGCCGTAAAGCACTCCGAGAGGAAGTGCTAAGAGCTCCCCCTGCAGCGCGGCAGGGGCTCCGACCATGAGACCAACTCCGGCGCCGGTGAGCGGTCCGGTAAGAAGCCCGACCAGCATCGTCCCGGAAAGCGAGAGATCGGCGGCGGCGTAGTTCAGAAGGAGCCGGATCGCGACCCCGAACGACAGGAGCATTCCCGACAGCAGGGCGAAGATGAGCTTTTCCTTCAGAGAAAGCTCGGTCTTCAGAAGGAGCCGCTTGAACGCTCCGAACCGGCTCAGAAGGCTCGCGATCGAGGCCATGACCCCGAGCTTCACCAGCAGGGTGATCATCACCAGCTGGTCGGGGGAAAGCGTTTGGTCCATTTTCGAGACCTACTAGAGAATACTAAATCCTGGTGTAAGAAGGGGGATGGGGGGATGGGA
>Ga0184637_10002101_pt1 | contig 12946 bp, 13 predicted proteins | sample PLM3_127_b2_FD_133143 | JGI IMG/M metagenome (GOLD analysis project Ga0184637, IMG submission 133143) | Groundwater sediment microbial communities from an aquifer in East River, Colorado, USA - PLM3_127_b2 | ecosystem: Environmental > Terrestrial > Soil > Riparian zone | place: USA: East River...
CTAAGCATCGGGCTCGCAGCACCAAGGAGTATCGACCTCTCTTCGCCCGCCGCTGTGCGCTCATTCAACCTCAACCGGTTTTTCATGGCCAGTGGTGCGGCGAAGCCGCATGATGTCTAAGCACTGTTACGTCTTCGCCAACGCCTCAGCGGCGGTGGAGATCTCCGTGATCTCCTTGGTTATAGCTGCCTGCCTGGCCTTGTTGTACGTCAGCGTGAGGCCCTGGGCGATGTCCAGCGCGTTTTCCGTTGCGTTGCGCATGGCCATCATGCGTGCACTGTGCTCACTCGCGGTCGTCTCGAGGAGCGCCTGGTAGAGCTGGACCTCCACGTAGCGGGGAAGCAGCGCGTCCAGGATCTCTTCCGGGCTCGGCTCGACGATGAACTCGAGGGGAGTTCCGTGCTCCTCCAGGGGTTGAATCGGCAACAGCTGGGCGACGGTCGGCGTCTGGCTAAGCGTCGAAACGAACCGGGGATACACGAGATGTACCGCGTCGACGGATTCGTCGGTGTATGCGTCAATGGCTACTCGCGCGACCGGGATGATGTCCGAATAGTCGGCGCGTTCTCCGAGTCCGATGAAGGTTGCCGCCAGGCGTCGCCCGCGCCGGGAAAAGAAGTCCTGCCCCTTGCGCCCGGCGGTGACGACTTCCGGCTCGGTCTCGTGTCGCAGGATCTCCTCGGTGGCTCGCCGCAGAACGTTGCTATTGAGGGCACCAGCGAGGCCACGATCCGACGTGAATACGATGTAGGCGGCGCGGCGTTGGGCTCGGGTGCGGAGGAGCGGGTGCAGCGTCGACGGGTCCGCGCGCTGCTGGCTCAGCTCGCCGAGCATGGCGCGAACCGCCTCCGAATACGGCCGCGAGGCGAGCACGCGCTGCTGTGCGCGGCGCATGCGCGACGCGGCCACCATCTGCATGGCCCGCGTGACCTGGGACATGTTCCGCACGCTGCGGATCCGTCGGCGAATGTCGCGAAGGCTTGGCATCGCTCCTCTAAGCCGGCAGGGTCTTCTTGAACTCTTCGATCGCTGCGCGCAGCTTCGCGATCGTGTCGTCGCTCATCTGTCGCTCGGTCTGGATCGCTTGCCCGATTTCCGGATGGGCGTTGGACGTGAAGTTGTGGAACGCGTCCTCCCATTCCCGAACCTTCTCGACCGGCACCTCGTCCAGGGTGCCGTTCGTCACCGCCCAGAGGATCATGACCTGCTGTTGGACGGACATCGGGCGGTACTGTGGCTGCTTCAGGATCTCCTGGATGCGCAGTCCGCGCTCGAGCTGCGCTCGCGTCGCGCGGTCCAGGTCGGAGCCGAACTGGGCGAAGGCGGCGAGCTCGCGGAACTGCGCGAGGTCGAGCCGGAGCCTGCCCGCTACCTGGCGCATGGCACGAATCTGCGCGGCGCCGCCGACGCGGGACACCGAGATGCCGACGTTCAGCGCGGGCCGGATGCCGGCATAGAACAGGTCCGACTCGAGATAAATCTGCCCGTCGGTGATCGAGATGACGTTTGTCGGGATGTACGCCGAGACGTCGTTCGCCTGCGTCTCGATGATCGGAAGCGCGGTGAGCGATCCGCCCTTCTTCGTGACGTTGCCGTTCTCGTCCTTTTCGTCGCGCAGCTTCGCGGCCCGCTCGAGCAGGCGGGAGTGAAGGTAGAACACGTCGCCCGGGTATGCCTCGCGGCCGGGCGGGCGTCGGAGCAGGAGCGACACCTGCCGATAGGCCCACGCGTGCTTCGAGAGATCGTCGTAAACGATCATCGCCTCGCGCCCGGACTCCATGAACTCCTCGCCCATGGCGCAGCCCGCATAAGGAGCGATGAACTGCATCGGCGCAGGATCGGTGGCGCTGGCGGCGACGACGATCGTGTGCTCCATGGCGCCGGCCCGGTCAAGGATGTCGACGATCTCGGCGACCGACGATCGCTTCTGGCCGATGGCCACGTAGATGCAGAGGAGGTCGCCGCCCTTCTGGTTGATGATCGTGTCGATGGCGATCGCGGTCTTGCCGGTCTGGCGGTCGCCGATGATCAGCTCGCGCTGGCCGCGGCCGATCGGAATCATCGAGTCGAGCGACTTGATGCCGGTCTGAACCGGGGTATTCACCGACTCTCGGAAGATGACGCCCGGCGCGATGCGCTCCACCGGTCGGCTGGCCGTCGCGGCAATGGGTCCCCTGCCGTCGATGGGTTGGCCGAGGGCATCGACCACCCGCCCCATGAGGGCGTCGCCTACCGGCACCTCGACCACGCGGCCCGTGCTGCGGACCTCGGAGCCCTCGGAGATGTCCTCGTATGGCCCCATGATGATGGCGCCGACGCTGTCCTCTTCCAGGTTCAGGGCGAGGCCCATCGAGCCATTCGGAAACTCGAGGAGCTCGCTCGCCATAACGTTCGAGAGGCCCCAGATGCGGGCGATGCCGTCGCCCACCTCGGTCACCGTCCCGACATTCGTCGCGCGGACGGTCTCGTCGAAGCCCTCGATTTGCTGGCGAAGAATCGCGCTGATCTCGTCCGACGATCGTACGGCCATGGTCCCTCCTGGGCCCGTTTAGCTGCCGGTTCCCACCAGCCTCTTGCGAAGGCTCTCTAATCTGCCTCGAACGCTGGCGTCGAAAAGCTGGTCGCCAACGCGGACGACGACCCCGCCGATGATGGCCGGGTCGACGTTGGTGCGGAGCTCGATTCGCTTCCCGAGTCGGCGCGCGATGCGCTCCGCGACCAGGTTACGCTCGTCCTCGCCGATCTCGATCGCGGTGGTAACGTCCGCGAGCTCGATTCCCCGTTGTTCGCGGACGCGCGCGGCGAAGGCCTCCGCGAGAGCGGGGAACCGGTCGATGCGCTTACGCTCCAGCATGATTCCGACAAGTGCCATTACCTCCCGGCTCAGCGGCCCGGCGAGCGCCTCAACGGCGCGACGCTTGGCGCCGAGGCTGCCCGTAGGGCCCTTTAGCGCGACCTGCGCCACCGGGTTCTCGACGATGGCCGCTATGCGCTGGAGCTGTGCCCCCCAGTCGTCGAGGGTGCCGCGCTCGAGGGCGAGCCCGAATAACGCGTCGGCGTAGCGCCGCGCCGAGCCGGCGTGCTGGCGCGGCACGTCAGCAGGTCACCGCGCGCGGGCTCCGTCGCCGTCTTCGCTGGCGAGGAACTCACGAACTAGCTCGCGGTGGGTGGAGTCGTCGAGCGAGCGGCGTACGACCCTGCTCGCCGCCGAGACGGCGAGATCGGCAACCTGCTCGCGCAGCTCCTGAAAGACCTGGTCCCGCTCACGCTCGATCTCGGAGCGCGCCCGCTCGACGAGTCGGTCGCCTTCAGCCTGCGCCTGGCGGCGCGCCTCCGTCATGATCTGCTCCGCGCTGCGGTTCGCCTGCGCCAGGAGCTGCTGGCCTTCGCGCCGCGCCTCGTCCAGGATGCCCCGCGATTCGGCCTCCAGGCGAGCCGTTTCTTCGCGGATCGTCTCGGCCTGGGCGAGGCTCTCGCGGATTCGGTTCGAGCGCTCGTCCAGCATGCGGATGACCGGTCGGTAGAGGAAGCGTTGGAGCACGAACAGAAGGATCAGAAAGTTGACCGCGTGCCAGATCACGGCGGCGAGATTAATGCCCATCGAGGTCAGGATCTGATCCATCCGTCCTCCCGCGTCGAGCGACGCGCTACGTCGTCCCCCGACTTAGTGGATCCGTCCGAACAGGAGGATCGAAATGACGAGGCCGTAGATTGCGATGGCTTCGGCGAAAGCCATGCCGATGATCATCGGCAAGAAGACCGTGCCGCTCGCCTCGGGGTTCCGGCCTATCGCCTCCATCGCCTTGCTACCGAGGATGCCGATGCCGACGCCTGGGCCGATGGCCGCAAGTCCGATGGCGAGGCCGGTCGCGAGAGGTGTGAAATCCATGGGCGTGCTGTCCTCCTCGAGCTTTCTTCGTCAGCCGATGTCCAGGGCGAGGTGTCGTAAGTGGTTAATGGGCGTGCGCCGCTTCCGCATGGGACTCACCCCCGTGGGCGGTGGCCATTGAGAGGAACGCGAGCGTCAGGACCGCGAAGATGAGCGCCTGAATCGCGCCGACGCCGAGCTCCAACGCCAGGAAGGCCGCCGGAACGAGCACCGGGGCGATCTGAAGCATCACTTCAACGAGAATGAACCCGGCGATGATGTTCCCCCAGAGTCGGAAGGCCAGTGAGACCGGGCGAGCCAGCTCCGTGACGATCTCGATGAGCATTCCCGGCCACAGGAACTTGATGAAGTATGTCTTGGGGTCGGCCCGGAATCCCACGACCTGGACCCACACGAAGACCGTGAGCGCCATGGCAGCCGTAATACTCAGGTCGCTATTCGAGGATCGCAGCGCCGGGATGCTGCCGAACCCCGGAAGAATGCCGATCCAGTTCGAGAAGAGGATGTAAAGAAAGAGTGTCGCCACCAACGGCAGGAACGAGCGTGCGCGCGGCCCAGCGACTTGCTCTCCCAGGGCCAGCAGAACCTCCACGATCGTTTCGGCGACGTTCTGCAGGCCGGCAGGCACCGCTTGCATCTTTCGCGTCGAGATCAGCGCGAAGGCGATCAGCACGACGATGACGATCCAGGATGTGAAGAGGGTGTTGGTAACGGGAATGACGCCGGCGATGGTGAAGAGCACTTCCGGCTGGATCGGGACGTGGATCTCCAACGCCGCGCTCACTCCTTCCGGGGCCGGGTCAAATGGGGGACGAGTTTAGACATACTGACCACGCCGGCCACGAGTCCCACGAGGGCACCAACGAGGGTGAAAACGGGAAGCCCGTTGGCGAGTCGCGCGTCCAACCACAGGCCGGCGAACACGCAAACCAACACGGAAGCCGCGAGCGCGAGGCCTACTTCAGAGGCGATCGCCGCGGCTTGCCAGATGGTGAGGTTCCGCATTGGTGCCCCATTGCTCCCAGCGGTAACCAAGCCGAGTATAGCAAATCAGGCGTCGGGCTTACCTGCCCGGGCGAAGATGGCAGCTCCCGGTCCATCGTAGACCGTCAGGTACGATGGGTCCCCGCGCAGCGCGTCGGTCAGAACCGGGCAGCAGCTCTGCCGCTTCGCAACGTAGACGTGGCTGAACGAGATTCCGTTGTCGTCTGACCAGCGATCGAGGCACGCGGCGTCTTCCGTCGCGCAAGCTTGCGCCGTCGCATGGGTCTCCAGGAGCCGAGAGAACTCACGGTTTGGAAGCCACTCGGACCCCTGCGGGGTCACGACGCTGACGCGGCCGGATAACGCCGGAAACCACTCGGAGATCGAGTCCGCCGACCATTGGGGCAGGCCGGACAACACGAGGAACCTGCTGGACTCTGACGTTTCCTGACCAACCCATCGCATCGCCGCCCGGTCCTGGGGCGCGAGGTTCACATTTCCGAAATTGTCTAGCGTCGAGTTGCCGAGGTTCATCGCGAGGAGCGGAATGACAACGAGTCGTCGGTCCGGCAGCGCCAACATGGTCACGAACGCCGCTATCATCGCCAGGCCGACCGCGAATACGACCGCTCCCGAATTGGAGGCGGCGGCGCTCGTGAGAGGTGATCCGACCTGTGCGGCCGCCAGGAACGGCGTGAGGCCGTGGCGGTGGAGAACGAGCGCCCACCACGGAGCGGTGAGCGCCAGGACTCCGACGGCGACCAGCACGGAGGTCTTCAGGCCCGCCCAGCTTCGTCCGTAGGCCACGAACAATGCGCCGATGCTAAACGCCAGGAACCACGCCATCTCGATGTGGCTGAGGACGGTGAGCGCGCCCAGCACGGCCACAAGCGCGGCCATCGACGGGCTCGGGCGTCGGAAAAGTCGGTAGGCGGCGACCAATGCCAGGAGAGCAAACAGCAACCCGGAAGACTCGCCAGACCGGCGCCGACGATCAGATACGAGAAGCTACTGGGAAGGGCCGCGAAGACCAGCACGGCGGCGGCAACCGACACCCTGGACGTGAGGACCGACCGAGCCAGAACGAAGAAGGCTAGCAGGACTGCGCCGGCGATTATGGAAGGCAGGACGCGGAGAACGTCCAGAGCCGGGAATCGAGTCGCGTCAGAGATCGCTGCCGCCGCGTAAAAAGCGAGCGGTGGATAGGCGAACGGTATCTCCAGTCCATTGAACGAGGTGAAATGAGGCAAGACATAATGGGAACGGCGGATGTTCTCGATCATTCGGTAGAACAAACCGCCGTCATGCAATGTGAAGTCCGTTGATAGGGTGAGGCTGACTCTCACCAGGCAACCGATAACAAGAATTACTGCCATCACGAATGAGTAAGCGTCTAACCGGCTGGGGAACCAGCTTATAGCAAACCCACGTGGCAGACTAACGGCGTTCAACGGCGAATCCCACGGCCTATTGCCGGGGATTGTACGGGGCGAACCTTTAGCGCTAGAGAGAACTAGTTAACACACGCGCGAGACCCTTGGGAACGCGCGCGCGGTTGCCGTTCACACGGATGTCCCGCGCCACGACGATGCCCCACACGCCTTCAGCCCCAGCATCGCGGAGCGGCGCCGCGCAGGCGGCAAGCGTAGCGCCCGTTGTACAGACGTCGTCGACGAGCAACACCCGCTTGCCCGAGACCGCCTCCGGCCGAGGCACCCCGAACGCGCCGGCCACGTTTCCCAGGCGCTCCCGGGCGGGGAGCTCCGTCTGCTGGCGCGTGTCCCGGATGCGCGTCAGCGCGTCGGTCGCGACGGGCCAGCCTCGGCCCGCGGCGAGCGGGTGGGCAAGCAGCTCGGCCTGATTGAAGCCTCGCAGGCGCAGCCGCTCGGCGCTCAGCGGGACGGGAACGACGAGATCGATCGTCAACGGCCGATACGTCAGAGGCGCAGCCAGAGCGCCGGTCAGAAACGGTCCGAGTCGGGTCCGGGCTCGGTACTTGAACGCCAGGATCGCGGCTCGAATCGTGCCCTCGAAGGCATATCCAGCCAGCACCGCTCGCAGCGACGTCTCCTTCCCCAGACATCGGCGGCACACGCGCCCCTCAGTGGACGGCATCCCACACCGAGGGCAGACGTTCGATCCCAGCGGTCGCAGCTCACTGACGCAGGCCGCGCAAACCTGGGCACCGCGCCGGCCGCAGCCGACACACCTGGGTGGAAGGAGGACGTCGAGCGCTGCCTGCCACCAGGGGTCCTTCGTCGCGTCGGGCTGTTCGGGCGCCAGGGCGTCGCTCATCGCTTGAGGCCAATGCCAGGGTAGACGAGCGGCCGTGAGATGCGCCACCAATCGCGGAAGGGCCGCATCTTCGTGTAGCCAATGCTGCGGTCCTGGGGGTAGCGTTTCGTCACCGGCACCTCGGCTACCCGATACCCCTGGCGGATCGCCTGATAGTAGAGATACGGCTCGAGCTCGTAGCGGTCGAGCCAGGGCTGGTCGAGGTCCATTGTCCGCACGATGGACGTGCGGAACGCCCGGAACCCATTGCTGGCGTCTGTCGTCCAGCGGCGGGCGACAACGGAGAAGAGCACCGAGTAACCGCGGGTGAGCACGGTTCGCGAGCGGGGGTGGTGGACCCGTGCACCACCGCGAGCATAGCGCGAACCGTGAACGTAGTCGTTGCCGCCGGGCGCTATCGTGCTCAGCAGCCGCGGGATCTCGGACGGATTGTCCTGGTCGTCTGAAGCCACGACGACCACGACGTCGTAACCGTTCTGCTCGGCGTAGCGGATGCCGGTGCGGATGGCTGCTCCGACGCCGCGGTTGAGCTCGTGGCGCAAAACGGTCGCGCCCGCTGCTTCGGCCTCTTCCGCGGTACTGTCCGTCGACCCATCGTCGATCACGACCGTGGTATCGACGACTTCGCGCGGCATCTGCGCCACCACCTTCCCGACCTTCCCGGATTCGTTCAGCGCCGGCAGCAGGGCGATGATTTTGAGCTGCTGCCACACGGCGTCACTCGCCCAGGCCGGCAAGGCGCGTGAACTCAAAACCTATAAGGTCTAACTGCACGCATGGCCCGCCGCGGCTTAACAGTGTCACCAGAGGGTGCAGATCGGTCGGCCGGACGGCTACTGCGGCGTGAATCTAATCACAAGTACCTCACCCGTGCGCGTAGCCCGTCAGCCGCTCCTGTATGCTTAGCCCGGTACATCGTCCGCACGGGTCATGATCATCCGCAGTATTCGCCCCTTCTCCGTGAAAGAAACCACCGACAGGACGAATCCCCCCAGCGCTCAATCACGATTTCCACTAGCGATCACATTCGTGATCGCTAGTTGGGCCGCGCTGATCCTGCTCGTTAGCATGAGTCACCTGACAATGCAGCGGCACGCAGTCGCAGAACTCAACTATCTCGACGACTTCACAGTGTACTGGGACGCGGCCAAGGAGGTCGCCGCCGGCCGCACCCCTTATGGTTGGATAGAGAACGGCACACCAAAGGGTTCGTACCTCTACCCGCCGTTCCTCGCCCTTGCGCTCGCTCCGGTCACCCGCCTCGTGGAGTTCACCACGGCTCGATGGGGCTGGTACCTGTTCAGCGCACTCTGCCTGGGGCTCGGGATCCTCATTAGCGCACGAACGAGCCGTTTGTCCCTGCGCGGTCGGCCGGTCCTTGCTCTCGCGCCCTGCGGAATCGCCCTCTTGCCGCCGGCGATCCTGACTCTGGCGACAGGTCAGGTCGCGCCCCAGGTGCTGCTGGCGTTCGCCGGTGCATACCACGGGATCTGCTTCAAGGGGCCCATTGTTTCGGGATTCTCTATCGCAGCGGGCGCGTATCTGAAATCGTTCCCCGGATTGCTCGCGGGTTATCTGCTCTTAAGGAGGCGGTGGACAGCTCTTGTCTCAACCATCTTATTCGGCGCGGCCTTTGTTACCTTCAGCGTGGTGCTACTTGGATGGGATCCTCACTGGATGTACCTGACGGCCGCGATACCGCTCCAGAACAGTTTGTTCGCTGCCCCCTTTAATGTCTCGATTACGGGATTGCTCACGCGAATCCTCGTCGAAAACGCCTTTACCGTGCCTTTCATCTCTATAGGCCCGACGACGGCGACACTCTTGATAGCTCTCGTAACAGGCTTCATCCTCGTGCTCACAGCACAGGCCATCTGGCGAGCAAGCCCGCGCGACGAAGATGCTGCCTTTGGGCTGGCCGTGGTGACCGCTTTACTTGCCTCGCCAATCAACGGCTACTACAACCTCGTCATTTGCGTGATCCCACTCGCGATCCTTGCCCGGAGGGCGCAAGACGAGTGGCCGCGACACTTTCGCTGGCTGTTGGTCACCGCGCTGCTTCTGGCGATGCCCATCGAGCTCCACGATCTTCTGCCCGCGGATTATCCCTGGTGGCGGGACGGTCTTGGAAATCTGCTCACCTCGGGTCCGCTCTTCGGATTGCTCGCTCTCTGGGTCGCCCTCATGCGGATCTGCTGTAGAGCGGAGTCAGGCCCAGTGGCCAGCCGCCAGGCTGCGTCGTTGCGGACTAGGGCGGCATTGAATGAAAGCTGGAATGGCCGGGTGCTCGTGATCCATCGCTACCCTTTATCGTGAAGAATCCGTGTCCACGTCTGCCGCCCCATACCGAGGGATGACCCTCCTCCTCGTCCTCGCGCGTCTGCGTGTGGAACACCTCTATGCGATCGAGGCGCTCGCCATTGTTGGATTCTTTGCTGCGCTGTGGCCGCTCTGGCCCCATGACTTCTGGTGGCACCTGAAGATCGGCCAGGTCATCACCGAGGAGGGCCGCATTCCCGACACAAACATGTTCGCCTGGTCGCTGGCCCCGGATACACCATTCTTCTATGGCGCATGGTTGGGCGAATGGCTTCTCTACCAACTCTATCGACTTGGCGGCTTAGAGTTCATCGTGCTCGCGCGCAACGCGCTGGCGGTTGGGGCTTTTTCGCTCGTCGCTCTCGAGGCGAGGCGGAGAAGCGGGTCCTGGCGGTTGGCTGGGCTCGTAGTCGCACTCGGTGCTGTTATGTCCGCAGAGAATCTCGTGGTGCGACCTCAGATGTGGGTATGGCCGCTGTTTGCTCTCAATTGCGTAGTCCTCAGCCGGTATGCCGCAGGCAGGCTTCCTCCCTGGGCGCTGATCGGCGTGGTACCCGTCGTCGGCGTGTGGACGAACGTCCATGGTTCATTCATGCTCGGCCTGGTGCTGATAGGGATGTTCGCGTTGGGCGAATCGATTTCCACGGTCTTACGGCAGACTGGCGCTCTGACCTGGCGGAAGCTCGCCTGGCTCTACGGCGCATCGGGGCTCACCGTGCTCGCGACTTTAGCCAACCCACGCGGCGTAGGCGTAATCGCCTACGTTCAGGATCTTCTGACCGACCAGCCTTCCCAGCGTTTGATCGCGGAGTGGCAACCCCCCACCCCATCCGGCATCACGAACGTGGCTTTCTTCGCGAGCATCCTTTTCCTTCTCGCCGCTTTGGCGTACGCGCGTCGAAGGCCGACACCGACGAGCCTCATAGTGCTGTGTGGGTTTCTCTGGCTTGCCTGGAACGGCGAGCGCTACATCATCTGGTATGCCATGGCGGCGATGCCCTTCCTCGCCGAGTTGCTCGGAGCGGGGAGGCGGGACGGGGTTTCGGGGTCGCCAGCCGAGCCAGTTCGCAAGCCGGAGCTGACGAATTACGCCGCCTGGAGGATTGTCGCGCTTAACTGGGCGATCGTGGTGTTTCTTACCTTGCCGGTGCTCGCGCTTCAACCGTGGTCTCCGTATAGCGTACCTCTGTCGCAAATGTTCGGCCGCGAACCTTTGAGCACCGGCCCGCCCGCTATCTCATCTGCGACGCCGATGACGGCCACTGAGTTTCTGCGAGAGAACCCCGGCGGAAGCCTATTCAACGAGATGGGCTATGGCAGCTATCTCATCTGGGCGCTGCCAAAGCAGCCCGTCTTCATCGATCCGCGCGTCGAGCTCTATCCCATCGAGCACTGGCTCGATTACATCGAGATCAGCAATGGACACCAGTCCCTTGACCGCTTGGCGCGGTACGGGGCGGATCGCGTTCTGCTGAGCCGACTCGAGCAACCAGGCCTCTCGAGCGCGTTGGCTGCTTCCGCGAGCTGGCAGCGGGAGTATATCGACGGGTTGAGTGAAGTCTGGCGCTATTCGCCCTGACTTACGCAAAGCGACGCCTGACAGCAGTCGCGGCTATCTCTGACCGGTAGAGCAAAATGAACGAGTTTCCGACGGCCTCTCAGCATGCAACCATCCGAGGCCCTGAGGTGCCTCGTACGGAAGCGGCCGGGGAACCGCTTCTTCGGAAGGCGTCGCTTTACGTCGTGGGGCCCCTCGTTGTGGGCCTGGTGCTCGCTCCAGCGATCTTGGTGTCTCCGTACGCCGATCCGAATCATCCTGAGCTGCTGAACGTATTCCTCTACTTATACGCGCACCACGAGCCGATCCATTTCGCCTTGTTGATCGTCCTCAGCGCCGCGTTCTCCGCGCTCGCTTTCCGCGGCCAACGGGGCGCGCCCGTCCTCGCGTACAGGTGGCCGGTTGCGCTTTCCTGGCCGGTTGTTGTTCTCCTCGGCCTTATGGTGCTCGCTGTGACGGGCCTGGGCGCGCGACTCGTTTTTCACAACTACCCGCTGTCCGGGGACGAATTCGCGGCCGACTTTCAGTCGCGAGTGTTCGCCGCCGGCCAGATAAGAGCGGCGATCCCGCGCGAATGGACCCCTTTTGTGGCGGCTCTCACGCCAGTCTATGTAGGGACGGGAGCGGAAGGAGACAGCTGGACATCCGCCTACCTTCCTATCGCCGCGGCAATTCGGGCGGTGTTCGTCGTCGCCGGCGTACCGGATCTGACGAATCCAGCCCTGGCGGCATTGACCGTTCCCGTTGTATGGCTCGTCGCCCGGCGCCTCTGGCCGGACGAGCCGGCGGCGGCCTGGGTGCCCGCGGTGCTCCTCGCTGCCTCGTCGCAGTTCATCTTCACGTCGATGACGGCCTATGCAATGCCTGCCCATCTCCTTCTCAACATGGCCTGGTTGTACCTCTACCTGGTTGGCACACGAGCCTCACTGGCGGCGGTCCCGGTAGTCGGAGTGCTTGCCATGGGACTGCACCAGCTCAACGTCCACGCACTGTTCGTTGCTCCATTCCTCTTGCGGCTTGTGCTCACGCGCCGATGGGGCATCGCCACGTACTTTGCCGTCGTCTATCTGCTCGGAGCTGCCCTCTGGATCGGCTGGCTAGTTCGCTTCAATCCCTTGAGTGGCGCGCTACCAGCGTCTGTATTTGCACTGCCGGGCGCCCTCCAAGTGCTGCTCCAGCCGATGAATCTTGGGCTACTTGTGTCCTGGCAGCCGATGGCGATGTCGCTGCTGGCGCTCGTCGCCTTTTTGCGGTGGCGATCCATGACCGGTGTGATGCGGGACATTGCGCTCGGTGTCCTGCTCACGCTTGCGTTCTTTGTATTCGTAGACTTCGATCAGGGTCAGGGTTGGGGTTACCGCTATGCCTACGGGGTACTGGGCAACGTTGCATTGCTGGCAGGGCAGGGTTGGTCGCTCCTAGACGAGGAGTGGAGGCGGAGCCGTGGACTGGCCTTCCTCACCGTTTCAGTGGTCATTGCGCTCGCCATCCAGGTGCCGATACGGGCCATACAGATCGAGTCCCACGTGAGCCCGTTCGCCGACTCGATGGCCTTTGTCCAGTCCCTGCCCGTCGACGTCGCGCTTATCCAACGCACCGACGCCTGGTACGCGCACGATCTCGTGCGCAACGACCCCTGGCTCACGAATTCGCCAAAGGTAATGCTTGAGAACAGACTGACCGATACGCAGACTGAGGCCCTGCGGACAATGGGAAGGATACGACGTGTTGAAGGAGCGGACCTCGCTCAACTGGGGATGATGGTTCGTCGACTGTCCTCTTAGACATCATGCGGCTTCGCCGCACCACTGGCCATGAAAAACCGGTTGAGGTTGAATGAGCGCACAGCGGCGGGCGAAGAGAGGTCGATACTCCTTGGTGCTGCGAGCCCGATGCTTAGA
>Ga0184637_10002102_pt1 | contig 12945 bp, 10 predicted proteins | sample PLM3_127_b2_FD_133143 | JGI IMG/M metagenome (GOLD analysis project Ga0184637, IMG submission 133143) | Groundwater sediment microbial communities from an aquifer in East River, Colorado, USA - PLM3_127_b2 | ecosystem: Environmental > Terrestrial > Soil > Riparian zone | place: USA: East River...
ACCTTCTTCGAGCGACACCTCCACCAGGCGCGTGCGCTGGAGCCAGAGACAGCAGAGGCACGTCAGAGCCTGGCGCGTGACCTCGAGCGGCTGACCCAATGGGGCCAGCACCATCTCCAGAGCACAGGGGAAAGTACCATGCCAGGGGTAGCCCTCTTCGCCTGCTCTGCAGCAGATTTGTGGGTCGAATGTCCATCGCCTATGCCGTTCGAGGACGAATTCACCATTGCCGACCGCCCGATGCTGCGCCAACTCGCTCACCTGGACGAGGATTATACCAATGCGCTCTTCGTCATGGTGGACTCGCGCGCCGCACGCATCTATGAAGTGGTCCTGGGAGGGCTGCTGACGGAGAGGGATTTTGCCCATGCCGTCCCTGGACGTCACAATGAGGGCTACTGGGGCGGCGGCTGGGGCCAGGAGCGCTACCAGCGCCGGGTGAAGGAGCACATGGACCGCCACCACAAGGAGGTCGCCGCGTACGTGACGGCCTATATGGAGGCCCATCCCCACACCCATCTTATCGTCAGCGGGCAAGAGGAGAGCGTGGCGAATTTTCGGAGCTACTTACCGCCGTCGGTGCAACAGCAGATCATTGATCTGGTGACGCTCGACATGCACGACAATCGGCAGCATATTGTGGCAGTCGCCCAGGAAGCGCTGCAACGCCATGAGCGGGAGGAGGAACAGGCCACCGTGCAGTTGCTGGTCAATCGTGCCGGACATGGGGGCCTGGCCGTCCTCGGCCAGCAGGAAACGCTGGCGGCCGTGAATACGGCGCGGGTGCATCAGCTGGTGCTCGAGAGGGATTTCCACCGTGACGGCGGGCGCTGTCTCACCTGTGGTGCGCTCACGGCAGAGATCCCTCGCCAGTGTCCGATGTGTGGCGGCACTCTCACCAGCGTGGAACTGGGGGAAGCCATGGTGCAGGCGGTCCTCCAGGCGGATGGCTTTATAGAATTGATCGCTCCCGACCCCCGTCTGGCTGCCTATGAGGGCGTCGGAGCGCTGGTACGCTATAAGTGACGCTCTCCCCTCCTCCACAGTGGCTGGGATGTCTCCCTTGCTCCCAGCCTTGTGACGCACATTGCCTGTCCGAGGCAGGCGCGCCTGGTGCACAGAACCCTGGAACGGGCGGGGTATACCGTGGCGTGAGCACAGGGGACAAGGGCACCGGCCTGGGGGCGTCAGCACGCGGGGCGGGCCTGGCCCGCCCAACCAACCTGCCTCACACGGGCATACCCGGGGGCGCTCCAGGTGCGCGGAGGAACACATGCGTTTATAATTCTTCTCTACCACTGGAGTCTATCGCGGGTCTCCTGCTGTGCGGCATGGATTGCGGTGCGTCGTGGTGGCATCTCGATGCCTCCGTTGTGGAGGGCAGCCGCTTTTGCGTATCGCTCCGCCAAGGGCAGGCTTGTACGGCCTTGCCGTTCCATCAGTCCCCCAAAACCCAAGGAGAGACAGAGCATGGGCGCTCAGGAGAGCCATGAACCCCAGCCAGGGCCGACGGTGTCGGCAACCCTGCGGGTCGCTGCTGCAGACCTGCGGTGGTGCTGCGACGAGGCGTGGTTACCGTTCGCGTCGACAGACGAGGTCGAACCGCTTACGGGGGTCGTGGGACAGGACGACGCCATCGAGGCGTTGCGCTTCGGACTCGCGATAACGGGTCCTGGGCAAAATATCTTCGTACGCGGTCTGCCAGGCACCGGGAGGCTCTCCCTCGTCCGCCAGCTCCTCAATGACATCCGTCCGACCTGTCCCCTGGTCGACGACCGCTGCTACGTCCACAACTTCGCCCAGCCCGACCGCCCGCGACTCCTGACCGTCCCACGCAGCCAGGGGACCATGCTGCGTCGCCGCATCGACGAACTCATCGCCTTCATCCAGCACGACCTGGGGCCGCTCCTCGTGTCAGACGCACTTCGTGCGCAGCGGGCGGCCATCGACGACCGCCTCCAGGAGGCGATCCGACGGGTTGGCGAGCCTTTGGAGGAGGAACTGCGGGCCAACCAGCTCGCCCTGGTCCCGATCCAGGCTGGCCCCACGGTGCAACCGGCTCTCCTGCCGGTGATCGACGGGACACCGGTCTCTCCGGAGCGCTTTCGCGCGCTGCGCGCGCAAGGGACCATCAATGAGGCCGAGGCGGAACGGATCTACACGCAGATTGCGGTGTTTGGTCCGCGCGTCGCCGCGCTCGGCGAGCGTATTGCGGCGATCCAACAGACGCACCGCACGGATGTCCAACAGCTCTACGAGCAGGAGGCCCGGCGGATTCTCCAGGGCCAGGTACGGCGGATTCTCGCGGAGTTCCCCCAGCCAGCGGTGGGGTGTTTCCTCGCCGACATCATCGAGGACATCGCCACGCGGCGCCTCCCCACCCTGGCGGAGGACACGACGTTTGCCCGTCTCTACCGCATCAACGTCATCCTTCCCCACGCCCCGGACGAGCCCTGCCCGATGGTCCTCGAGAGTACGCCGACCATGGCGAACCTGCTGGGTCTCGTCGAACGGGAGTTTCTTGCCGGAGGCATGGTCCATTCCGATCATATGATGATCCACGCCGGGTCGCTCCTGCAGGCCGACGGCGGTTTCCTCATCCTGGAGGCCCGTGATGTCCTCGCGGAACCTGGCGCCTGGAAGGTGCTCGTGCGCACGCTGCGCACCGGTCGCCTGGAGATCATTCCGTCTGAACTCACGGCGTGGGGGGCCGGCCCGCTGCTCAAGCCGGAGCCAATCGACGTCACCATCAAGGTGATTCTGCTCGGCGATGCGGCGCTCTACTACATGCTCGACGCGCACGATCCGGACTTTGCTGAGCTGTTCAAGGTGCTGGCGGACTTCGACACCTCGATCGCGCGCACCCAGCAGGGCGTACGCTCCTACGCGGGGTTCCTCGCCAAACTCGCCCGGCACGAGGGGTTGCCGCCCTTTGCCCGGGACGCGGTCGTCGCCATCACCGAGCAGGGGGCACGCATCGCGGCCCGGCGCGACCGGCTCACGACCCAGTTCGGCCGCCTGGCGGACATCGCCCGGGAGGCGGCGTTCCTGGCGCGACGGCACGGCTCCCGGACGGTGACAGGAGCCCATGTCCAGGACGCGACCTGGCGGCGTACGCACCGCGTCGACCTGCCCGCCCGCCATTTCCGCACGTTGGTGGCCGAGGGGACCCTCCGTATCCACACGCGAGGCGCGGAAGTGGGGCAGGTCAATGGGCTGGCCGTCAATCACGCGGGGTCACTCACGTATGGGTTCCCGACCCGCATCACGGCGACGATTGGCCCAGGCACGGCCGGCGCGATCAACATCGAACGCGAGGCCGACCTCTCTGGCGCCATCCACACGAAAGGCTTTTACATTCTGGGTGGCCTGTTGCGCTTCCTCCTCCGCTCGTCCCACCCGCTGGCCTTCTCGGCCTCCATTGCCTTTGAGCAAAGCTACGGGGGTATTGATGGCGACTCCGCATCCGGTGCCGAGATGTGTTGCCTGCTGAGTGCCCTCACGGACGTCCCGCTGCGCCAGGATCTGGCCATGACGGGGGCCATCGACCAGGTCGGGCATATCCAACCCGTCGGCGCCGTCACCGAAAAAATCGAAGGGTTCTTCGACACGTGCCAGGCGCTCGGCCTGACGGGCACACAAGGGGTGATCATTCCCCAGGCCAATCGCGGGGACCTCATGCTCCGCCCCGACGTCGTCACGGCGTGTGAGGAAGAGCGGTTCCACGTGTACGCCGTGGAGACGATCCATCAGGCCCTGGAGATCCTCACGGGGCGACCGGCGGGACACCGGGACCCGCACGGCCAATATCCGGAGCACACGCTCCTGCGCCTCGCGATGGACCGGGCCCGCGACTACTGGCGGATGGCGGCAGCCAGCTCGGCGGACCGCGCTCGATTTGTAGGCGAATGAGGGAGAACACATGGCATACCCTGGAACCCCCGGTCGCCGGCGTTATCATAGCCGATGACATGCTCTTCCGTGTGATAGTCCTTGCCCACGATGGATAGTTTCTGCATATCGAACCCCGACCGCTGCAGGGCTTTGACGGCCGCTTCGGCCTCAGGGTGAGAGTTGTAGACCCCCACCACGGCGTTGTGCTCAGACATGGTTTAACCGCCGTGTGTGGTAGTGCGATCTCTGTCATACTCTGTCCGGAGCGCTCACTGGCGGCCACCGTGCATCCCTTGGCGAGGCGGCGGGGTCTGGTGCCTGTTAGGCGTTCTTCACTTTTTCCACTGCCTACCACCTTCTGTGTTGCGTATCCTCTTCTGCGTGCGTGGTCTTGATCTTACTGGATCTGATGGGTTTGCATAGGTTCCGACTGTTCGACTGATCCCGTCACAGCGGATGCATGATGGCATGTGATGCGCTCCTGCAGTCACCGCCGGGCACCTGACGGCTTCACCCAGCAGAAGGGTGCGAGCACGAGCGCCACCAGGATGAGAGGCCAGAGTCGGCCGCGCAGGATATTGTAGTTCGCGAGGAGCACGGCCCAGCTCTCGCCCATCACGTAGTGGCCGAAGAGGAACTCGAATGCCACAGTGAGCGCGAGCCACGCACCACTGATGGCGAGGAGCTTCCGATGCGTCGGGGCCTCGAGCCGACGCAGGAAGGGCCGGGTGAACAGCAGGATGAGGCCGATCCCGAGCCCAGCACTCACGACGTCCGCAACGCGCTCTCCAAACCATGGCTGCAGGATTGTCACCCGGAACGCGCCGTTCACGATCATGGCTATCGTCACCAGGAGCCAGGTTCCGAGGGTACGCAAAATCAGCATGGGCCGTGCGCTTCGCGGCTCGGGGGGCCGCTGGCGGCGACGCGGCATACTCTGTGCGCGGGCGTCCATGCCGGATGGTGGACACCGCGCCAGCAGGCACCGAGGCGCCCAGACTCCGAGCCAGAGCACAGCGACGCACGGGGCACCGACGACCAGCGCCGGCTGCATCAGTGTGAGGAGCTGGAACAGCAGCCCTGCTATCGCGAATGTCAGGAGCCGCCGTGGCCACTGGCGCCCCATGAGGACAAGCACCGCTGAGGCGATGAACGCAACAAAGGTCAAACACCAGAGCAGCACCTGGACAGTATCTGCCGTGTCAGATACTGTCTGGCCTTCAGCATGGGCCTTGATGCTTTCCAGCATCTTGCGTTCCATGGCGAAGTGCGCCGGCTCGAAGATCGTCCAATCAAACGCGGTCCCAAGGAGGCTCAGGCCGCCCGCAGCGCGCCCGCGCACCAGCAAGCGCGCCGAGCTAGCATCGATGGGCTCGACGACGAACGCCCAGGTCCCATCTGGAGGAGCGCTCAGCGGGGTGCCGATCTGGCGCGTGGCAAAGACGAGTGTGCGCCCAGGCTCGAAGAGAGCCAGCGTCGCGTGTCCGATACCGCCGAGCTTGTGCGGCGGATACATCCAGAGCTTATCGCCGACCTGCCAGTGCTGCAGCGTCGGGTCAAGGTGGTGGAGGTTCTCCATCTCGCAGCCCACGAGGTCTTCGAGGATCTCGTAGCTATAAAATCCCCCGCGGTCCTGCCCAAGCTGGGCGACCCACGGCCATACCTGCTCTGCCGGTGCCTGCACCGTCATGGCGCGCGTCTCCTGCTCTGGGGCACCCGGCACGAGCGCATCGCCCGGCAGTGTACGCACCCGCTCCGCTGCTGTAGCGCCCCACCCCACATACCAGGGGCGCACGACGACGAAGAACACACTCACGAGTCCTACGAGCGCTCCGGTGAGCGCTGCGGCTCGCAATAGGACGCCGTGGGAAGACATACCCACTCCTCGATACAGGGTGTAGACATAGCATAGCCCATACTGGGCTCGGCAACTTCGAGGTTTTCCATAGGCATAAGCAACGGGGGCCTGGCCATGGTCTGCCTCCTGCACCTTCACTTCGCCGGCATCGCCTCAGCGCCAGGGCGCAAATAGGCGAGCCAGTAGACCCCTGCCACCAGGACAGTACCTCCCAGGATGTTCCCCACCGTCACGGTCAGCAGATTCCGCACGCTGCCCCCAAGGAGCTGTGCATCCCCGAACCTATCCAGGGCCAGGGCGTACGGCAGGAAGAACAGGTTGGCAATCGAGTGCTCGAAGCCCATCGTCACAAATGCGGTGATGGGGAAGACAATGGCCAGCACCTTGTCAGCCACGCTGCGCCCCCCCATGGCCAGCCAGACAGCCAGGCATACCAGGCCGTTGCACAGCACGCCCAGCGCCAGGGCCTCGACGACCCCCAGTGCCGCCTTGTGCCGCCCGATGGCCAGCGCCGTCTCGCGCACGGCCCCGTCGCCGAACTGCGCGACATCCCCCAGGAGGACCAGCACCACTGTGCCGAGGGCACCCAGCGCGTTGCCCACGTAGACGAGCACCCAGTTCCGTAAGAGCTCGGCGCTGGTAATGCGGCGTGAGGCCCAGGCCATAGCCACCAAGTTGTTGCCCGTGAAGAGCTCAGCGCCACCGATAATCACGAGGATCAGCCCCAGGCTGAAGGCGACTCCACCCACCAGGCGACTGACGCCGAACCCCAGCGCCGAGCGGGTCACCACCACGGTAAAGAAGAGCGCGCCCAGAGCAATGAAGGCGCCTGCCAGGACCGCCAGCACCAGCAGGCTCAGCGTATCACTGCGCGCCTTGGTGACTCCCAAAGTCTCAATCTTGTGCGCAATCTCGCGTGGGGTATAGGCATCCATGGTGAGTTGCATCGTCCTGCTCCTCTCGCCAGTCAAGTGATCTTCCTGCACAGGGACATGGGCGTCTCAGTCCAATGCAGTGCATGAGGTCATTGATCCTCCGATGGGTTCGGATAGGAAATCTCTGCGCAGTACCAATCGCAAAAACTATGCCAGGCAGGGCTGATGGTCCTTTCCTGGCCATGATACGCTATGCCTCGTTGCTACAGCGTGACTCGCCACGCTGTCTCTGACACGCCATTGGACACGTTGTCCGCATGTCAGACAGGCTGACTGCATAAGAGACCGTGGCGCCTCATGGCGTGCCATCAATCCCACCACATCTGGACCAGGCACTCGCTGGCGCAGCTCGTCCCCAGCGCATGCTCGGTCTCTCCCTGGCTGTAAATGTGGGGCTCGCCCCCCCACGACTCTGCCAGCGCGGCGAGTCGTTGCGCCGCCTCCGCATTGACCGCCAGGATGTAGAGCGTATCTGCGTTGTAGTCGTTGGAGGCCATGTCGCGCAGCTTGATCAGACGGGCGGGCAACCCGCGGTCCGTGGCCAGGCCATAGGTGTCGAAGAGCACGGCCTGCCAATCCTGGCGATGGGCCAGCAGGCCTGCCAGGACCCTGTCGCCATGGAAGGCATTGTGCTCGCTACGGCGGATGAGTTCCAAGTGGATGTCCTGGACGGTGGCGGTGGCGAGGGGGGTGGATGGGTCAAACATGGGCTTTGCGTTCATAAATCACCTTGTCTTTCGAAGTGGGGTATCCATCACGACCAATACATCCACAGGGAGCCAAACGCCTTGGAGGCGATTCCCGAGGAGACTCTTTGAGAATGCACTAGGGGATGATGCCACGCTGATCATAGCGTACGGGTGACGACCGACGCCGCAATGGCACACTGACGTTGGGTCGTTCACCGCACAACAGAGGTAATAATGACAAAATACATCAAGATCGAGAGCAAATCCTGGATCACGGTGGCCAACGGACCACTGCCAAAGGCTGGGTCCACGCCACAATAATCGAAGCCCCATGGTAAGGCCATGGCGGCGACCGTCGCTGTGGAGCACGCCGCCAGCAACGAGAGGGACACGCCGAGGGCGATGTCTCCTGCCCCCCAGCGCCAATAGACCAGAGGATAGGCCACCAGGGCCAGGACCACACCCATGAGGACACCGGTGAGGAGCTCACGCCAGACGACCTGTGTAATGGCCACGCCTACGGACAGGCCGCGGACGACCACCGTCTCGGTTTGGGTGCCGACGGCATCGGCCAGATACACCACGCCAGCGACAAAGAAGGCCAGCAGGACGTTGCCCTGGAGCTGCGTTTCAAACCATCCGACAATGTCCGCTGCTAAGAGGGCGCCGGCGAGGCCAAGCAGGAGCCAGGGCAGGCGGTGCCAGCAGCGGCGCAGTATCGCTTCCTCACTCGCATGCCGGGCTATGGAGGTGTTCTTGAGGAAGCCGCCCAGGCGTGATAAGTCTTCCTCATGCTCGGAAAGGAGCACCGCGAGGAGGCGATGCGGAGGAATGAGTCCTACAAAGTGACCTTCGGCATCAACGACTGCCAGAGCCGACTCGGCGTGCTGGACCGCATGCCAGGCGGCCACCTCCTGATCGATGCCTGGTGCCACCACCGGCGGTTCGGCATCCATCAAGGTACTCACGGCAGCCTCAGCGGGCGCCGCGAGCAGGTCCTCGAGACGCAGAATGCCACGAAACGAGCCAGCCTCACAGATGACAATATGGGTGGCACTCTCATAGCGTTGGCCCACCAGGGCCTGTCGGAGGTCACCAGCGCACATCGCGGGAGCAGCAATCGGGACCTGTGTGCAGGCGTGTGCTGCGGCCGTTTCAAACGTGAGCCGCTCGGGCAAAGAGCACGTACTGTTGGTCATAGCAGGGTCCTCACGGTGGGGGGCAGACGGAGTCCACTAACACTCCACTGCCTCTGTGAAGCCTGGGGTATCTGACGCGAACCGCGTACCTGAGAAGCATCGCTATGATTCGTCTGACGGAAAGGGCGCGTGCCAGATTTTGACCACGCACCAGACCGTCCAGTAAGTCAGCACCGCCCAGGATACACTCAGAAACATCCATCCCCACAGCGTCATCCCCTGTCCCCTTCTGCCCTGCGTACCTTCCAGGCTCTATGCACGGCGAACACCAGCAGCCCCAGACAGGCCACCAGCACGAGGCGTGCTGCCCATCGCCAGCGCACATCTTGGGGTGCAACACCCTCCATGGCCAGGACGGCTGGACTGTGCTGCACCGACCACGCCACACATATCCCGAACAAGTAGAGTGGGGTGACATACTTCAGCACCCAGAGGAAGATGCGGGGAATCCGGACTTGCGCACCGCGATGGATTTCTCGCCAGGCATTCTCTGGCTTGAAGAGCCAGACAAAGATGAGGGTTTCGGCACAGGCAAAGAGCGTGATGCCGAAGGTGCCTACCCAGAAATCCATTTCATCCAGTGCGCCGCTCGTGAGGCCGAGGATGGGCACATGCGCTGCGCCAAACACCAGGGCCGAGGTGGCCAGCACGGCCGTGCTATGGCGCCAGGTGAGCTCGTCCTCCAGGAAAGTGATGAGCGGCTGCATGAGGGCTAGCTGCGACAGGGTGCCGGCGATGAACAGTAAGAAAAACCACATGGTGCCAAACGCCACACTCCAGGGCAACTGTTGCAGCACCACCGGCATGGTGGCAAAGCCCAGGTTAAACGCGCCACCCTGGGCGACCTCGACCGTGCCCTGCGGACCAAAGAAGGCGTAGGCAATGGGAATGGCAATAGCGCTCCCTAAGATGACCTCTCCCCATTCGTTCACCATCGTCGTGGAGAGACCCGTCACGACTACATCATCCGTGCTTTGCATATAGCTGGCATAGACCTGGATCGTCCCGAAGCCAACGCTCAAGGTAAAGAAGATCTGTCCGGCCGCCGCCAGCCACACCTTGGCATCTGTCAACCGGGACAGATCGGGATTCCAGAGAAACCCCATGCCATTCCAGACTGTCTGGTCGGGGTAGCTCGGGTCTGGAGCGCCGAGGGTGAGCACGCGCACAGCCAGCAGGATGGACAGCGCAATGAGGACCGGCATGCCCCATGTAGCCACGCGCTCGATACCCTTGCGGACGCCGCCATACAGAATCCAGGTATTAATCGCCATGGTCAGGACAAAGCACACATAGGCCACACCAGAGACGCCCCAGCCGGTCTGCGCGCCCTGGAAGTCTGCCAGGAACTGCGCCATACCTTCGCGTGAGGTAATGCCCGCATAGGTGCCGCACAGCGCATAGTACGTATAGGCCATGGTCCAGGACTGGATATAGACATAGTAGAAAGCCACAGCGACCGGCAGAAGCAATCCGAAGGCCCCCACATATTTCGCGACAGGATGGTGCCAGAGCAGGTGGAAAATACCCGGTGTGGTCCCATGCCCGCGTGCTCCCCCCATCCGTCCCATGGCCCATTCGCACCACATCAGCGGGATGGCGAGGAACAGCAGGGCACAGAAGTAGGGGATCATGAACGCCCCACCACCGTTCTCGGCCGCTTGCACCGGAAAGCGCAGGTAATTCCCCAGGCCCACGGCGTTTCCCGCCATCGCCAAGACAAGACCCAATCTCGTGTTCCACGCTTCTCGGCGCTTCTGTGTCATCGGTGTTCCTTCAGATGCTGTCTGGTGGGCGAACAGCAGCAAAGGGCTTGCTCTCACCCCAGCCCTCGCTCCGCGCAGCAGGAGTATACGTCAGTTGACAGGGCGACAGCCAGTCAGAGTGCTACCAAAGCGGACCTTGGCCTGGTGCGGGTTGCCAGCTCTCTGCGCCTCTCGCCAGCCTGCGACTTTTGCTGTACTCATAATCTGACAACTTGCCTTGTCATGTGACACTGTGTGACCATCAGAGGTGGACAAGCACGGGGCGGACAGGCACGAGAAACCGTCTCTCCCACGCTATCGCCATGGCTCACAAGCAGTGCATGTCCAGGATTCCCTGGCGGCATGCGCAAGGCACGGGGATTGCTTGCATGACCACTGAGGTCTGAGAGGCACAGAGCGCAGGCCAAGTCACCTCTCCTGTGGTCCGCTTGTACAAGGCGCTCAGTGGCGGATGGACACTCCTGACGGCCACGAACGCGACGCAGTGAGACGTGTTGCATGCAGGCGAAGGACGCGAGCGTATGTGACACATGTAGCATCGCGTCCACCTTGTGAAGATGCGCAGAGTGGTGACCTCAGGCAACCTGACTCAACAGGAGGAGCGTTATGCGTGTGGTCGTCGCACTCGGAGGCAATGCCCTGCTGAAGCGTGGCGAGCCACTGACTGCCGAGGTGCAGCGTGGCAATGTCAAGCTGGCTGCCCAGGCGCTGGCACCGCTGGCGCGTCAGCATCAGCTCATCATCTCGCACGGGAATGGCCCGCAGGTGGGCCTGCTGGCCCTGCAGGCGGCGGCCTATCCTGAGGTCGAGGCGTATCCGCTGGACGTGCTCGGGGCGCAGACCGAGGGCATGATTGGGTATCTGATCGAGCAGGAACTCAGCAACGTGCTGCCGTGCGACGTGCCCGTTGCGACGCTCCTCACCAGGATCGAGGTCGATCCACATGACCCAGCGTTCCAGAACCCCAGCAAGTTTGTCGGGCCAGTCTACGACGAGCAGGAGGCGCAGCAACTCGCTGCAGCAAAGGGCTGGGTGGTCAAGCCCGATGGCAACACGTGGCGTCGGGTCGTGCCTTCGCCCATACCCAAGCGCATCTGCGAGATCCGTCCGATTCAATGGTTGCTTGAGCAAGGCGCCATCGTGATCTGTGCGGGCGGCGGTGGTATCCCAACGATACATCAGCCAGACGGCGCGCGCCTGTTCATGGGAGTCGAGGCGGTGATTGACAAGGATCTGGCCAGTGCACTGCTGGCCCGCGAGTTAGAGGCAGCGCTCCTGGTGCTGGCGACTGATGTGGACGGTGTGTATCTCAATTGGCACACGCTCCAGGCCCGGTTGCTACGCCACACCACGCCCCAGGCGCTGGAGACGTATGCTTTCCCGGAGGGCTCGATGGGGCCCAAGGTCACTGCTGCCTGCTGGTTTGTCAGGCAGACAGGGCAGCGCGCGGCTATAGGCACCCTCACCGACCTGCCACAGCTCGTCGCTGGCACAGCAGGTACACAGGTCGGCGCTCTGGCTCAGACTGCGGAAAAACGCTCCTAAAGCCTTTCGTGCTCTTGCCCTGCCATGATGGCCTGACGACTGTTCCCCAAACAGATATGCAGTCCTAACGCCGCACGGACGAGGTCGCTCTCGAGCGGTACCTGTTGCGGTCGTGACACTGCGTCGCCAATGGGGACAGCGGTCATGTGCCCATCACGGAGTGCGACCATGTGCCCCACGTGGCCCTGTGCAATCACGTGCACCGCCATGGCACCGAAGCGGGTGGCCAGCAACCGGTCAAAGGCTGTAGGGGAGCCACCGCGCTGAAGATGCCCCAGTACGGTGGCGCGCACGTCGGCATGACACGTCCTCCGCAACTGGGCGGCCACCAGGTCGCCGATACCTCCCAGCCGGGCTGGGCCACCAAGGTCGCGCTCCACCCGGTAGGCAGCCTCACCACTGAGCGGCATACTGCCCTCAGCCACGACAACGATGGTAAACTTCGCACCGCTCTGGTTACGCTGACTGATCTTGTCAGCAATGATGTCCATGTGGTAGGGAATCTCGGGGATGAGGATGACATCGGCGCCGCCGGCCACGCCGGCCGCCAGGGCGATCCAGCCGGCGTGACGCCCCATGACCTCGATGACGAGCACGCGGTGGTGGCTTTCAGCGGTCGTATGGAGTTTATCGAGTGCCTCCATCGCCGTATTGACCGCCGTGTCAAAGCCAACTGCGATCTCTGTGCCGGACAGGTCGTTGTCAATCGTTTTGGGTACCCCAACGACCTGCAGTCCTTTCTGCATCAACTCGTGGGCAATACGCATCGAGCCATCGCCCCCAATGACGATGAGCACCTCGATGCCATACTCTTGGGCGCGATGGATGACCGTCTCCGAGACATCAAAAACTTTGATCTCGCCGTTGGTGCGCACTTCGTAATGAAAAGGGTTGGCCCGGTTGGTACTGCCCAGGATGGTGCCGCCCCGCGGGAGCAACCCACGCACGTCCGTCGCGTCCAACAACCGGGCCTTACCCGGTTTGATGAGACCCTCGAAGCCATCCTCAATGCCTAAGACCTCCCACCCATACTCATTGATGGCGGTCTTCACCACGGCC
>Ga0184637_10002103_pt1 | contig 12943 bp, 21 predicted proteins | sample PLM3_127_b2_FD_133143 | JGI IMG/M metagenome (GOLD analysis project Ga0184637, IMG submission 133143) | Groundwater sediment microbial communities from an aquifer in East River, Colorado, USA - PLM3_127_b2 | ecosystem: Environmental > Terrestrial > Soil > Riparian zone | place: USA: East River...
CATCGCCTGGGAGGTCCTGCCGGGTCGCCGCATCCGGCTGCTGGCCAAGGTGGCTGCCGGCCTGGACCCCTTCAACTTCGGACTGGACTACTGGAGGGCCATCCCTGCCGGCTACACCATCGCCATCTTCGGCATGGCCGAGGCCGTCCCGCCGCTCTACGACGATAGCTGGTGTGAACTGCCCGGTGAGTACCTCATCGCCACGGCTCACTTCAAGCTGGCCCGTCAGCGGCAGGAACTGGCCAATCAGTGGCCCTACCTGGAGCGGGTGGCCGATCGTGCCCGGCGACGACAGGGCAGCAACCTGCCGGCTAACTCCCGTGAGGTCGGCTACTGATGACGCACCTGCGCCAGGTCATTGACCAGAACGAAATCTACCTGGCCAGCTTCGACCCGGCTACCAATGAGACGCTGCGTCACGGCCGCTTCCCCCTGCTGAAGGGCACCTTCATCCTCCAGGAATTGCTGGACCTCTTCCCGGCTCGCATATCCATCAATGACAGCGGTCGGGCGCCGGGTGGCCTGGCCAGTGCCATCACCCTGGAGGACCAGACGGCCGGGCAGGGCATCCAGGAGATGCGGGACGACGGCAGCCCTGGGCGCTTCTGGTTCTCTACCTGCGACACCATCGAGGATAGCACCTACCCGCGCCAGATCACCCTGAACCGGAAGAAGACGGCCAGGGCAAACTCACACGCCGGTGCCAGGGTGCCCCGCTTTGGCATTGCCTGGGTGGATAAGGTGTGGGTGGCCTTCGATGAGCGGGTCTACAGCTACACCCAGGCCGCCAGTTGGGATACGGCCACCTTCCGCAGCCTGACGGGCGGTGGCATTCCGCAGTCGGCGCCCCTAGTGTGGGGTCAGTACCTGCTGTGGTTCCTGGGGTCGAATGGCATTGAGTACACCGACGGCGCTACCTGGACGAACGTGGCCGTGAATGCCTCGGCCGGCGTGGTCATCGGGGATGTCCTGTACATCGTCTCGGAGACCGGGGAGGTCAGCCGCTCGGCCACCAAGCCACCGACGGCCGCAAGCTTCAGTCCGGTGACAACGGTCAATGAGCGCCGGGATGCCTACAACGACGGCCCCAGCGCCATGCTGGCCTTCCAGTCGGCTAATAACGAGACCATCCCCTACGTCATCGGGGACCGGACGATCTACGCCATCGACGTGAACGCCGGCCTCTTCTACCAGGCCGGGCCGCAGATGACGCCCTCCCCCTACGCCATCCGCGCCGAGGTCCTGACGGCTGACAACCAGATGTACATCGCCCAGGGCATGTCCGTGCTGGCCTGGGATGGTGACACGGCGCAGCACCTTGGCCTCGACCGGGATGATGGCGTGCCACCGGAGTACAAGGGCGGCATCACCCGGCTCCTGAACGGGAACACTTCCCTATACGCCCTGACTGACACCTCCCTGCTGGCGGTGGGCGAGGAGCAGGACCTCTGGGCCGGGGAGGAGTACAATGAGATGTTCTACGTCGGAGAGGGCAATGCCGTGCTCTGGGAGAGGACCTCCAAGGGGTGGCACGTCCGAGCCATAGCCGACAGCACCGTTCTCTCGGCCACCATGCTCTTCCTGTCCGACAGCGAGGACACCTACTACCTGTGGTTCGCCTGGGGCGGCACGGCGTACACCATCGACCTGAGCGACGCGAACATCAACTTCGAGGCCAGTGGACTGCATCAGTACCCGAAACTGGACTATGGCTACCACGAGAATGTCAAGGTTGGCGTCAGGGTGGAGTGCCGAGCGCTACGCTGCAACAGCACGGAGAAGATCAAGATCGAGGCCAGCTTCGACGGTGGTGGCTGGTTCACCCTGCGGAACGGGGACACCGACAGCAACGGCTACATCATCACGGCTGGACGGCACGTCTTTGACCTCCACCTGAACCCGGTACCCCTGACCGTTTCCCCCCTGGTGTGGCACGACGACCCCCCGGCCGGCTATCCCTTCCATCAAATCCAACTCAGGTCCACCCTGGAGCGGGGCAGCGACGCCACCCTATCACCCGGACTTACCTTCTCCGCCGTGTATGCCGTCAAGTCGAACAAGGTGAAGCGCGCCTGGACCATCAACCTAGACCTAACGGACGGGCACAAGGATAAGACTGCCTATCAGCTTGACCAACTCCTGGTGGACCTCTTCGTGGATGCCGAGGAGCAGATGCTTCAACTCGCCTATCGACCGATCGGGGTCAGCGGTGCGATGCCACCCCAGGTCTACTCCGTCAAGCCCACCGGGGCACCGCGCCGGGGCACGACGGGTGAAGTGGACAAGCTGAAGCAGACCGTTCGCCTGACGCTGACGGAGGTGTAGTGGATAGGCTGCCCGGAATGCCAAGGCTGCTCACTGGAACGATCGCCCTGCCCAGGCTGCCGGGGTTGGCTGGTCCTCGGGGTTCGGCGGGCCGGCCGCAGCAGCAGAGCGACGTGCCCCGGCTGGAGGATGAGAAGAAGCCCTGGTTGAAGCCACCATCGACCTGGCTGGGCAGCATACCGCAGTGGGCCATCTACTGGGCGCATGGGCGGGCAACACCAGCCAGGGGTGAGGAGGGCATCTTCTGGGCCTTCCAGGGCTCACCGAGGGGCGGCTTCTTCCCGCTGGACTTCATCGAGTTCGATCTCCAGGTGACGATCGACGTGAACGAAGAGGGCATCAGCAAGTCCTCCGCCCTGGCTACAGCCCTGGCCCTGGCCGGTTTGGTGCCACCCTACCAACATGTTATCGTGGATGAGGAGGACGCCCTCACCAACCCTATTTTCTACCTGAACGAGGCCTTCCAGGGTCGGACGTACTCCTCATTGGGCAGCCTGCTGGTGTAGCACAGCGAATGGATGACTTATCGTGGCAACGACGCGCACACTCTCGGGCTACATCTACAACAAGAACGGCTCGGCCCTGACGGGGCTCACGGTCAACATCATCGACGCCGTGACCGGGACGACGGAGGCCAGCACGACCACGGTTGGGGCTGACTGGGGTGGTGCCCCGCCGCATGGCGCCGGCTTCTGGTACGCCACCGGCCTGAATGACACCAAGGAGTACCGGGTAGAGGTCATAAACGGTGCCCAGAAGTTGGTGCGTTCCCGCTTCTCCGCCGAGATGCACCAGCTAGAGGTCACGAACAAGGCGTACCTACCGAGCGGAGCCAACGTCTTCCTGGGTGGTGGCGCCGGAGCTAGCCTGAACGCAACCTACCTGGCGCTCTCCGGTGGCGCACTGACGGGGGCGTTGACTGGCGACCTGACGGTGCGGGCTGACGGTGCCACAACCGTCACCCACCAGCGCAACAGCGCGGACAACGCCGCTGGCATTATCCGGGGACGAAAGAGCAGGGGCACCAACGGCTCTCCGACCATCATCACGGCGGGCGATCAGCTCTGGACCCTGCGCTGGGCCGGCTACGACGGTGCCGCCTACGTCGACGCAGCGGCGATCTCCGGCTTTGGCGATGGCACCCCTGGCGCGAACGACATGCCCGGCATGTTGGTCTTCTACACTACACCGGATGGTTCGGCTACCCTCACCGAGCGAATGAGGATTGGGTCTAACGGTCAGATTGGCATTGGCGCTGGCATTACTGGTCCGCAGATTAGGCTCCAGAGCGAGACGGGGACCGGCATCACCCTCGGCGGCGGCAACAATGTTGATCTAGTAGCCAGCGGCAATACAATATTCAGGGCTGACACGGGGAACAAAATAGGGTTCTTCAACCACGCCACCAGCCTCAAGCAGGCTGTCATCGGCAGCCGATCTGACCCGGAAGGGGCTCTCAAGGATTTGCTGACAATCTTGGACGCCTACGGCCTTGTCCAAAACAGCAGCACCGCATAAGGAACCACAATGGCAGACACCAACGGAAGCAAGACCGGCGTCCTCGGTACCGTCAGTTCGGCGGGTAACGTCATCACGGGCTGGATTGATAAGGTCGGCTTCCCAATCGTCATCGCCATGGCCATGCTGTTATACTTCGGCTACAAGGACCTGACGTTCACCCAGGAGCAGTCGCGCCAGTTCGCCCTCCAGGTGCAGATGACGCGGGACCTGGCGGAACTACAGGATAGGTTCTCTACTAGTACCAATGCCGGCATCTCACGGGCGGACACGGAGCGGAGGGCCATCCTGGACGCACTGGCCAAGCTCGACGCCAAGCTGGATGCCGTCGGCCGGCGCTAACGACGGCGCTTGCCCGGGAAGCCCATGGCGGGCTGGCGTCTCGGCTTCTTGGCATCGGCCACCACGTAGACCTCGCGCCAGCCGTGCCGCATCTCCGGGTCAATAACCCACAGAACGGCTTTCACTTTTCTCGGGTCACTGGGTTCGCCCGATGGCAGCCCGTGACCACCGCCAAGTCCCTGGTATGGATAACCATAGCTATCAAAGTTCATGTTGCACCAGCCACGGCGGCGATGAGGCCCAGCCCCGCGCCGGATTGGTGGGGACAGTATCCGAGCAGGCCAAGGGACATGTTGCAGTTGTGGCACAGAACCCTATAGCCATCAGGGTACCCCATTCTGTGTAGCCATCGGTACAGTGAGTTGCCGCCGCCCTCAATCGCCCTCCTCTTGGTGCCACCCCCGTCGATATGGTCTATGCACAAGAACTCGATGTGGTACTCGCCGCAACAGGCGCAACAATTGCCCCCGCCGCTGTAGTGGGACACGACACGCAGCTTCTCCCTTCGGCACCGCTGTCGGGAATAGTCGGCCATGTACTCGGCATTCTTTGCCACCCATTGACGATGGGCATCGTTCTTGCAGGCCCTGCACCACGAGTGCTTGCCGTCAGTTCGGCCGCCGTGGCGAGCGCCGGTCGGGAAATCCTCCAGGCGCACGAGCTTCCCACACCTACGACACGCCCTCGTCGCCTCCGACAAGCTCACACCACCCTCCCGCCCAGAACGTCACGGTCCAGCCACAGCTTCGGCAGCATGTCAGCGGGCTCCCATTCTACCTGACCGTACTTCCCGGTGTACTGCTTGGTGGTCTCCCCAACCTCGTGGAAGATGATCTGGGCCACCCGCAGCCCGACCGGCATGACGACCGTGGCGGCAGAGTGATTGGTGATTTCCATGGTCCAGCGGTTGATGTAGCCCACGTCACCGATGCCGGCGCACTTGCACACCGAGATGCCCGATCGGCCGAGTGAGGACCTGGCCCGCATCTCGCTGGCGATACCATTCCTACCGCCGATGATCTCCTGTGTGTGGCATAGGAAGGTAGCCCCGGCCGGGATAGTCAGCCACCGCCGATCATCATTACCCATGACGGCCTGCTTCGGGTGCCCCCAGTAGGCCCGGACCAGGGCTTCGTCCGTGATGTCTACCCACACCCAGTCAGACTGTGGGCGCCTGTCTGTGGCGTAGTACCACTCACCCAGCCGCACGTCGTAGCTGTTGGTGCCCAGGCTGGCGCGGTCGAAGGGCTCGATGACAATGTTGCCGCGCTCCATCTCCTGGAGGACGCGAATGTCGCTCAGCATCAGTACCGCTCCAGTGTGCCGCCGACCAGCAGGGCGTCCTCGCCATCCTTCATGAGGTAGTCGGCGCGGTTGATGACAAGGCCGGAGGGGAGAAGGACCAGGAGGGAGTTGTCCGTCCTGAGCACATCGTACTCCGGGGCCTGGCCGTCTCCGTAGTGGGCTAGCTTGATCTTACCACTCCACTTCTTGGCGCCGTAACAGTCGGCCGATCGTCGCCAGGCAGCCTCCAGTTGTAGGTCCTTGTTGTCGGGGGACGAGATCATGCTGGCCGCATCAACGATGGCTTGCCACATGTGTTCATTGGCCGTCTCTCCGCGCCACCAGGACAGTCCGGTTGCCCCACGCTCCAGGCATCGCTCGGCGTTCGTGACCATGCTGTCGTAGGTGGATGGGGGAGCCGACCACAGGGCCGGGAGTTCCGGCTTGCCGCCACCGAACTTGTCGGCGTAGTCGAAGGCTTCATTCACGTAGTCGAAGCCCACGGGACCATCGTTCCAGTTCTCGGAGTATGCCTGGTTCATCCAGAAGTCTACCCCGCCCCTGAGCGCGGCATCGAAGGGCCAGTTCATGGACTTCTTCCAGCGCCACACCGAGGACACGCCAACCGGAATGAAACCCTTGGCGGCGCCGACCAGTTCCATGACATCGCTGTAGGCGCGCTCGGTACGCATGATCTGGTCCTCGATGTTGAGGACGATCAGGTCGGGCGTGTCGTAGTCTAGACAAACCTGGAGGGCCTCCATCTCCCCCTCCAGTTCACCGCCGGCCGTGCCGTAGTTGAAGCCCCATAAATTTACGTCGATGCCGGCCGATCGGAACTTGTCATTCAGTCCCCGGTCCCACGCCCCCCACGTCCTGATGCCCGGATGCCACACCCGACCACCGTCATACCCCTTCAGCATCACGCCGCGCTTTCCTGGTATGAGGCTCATTTTCTCAATGAAGTCATCCAGGTAGCGACCGTCATGATAGAGATCATCTCCGGCCCAAATCCATACTAGCGTCCCACTAATCACGCCACTGACCTCCACTGCTCTCGTCGCACAATTTCTCCAATCGTATAGCGAGAAACGCCATACCTTTCAGCTATTTCGCAGTAGGTCGCTCTCCCGGCAGCGTACTCCTGACGAATGCGCCCAACCAGTTCCGCTGTCAGCTTGGCGCCGGGATGCGCTTCACCGCGAAGGGCAGGGCTCTTCACCCTGCCCTTACGAACGGCGTCCAGAATGTTTTCGGAATGGGTTCCAGGAAACAAGTGCTCGGGTTTGATGCACTTACGGTTGTCGCAGTGGTGGCAGATGAACAGCGGGCTATCCAGATCGAACCCGAGCCACAGGTGGGCGGCAACCCGATGCGCCAACAACACCACCCCGCCAAGTGTCATGACCCCGTAGCCACGGTTATTCAGGGCTCCCGTCCACTCCCAACAACCCGTCTCGGGATTGACATGCCGGTAGTGAAGAAGCCTCTCGTCTGGTGGTGCGCCATTCCTGAACTTGAACATCAGTTGACGCTCTCGATGTAGTCCCGGCGCATACCAGACAGCATCGCGGTGATGCCGGCCAGGAGTTCGATGATGTCGGTGTGCTCCGTTTCCATGACCTGATTGCCGATGGGCTTATCCCCCTCGAAGCACTCACCGTAGACGTTGGCCCTGAACTTACCGTCGGTCATTGGCGAGATAGTTACCGCGAAGACCTTCATAATTTCCATTGTCTACCTCCTATGCTGGACAGAGAACAAGCTGACGACCAGTGTCGTAGCCAGCACACCCGACCAATATCTTGCAGTCGTCCCGTAGCCGTGGGTGCGGCGTGGTCATGGTCTGGACGGACGATGCGATCAGGAACACAGCAAGCCACCCGGCCACCACCCCGAGCAGGAAGGCGGCAAGCGCTAAGCGCCTATCGAAGCTTACGGACATCAGAAGTCCCTCCCTGGTTTGTATAGCCTTGCCCTTCCGCCCTTGACGATGACGAAGCCCTGCTGCGTGGGCCGGTGCTTCTTCGGCCTCTCGTGAAGGTACCCCTGGCGCGGGGCGCAGAAGCAGCCTCCCGTGCATATGACCTGGTACTCGCCAACCTCGTCATCCAGGGCGTAGTGCTGGTGCCCCACGATGACCGAGGTGAAGAAGTGCTTGGTGGCGTAGTCGATGGCCACACCAAGCGGATTGGCGGAGGAGAAGTGTTCCCCGTGGAGGATGGTGAAGTCCCGACGCGACATGCCGGGGCCGTCCTGTGCCAGCCTTACCTGGTGGTGGTAGCTGAACTGGATGTCGCAGTCCGGGATGAGGTTGGCGTAGAGCCAGGAGGTGTTCATCTGCCCCCTGGTGGCCTTGACGATCCAGTCGTCATGGTTACCAAAGAAGAGGTAGCCCGTTGGTATGTGGCGGCACACCTCGGTGAGTACCTCTCGGGCCAGGGTGATGTCCTGCTGCCAGGTGCGATCGGTCCTGATGCCATCGGTGCGCCGGTTCCACTGCTCGTTGTCGGTTAGGTCACCGGCCATAATCCAGTGCCGACACCCCTGCTCGACGGCTATCTCTATCATCCTGGTCATCATCTCGGCGTCATGGCTAGGGATGTGGGTGTCCGAGAACACCAACACCGGGTCCCAGTTCAGGGTGGGGATGACGATGGGCTTGATCGGGCTGGTTGGGATGAGGATGGCTGGTCGTGTGACGATGACGGGTCGGTCGTCGGGGAGCGGTGGTCGGTCGCTATCCAACTCATTCTTGATGATGGCCATCCTGTCCTCCTCCCACCGCCGCATGAATAGCCACGAGCGGTAATGGTAGTCGGCCCCCCGCCAGCCACGGTTGGCGAAGAGTTGGCGGGCCTCTTGCCTGGACTTCGGCTCGACCTCATCCAGGCAGGCCAACATCGTGCCTTCGTCAACCATGGTGTCCTGCGGCATGGCTCAGTACCCCGAGAAGCCGACTGCATGGTCACTGGCCAGACGCTCTGCCATGGCGATGCGCTCCCTCTCATGTCGTAGCATCTTGGCGACCTCTTCCATTGAGGGCATGTTGGGATAGGCCGCCTCGGGAAGTCCCTCCTCCTCCGGCCCGGTGATCCTTGGGTCGTCGGCCTGCCATGTTCCGTTGACGAAGACTTCCAGGGCCATCAGGGCTCGGCACGCGGCGTGGGCCAGGTCAGTCTTGACGGCCTCGAACTCGGCCAGGGACAGCTCCAGGTGGCCAGGTCCGATGTCGCTGACGCGGATGGCGCCGTAGAGGTGGGCCAGGGCATGGTTGATGTGGCTCTCCGCCTCTATGAGCCGCCAGTTGTTCTCGCCGTACTTACCCTCCCCCTCGTGCATTGTCTCGGCCACCAGCTTCAGGGCACTGGATGGTACGAGGTCGAAGCGGGCGCCGATGTCTGACTGCTTGCCACCGAGCTTGCTGGTGACGGTCTTGCCCCAGGTCATGCCACTCCTCCGTCTAATCTCGGTCGCCAGAGGGTGTCGATCAGCTTCTGGCGGAAGGTGTCCGTGTCGATCTCATCGGTGGCGTGCATGGCTGCGGCGCCGTGTAGGAGATCGACGAAGGGGTCGAAGTCCTCACTATGTATGAAGTCATACGCCTCGTGATCCCCCCGCCGCAGGTCGCTGGCCAGGCGCTCGGCCATGGCGATCACCAGTCTCTGTTCCGGTTCTACGTTTCCCCATGTCCCCCGCAGTGCTGGCATCTAGAACGCATACGCGTACGGAGGCCAAGTCGTTCGCTTTATTGACCCGCTTCGTGACATGGAGTTCGTAGATGATGCTGTCATTGAAGCCAAAGTGCTTGGACACAACGTCCAGGATGGACTTCAGGCGATTGTCGATGTCGCTGGTGCGGTCCCGAAAGGTCAGGTCAATGTCCACTCGGAGGCGGTCCATCTTCTCCAGCCCATCCTGGGGCAGGCCCTGGAAGATCATTGACCACAGGGCCTCCTCGGCCCACACCTTGACCGGGGTTGCCTTGTAGATGCGACCCTTCCCGGCACGGTAGCTGGCATTGATTGAGGGCGGCATGGGCAGGGTGAAGCTATACAGAACCCGATCGGAAGCGCACAAGGTCACCCTCCCCAAGTATGTAGGAAATGTTATTGACCGCCGTCCTGACGGTGAACCTGAATTGGCTGGCGGAATGGGCGTAGTTGTGGTTGATCTCATTCAATTTGGCGGCCTCCACTATCTGGACTAGATGGAGCCTCAGCTTCGCCAACTCGTCGGCGGATAACACGTAGACCGTCTCTCCCGACATAACCTCAGTTCTCATCCGTCTTTCCTTTCCTACCGAGCACAAGTTCATCAACCTTCTGGCACAGTTCGTGGTACAGTCCGACCCAGAGGACCAGGTAGCGATCAGCGGTGGTGTACTGACGGTGCAGGGTGGCTTCGTCCATCATCAGCCAGCCTTTCTCCAGCCGGGGTAGGTAGTGCTGCTCCAGGGCCTGGAAGCCCGGGTCATGCCGCAGGGTTGGGTCGGTGGTCAATTGCTCGATGACCGGCCGCTCAGTCGGTGGCGGGCTGGAGATCGATGAAGCGGGTGGTCGGGGCGTGGAAGGCGATCGGGATGGAGCAACGCGGGCCGTGGCGGTTCTTCTGGATGTTGAGGGAGGCAACTCCCCGAAGACTGGTCTCGGCATCATGACACTCCTCTCTCTCCAGGAAGGCAACGATGTCGCTGTCCTGCTCCAGGTTGCCGCTCTCTCGCAGGTCTGATAGGCGGGGCGTGCGGTCGGCGCGGTGCTCGATCTCCCGGTTAAGTTGCGATAGGGCCACGATCGGTATGTTCAGTTCACGGGCCAGCATCTTCAGGCCACGGGATATTGACCCCATCTCATGCACCCGGTTCTCGCTGCCACCGCCCATCAACTGGAGGTAGTCAACGATCAGCAGGTTGACGCCCTCATCCTCGTGCATGAGGCGGGAGCGACGGATGAGTTCCTCGATGGTCAGACCCATGGCCTCGTCGATGTAGATGGACGCCCGCTCGTAGCTGCCGTAGGAACGGATGCGGCGGGCTACTTCTTGCTCCGACATCTCCAGCGAGAATATGCCCACCCGACCACCACCAGCGCTAGCGTGATGAGCAAGTCCAGCAGCAAGAGCAGACTTGCCCACACCAGGACGCGCTGCGATAATGACAAGTTGTCCGTCGCGTAGGCCACCAAGGAGAGCAGTATCAAGATCACGAAAGCCGGTTGGGCGACCACTCGCCTGAACGTCGGGTAGCCCGATCTCCTCAAGAGCCCGGTAGGTGCGCTCCTGCTGAGATCGTATCGACTTGACGGCTTCCTCCAGGTCGCGTCGTACTTCGTCATCGCTTCCTCCGTGTTGATCTATCCAGTCGGTGATGTCTCCCTTGGGCGGCAGTCCGGTGAGGCGCAGGACCAGGACCTCCCGAGCCACGGCCTCCAGGTTGCTGGCCACATCCAGGGCGTGCCCCTCTCCGGGCTCATCGAGGTCGGGGATGATGACCACCCGCCGACCCTTGAAGTATTGGTTGAAGTCAGGGCGCCACGAACCAGCAGCCCCGCTTGTGGTGGCCACCAGGCCGAGGCGGCGGAGGCTCTCGACATCCTTCTCCCCCTCGACGATGTAGATGGTCTCCGACTTGTCGGCCTCCAGAACCCCGGACAGGCGGTAGATGACCCGGCGCACATCGCCCAGGCCCCACACCCAGCCGCCATTGCCATCCGGGCGGCGCTGTCGGAAGCCACGAGGATTGAGGCGCAGGACCTGATAGAGCAGGTTGCCCAGCCCATCCGTGTAGTAGTACTGGTCAACGATGTGTAAGTTGTTGTAGTCGATCTCCGGTAGGGTGAGGCCCAGGCGCTTGGCCAGGTCGATAGCTCCGCCGCCATGGTTGCAGACCGAACAGAACCAGGTAGCCTTCTGGGAGTTCCAGTGGGCACTTGGATTGGTGTCATCATGGTCGGTGCATCGGTAGTAGAACTCGGCGCCGCGCCGCACCAAGCCGCGATCGTGCAGGGCCTGGCCAACTAGGTGGAGGATGTCTTCCGATGGGGCGGACATCTACTCCTCCGGCTCTATGACGATGGTCAGCGGCAGGTCGGGAGCCAGGCCGTCAGCGGTCACGGAGATGGACAATCGCGGGTTCAAGTTGGGCTTGTAGGACCAGGAGAGATCGAGATGGATGCCGCTACTCCGAAGAATTTCGCCCGTGTTCTTGTCAATCATCCTGACCTTCGAGATGCGGCTGTTGTGGACAGTGGCCACGATCATCATGCCGGCGCCTCCGTCTCCCCCACATGACGATGAACACCCCTGGCGTCTGGCGCCCCCCACTTGCGTCGCCCATTCCTGCGATGCTTACGGAGGAAACTGGCCTCAACATCGATGCCCTTGTAGTAGGCGTAGCACAGCAGTAGGATGAGGCAGTCGGCAACCTCTTCGCCGACCCCCACTCCCTTGCCGTGTGCTTCTAGTAGCTCGCCAACCTCATCTTCCAGGTGGGTCAGGATGCTGTCAGCGGTCTGGTTCGGAAAAGTATCTTTGGCCCACAGGCCGACAACCCACGTTGCGTCATTTATCATCATGCCGCTGCCTCCTTGATGTACTGGCGCAGGTAGGCCCAGGCATCAGCCAGTCGGCTCTTGACGGTGCCGATGGGTATGCCCAGGGTGTCGGAAATCTCACGGTGTGTCTGGCCCTTCCAGATGTGGGAGAAGATCATTTCGGCATGGCGGGGGTGCTCATTGCGTAGGCGGAGGAGAAGGGTGCGAGCCAGGTCCTCTCGCTCCAGCAGCATGACCACCTCCTCCGGCGTGGGTTCGTTGTGCTGGTGCAGGGCCTCGGTCGGTTGCCCGTCATTATCGGGTGGGTCGCCGAAGGCAAGGGTGAAGGTGATCTCCCCCCGGTGGGCGGCTCGACGGCGCAGGTCTATGGCGTGGTTGTGGACGATGGCGCCAACCCAGGCCGCCAGGTTGCCGCGCCGGGCATCCCAGAGATGGGCTCGGTCCCATAGGCGTATCCGCATGTCCTGCCAGATGTCGGCGGCGTAGTCATCGTCCAGCGGCAGGCCGGTGCGGCGGCGGAAGCTGTGGGTCAGGCGGCCCAACAAGGGGTCGATGGTCTCAATGAGTTCGACGTAGGCGGCCTCGGCGGCCAGCCTGGTTGGGGCGCCGGGCGGCGCGTCCCGCCCAGCCTTGACCCGCTCGATGAGACCGACCAGCCTGATGTTCTCCTCAACAGAGATCGGCATCTAGTCCTCCAATGGGTCAGAACGGCATCGATGAGGCGTCTTCGTCCGCCCCGATGGTGCGACCAATGACCTCGGCAAAGGCGATCTGGTCGCTCTGGTCTGGGTCGTATGCCTGGAGCCAGTCCACGGCACGGCTGGCCTCGGTGCGGGTGAGGCTGTCCTCGGTGACGCCGGAGGCACTGAGCCAGCTACGGTAGGTGACGGGCGTCATGCGCTTGTTCATGGCCAAGGAGAAAA
>Ga0184637_10002104_pt1 | contig 12943 bp, 13 predicted proteins | sample PLM3_127_b2_FD_133143 | JGI IMG/M metagenome (GOLD analysis project Ga0184637, IMG submission 133143) | Groundwater sediment microbial communities from an aquifer in East River, Colorado, USA - PLM3_127_b2 | ecosystem: Environmental > Terrestrial > Soil > Riparian zone | place: USA: East River...
CCGGACGCGATGATCCTGCGCTACCTGGCCGTTTTCGGCCCGGCCACGGCGCAGGACATGCAGGCCTGGTGCGGCCTGACCCGGCTGCGCGAGGTCGTCGAGCGGCTTCGGCCCCAGCTCCGCACCTTCCGCGACGAGCACGGCCGCGAGCTATTCGACCTGCCCAACGCCCCATTACCCGACCCGGACACGCCGGCGCCGCCGCGCTTCCTGCCCGAGTACGACAACGTGGTTCTCTCGCACGCCGACCGCGGCCGCATCGTGACCGAGGAGCGCCGACGCAGCTGGGACATGACCCGCATCGGATGGGGCGCGGTGCTCGTCGACGGCTTCGCACGCGCGGCGTGGAAGATCAGCCGTCAGGGCGGAACGGCCACCCTCCTGATCGAGCCCCAGGAACGTCTCGCGGCGCAGCACCGCGCCGAGGTAGCCGAGGAAGGCGCCCGCCTGCTCGCCTTTGCCGCTGCTGGCCAGGCCCACGACATCCGGATTAGCGCGCCGACGTGATCGGGGTTGGGCTCAATGCTTGCTTTTTCCACGATTAGCTGCGTGATACGGTCGCGGAAGTCGTCGTCGTGTCGACAATCCGCACGACGACCGAGTCACGAGTGCGTCATCTTGTGCGAACGCTACACGGAGGAACGCCACGCCCTTCTGCTACGAACTGAGTCCGAACAGCTCTGATGCTGATTGTGGTTGCTTCGGCCACAGATGGCCCAGCTGCTGAAAATTGCCAAACTTGGCCTGGGCAGATATTGGCAGAGCCGGCTGGCGGTGGAGCATCCTCCCAGCCTACGCGTCCTCGCGCACCATGCCGGGCGCAGGCTTATCCCAGAGCGAGTGACCCGTGAGAGCGCTCCGGGAATACACGGACGCTTACCGCTCGCGCTCGTCGTCGTCTAGAAGAGGGTTTGAGGGGGTGGCTGCTCGGCTGTTTCGGAGTCCCGCCTAGCAAGTCCGCCGACCTGTTGGCCTTGACGTCCTTATGTGCAGCGCCCTCCGGTCATGGCTCACGACCGGTGCTCTTTACGCCATCTGAGCTACAGCCCCTCCGCGCCACGGGTCGATTTCGCGGCCCCCCGTCTCGGCAAAGGCGGTCACATGGTCCGCTTCATCGTCGACCGGCTGAACCGTACTCTCGTGTGGGTTCGAAGTCGCAGTACCTTAGTTCGGGCGGTGCCCCACGAAAGCCCTGCATCTGAGCAACCATTCGGCTGGTCGTCCAGCTCCTTTCAAATCTCGCACTCCGTAATCGGGCGTTCACCACGAGCGTTACCGCGGGCCAGGCCCGCGGGGAGCACGACGCTCAGGGCCATGGCAGCGGCCAGGACGGGAAGAGCCTTGATCGCGTGCGAAGCGGCTGAAGCCCTACGCCTATGCAACCGGTGTAGTTTCGAGCTCCTTCAAGGTCGGCGTCGCCGGGACCATAGTCGGCCAGTTCTCGGGGCGGATCGTCTGCCAGACCCAGGCCGAGGTGGCGGCGCCGCGCTCGGCGCACCACTCGATAGCCGCCGCGAAGTCCGGTGGCTCGGCATTGCCTGGCAGGACGTACTCGACGGGCTTGCCATAGGGAGCGAGGGCAGCTCCCGCCTCCGAGAGGACCGCGGCCCAGGGCCGACGAAAATCGGTCCAGTAGGCCTGTGGCAGAAAGTCGACCGCCGCTTCCATGAGCGCCGGATACGGGAAACCGTCGCGCAGGCGGCGATGGTCCAACGAGATGCGCAGCGGGGCTTCGGTCTCGGCTCGGTACGCCGCCAGGAAGGCGTCGGCATCCGCCGCGGTCCCTCGCCAGAAGCCGGCGTAGGGCTCCAGGTCGAGGATCACCGCCCCTGCCTCGCGTGCCAGCCTTCCCGCGAGAGCGCCCTCGCGCGCTGGATGGATGGCCGTCGGCACCGTCCAGGGCGTCCAGCCCATCTCGCGCCACCCCCAGCGGGACGGAGTCACGCCGTCCACGGCGAGCGGACTCCGATCGAAGCGCGCCATCCAGTCGACCCCGTCGAGCGCCTTGACGTAGAGCTCGCCGGGCCATCTGGCCAGGATTGACGGCAGGGTCGCGCTGGGCACACGGTCGAACTGATGGAGCCAGATTGCGTGGATCCCGACCGCCGCGGGTCGGGCCTCACCGAAATTTGTCTGCGACGGTCGCCTCGGCCAGCACGTACACCTGGCCGCGCACGTCGAGAAGCACGGCGTTGTAGAAGCCCGCTAGCTTCACTCCCCGGCCAACGCTCACGTCCGGCGTCAGCCGCTCGCCTAGCACGTCGGGACCTAGCTGCGTCGCTCGCTCGTCGATTGTCATGCGACTACTCCTCGTGTGAGCTCGATGGCGAGCCGCGCTACCGCCCTGCGGTACAGGCGATGGGCCGAGGCGCGGCTCACGTGCAGGGTTCGGCCGATCGCGTCGAAGCTGCTGCCCTCCATGGTGCGCAGCATGAGGGCGATGCGCTGCTCGGCGGGCAGCGATGCGATTTCGTCGGTCCACGCCACCGCCGACTCGGCAAACGGATCGCGAGCGGGGAGGCTCGCGGCGGCGTCGAGCAGCTCGTCGTGGGGCACCGCGACGACGTGCGCCTGTTTCGTGCGCCGGCCGGGGCGAGACCGCTGCAGGTAGTGCTCAACCTGGCGGGGGAAGCTGCGGAAGAAATACGCGAGGAAGCTGCCGCTGGGGCGCCAACGGTGCGCCAGTTCGGCGAGGATCACCCAGCTCTGCTGGGTCAGGTCTTGACGGGTCACCGTTGAGGGGAGCTGCGCGGCCCGATAGCGGCGCAGCGCTTTGCCGATGGCCCGCCCCAGTCGCGCGTGGAGCAGCTCGAGCGCCGCGGCGTCGCCGGCCTGGTAGCGAAGCACGAGCGCCGATGCCTCTGCCTCGGTCACCTCGTCCGTCTTTTCCCTCTCCCTCTGGGAGAGAGCCCGCCCTGAGCCTGTCGAAGGGGTTACGGTGAGGGCGTCGGCCGAATCCTCGGAGGTCTTCACAGCGACACCCCCAGGTCGCTGCCGAGGCTATCCAGCACGCGCTCCAGGGAACTCGCAAGCTGCCCGGCGGACCGGTCGTCGAGCGCATGGCGCGTCTTCAGCGTGCGGCAGAGGGCGTCGATGCCGTGGCGGGCCTCTTCGACGTCGCCGGCCGTAACCACGCGGCGGATGAGAATGCGGAGGACCGCGATCTCCCCGTCGACGCCCTCCAGCTCGGCGGCCGCGGCGAGCGCCTGCTGCTCATCGACCGACAGGTTCTGCGCGTAGAACCCGGGCTCCCGACGCTCGGCCACCTGGGCGTGTTGCTGGCACAAACGCGACGCGGGGCGAGCCTCGTGCAGGCAGCGGCGGCCGGACCGCAGGGTGGCAGTACAACGCACGAGCCGACTCCGGTGTCTCAGATTGGTGAGAGGTAGTAATAGTATAGAACTTATGTTCTAGTAGTAGTAAGAACATCTTAGCCGTGCGGGGCCGAAAGTCAAGCCGTTCACGGGTCCGCACCGGGGCCCTTTGGGTTAGTATGAGGCCTCTGATTCCTGGAGAAGAATGCCGTTGAAGGCGCTGGTTATCGGGGCGAGCGGCCTCGTCGGCGGGGCGCTCCTCCGAGTTCTCGGCGCCGCTCACCACGACGCGCTCGGGACTTACCGGGCGCGGCCCGGCCCCGGCCTCCTTCCCCTCAACGTAGCGGATGCTTCCGCCGCCCAACAGCTCGTAGCCGACGTTCGGCCGGACGTCGTCTTCCTTACCGCGGCCCTTACCGGCGTCGACTACTGCGAGGACCACCAAGACGAGGCGAAGGCAATCAACGTCGACGGGCCACGCGCCGTGGGTGAGGCAGCCAGGGCCGCCGGTGCCCTCCTCGTTTACTACTCGACCGAGTACGTCTTCGACGGGGCCGCCGGGCCCTACGGTGAGGACGACCCGATCAGCCCGCAAGGCGCCTATGCGAGGAGCAAGGCGGAAGGCGAGCGCGCCATTCGCGAGGTCATCCAGGATCACCTCATCTTGCGTACCACCGTTGTGTTCGGCTGGGACCCCGCCTCGACGAACTTCGCGATGCAAGTGTGGCAGCGCCTCTCCGCGGGCGAGCGCATGCGGGTCCCCTGCGACCAGATCGGCAACCCAACGCTCGCGGACTTCCTGGCCGAGACGAGCGCCGCGCTCGTCGCGCGGGGCGTGACCGGCGAGACGGTGAACGTCGTCGGCCGTGATCGCGTGCCGCGCACGGAGTTTGGCGTGAAGCTGGCCAGGCGGCTCGGCCTCAACGAGCACCTGATTGAACCCGTCAGGACGCTGGACCTGCACCAGCGTGCTCCCCGGCCGCTGAACGCTGGCCTCAAGACGGAAAAGCTCGCTGAGCTTATCGGTCGGCAACCAATTACGCTGGACGACGCGCTCGACCGCTTCGTCGCACACAAAACAGCGGCCGGATAGAGCCGCCGAATGCACCCGCATCCCCATCTCGGTGACCCTGGAGAAGCCCAATGAAGCTGTCGCTCTTGCTGGCGCTGCTGGTCGCGGTGGTCATCCCACCGTCCGCGGCCGCCCAATCCACCGCCTGCCAGCCGTCGGGGACGTACCCCGAGGGAGCCGTGTTCGCCCTCGAAGGTACGCCGCACCTCTGGCTGTTCCAGGAAGGCGCCCTCCGGTGGGCGGGAGACACCCGTGCGCTCGCAGCGATCACGGTCCGATGGGATCGGCAGTGCACGATGAACGTCGAATTCCTGCAGAGCGTCCGGATCGTGGACCCGCTGCTGTCCCTCGGACTCGTGAAGATCGGCGATCCGATCTATCTGGCCAAGTGGGAGACGAATGAGGCCGCACCGAGACTGCTCCACGTCCAGTCACTCGCCGACCTGGCGGTCTTTGGCATCACCGGCGACAACTACGGCCGGTTCGTGCTGGAGCGCGGGCCCTGGGAGCAGCGGCATGGCTTCAACGTCGAGATCCTGGCCCGTGCACCGCTCCCGGCGGCGGTTCAGAGCAGCCAGCAGGTGGCATCGCTCACAGACAGCGGTTGGGCCACCGTGGTCGACGTCCAGGAAAGCAACGAGCTGCTCGTCAGAAACACGCAGGGCGCGCAGTTCGGGGTGCGACACATCGGCATCATCGGCCCAACACGCGGACAGGGCGACTGGCGGGGCCGCGCGATCGAGCAGCATCGCGCGTTGATCCCACCCGGCACGCGCGTCTGGTTGCAGAGGCAGGACGGGCTCGAAAACGCGTCGGCAGCACTCACCCTGCGACACGTATCCCTCGCGCCGGGGCAGCAGGCTGTCGCGGAGCAGCTCCTCCGGTCCGGCGCAGTCTGGGTCTTCCCCCATGCAACCCACACTCGCCTGTGGGAGTACGCGGACGCGCAGGCGGCGGCCGTAACGGCACGTGCCGGCGCGTGGTCTGAAACGAGGACCAGCACCATTTTCAAGCCCCGAGGCGCCACGCATGGCGGCTTCCCCATCGATCCCGAGGTCGCGCCTGTCCTCGCCGCCCTCGACGCAGGGCGCGTCGGCAATGAGACGCTGCAGCTGGTGAACACCTTTCCGGTAGAGATCGCCATCTCGGAACAGCGGCGGGGAACGCTGGCCTCCTTCAGCCCGCGGTTCTACTCGATCCAGCTCTCGCCGGACCTGATGGCGGCGGAGCCCAGCACGGTGGCGGGAGTGCTGGTTCACGAGCTGACGCACGTTCGGAACATGATCGCCACGCTGGTGGATGGCGCGGTCATCGGCTGCTACGAGGACGAGAACAAGGCTTTCGAGGCGGCCGCCCTCTACTGGGCAGACATCTATCCGAACGGGAAGCAGCGGCCAACGCACTGGCTCGATCGTGAGCTGAACGCCAACCTCAGCCAGTACCGGCAGGGTCTCACCGACGCCCGGGTACGCGAGGCCTACGGCCACCAGTGCGTCGGCCAGTAAGACGATTCAAGCTATGAGGTGGGGTGTAACCCCACCTCATAGTATTTCTTGATGAGGACTCGTCCGGGCCTGGGCCAGGCGCTCGCCGCCATGGCGTATGGAGATTACCGCCGCTTCGTCGTCTCGCTGCTGGCCACGCAGCTCGGGGCGCAGATCCTGAACATCGCCACCCTGTGGCAGGTGTATCAGCTCACCGGCAGCCCTCTATTGCTGGGCCTGACCGGCCTCACCCGCGCCGGCCCCCACATCGTGCTCTCGCTCGCGGGAGGGGTCATCGCCGACCGCCTGAATCGGGTGCGGCTGATCCAGAGCGGCCAGATAGCCAACGCGGCGGTAGCTCTCGTCCTTGGTGTGCTCACCCTGACCCAGACGGTCGAAGTCTGGCATCTCTACGTCGCCACGTTCCTGAACAGCGCCTTCAGCGCCGTCAGCCAGCCGGCCCGCACCGCGTTGATCCCGAAGCTCGTGCCGCGAGCCATTCTCGTGAACGCGGTTGCCCTCCAGCTCACCATCGGCCAGTCGTCGCAGATTGTCGGCCCCGCGCTGGGGGGCGTGGCGATGGGGGTGATCGACCTCGGGCCGACGTACGTGATCACCGGGCTAGCGTACCTGGGTGGAGTCCTGGCGCTCGTGGGAGTTCGCGTGGCCGAGCCGACCATTTCGAAAGAAAGCCCGTGGCGCAGCCTGGTAGAGGGGCTGAGCTTCGTGAGACAGAAGCCGGTCATCGTGTCGCTATTAGCGCTGGACCTCGGCGAAACGGTGCTCGGAAGCTACCGCGCCCTGCTGCCTATCCTGGCCGTTGAGCTCGGTGTAGGCCCCGAAGGCTATGGCCTGCTGAACGCCGCGCCGGGCCTGGGCGGTGTGCTGGGCGCCTCCTTCATCCTGTCGCTGGGCGACATGCGGTACAAGGGCCTCTTCACGATCTTCGGCGTTCTCGCGTACTGTGCGGCCCTCGCCGTGCTGGCCGTGTCGCCCTGGTTCCTCCTCTCGCTGGTCGCGGCCGGCCTCCTGGGCACCACCAACGCGGTGCAGATGATCCCGCGCAACGCGGCGATCCTCGCGATATCGCCCGACGCGCTCCGCGGCAGGGTCGAGGCGTTTCGAACGATGCTGGCCGGCGGCGGGCCGCCCCTGGGTTACACGACGAGCGGCGCGCTAGCCGCGGCGCTTGGACCCGCCGTGGCCCTGGTCGTGGGGGCGGCGTCCTGTGCGGCGCTGGTGGTCGCCATCGCAGCAACCCGCCGCGAGCTCCGCGACCCCAATCTGGGATCAATGCACATTTCAGACCGCTCGCCCTGAGCCTGTCGAAGGGCGGGCGTCGGCGACCTCACCACGAGCGCCCGCTCATCCCGAGCCTGTCGAGGGACGGGCTCCTGTTTCGACAGGCTCAACATGAGCGGTCGTTATAAATCCAGTGTGCTCGGCGCGAAGACCTCTTCGAGCGCGAGCTTGCGCGGGGTCAGCCCCTGCTCGTACGAGTACTGGGTGATGGTTTCGAGGATGTGCCGGTTCGACTTCACGCCGTACGCGAACGGGTCGACGGCTAGCGCCTTGCGCGCCTCGGCGGGTAGAAGCCCCAGTCGGAAGTAGACGTCTGTTAGCTCCTTCGTTCGAGTAGTCACGGTCTCTTTTGCGCGCCGCATCGCGTTGAAGATGTTCAGCGCAACCCAGGGATGCTGCTCGAGGATCGAGCGGCGCACGACCATGCCGTGGTTGATGTGGTAGATGCCCGTCTTCTGGTAGTAGCGGACACTCTCCACGGCAGGGTCGGGGAACAATAAACGGACCTTCGAGCTGGACTCGAGGTTCTCGCGACTGCGGTCCACGAGGTTGTTGTCGGGAATGTACAGGAGCGTGCCGTCCAGCTCACCTGAGAGCAGCATCGAGCCGATGCTCTTCTCGGGCGGGATCTGGTTCAGCTTGATGCCGGCCGGTGGTCGGAAGCCGGTCGCGCCGCCGTGGCTGCGCTCCGGGGTTCGCTCCATGTGCCATTCGATGTCTGTCGCAGGCACGCCGAACTCGTGCTGGAGCACGCCGCGCGCCCATAACGCGGCCGTCTGCTGGTACTCGGGCACGCCGAGTTGCTTGCCCTTCAGCTGCTCAGGGCTGTCGATGCCCCGATCAACCCGCACCCAGGCGCCTGTGTGGAAGAAGGACCGCGACGTGAACACGGGCAGCGCCGCCCACTGCGAATCGCCATGGGAGATGTCGATAAGGAGAGACGAAAGGGACATCTCCGAGATGTCGAACTCGGCGAAATGCAGCTGGCGCCAGAACATCTCTGACGGATGGAGGACGGTGGGAACGAGGTCGATCCCGTCCGGACGCACCGTTCCGTCGATGATGGGCCGAGTGCGGTCGTTCGACGAGAGAGCGATGCTGAGCTGCAAATTCGTCAACGTCTTCACCTCCCAGGGATGCGAGTTCGAGCGAGATACGGTACCACGGAACCGACGCAATGGCGATATCCATGACAAATGACCCACTACTGGTGCTCGCCTCGGCCTCGCCGCGCCGCCGGCAGATCCTCAGCTTGCTCGGGATCCCCTTCGAGGCGATCGAGGTGGACGTCGACGAATCGCCGCTGCGCGGGGAAGCGCCGGAAGCTTTGGCGCTTCGGCTGGCGATCGCCAAGGCTCGGGCTGGCGCATTTCGTTACCCCTCAGCGCTGGTGCTCGGCGCGGATACGGTCGTCGAGCTGGACGGAGAGTCGCTCGGTAAGCCCGGGAGTCCGGAGGAGGCGATCGAAACGCTCGAGCGTCTGCGAGGCCGCGCCCATCGCGTAATCACGGCGGTCGCGCTCGCCTCTCCTGAGGCCCCGGAAACTAGAACCTCAGTCCGGGTCTCGACCACCGAAGTCCGGATGCGTGACTACATCGATCGGGAGATCCAGGAGTACGTCGCGTCTCGCGACCCCTTCGACAAGGCGGGCAGCTATGCGATCCAGCACGCAGCGTTTCACCCGGTGGAGCGAATCGAAGGCTGCTTCCTCAACGTCGTCGGCCTGCCGCTGCCCGAGGTCTGCGACCTGCTGCGAGCGGCAGGTCGCAAGCCGACAGTAGACCTCGGCAACTTAGACGCACTGTGTCCGGGGTGTATGGACAGCGTGGTATTGCTCGGCTAACCAGTGAGACTTGATTGGAGCTGGGCTGTCGCGGCGGTTGGTATCGCGCTGGGCAGCTTTGTCCAGGGCCTGGCCGGGTTTGGGATAGGGCTCGTCGCCCTCTCGTTCCTTCCCTACGTCATGTCTCCAACACGGGCGATCGTTCTGCTCACGGTGTACGCCGTCGCCTTCACGCTCGTGGTGCTCGTCCAGCTCAGGCGGTACGTGACGCCACGGGGGATTGCCTACTTGCTGATTGGAACCGTGCTTGGCATGCCATTCGGCGTGTGGGTTCTGGCGAACGTGCCGGCCGCGCTGATCAACCGCCTCATCGGCATCATGCTGGTCCTCGCGCCACTACTCGAGTGGCGCGGCCTCTACCCGGGCCGGCTGGATGGGCGACCGTGGGGTCTTGGCGCTGGATTCTTGGCGGGTGTCCTCGGGGGCGCCGTGGGCACACCTGGCCCGCCGGCCATCGTCTACGCCACGACGCAGGGCTGGAGCCCCCAAACGATCAAGGCGAACCTGCAGGCATTCTTTTTGGTCAATCAGACCGTGATACTGGCCGGTTACTGGTGGGCTGGGCTGCTCACCACCGAAGTGCTCGCGCTGACGCTCGCCTTTGCTGCCCCGGCCGCCCTGGGTCTCGTTGGAGGACTACTGCTCTTCGGTCGAGTCGACCAAGCGCATTTCAGGCGAATCGTATTCGCGCTGATATTCGTCTCGGGCGTGGCTCTCCTGGTGCGCGGATAGACCGGCCCCGCCGCGAGCGGTTACGGCACCTTCTCGGGGCCCTTGTCGCGGAAGGCGTCGATGAAGCGCGTCATCCGCTCTTCATCGTAATTGTCCAGAGTATCGATGCGGCCCCAGGCGGTGAGTGCGATCCGCGAGGTCATGTCGTAATAGGGCGCCACCACGATCTTGGTGCTGCCCGGGTAGAGCGGCAGGCGATTGGCCGGGTTCGACGTGTACCGCTGGTAGAAGTCCTCGAGCGCCGTCACGAGCTCCGGGCACTCGCGGCAGTTGTACTGAATCGCAATGCCGCCATGCTCGAGGTTGTGGATCATCCCCTCATCCGGGATGGGCTCCTTGGAGATGCCCCACGGCGCCGGTGCTCGCCCACCGATGCTCCAGTGCGGGCCCGAGGTGGCGGGCTTGGTGTTGTAGACGACGTGCTGCTCGCCCTCGCCGATGTGCTGGTTGCCCTGGAGAGGAACGGTGCGCCCGGGCTGGCTCTGGGAGCCACGTAGCACGAGGACCGCGACTACCGCAGCGACGGCGACCGCGAGCCCTGCCCAGATGGCGATCCGGATCTGGCGCCTGCGAATCTCGCGCTGCCGCTGAAGTCCGCGCGCGTGTTGGCGCGCGTTGCGGCGTTCGTTGGCGGTCACAGGGGTCCCACGGGTGCGCGAGCTCAAGGGACTCTCCAGGAACGATCCTGGAGAATGGTACTACGTGCCTCCGGTCCCATACAAAACGACGTTCCGCGACGGCACATACTTGCTCGTTAGACGCAGCGTTCGCACGTTATCGCCCTGTGTGACGGTGCGAGTGATGGCCGCGTCGAAGCCGTCCTGCGCGGCCTCAACCGCGAGGGTCCGACCGACCGGCATCGACCGCTCCGCCTGCTGGACCTGGGTGGTGTCGGCCGGGTGCACGTTCGTGATGACCGGCCCATCGACCTTGACGTCCCAGGAGGGCTTCGTGCCGTACAGGCCGAACATCAGGTTCGTGCCCTCGACTCGCGACTGGATCAGCACGTAGTTGTCCGTGTTGTTCACGAACTGTAGGTCGAGCCCGGCCTCCTCGTCCACCGTTGCGTCGAGACCTTTCATTCCGAGCGGCGGCTGGCCATAGGAGTTGATCCAGTACAGATGCCAGCTGCGCTGCTCGATCTGATAGCCCGCGTGGAAGATGGGCTGGAAGAGCGTCGTCGCGACCTGGCAGATGCCCCCGGCCACAGACGGGATCGTGCGCGCCCCGCTTGACGAGAGGGCGATTCCCCAGCCGGACTTGAAACCGGCATCCAGAGTCGTCGGGCCGACCTCGCGGTTGAATGAAAACAGGCCCCCTGGCGGTACGACGACGCCATTCAGACGAGATGCCGCCAGGCCGATGTTGTGCTGCTTCTCCGGGACGGAGCCCGCGAACGCCGTGCGTCCCTCTTTGATGACGTCTCTGATGCCCAGCCTTGACGCATCCGAGCTCCGGACCGTCGGCTGCGCGACGACGACTGGCAGCGCGATCGTTCGATCCCCCGCGACCACCCGGTCGCGCATCAGCGCGCCGAGCGCGTCGAGATCCAGCTTGCGGCCCTCCTGGCTGTCGCGAATGACCCGCAGGATGCCGCCGCTCCACGAAAAGCGGGCATCCAGGGCGGGCCGCTCGACATCGCGAGCGATTTGCTCGAAGCGGCCCTGGAGCGCGCTCGGATTCACGGAGAGCTGGGCGGGCTGCCCCGAGGAGCGGTCGAACTCGAGGGCCTGGGCGATCTCCGGCCGCGCGATGACGTAGCGTCGATCATCGAGGGTGAGCACCACCGGCTGCGCCAGGATGCGGTCCGCCTGGGCTTTGGCGCCTTCGAAGTCCGCACGTGTGGCGATGGGATGATCCGCCTGCATGGCGATGTCCACGACGGCCGGCAAGCCCGCGGCCACGGCGCGTCGGATGCGCGCCGTCGCCTCTTCGAGATCCACCCGTGTGCCCGCTTGCTCCGGGACGATAACCACCGAGTAATCGTCGCCGACCGGCACGAGCTCGATGTGCGCATTCTGCATCGGATGGTCGATATCGGCAGCGATCGCGTCGAGCTCGACCTCGGTTTGCGCGGTGTCCAACTGGAGGAGGGGCTCGCTCGTCCTCTGGCCGAAGAGGAGCGCCCCCCAGCGGCTGAACGCGCGCTGGATGGGATTGCCGCTGTGCCCGACAGCGAACGCATCCTCCACAAGGGTGTCCGGGTCGAGGTTCACCCCGATCTGCTGCGCCGGCATCTGCCACTCCTGGCCGTTCGCCTTCAGGGTGACAGGCCGCTGGAGCAGCGTTGCGATCTCGGAGTGAAGGAGCGAGCGGGCTTCAACTTTGCTTCGGCCGCCGAGATCCACGCCCATGACGCGGACACCCGTGACAATCCGGTCGCCTGACGCGAGCAGGAGACCAATGCTGGCGCCGACCAAGATGGCGAGAACGGCCGCCACCACCAACCAGGGTGTGATGGGGCCGAGTTGTGGGACTGAGAGGGCACCCGGGCCCGACCATCGAGGCCGCTGGATGGCGGCTCCACGGCGCACTACGGACCGCTCCTCATGGCTTTCTGCGGATCAATCGGGAGCCAGCGAGCGTCCGTGCTCCGCCAGTGACCGCCCCCGGGTGTGGCACTCCTGCCTTGCGCCGGATCATAGCACAGGGGTCTGCCGACGGGTCTGAAGCGGCTCACGGCTGCCGCCCCCGCTCGATGCGCACCTCGGAGCTCCCGAGCACCGATCCGGGGATCGGCACGCCGGGTTTTCGCACGCGCACGATCACAGATTCCACCAGCGGCTGTTGACTCAGGATCCGACCGGCGATCTGCTCCGCCACGGCCTCGATCAGGTTGAAGGGCGGCCCTGTTACCACGTCCTCTGCGACAGTGTAGAGCTCGCCGTAATTGATGGTGTCCTCGAGCTGATCGCTCGCCCCCGCGCGCTTCAGATCGGCCTGTACTTCGACGTCCACGACGAAGCGCTGGCCGATGACCCGTTCCTCTGGCAGGGCGCCGTGGTAACCGAAGAAGACCATCTCGTTCAGGCGGATTCGATCCGTCACGCTTTCACCCCGCGGCACGTTTCAAGAGGGTGTGCCCTAACTTATTGCGTTCGTGGCCGGGATTCGGGACGAGAGTCGGCGTTTCCACGGATGATCGGCGGTAGGCCGACCATCGTGCATTAACCCCTTCTTCTCCAAGGGGATGGCG
>Ga0184637_10002105_pt1 | contig 12940 bp, 15 predicted proteins | sample PLM3_127_b2_FD_133143 | JGI IMG/M metagenome (GOLD analysis project Ga0184637, IMG submission 133143) | Groundwater sediment microbial communities from an aquifer in East River, Colorado, USA - PLM3_127_b2 | ecosystem: Environmental > Terrestrial > Soil > Riparian zone | place: USA: East River...
GTGAGCTCCTTCTCCGCCTCGAGCAGCTCGAGCCGGGCTGCAAGCCACTCTTCGCGTGATCCGGTCATGTGCTTCGTCATGGCTCTTCTCTCCTTCCGGTAGTTGCATCGGGGGTGCGAGTCCGCCCCCCGCTGTCGGCAGGGCTCAGTCCCTGCGCAGGACCGGAAATAGCGACCGCCGAAGCGGGGCGGGAGTAACAACGGCGGCGGGGTTACGATCGAACGATGGATTCCTCGATCACGGCGGCAGGGCGCGCGCTGCGCGCGGGGGATCCGCTCGGCGCGCTCAAGCGCGTCGCCCTGCGGGACGACCCGGCGGCCCTCGCGCTGCGCGGGATCGCGATGGCCCAGCTCGGGGACCTGGGGCGGGCGCGGGAGCTGCTGCGACGGGCGGCGCGGGGCTTCGGGCCGCGGGAGACGCTCGCGCGGGCGCGCTGCCTGACGGCAGAGGCGGAGGTGGCGCTGGCGGCGCGCGATCTCGCCTGGCCGCCGCGGGCGCTGACCGAAGCCCTGCGCACGTTCGCCGCTCGCGGCGATCGGGAGAACGCGGCCCACGCCCGGCTGCTGCAGATCCGGCGCCTCTTGCTGCTCGGCCAGGTCGACGAGGCCGACGGCGCGTGCGCCACGCTCGAGCTCGGCGCCGGGCCCGCCCGGCTCCAGGCCGTCGCCGCCCTGGTCACCTTCGAGATCGCGCTCCGTCGGGGGCGAGCCGAGCAGGCGCGCGACGCCCTCTCCGGCGCGCGGGAGGCGGCGGCGCGGTCGGGCATCGGGGCGCTGCGCGCGGAGGTCGAGCAGGCCGGACGGACCCTCGTCCTGCCGGCGGCGCGCCTCGTTGCCGCGGGCGAGGCGCGGTCCCTGAACCTGGCCGAGGTCGAGGCGGTGCTCGCCTCACCGGACCTGGTCGTCGACGGCTGCCGGCGGGCGGCACGCCTGCGAGAGCGGGTCGTGCGGCTCGCGCGGCGGCCGGCGCTGTTCGCGCTGCTGTACCGTCTGGCGGAGGCGTGGCCCGGCGAGGCGACGCGCGAGGACCTGATCGAGCGCGCGTTCGGCGCGCGCCGGACGAACGCGTCCCACCGCGCGCGCCTGCGGGTCGGGATGGGACGCCTGCGCCGCGAGCTGCGGCCGCTCGCCGAGATCCGGGCCACTGCCGGTGGCTTCAGCCTGGAGGCGCGAGGGGAGGGCACGGTACGGCTGCTGGCGCCGCCGATCGAGAGCCCCGACGCCGAAGTCCTGGCGCTGCTCGCCGACGGCGAGGCCTGGTCGACCTCGGCGCTGGCTCTAGCACTAGGGTCCAGCCAGCGGACGGTGCAGCGGGCCCTGGTCGCCCTCGCGGAGGCCGGCCAGGTGCGCGCGCTGGGCCGCGGCCGCTCCCAGCGCTGGCTCTCCGCGCCAGTGGCCGGATTCGCGACGACCTTGTTGCTCCCGGTCTCCGACGGAGTCGGGTAGGGAAAGAGAAAGGAGCAGGCGATGGGCAAGAAGAACGCCACGGATCAGCCGGCCGAGATCGTGCGCGAGTACGGGCCCTTCCCCGGCGCACCGCACGTGCACGGCGTCAGCTTCGACGGCAGCCTGGTCTGGTTTGCCAGCGGCGAGAAGCTGCAGTCCTTCGAGCCGGCGAGCGGCAGGATCGTGCGCGCCCTGGACGTCGCCTGCGATGCCGGGACGGCCTTCGACGGCCGGCACCTCTTCCAGATCGCGGGCGACCGCATCCACAAGATCGATCCGGCGACCGGCGAGGTCCTGTCGACGATCCCGGCCCCCGGCGGCGGGCGTGACTCGGGGCTGGCCTGGGGCGAGGGGACGCTGTGGGTCGGGCAATACCGCGACCGGAAGATCCAGCAGATCGATCCCGACACTGGCGCGATCCTTCGCACGATCGAGTCGAACCGCTTCGTCACCGGAGTCACCTGGGTGGACGGCGAGCTCTGGCACGGGACCTGGGAAGGCGACGACGCCGACATCCGTCAGGTCGACCCCGAGACAGGCGAGGTGCTGACCCGCCTGACGATGCCCGAGGGGACGGGGGTGAGCGGGCTGGAGTCGGACCAGGGCGACCTCTTCTACGCCGGCGGTGGCGAGAGCGGCCGGGTCCGCGCCGTGCGGAAGCCACGCCGCCGGTCAGGGCGCTAGTCGCAGCAGCGGCCAGCCGACGTGGCGCCGGCGAGGGGGGACGGAGCTGGACTGCTCATCGCACCACGGCGCGGGTCCGGCGCCACTTGTCCCGGTAGCTCGGCGGTTCCTGGATCCGGCCATTCATCGTGCGCGGGACCTGCCCGGCCGCACCGCGACGCGCAGCAGGAACTGATGGTACGGTTCTCCCGCTGGGACCCGCAGTTCCGGAGACACTCATCGTGCTCCTGCCTACCCGCGTCGATGTCAACGTTTCGGTCGGCGAGCAGTACGTCGACTTTCAATGCTCCCGCTGTGGGCTGCTCATGGTGGCATCGGTCAGCGGCACGGGGACCGGGCTCGGGGTGGGCGGGGTGTCCTTGAGCAACGCGGAGTTGGATGCCCGCGTGGGTGCCGCTCAGGCGGTGCAGCTGGCCCCGTGCCCACGCTGCGGTCACCGGAGCAGGGCAGCGCTGATGAAGGTCCTGCTCGTCGGCGCCTCGGTCGGCGCGCTCGCCGCGTTCGCGGCCGGGCTCGCCGCGGCCGAGCAGCTCCACGGCTCCGATCCGGGGGGCAACATCGGAATCCAGGTCGGCCTCGCGACGTTCCTTGCCGTCGTGGCGACCATTGGGGTTCTTCCGCGGAATGCTTGCAGAGTTCGGAAAGCCCGGAGCGACCTTCAAGATGCAGCAGCTCTCCGTCGAGGGGGACCACGGCTTCATCCTCTGGGCGGCAGAGACTGCCGACAACGTGTACGAGTTGGGTACGGACACGTTCGTCGTGCACGACGGGAAGATTCAAGTGCAATCATTTGCCGGCAAGATTACCCCCAAGTATTGACAGCGCTGCCTGGTTGACCCGATCGCGCATCTTTGATCTGCTGCCGCCGGTTTCGCACGGGAGGCGGCGATGGGGTGGGCGTACTCGGTCGATCTTCGTGGCACGGACAGCAATGGAAGACCAGGTTCGGCGGCGTCGGCACCGGGATGGCGCGGCAGCTCAGAGCCGGGTCAGGAGCCGGGACCGCCGCGCCGGTAGATCCAGTCCCGCGGCACTCCAGCGAATACTCGGTGGGAGAACACGCATTGGTACAGGCGACTGTCTCCCCCTCGGGTGTCGTAATCGATCCATCTGCGTGCACCACCGAGCCGCTGGGCACGCCGCAGATCTGAAACATCGAACGCGGGAGGCACCCCGTTTCGGACTCGGCGGTGAGCGTGTTCGCCGATGCGGGCCAGTTGCACGCTGGAATCACGATCGCGCCTCGGTCGGATTCGTTCGTCCCCGATTCAGACCCGCACGCCAAGGCGAACAGGGCCGCGAGGGAGGCGATCGCCACAACGGTAAAGCGCGGCATGGGTCCCTCCTTGAGCGTTCGCGAGTATGACCCCGGTGCACCGAAATCGACCACTCCTTGAAGTGAGTGCCGCAAGCCGTCGCGCCCGGCGCACAGAGAGGCACGTCGTTTCCCGTCCGTTCTGCCTGCGAGAACCGTCGCCTCCCCGAAATCCCCCCGCGCGGCGCGACCGAAGATCACAAAGAACCCCGCCTCGCGGCGGGGTTCCCGTTCAGTGGAGGCGCCGGGACTCGAATTCCGGTCCGTCCGCTCGATGGGCTCTCCGAGCGCCCATCTCGGGACGTCGTGGGCGCTCGCGACAGCCCACGAGCGCCCGCGCCGCCATCGCGCGTCGCACGGCGTCGCGGCCGGGGCGGCGCCGTCGGCGCCGCCCGGCTATGGAGGCACCATGACTCATCGCCTGAAGCTCATCTCGTTCGACATCTGCCCGTACGTGGAGCGGAGTCGGATCGTGCTCCTCGAGAAGGAGCTCCCCCACGACCTCGAGTTCATCCAGCTCTCGAGCAAGCCGACCTGGTTCCTCGAGATCTCGCCGATGGGTCGCGTCCCGGTGCTGGTCGTCGACGAGCGCCCCGTCTTCGAGTCGATGGTCATCAACGAGCTCCTGGACGAGCTCCAGCCGGAGCCCCCGATGTTCCCGCGCGAAGCGATCGCGCGGGCAGAGGCGCGCGGCGGATCGTGTTCTCGAACGACGTGGTGATGCCCGCCGGCGCCGCGGCCATGCTCGCGATCGCGGGTGGGGCGTCCCGAGACGCGATGGCGAAGCCGCTCGGCGCGCTCCGGGATGCGCTCGGAAAGCTGGAGACGCAGCTCGCGCGCGGCGGGGGCCCGTTCTTCCTCGGGCAGGACTTCTCGCTCGTGGACGCGTCGTACGCGCCGTTCTTCCGCCGGTGGCGCATGGCCGAGCGCTGGGGTTCGTCGGATGCGCGGCTCCTCGCGTCGTTCCCGAAGGTGTCCGCGTGGGTGGACGCGATGCTCGCGCGCCCGAGCGTCGCAGCGGCGGAGCCGGCAGACCTCGACGTGAAGTCCCGGCGATTCTACGAGCAGCGCGCGGCCCAGCAGCGGGCGCCGACGACGGCGTAGGGGCGCTTCGACGCGAACCCTCTCCGCGCGTAACGCAGCCTGCGCGCCGGCTGGTCCGGATCAGCGCTCCTTGCGATACAGCCGCATCGCGATGGGCGACGCCGCGAGCACGATGACGGCGGATGCCAGGAGGGTCCAGAGCACGTCCCTCCCCGCCGGCTGTCCATGCATCAGGCTGCGGGACGCGCTCGCCAGGTACGTCACGGGATTGCGTCCGACGACCGCCTGGAGCCACCCCGGCATCGTGGTCAGGTCGACGAAGATGTCGCTCGCGAACGTCAGCGGCATGAGGAAGACGAAGCTCGTCGTCATGACCGACTCGGGCGTTCGAACGAGCATGCCCACGATGATCCAGAGCCAGGACAGCGCGAAGCTGAACGTCAGCACCAGCGCGACCGCGAGGAGGACGCCTGTCGCTCCGCCCTGGGGTCGGAAGCCCAGGATGAACCCCACGATGAGGATCAGCGCCGACGCGACCGAGTAGCGGAACACGTCACCTGCCAGGGCGCCGAGCAGGGGGGCGGGCTGCCACATGGGGAGCGAGCGGAAGCGGTCGTACAGTCCCTTGTGAATGTCCGTGTTGAGCCCCACGCCCGTGTAGACCGTGATGAACAGGACCGTCTGCACCAGGACGCCCGGGAGCAGGTACTGGACGTACCGGCGCGGCGTGCCGGCGAGCGCCCCGCCGAAGATGAACGTGAAGAGCAGGGTGAACATGATCGGCGTGACGGTCACGTCGAAGAGCTGAAAGGGGACGTGCTTGATCTTCAGCAGCGCCCGCCACGCGAGCGTCAGCACGGCCGACGGCGCCGAGGCCGGACGCGGCCGGGCACGGAGCGCGAGAACCTCGTGGGCTGCGTTCATCGCTTCGCCTCCGTGTGCGTCGTCTCCGTCGGCCGGCCCGTGAGCGCGAGGAAGACCTCGTCGAGGCTGGGATCCCCGACCGAGAACTGGGCGACCTCGATCCCGCGCTCGCTCAACGCCGAGAGGACGGCCGCCGCCTGCGCCGCGTTCTCGAGTCGCGCGGCGACCTCCGCCGGCTCCCCCGCGGGCAACACGCCGTTCCCCAGCACCCGGGTGACGAGCCGCTGCGCCTCCGCGCGCCGCCCGGCGTCCACGAGACGCAGGTGAAGCGCGTTCGAGCCGACCGAGGCCTTCAGCTCGCGGCTCGTGCCCTCGGCGATGACCCGACCGTGATCGATGACCGCCATGCGGTCCGCGAGCCGGTCCGCCTCGTCGAGGTACTGGGTCGTCAGGAGCACCGTCGTACCTTCGGCCGCGATACGGCGCACGAGGTCCCAGACCTGCGAGCGGCTGCGCGGGTCGAGGCCGGTGGTGGGCTCGTCGAGAAAGAGGATCTCCGGGATCGCCACGAGGCTCGCGGCGATGTCGATGCGGCGTCGCTCGCCTCCGGAGTAGGTCTGCACCTGCCGCCCGGCTGCCTCGGCGAGCCCGAACGCCTCGAGCAGCTCCGATGCGCGCCGCTTCGCGTCGCGCCACGACAGCCCGAGCAGCCGGCCCACGAGGACGAGGTTCTCCTGGCCGGAGAGGTCCTCGTCCACCGACGCGAACTGCCCCGTCAGGCTCACCTTGCTGCGGACCGCGGCGGCCTCCCGCACGACGTCGTGACCGAGGACCGTCGCGCGACCGGCGGTCGGCTCGAGCAGCGTGGCGAGGATGCGTATCGCAGTGGTCTTGCCGGCACCGTTCGGACCCAGCAAGCCGTAGACGCTTCCCAGGCGGATGCGGAGATCCACGCCGTCCAGCGCGCGGGTCGCACCGAAGTGCTTGACGAGTCCTGTCGTCTCGATCGCGTTCGTCATCGCAGGGGTAGGGATGAGGAGCTCCAGCCCGGCGAATGCTCACCGCGCCCGTTCGTAGTGGAGGCCGACGACGCCGCTGGGATAGGGCGTCGCGGACTTCAGCTTGAACGTCTGGTGAACACGTTCCGGAAGCAGCTTCTTTCCGCCGCCCAGGACGAGCGGGTAGAGGAGGAGGTGAAGCTCGTCGACCAGGTCGTGCTCGAGCAGCGTGTGGACGAGCTGGTGGCTTCCGTCGGTGAGGATGTTCTTGCCGGGCGCTGCCTTGAGCCTTCGGACGGCCTCGACGAGGTCGTCGCGAATGATGGTCGTGTTTCGCCAGATGGGTTTGTCGAGGGTCTTCGAGACGACGTACTTCGCCGGGGCGTTCATCATGTCGCCGAACCGGTCGCCGGGCTTCATCGGCTCGAACGCGTTCGCGTGAGTCACGTACGTCTTGCGTCCGAGGAGGAGCGCGTCGGTCTCCTGCATCAACGCACCGAACGCGTTCCCGATGTCGTCGTGCCAGTACGGCAGGGTCCAGCCGCCGTACCGGAAGCCCCCTTCCGTGTCTTCGTCGGCGCCGCCGGGAGCCTGGATGACGCCGTCGAGCGAAATGAACTCTGAAACGATGAGCGTTCTCACTGGGGTCCTCTCTTCTTGCTGAGGAATCGACTCGCCGGGAACCCGAGGGTCAGCGGTCCCCGATGGGGGAGACCCGGCCGTGGCCACACTCGCCGGCTAACGGATAGCTCGCGCGGACGTCCGTCGCTGGCCCAAAGGCGATCCAGGAGCTCGCCGGCCACCAGCACCTCACGACGACGCGGCGTGAGCGGCGAAGTCACGTTCGACGCTACGTTCCAACGCGCGCGCGTAGCGACTCGGAGGCTGGCCCACGTGCCGGCTGAACGCGGTGCTGAAGGTGCTCGCCGAGCCGTAGCCGACGCGTTCGGCGACCTCTTCGAGCCCGAAGTCGTGGCGGCGGAGCAGATCCTTCGCGACGGCCATGCGCCAGGCGAGCAGGTACTCCATCGGCGCCAGGCCCACGGTGCGCGTGAAGCGCTCGAAGAACGCCGAGCGCGAAAGCGCGGCCGTCTTCGCGAGCTGGGCCACCGTCCACGAACGCGCGAGCTCGCCGTGCATCTGCCGCATCGCTGGCGCGAGTCGCGCATCGGCCAACCCGCGCAGCAGCCCGGGAGGCGCGTCTTCACCCGACGTCGACCGGAGCGCCTCGATGAGCAGCACCTCCACGAGGCGGGTGAGCACGAGGTCGCGGCCTGACCTTCGTTCGCTCGATTCCTCGCCGACGAGCCGCACGAGCACCGAGAGCCGCTCGACGCCGCGCACGTGCACCAGCGCCGGCAGCAGCCTCACCAGCAACGCCGCGTCGGGCGAGCCGAAGACGAAGTAGCCGCCGAGGAGCCGCACGTCGGGGCGCCCGCCGCGCGCGCCGTGGCGGACTTCATCCGTCGGCGCGGGCGTCACCTTCGGGTCGATGCGCTCGGGCCTCACCGGCTCGAAGCCGGACAGGGTGAACCCCGGCGTCGCCGGCAGGAGCAAGAAGTCGCCCGCCTGGAGCGTGAGGGGAGGGTGGCCATCGACGGCGAGACGACAGCTGCCCTCGAGCACGGCGCAGAAGCTCGGCTGGCCGAAGTCCGAGTAGCGGACGCCCCAGCGGCCGGCGCCGCTGATGCGCTTCGAGAACACGGTGCGCGGCTGGAGCAGCGCGATGACTTCCGAGAGCGGGTCGTTCATGGCTGGACGCTCACCAATGAAATGCGGACTCCACATGGTAGTGAGTCCGACGTGACGTCGCTATCGTCACCACCATGAAAACCGTGCTCATTACAGGTTGCTCCTCCGGCTATGGCCTCGAGACCGCTCGCCACTTCCACGCGCAGGGCTGGAACGTGGTCGCCACCATGCGAACGCCGCGCGAAGACGCTCTGCCCCGGTCGGAACGACTCCGCGTGCTGGCGCTCGACGTGACGAAGCCCGAGAGCATCGCGGCCGCGCTCGAGGCGAGTGGGCCCATCGACGTGCTCGTCAACAACGCGGGCATCGGGCTCTTCGGCGCGTTCGAGGCCACGCCGATGGCCACGGTGCGCGAGGTGTTCGAGACCAACACCTTCGGCGTGATGGCGATGACACAGGCCGTGCTGCCCCAGCTCCGCGCGCGGAGGTCGGGCGTGGTGGTGAACGTGACCTCGAGCGCGACGCTGGCGCCGATGACGTTGGTGGCCGCGTACACCGCGAGCAAGATGGCCATCGAAGGGTTCACCGCGTCGCTCGCGCTCGAGCTCGAGGCCTTCAACGTGCGCGCGAAGCTGGTCGAGCCGGGCTACGGCCCGACGACGCGCTTTGCGAGCAACACGGGATCGCGCATGGAAGGGCTGATCCCCGAGGCGTACGCGCCTTTCGCGCAGCGCGTCTTCGCTGCATTTACGCAGCCGGCTGCGGTGACGACCGGGTCCGACGTGGCCGAGGTGGTGTGGCGTGCCGCGAACGATGCGTCTGGGCAGCTCCGATTCCCGGCGGGTGCCGACGCGGTGGCGCTGGCTCAGTCGAGATAGACGGTGGTGGCCGGGCGCTCCGGCGGCGCCGACCTCGATGACCTGCACCACCGGTGCGTGAGCGCACCGAGGCCGTGTCGAGCGTGCGCGGCGTCAGGGGAGGCGGCTGGGGCGCCCCCCGGCGTCCCCCGTGCTTCTCCACGCTGGCCGGGACCTCGTTGCGAGCGGCGTTCCCGTGGCTGAGGCAGCCCGGCAGAAGGGCGTCGCTCGGTCAACGTTGCAGCGGTTCATGCGGTCGGCCCAGGAGCAGAAGCGTATCATCGCGGCCGAGGTCGACCGCACACCCTCAGCGCCCCCGCTCGCGCGACAGCCGGCGCAGCTCCTTCGACACCGGCTTCCACCGCTCGCGCTCCGCCCGCGCCGCGCCGCCCTGGCGCCGCTCCGCCTGCCGCGCGAGCTCGAGCGCGAGCTTGCGGTGGCTCTCGACGCGCGCGGCGTCGATGCGCCCGTCGGCGATCGCCTCCCGGACGGCGCACCCGGGCTCGGCCCCGTGCGAGCAGTCCCGGAACCGGCAGCGCGCCGCGATCGCGGCGAGATCCTCGAACGTCGCGTCGAGCCCGCTCGCGTCCCAGAGCCGCAGCTCGCGGATCCCCGGGCCGTCCACCAGCGCGCCGCCGCCGGGCAGCGGGAAGAGCTCGCGGCTCGACGTCGTGTGGACGCCGCGGTCGTCGGAGGCACGCACCGGCGCGGTGCGCTGCGCCTCGCGGCCGAGGAGCGCGTTCGTGAGGGTGGACTTCCCCGCGCCGGAGGGGCCCACGAGGACGCCGGTCCGGTCCGGGCGCAGGCGCGCCGCGACCGCGGCGACGCCCTCGCCCGTGAGCCCGGACGCGACCTCGACCTCGACGGCGGGCGCGGCGGCGCGGGCCTCGGCGAGCGCGGCGGCGAGGTCCTCCGCCCGGTCCGGCTTCGTGAGGACGATCACCGGCTCCGCGCCGCCCGCATGCACCGCCGCGAGCGTCCGCTCGAGGCGGCGCGGGTTCGGGCCCTCGTCGAGCCCCTGCACGACGAACACGACGTCCACGTTGGCGGCGAGCACCTGCTCCGCGGTCGCGCCGCCCGCGACGTTCCGGGAGAGCCAGGTGCGGCGCTCGAGGACGCGCGTGACGGTGCGATCGGGCCCGGGGCTCGCGACGACGAAGTCGCCCACCACCGGGAGGACGCCCTCGGCGCGCAGCCGGCCCGGGACGACGACCGGGTGGGCGCCGTCCGGGAACCGGACGAGGAGGCTGCGGCCGCGATCCGCGACCGCGCGGCCGACGAGGGAGGACTGGAGCTCCTCCAGGGAGAGCTGGGAAGAGAAGAAGGAACCGAAGCCGATGAGCTCGGGATGGACCACGGCGTACCTCGAGAGCGCGAGTGACGGACGGGATCCGCGCCCCTCGACGGCGGAGGCGGGATCCGGACGGGCGCGTCACCTGCCGTTCGGCGGGCGGACGCGGCAACTCGGGCTAGCGGGCACGATCCACGCGCCCCGAATAGACCGGAAGCGGGTGCGCGGGCAAGCGGCGTGCGGGGCCCCCCGACCGCGACCGGATCGAGGCGTTCTGCCCGAAGTGCGAGTCCCTCCAGTACGTCATCTCGAGCTGGCGAGAGACGCTGTGGGCCGGCGGACCGATGCTCCCGAACGGCGTCGTCGTGCGGTTCCCGCCCGGCACCGAGCCTTCGTACCTCCGCGCCCTCGTCACGGCGCTGTAGCCCGTGATCACCATCCCGCGGTCGGTGCGCATCTTCGTCAGCTCGACGCCGATCGACACGACTTCGGCCGCGTCCGCCGGCCCGGGAACGATCGAGCGCTGTGGCGCGGATGTTGAGCGCCGCTATCGGACGCGACGCAGGTGGCCTGGCGCCTCTCCAGCCGGCGCGAGGGTCGTCGCAGCGCCCCGGCGAGTGTTCGGCTGAAACGACTGGAGCAGTGCGGCAAGCTGTTTACCGCGCCTGTACTCGTTGTGCCATGCCACACGGTACGTGAGCACTGCGGCGACGCCTGGAGCTCGCATCAGAGGAACCGCCCGCGCTCCTTCAGACAATCGCGATTGCGGAAGGATCGCGGACCCTAGGTCGAGTGCGGCCCACTCCTGCAAGACGTGGTAGCCCATCGCTTCGCCCGCGTAGACTTGGAGGTGAAGACCCGCCGACGCAAAGAGCGCCCGTGTGGTGCGAGCGAGACCGCATTGGTCCGGCACCATGACGAAGGTCTCCGCGGCGAGACTCTTCAGGTCCACTCCGTCGGGGTTCGCTTCGATTCCCCGTCGCGGGACGTAGTAAAGGGGCTCCTGGCAGACTGGCGCCGACCTGATGGAGCTCGCGTACTCCCCCTCTGGTAACAGAGCAATGTCCACGGTGTGCTCGCTGAGCCGCTGCAGGAGGTCGGACAAGTTCTCTTCGATCAGCCGTATCTCGGAGCCGAACCGAGCATCTCGGATGGCGCCGACGATCTGGGTGAGGATGCGAGAGGGAATCAACGGCGAATGGCCGATGACCGTCTTGGAGGGCGCGTGCTGCGCCCTCGCTGCGCCAACGACTGCGTCGCGGCCGCTCAGGATCTGTTCGATGTGAGGAAGCAGCGTTTCGCCGAACGGAGACAGGCTGACGCGACGTGTGGTGCGTGAGAAGATGCGCTCACCCAGCTCTTCCTCGAGCTTCGCGACCGAATTCGAGAGAGCTGCCTGAGTAACCCCACACGTGCGCGCGGCGCGGCTGAACGAGCCCGCCCTGTGAGCTTGAAGCACGTGTTCGAGCTGGGTGAGCGTCATCGAGGGCCTCTACGCCACAGCGTACACCCGCACGTCGGGCGGGGCATCGAGCAGGGGGGCGAGCGCCCCCACCACGTCGCGCTCGAAGAGCGGGGTCTTGAGGTAGGCCTCCGCGTTGGCCTTCGACTCGAAGCCGTGCAGCACCTGCACGTCGTCGTCACGAACCAGGAGCTCCTTCGACCTTGCCCCCGCGATCGTGCGGAGGAACGGAGCCTTGTAGTGGTTGTAGACGTCAGCGGCGGCAGGACGACGGTCGGCGCGCACCTTCAACGTGATCTGCAGGTAGACCATGGGACACTCTCTTTCTGCGGCAGATGCCGCGACGGAACCATGGTCTTCGCGCTGGCCAGCCGGTAGCGCACCCCGAGGAATGTCATCCATTCGCGCGAGCGACGAGCTCGCGCATCATCTCCAGCAGCGCGTTTGGAAGTGGTGCAGCTTCCGGGGCATCCTGCGCCGGGTGAAGGTTCCCAGGACGATCCGCGCTCTCCTCTCGCTGCCTGGCTTCGTTGCCCAGGTGCGGTCCCGCGAAGACCCAGTACATGGTCCTTGCGGACGCGAGACGCCGCGGACTTCCCTCCCGCGACGGCGTGTCTTCTCGCTCACGACGGGGTGTCGTCCACGATCGCGAAGGCGCGGACCGGGAAGGTCCCGAAGCCCCGAACCTTCACCGGGACCGCGAAGAACCGGAACCCCGTGTCCGGGAGCGCCCCGAGGTTGCACAGGTGCTCGGCGATCGGGATCTCGCGGGCGAGGAGGAGCGAGTGGACCGGCCGCGCGCCGCCGCCCGTGTCGTCGATGTTGTGCGCGTCGATCCCGACCAGCCGCGCGCCACGGTCCGCCAGGAGCCGCGCCGCGTCCTCGGTGAGGAAGGGCGAGCCCTCCCCGTAGCGGTCGGTCCCCCAGTGCTCGTCCCACCCGGTGTGCACCAGCACCGCCTTGCCGCTGACGTCGAGCGCGCGGATGAGCTCGGCTCCCACCGCTCCCCCGCGCGCGTGCGGCGCGCGGATCACCACGCCTTCCAGGTCGGCGAGCGACGAGAGGGGAAGCGCGGCGAGGTCCTTCCCGTCCGCGTAGCGGTGGAACGGCGAGTCCACGTAGGTGCCGGTGTTGGCGACCATGTCGATGCGCCCGATTTGGAACTCGGTGCCGGGGGCGTAGCGCGCCCGCGACGCCTCGCGCGACAGGTGATCGGAGATCACCGGCCCGGGGAGGCCGCGGTACGTGGTCATTCCGTGGACGACTTCGTGCGAGAGGTCGATGAGCA
>Ga0184637_10002106_pt1 | contig 12936 bp, 17 predicted proteins | sample PLM3_127_b2_FD_133143 | JGI IMG/M metagenome (GOLD analysis project Ga0184637, IMG submission 133143) | Groundwater sediment microbial communities from an aquifer in East River, Colorado, USA - PLM3_127_b2 | ecosystem: Environmental > Terrestrial > Soil > Riparian zone | place: USA: East River...
CGCCGAAACCGGCGTCTTCATGCTTCTCTATCTCGACCTTGCTTACCAGCAGGCGCGGAAGGAAGGAAGGATGAGGGGCCGGGAGGATCTCAAGGAAGCGATCGTGGAAGGAGCGGTGAAGCGGCTGCGGCCGAAGGTCATGACCGTAGCCGTCATGTTCATGGGCCTGGTCCCCATCATGTGGTCCACCGGAGCGGGCTCGGACGTGATGCGGCGCGTCGCCGCCCCGATGATTGGAGGGATTTTTACTTCCTTCTTGATGGAGCTTCTGGTCTACCCGGTCATTTACGAGATCTGGAAGGAGCGGGAGCTCCGGCGAGAGGCCATTCCGGCCACCGCCTGAGATCCCGAATTTCGTTGCGTGCCATGCGCGAAAACCAAGAAGGGTCGCGAGAATCATCCCGTAGGCCAGCGGGCGGAGGGTGTCGGCCTTGACGAGCCAGAGGTAGTGCGCCACGCCCGAGACCGCGCTCACATAGATCAGGCGATGCAAGAGCCGCCACCTCCTGCCACCCAGGCGCCGGATCATGGCCGCGGTGGAGGTGGCCGCCAGGGGAACGAGCAGGACGAATGCGGCGAAGCCCGCGGTGATGTACGTCCGCTTCGCGACGTCCTCGATGATGGAAGCGAAGTCGAAAAACTGATCCAGCACCAAGTAGGCGCAAAAGTGCAGCGACGCATAGAGGAAGGCGAAAAGGCCCGTCATGCGCCGGAAGCCGATGAGTGAGCGCCACCCGGTGAGCTGGCGAAGAGGCGTGATAGCGAGCGTGATCAAGAGAAAGCGAAGACCCCAGATGCCGGTCTCGTGGGTAATGACCTCGATGGGATTCGCGCCAAGTTCTCCGCCAACGCCGCGGAAGGCGAGGCCGGTCAACGGTGCGACGGCGGCGACGAACGCCATGGGCTTGATGAGGCGCCGTAGGCTCTGAGCCTTTGTCATCGCCACCTTCAGAAGAACTTGCGGAGGTCCATGCCCGCGTACAAGCCGGCCACCTCGTCGTGATAGCCGTTGAATGGCGGCGTCTTGCGCTTGAAGAACTCGCCGATCCTCCGCTCGCGGGCCTGACTCCATCGCGGGTGGTCTACGTCGGGATTCACGTTCGCGTAGAACCCATACTCCCGCGGGCCCGACGCCGACCACGAGGTGGCCGGCTCGCTCTCGACGAATCGAATCTTGACGATCGACTTGATGCTCTTGAACCCATACTTCCAGGGCACCACGAGGCGAAGCGGAGCCCCGTTTTGATTGAGAAGCGTCTTTCCGTAGAGCCCGACCGCCAGGATCGTCAGCGGATGCAGTGCTTCGTCCATCCGCAGCCCTTCGACATAGGGCCACTGCAGCACGTCGCGGCGCTGGCCCGGCATCTCGCTCGGACGGTAAAGCGTGGTGAACTCGACGAACTTCGCTTTGGAGGTGGGTTCGACGCGCCCGATCAGGCTCGCGAGCGGAAAGCCGATCCACGGGACCACCATCGACCACGCTTCGACGCAGCGCAGACGATAGACGCGTTCTTCGAGGGCATGAGGCTTGACTACGTCCTCCAAATGGTAGTTCCCGGGTTTGGCGATGTGCCCCTCCAGGGCCACCGTCCACGGCCGCGTTTTCAGGCCCACCGCGTACCGCTTCGGGTCGCCCTTTTCGATGCCAAACTCGTAGAAGTTGTTGTAGCTCGTGACGTCCTCGAACGAGTTCCGCGGTTCCCTCGTACTGAAAGGGCTCCCGGTCGAAAACTCGAGGGCTTCTGCGTCGGTGAATCCGGCGGAAGTCCCGGAGGGCGGCAACCACGGCGCGGCTACGGCAGCGGCCGCAATCGAAGCTCTCCCGAGGAACTCCCGTCGATTGAAGTTGAGTCTCTCGTCCGTGATCTCCGAAGCCCGGATCTGCGGCGCCTTTCGGACTAGCATGCTGACACCTCCATCGGCCACGCGCGGGCCGATCTCTCGCGCACTCTCTTACACGCTGAAACTACGGATGCTGGAATCCCGCTGAGGTTTCAGTGACCGGGACCGAGGCGTCATGAAAACTCGCTCCTTTTTTCAAGCTCCGCCCGCTATCCTAGACTTCGTATCCAAGTACATGGTCAAGCGCTTCGACGAATGTTTTCCGCGCTTGACCTTGGACCCGGGTCCAGGGCTGATCCTTGGTGTGGGAGGCCTCATGCAAGAAAATGAGCGGTTTCTCATCGGAGAGCTCGCCGAGCAGGCAGGCGTCAACCGCGAGACACTCCGTTACTACGAGCGACGTGGGCTTCTGAACCCCGCGCGCCGTACCGCGTCCGGCTATCGCGTCTACGACCGGGAATCGGCCGCGCGGTTGCTCTTCATCAAGCGCGCGCAGGCCTTCGGGTTCTCGCTCGACGAGATCCGTGACCTGCTCCGGATGAAGCCGGAGACCCCGCAGAGCTGCAATCGGGTGATGAAGATGCTCGACGGAAAGATCGAGCAGCTGGCAGAACGTATCCGGGAGATGCAGCGCTTCCACCGTCAGCTCGCGCGCTACCGAAAGCGATGTGGAGAGGCACTCGCTGAGGGCGACGCCTGTCCGGTCATCCTGGAGGTTTCCAGGCCTCGTGAAGGCGAAAAACCTTGAAGAAGGGTCTTGACTCGGTACTCGGATACAGGGTGTAGCGTAACCCTGGTGACGGAAAAGGATGGATTCCATGTCCGAGAAAGTCGTTGAAGATGCCGGCGATGCTTGCTGCGCCGTAGACGCCGAGCGTTCGAACGCCGGCACTCTAGCAGCCCTGTCCGCGGTCCTGGCGTCGGCGTGCTGTGGACTGCCTTTGCTGTTGCTCGCGGTCGGCCTCGGCAGCCTGGGTCTCGGGAGCTTCCTCGGCACGTATCACTGGTACTTCACTGGCGCGGGCATCCTTCTCCTCGCCGGTGCGTGGTTCGTCTTCTTGAGAGAGAAAGCCAGGCTTCGAGCCGCGGGGCACGAGATCCGCCACGCGCGGATGACGCCGGCGCTTCTCGCTGTCGCGACGGCCGCCGTTCTCGGCTTCGGCGGCCTCAACGTCGCAAGTGCGCTGGGATGGGGTTCCAAGGCTCGAGACGTCAGAAACGCGAGCTCGGGCTCGCATGGCGAGCTCGCCCAAGTAGTCCTACCCGTCGAAGGTATGACTTGCGTCACGTGCGAGTGGGGAATCGAGAAGGCCCTCGGAAAGCTCGACGGCGTGGTCGAGGCCAAGGCGAGCTCCTCCGAACACAAGGTATGGGTCCGCTATGTGCCGGGGAAAGTGAGCTTCGAACAGATGATCGAGGCGGTGGACTCCACGGGCTACAAGGCCTCGATGCCGGACGCGTCCTGAAAGGCGAGAAAACGATTGAGCGATTGCTGCAAGGTACCCGAGCCGGCGGCGGAGGACGACCGCTGCCAGCGATGTGGTCAAAGAGGGCGCCGGGTGCTCCGCGAGACGATGGAGAGCCTATTGAAGCCGGAGGCACTCGAGCGTCTTGCGGAGGAGCCGTACTATTTTGACCGGACGCCGGAGTGCAACGTCGTGTACTTCTCGAATGAGGCCCCGTCGTATTTCCACAAGGATGAGCTTACCGTGCGCGTGGGCCTGAAAGAGACGGAGTCTCCCATCCCGCTTTGTTACTGCTTCGGCCATACCGCGGAGTCCGCGCGGGAGGAGATCGTGACCACCGGTCGCTCGACCGTGGCCGAGAGGATCACCACGGAGGTCCAGGCGGGGAACTGTTCCTGCGAGGTGAAGAACCCTTCGGGCAAGTGCTGTCTTGGCGACGTGAATCGAGCGATTCAGCAGATCCAGAGCGAGGTACAGCCGGAAGAGCAATTGGAGCAGTCCGTGGCTCTTATGCAAAGAGGATAACGACCCATGATGAAAAACGTTTTCTTGTTCCTGGTGATGCTTTTGGCGTTCTCCCTGAGTCTCGTAGTCCGGGCCGAAGAGGCCAAGGAGGTGGAGCTCGAAGTCCGCGGCATGACGTGAACGAGTTGCGCCGCGGCGGTCCGTGCCGCGTTGATGAAAGTGGAAGGATGCGAGGACGCAAAGGCTGACTGGGAGAAAGGATGGGCCTGGGCCAAGTACGATCCCGAGAAGACCAATCCCGAGGAGCTCGTCAAAGCGATCAATGAAAATACTGCGTTCGAAGCCAAGCTCCCCGAGAAGAGCAAGAAGGAAGAGAAGGACGACGCGGACTCTGATTCATTCCGAATCGATCTCAGACCGTGCTGCTAGTGCCCGAAGGGCCATCACGGCAACGGAGTCCATCCTCGTAAGAGATCGGGCGCCGCGGGCTCCTCGCGGCCACCGCATGGCGGCACACGAGGAAAGAGGAGTCATGAGAACCCCAACCCCCTTCGTCTATCTGGTTTACTAGCGCCGGGCCTTCTGTTGGATCCAGGCAGTCCAGAAGCGGAGGACGTCCATGCCCAAGAAAGTCGACCTGGTTGCGATCGGAAGCGGTGCCGCGGCCTCCGGCGTGGCCATGAAATGCCGGAAGGCCGGGTGGAGTGTGGCCCTGATCGATTCGCAACCTCTGGGTGGAACCTGTGCCGTCCGGGGCTGCGATCCGAAGAAAGTGCTCGTGGGGGCCACGGAAGCGCTCGACTGGATGGAGCGTCTCGCGGGAAAGGGGGTCCGGTCGACGGAGGCGACGATCGACTGGCCGGAGCTCATGCGCTTCAAGCGCAGCTTTACGGAGCCCGTTCCCGCCAGCCGAGAGAAAAGCTTCACCCGAGCCGGCATCGAGGTGATTCACGGCCGCGCGCGCTTCGTAGGCGCGAGCACCATCGAGGTCAACGGCGAGACCTTGGATGCGCGCTACGTACATATCGGAGCCGGTGCCAAACCCATGGAGCTCGGCATCCTGGGAAGCGAGCATCTCACGACCAGCACCGCATTTCTCGAGCTCGAGGAGCTCCCAAAGCGTCTGCTGTTCGTAGGCGGTGGCTACATCTCCTTCGAGTTCGCTCATATCGCAGCGAGGGCCGGCGCGAACGTCACCCTCGTGCACCGTTCCCGGCCCCTCAAAGGCTTCGACCCCGATCTCGTGGACCGACTGGTCGAGCGCACCCGAAAGCTCGGTATCGAGGTCCATCTCGAGACCGAGGTCCGCGCCATCGAGAAGGGTTCGGGAGGCCTCACGGTGCGGGCGTCCCGGGGCGGTGAGGAAGTTTCCTTCGAGACCGATCGGGTTGTCCACGGCGCCGGACGCGTCCCCGATATCGACGACATGGATCTCGACAAAGCCGGGGTCGATCGCTCCGCGGGAGGCGTCGTGGTCAACGAGTACCTGCAGAGCGTCTCGAACGCTTCAGTGTATGCCGCCGGGGATGCCGCCGCGACGGAGGGGGATCCCCTCACGCCGGTGGCCGCTTACGAGAGTCACATCGTTGCCTCCAACCTGCTCGAAGGCAACCATCGTAAAGTGGAGTATCCACCCATCCCGAGCGTCGTGTTCACCCTGCCGCCGCTCGCGCGCGTGGGGATGCTCGAACGCCAGGCCCGGGAGAACGGCCTGAGATTTCAGGCCCAATTCGGCGACACCTCTCATTGGTACTCCTCCCGCCGGATCGGCGAGGCCTGGTCCGGCTACAAGGTCTTGATTGAGGAAGACACCGACCGAATCTTGGGAGCCCATCTCCTGGGCCCCGACGCGGGAGAGGTGATCAATCTTTTTGCGATGGCGATGCACAGCGGATTGAAGCCTGGCGACATCAAGAAGATGATCTTCGCGTATCCGACGGTCGGATCCGACCTACCCTACATGGTGTGAGCGAGCGAAAGCAGTTCTGACGCGATGAGGTTTACGGCGCAGCTAGCCCTTTTGACGCTGCTCGTCGCCTGCGGTTCTCAAGCGCCCCCAGCCTTCCCAAGACGCGGAGAAGGCAGCGATGGGCGACGTCACTTTCTACGAGGGGACCCGCACGGTCACAAAATCCTGGAAGATCTCGTCGCGCAATGCTCGTTCGATTTCCATACTCCCTTCTCTATAGGCTCGTCGAGAAGCAAGTGGTCGTGGTCGCCTGCTTCCATGGGAAACGGGACCCGAGGCTGTGGCAAGGCCGAACGTGATGCGAAGTCAAGACGCCGCGAAGGGATCGGCCCAACACCAACTCGAAGGGCGTTGGGACGCGTCAAAATACGAGCACGCGGTCGGCCTCCCGGGTCCAGGCGGCGAGCTCCTCCATGGAGCTGCGGTGTGCGCCTGCTGCCAGCGACTCCGGCTTGAGGCCGCGGGCATCCATGCACGAGCCGCAGACGCCGAGGGCCGCGCCCTTACCGTCCAACAATTTCAGCATCCGCTCCATGTTGTAGTAGCCCTGCGGAGTCGCCTGACCTGCGACCGCAGCCGTCGCCGCATCGCCTATCAGGAAAACCGAGACCTTCGAGTCTTCGGCTTTTGCCAGTGAAGTCGCGAGCCGAAGTGCGTTGTAGGAGCGCTCGGAACCATAGGGCGGGTCATTGAGAATGAACAAATACTTCATCGACGGACCTCGGATACGAGGAGACGAGCTCTGCTGTCACAAAACAACCGGAACACCGTACGCTCTGCCGCCGAGCCTCAGCGCGAGCGAAAGCCCTTCGCGGCGAAGGCCGAAGGGCGAAAGCCACCAGCGCTCGAAGAGCACCTTCCCGGCGTGCCACGCTTTGCCGACTCTCTTGAGGTGGATCTCAGGCGACGGCTCCCCGAAAAAATCGCCGAACGCGAACCCGGCTGAACCCTCGCCCGCCTCGAGCGCGCAGTAGCCATCTCCACCGAATTCTTCTTCCGTTCTCGCCCCGATGACCTCGGCGGCGATTCGGTGCGCCACCACCAGGGCGTGGCCGTGGGCGAAAACGCCCGCCTTCGGGAGCATGAGGGGGACTTCCGGTTTCCACCGGCCCGGAATCGGAATCGTCGTCACATCACCAATGGCGTATACGCGCTCGTGCCGGGTCGCGAGGGTGCGCCGATCCACGGGCACCCAGCCGGTCTCGCTTGCCAGTCCGGCTTCCTGCACCAGGCGCGGACCGCGGTGCGGCGGGATGGCGACCAACAGGTCGTATAGCACGGAGGGTTTCGCTTCGAACGCGAGCTCGCGAAATCCCGGATCGACGGCCGTGAGCTTGTGCGACGGGTGAAACCCGATCTGTCGGCTCTCGAGCATCTCTCGCACGGCTGCACCCAGCTCCGGTCCGGCTACCGGCATCGGCTGGGGTTCTGGAGTGAAGAGGTGGAGCTCGACCTTGTTCTCGAGGCCTCGCCGCCGGAAGAAGTCGCGCAGGAGCATCGCCGCCTCATGGGGTGCCCCCGGACACTTGTAGGGGAGCGCGCTCACGACCAGGGCAACGGTTCCGCCGGTGAAGCGCGCGAGAGCGGCTCGCAGCCCCGCGGCTCCATCGAGCGTATAGAATGTATGTGCGGTCTCGAGCCCAGGGATGGTGCCAGGAGCCAGATCGGCGCCAAGCGCGACAACCAGGTAATCGTAGGCGATGGCTTCGCCGTCCGTCTCGACCCGGGCGCCGGCAAGGTCGATCGCGCGCGCTTCGGCCTTGAGGATTTCGACGCCTGGCCGCACGAGCGTGCGCAGAGGACGGGTGATCTCCGGCGCCTCCCGGTCGCCGGTCATCAGCCAGAGGAACGACGGCGCAAACGCGTGGGTGCCGCTCCTTTCGACGAGGAGGATGCGGTGCGTGCGCGGGAGCTGCCGGGCCAGCTCATTGGCGGTGACCAGCCCTCCGACGCCACCGCCTAGAATCACGATTCGTTTTGAGGATGGCATACTGTTCAGCGGCGAACGACGGTGATCGACAGGTCGTTGCTTCGTTGCCCATAAATGTCCTCGCACCAGAACGTGTACCGGTACTCTCCGGTAGGTGCACCCGTTCCGTGGCATCCGATCTGGTTGTCGGGATCCATATAGTGGTAAATGCCGTCACCCGGGATGTCGTCCCCATGGGTTCCGTCGTCGTAACAGAGGACCGTCCCCCTAAATCCTCCCATCATCGGGCCTCCGTGATGATTGGGTCCCGGCTTGGAGTATTCCAGGATGACCCGCCGCAGGCTTAGTGGACCCGCCGGTGAGGTGGCGCGCAATCCGAAACAACGAAGGATCCCCAGTTCCCAGGCTCACGATACCCTGAACGCGAAAGCCGAAACCCACACCTCCGGTCCGCTGACGTGGGGCTGCCGACCAGCGGCGTCGACTCCGGAGATGAAGGCGAATTCGAACAGCGCGTGAAAACGAGAAACAAGAGAAGGGTCGGCGCAGCTTTGGACCAGGTGTCGAGCATTTCATCTTCTACCTTGCAAATGCCTTGCCGATCCGGGAACGCCTCTAGGGCGTGCAGAATGAATCTATACTGGGCGCTGCCCCGAATTCGGTGAGAGATTTGTCCCAGCTCCAGGGGCCAATCGCGCAAGTCGGTCATGGTTGACTCCCTCTCCCTCGCGCGGTCAAACTATCCCTCCGCCGGCCTTCTCCGCCTGAGCCCTTCCTCGGCCACTCCGTCTTCCGAAGGAGTAGGTACCTATATCGCCAGCGAACGGAAGCGCGAGCATTCGGGCCAGGGTCAGATGGTCTGGATCGCGGAACTGCCGGAGCCCTATCTTCATTTCCGCGTGACCCGCTCGCGGCTGCGCCCGATACGTCCCCAGGAGGCGGTCCCACCAGGGAAGGTTGAACCCGAAGTTGCTGTTGGTCTCGAAGGGCAGCGTCGAGTGATGGACCCGGTGCATGTCTGGCGTCACGACGAGGCACCGGAGCGCGCGGTCAACGGCGAGAGGCATCCTCACGTTCGCGTGATTGAACATCGCCGTCGCGTTCAAAATCACCTCGAACGCGAGGACCGAGAGGACCGGAGGGCCGACAGCGGCGATGGCAGCACCCTTGACGAGCATCGAGAGCACGATTTCGAGCGGGTGGAAGCGATTGCCCGTAGTCAGGTCGAAGTCGAGGTCGGCATGATGAACCATGTGAAGCCGCCAGAGGGCAGGAACGGCATGGAACACCACGTGCTGTAGATAGACGATGAAGTCGAGCGCCACGAAGGAGAGCCCGAACGCCAACCAATACGGAAGCGCCGCGCCGTGGAGAACGCCCCAACCGCGCTCGATCGCGAGCCAGGCGAATCCTACCGCCGCGGAGGGAAAGAGCACGCGTACCGCGATCGAATCGAGTAGGACGATGCCAAGATTGCGCAGCCATCGTCGGGGCCTGCTCGTTTCGAGAGCGCGTCTCGGAACGGCCAGCTCCCAAGTAGCCATTACGAAGAAGGTGGCGGCGAAAAAGCCCAGCCGAACCCAGCTTTCGTACAGTAGGACTGAATCCGTCATCGCTCAACCGAGGCAAGTGGTCCCGTCTCCACTGGAAGCCCGCGCGCGCGCCAGTCGGAAAGACTATCGTCGAGGCGCATCGCGCGGTAACCGCGCGCTCGAAGGGTCTCGACGGCCTCCACAGCGAGCAGGCAGTACGGGCCGCGGCAATAGGCGATGATCTCCTGGTCGCGAGGTAAGCGCTGAAGGAGCCTCTCGAGCTCCTTAAGGGGGACGGACACGGCTCCCGGAATGTGTCCCGCCTCGTACTCTTCGGCCGGCCGCACGTCGAGCACCGTCACTTCGCCCTGCTCGACGCGCCGGAGAAGTGCCTTTCGGTCTAGCGCCTCCATCGGCCCTCGATCTTCGATATGGTCCCGTACGACGCGTTCGATCTCGGCGAGCCTGGATTCGGCGAGGAGCCTCAAGTGTCGATAGAAATCGGCAACCGCAGGGTCCGCGAGCCGGTAGGTGACGAAAAGACCGTCCTTCTCGGCTTCCACGAGCCGCGCCGCACGGAGGACCTTTAGATGTTGCGACGCATTGGCGACAGTCTGGTTCGCCTCTTTCGCAAGCTCTTCCACCGTCCGCGGAGCCTGGCCGAGCAAATCCAGGAGTTCCAGCCGCCTGGGGCTCGATACTGACTTTCCGATCCGCGCAAGCTGTTCATAAATCTTGTCTTTAAACACTCGATGAGTCGACATAGATCTATTATAGTACTCAATTGAATACAGTGAGAAGTAGTTTTGCGGCCGCTTCCGGGGACCCGGTATCAGGGCTGGTAGCCGGACCTGGCTCCACCTGGACGCGTGTGGCTGGTCTATCCTTAATTTAGGCCAAATGGGGTCGTGGCCGGAAGCGAGTTTCGAGGGCGGCCATCGTGACTCGGCGTTGCGGAGAAGTCGTTGGAGGTTGATCGTCGCCGGCGAATGCGTGCTGCGCTATGACAATGAAGCCGGCAAGGGCGATCACCCGGCATGTGGGCAAGGTTCAAACGGCCTATGCGTTCAGCAGCTACGAGAAGCTCCTGGCCGATTTCTGGTCGGATGTCGAGGCATGGAGGCAGCGATGAAGACTGTGACGCTGGAGGTGGCCACCAGAGAAGACGTGAGCCGTCGAGCGCTCGAGGCATTCAGGGGGAGGAAGCAGCGCGCCCGTATCAGCTTCGCGACGCCCGAACTGTTGTGGAAGGTGCTCACGGCCAAGCGCTGGGAGTTGCTCAAGGCGATGACCGGCCAGGGGCCTTTAACGATTCGCGAGGTCGCGCGCCGCGTCGGCCGTGACGTGAAAGCGGTGCACAGCGATGTGCACGCGCTGATCGACGCCGGCCTGCTGGACAAGACTGAGAAGAACCAGGTGGTCTTCCCGTTCGACGCCGTCCGCGTCGAGTTCACGTTGCGCGCAGCGTAGGCGATCGCTGAGGTGCGTCAAATCTCGCCCATCAACTCGAGGCTCGCGACTCCGCCGACGAAGAACAGCACGAAATAGATCGTGGCGGGATCTCGTCATGGCGCTGGTGCACCACCAGGATCCAATCGCCGAACTACACGGGAGCGGGCTCGGGGAGCCGGGCGAGGCCTCGTCGCCCTGGCGGCTCACGAACGAAGGCCGTCCCCGCTGCAGGCTTTCCTGGAGCTCTGGCGAATGCAGGCCGTCTCATCGCGTCTTGAACGTCGCGTCCCGCGACCACCGTGCCGTCCTTGCCCGAGTACCAGGAGCCCCGGGCAACGATTGGGTCCGTACGAGGTCCTCGCTCCGCTCGGCACTGGTGGCATGGGAGAGGTGTTCCGGGCGCGGGATAGGAAGCTCAACCGTGAGGTGGCAACCAAGGTGCTGCCGCCAAGCTCGCCGCGGAAGCTGGCGTCGAAGTACTATCCAGCCATCTTATGGAAGGAAATCCCGGTCGAGTCCAGGTCTTTGCCGGCCTTGAAGAGCCGCTCGATCGTCTCGCTGATCTTGAGCGCTGCAGGTCCAGGAACACTTCGGGTCCCGCAGTGGGAACAGAGCAGCGCGCTCACGTTCTCGACATCCGCGTAAAAGCCATCCCGCTCGAAGTGTAGCGTCGTCCGAGATGGTTTCATAGAAGCGCCACACTCCGGACACACCTTCCCTGCTAGCGTCTTCTTTTTCTGCGAACACGACCTTTTATCCATCGATCTTCTTGCGGGATGTACGTAGTGACAATATCTACTGCTACCCTTGAACTCCAGTCTACCACGATATGGATCGGAAACCGCTCGTCGTGGCGGCCCAAGATGACGCTGCGGCAGCGCTCCGCATGACTCTCAACGATCTCGCCGCTCAGGATGACGTTCACCTTGTCCGCCACACGAATGCCCTCTTTGAATCCTTCTGCGATTGCGTGGTCCGTGACGAAGAATGCGCCGCGCTGCACGCAGTCTCGGATATCCGCGAGCTCCATGATCGTGGAAGGTAACCACGTTGGTGCACTCGGTCAAGGGGACAGACTCCACCAATCATGAGGTGCGATCTATCGGAGAACGAAAAGTCGCGACGCTCGATCAACGTCACCTTCGTGTGGTGCGACCGAAGCATGCGACCATCTGCAGCTTCTTCCCGTGTGATCGCTTCGTCTGCCATACGGGGAGCTTCTCGCCAGAACGAATGGGGTCGGGGCATTCTGAACGGAGTTGAGCGGTGCTAATATGCTCCGCTCATGCCGCTTACGGAAGGAACGCGTCTCGGTCTCTACGAGCTCAGCGGTCTCATCGGGGCCGGAGGCATGGGCGACGTCTATCGCGCCCGTGACACCAAGCTCGGCCGCGAAGTGGCGGTCAAGATTCTGCCGGATTCCTTCGCCCGCGATCCGGAAAGGCTCGCTCGCTTCGAGCGGGAAGCGAGAGTTCTCGCCTCTCTGAACCACCCCGGCATCGCGACCCTGCACGGACTCGAGAACGAGGCGGGGACGCATTTTCTGGTGATGGAGCTCGTGCCCGGGGAGACGCTCGCCGAGCGTTTCTCGCAAGGGCGGCTCTCTTTCGCGGAAGCGCTCCCCCTCTTCCGACAGATCGCCGAAGCGCTCGAAGCGGCGCATGGGGCCGGAGTCGTCCACCGCGACCTCAAGCCGGCGAACATCAAAGTCACACCCGAGGGCAAGATCAAGGTCCTCGACTTCGGCCTGGCCAAGGGATTCGCCGCGGAAGCTCCGGCCTCCGACCTCTCGCACTCGCCGACGCTCACCAGAGACGCGACGAAAGCGGGGGTGATCCTGGGAACGGCTTCTTACATGAGCCCCGAGCAGGCGCGGGGCAAGACGGTCGACAAGCGCACCGACATCTGGGCTTTCGGCTGCGTGCTCTACGAAGCTCTGACGGGAAAGAAGGCCTTCGACGGCGAGAGCGTCGCCGACGTCCTCGGAGGGGTGGTGCACAAGGAGCCGCCGTGGGAGGCGCTCCCGCCCGAGACTCCGTGGCGGGCTCGGGACGTGCTCGGGCGCTGTCTTCGAAAGGACCCTCGCGAGAGGCTCCACGATATCGCCGACGCCCGTATCGAGCTCGGCGAGTCGGGGCCGGCGGAGCCGCAGACGCCTCGGAGCGGGGTGAGGGGCCGCTTCGCTCTCGGCGTCTCGATCCTCATCGGGCTCGGGATCGGCGCCGGGATCACCGCCCTGACCGCTCGCCCGGGGGCGGAGCCGCGAGAGCTCCCGGTCTC
>Ga0184637_10002107_pt1 | contig 12929 bp, 9 predicted proteins | sample PLM3_127_b2_FD_133143 | JGI IMG/M metagenome (GOLD analysis project Ga0184637, IMG submission 133143) | Groundwater sediment microbial communities from an aquifer in East River, Colorado, USA - PLM3_127_b2 | ecosystem: Environmental > Terrestrial > Soil > Riparian zone | place: USA: East River...
CCGGAGTCAACCGGACGCTCGGTCGGCTGGAACGAAGGGTACGTCAAACGGAGTGTCATTCGGAAGGGCGTATCTGACCGTCGGGCGCGCCAGCTTGAAGCCGTACTGGGGAAAACCCGCCGTACGGAATTTTAGAGGGGCTCGAGGAAACAGAAGTCATGGTGAGTTCTAAACGGGCACGAAGCTGGAAACGGTGGACACAGCCAAGGACGCACCTACCGCCACTGCGCCTCAGGTCTACTCGACGAGTTGCGGGGCTAGCTGCCCTTGCTCCGGCTAGCTCCTCAGTCGAAGGAATAAACGAGCTTGCTCATGTCGTGGGGGTTTCCGTCGGGGTCCGCGCCGTAGCCGGGGATTCGATACTCCTTGAACCCGAGAGGCGTCAGAACGTCCACGGCGTCTTGCTCCAGGTCGGAGATGAGCATACAGGTCAAATGGCGGAGACCCCGCTCGCGCGCCACGTCCATGAGAACGTTCACCAGCATGGCGCCCAGGCCGACGCCGCGGAAGGACGGATCGAGGAGCCACTTGATTCGGCCCACGAGCCGGAGCGGACCGTGTTCTCTGCGGTGAAGCGTCGCGTCGGCGACGATGCGGGAGCGATCGAAGGCGAGAAGCGGGAGCACCTTGTCGTAGTCGATGTTTCTCGCCCAGTCGTCGATGAGAGACCGCTGCTCGATCTTGTCCCAGGCGAAACGCCGGATGTGGGCGGGGAGCCGCAGGAAGAAACGGTGCAGCTCGTCGGCATCTTCTTCCCGGAACGGACGGACGAGGACGCTTCGCCCGTCGCGAAGGACGGCCTGTTCCGGATACCGGTGGGTCGCCAACGGCCGTACGATACCATGCCTGTCAGTTGGTATAGGATGCCGGAATGATGCTCCTGCCCTCGATCGCTTTAGCCGCCGCGCTCTTCGTTCAAGAGCCGTTCGATACCGACGACCCGCTCGACGTCGACGTCCGCACCGGGGTCGAAGTCGGGGCGAGGATTCCGGAGTTTCGCGCCAAGGACCTGAACGGCAAAGTCTGGGATTTCGAGTCCATCAAGGGCCCCAAGGGCGCCTTGCTTCACTTCTACCGCTCTGCCGACTGGTGACCGTACTGCAAAACCCAGCTCGTGGAGCTGGGACAGTCGCTTCCGAAATTCCGGGCACAGGGTCTCGGCGTCGCTGCCATCAGCTACGACCGCCCGGAAGTCCTCCGCCACTTCAGCGAGCGCATGGGAGGCTTCCCCTTCCCCCTCCTCTCGGACGAGGGCTCGACCGTCATCCGGGCCTTCGGCATCTTCAACCACAACATCCCCGAGGGCCACGAGTGGTACGGGATTCCTTTCCCCGGAACCTTCCTCGTCGACGAGAACGAGATCGTGCGCGCCAAGTACTTCGAGGAGATGCACCGGCAACGCTACACCGCGGACAGCATTCTTGTCCGCGAGTATGGAGCCTCGGGAGGAAAGCGCGTCGAGGTGACTACCGATCATCTGAGGCTCGTCGCCTTTCCCGCGCAGGACGTCGTGAGCCGTGGAAACCGCGTCACGCTGGCTCTGGATCTGGACCTGCCGCCCAGAATGCACGTCTACGCTCCGGGAGTTCGGGGGTATCGCCCGGTGGTGGTCGACGTTGACGCGCATCCGTCGCTTCTGGCCCATGAGACGGACTTCCCGGAACCGGAGTTCCTCCATCTCGAAGCGATAAAGGAGACGGTGCCGGTCTACCACGGTCGCGTCCGGATCTTGAAGGACGTGACGATCTCTCCCCGTTTTCGCGACGAGAAGCTCTCGATTCCGCTGACGTTCTCGTACCAGGCCTGTGACGACAAGGTCTGCTACGCCCCCTCCCAGGTCAAGTTCGCCCTCGAGGTCGCTCTCGTTCCGCACGATAGCGAGCGGGTGCCTGAGGCACTGCAAAAGAAGAAGTCGGGCTCCGACGAGTGAGCTACGCTTCCGTTTACCGGCGCTCTCTCGAAGACCCCGAGGGGTTCTGGGGCGAGGCAGCTTCTGCCCTCCACTGGTTCGAGCCGTGGCGAAAGGTTCTCGACGACTCCAGAGCGCCATTCCATCGGTGGTTCGAAGGCGGAAGGTTCAATACCTGCTACAACTGTCTCGACCGGCACGTCGAGGGCGGCCGGGCGGACCAAACCGCGCTCATCTACGACAGTCCTGTCACCGATACCGTCCGCTCCTTCACCTACCGCGAGCTCAGGGACGAGGTGTCTCGCTTCGCGGGGGCGCTCCGCCGTCAAGGGGTCTCGAAGGGAGACCGCGTCATCATCTATATGCCGATGGTGCCCGAGGCGGTGACGGCGATGCTCGCGGCGGCTCGTCTCGGTGCCATCCATTCGGTGGTCTTCGGAGGCTTCGCCGCCCACGAGCTCGCGGCACGGATGGACGACGCGCGCCCCAAGCTCGTCGTGAGCGCGAGCTGCGGCATCGAGGGACAGCGCATCGTTCCCTACAAGCCCCTCCTCGACGAGGCGATCTCCCTCGCGAGCCACAAGCCGGCGCGAACCATCCTCCTCCAGCGCCCCCAGCATCCTGCGGCGCTCATCGCCGAGCGGGACCTCGATTGGGAGGAAGCAGTCGCGGGCGCGCCGTCCGTCGACTGCGAAGAGATTCTCGCGACCGATCCCCTCTACATCCTGTACACCTCCGGAACCACCGGACAGCCCAAGGGGATCGTCCGCGACAACGGCGGTCACGCGGTCGCGCTGAAGTGGTCCATGAACCACATCTATGGGGTCGAGCCGGGGGAAGTGTACTGGGCCGCGTCCGATCTCGGCTGGACCGTGGGCCACTCCTATATCGTCTATGGTCCACTGCTGCATGGCTGCACCACGGTGCTCTACGAAGGAAAGCCCGTGGGCACTCCGGATCCCGGCGCGTTCTGGCGGGTAATCGATCAACACCGGGTCTCCGTGTTCTTCACCGCTCCCACGGCTTTCCGTGCCATCAAGAAGGAAGACCCGGGAGGCGAGTGTCGGAAACGCTACGCGATGCCGAGCTTCCGGACACTGTTCCTCGCGGGAGAGAGGTGCGACCCCGACACCCTTCGATGGGCCGAGGAGCAGCTGGGGATACCGGTCATCGATCATTACTGGCAGACGGAGACCGGCTGGCCCGTCGCCTCCAACTGTCTCGGGGTCGAGACCTTTCCCGTGAAGCCGGGCTCGCCCGCCAAGGCTGTTCCGGGTTACGACGTGCGCGTTCTCGGAGACGACGGAAGCGAGGCGAAAGACGGCGAGATGGGAAACCTCGCCATCAAGCTCCCGCTTCCCCCGGGATGCGCTCCGACGCTCTGGGGCAACGACGATGCGTTCCGCGCGAAGTACCTCGAACGTTTCCCCGGCTACTATCAGACCGCGGATGCGGGCTATCGGGACGAGGATGGGTACCTCTGGGTGATGAGCCGCACGGATGACGTGATCAACGTCGCCGGGCACCGGCTTTCGACGGGTGCGATGGAGGAGGTCCTCGCCTCGCACCCGAACGTCGCCGAGTGCGCCGTCATCGGCGTCGCCGACTTGCTGAAGGGCCAGGTTCCGCTCGGACTCGTGGTCCTCAAAGCGGGGGCCGAGCGCGCCGAGGCCGAGGTCGTTTCCGAGCTGGTGTCGCTGGTGCGCGAGAGTATCGGCCCGGTCGCGGTCTTCAAGCTGGCGGCGCTCGTGAAGCGGCTTCCCAAGACGCGCTCGGGAAAGGTTCTCCGCGGAACGATGCGCAAGATCGCCGATGGAGAGCCCTATAAAGTCCCGCCAACCATCGACGACCCCGCGATCCTCGACGAGATCGCGGAAGACCTCAAGCGTCTCGGCTATCCGAAATCGTGATCACGTCCCCAGAAACTTCGGCTTTCGCTTCTCCCGGAAGGCGGCGATTCCCTCGCGCGCGTCGCGGCTCGCGAAGATCATCTCCGGCTCCCTTCGGAAGCGCGCCGCGTTCTCGAGGGGTCCCTTGGGGATCATCTCCCGAGCCCAGCGTTTCAGCATTCCGAGGACCAGCGGGGCGTTGCCCGCGATGCGCCGCCCGTAGTCCATCGCGGTCTCCATGAGCTCCTCCCGCGGGACAACCTTGTTGACGAGACCGACTTCATAGGCCCTCTGGGCCGAGATGGGGTCTCCGGTCAGCATGAGCTCCATCGCGATCTTGTGGGGAATCCGGGCGACCAGAGAGCTCGCGCTCCCGATGGCGATGCCCACCCTCGCCTCGGGAAACGCGAACTCCGTGTCCTCGCTCGCGACGCAGATGTCCGAGAACTGCACGAGCCCGATTCCCCCGCCGAGGCAGTGGCCGAAGACGGCGGCGATGACCGGCTTTTCCACTTCCACGATGTGGCCGGGGATGGCCCGCCACACCTCGAGAGAGGGGCTTTTGAGATCCGCCCCGACGCAGAACGCGCGTTCCCCGGCCCCGGTGAGGATCGCTACCCGGTCCTCGCTGTTGTTGAACCGCCTCCACGTGGCCTCTAGAGCTCCCCACATATCCTCGTCCATGGCGTTGAGAACCTCGGGGCGGTTCAGTGTGATGACGGCGATGTTGTCTCGCGACTCGTAGAGAACGACGTTGGTCGACACGGGCGCCTCCAGGCAGGTGGTTTCGCGGCTCATGCTGATGATAGTTTCGCTCGATCCTCGCGGGCAAGGGGGAGTCGGCACGGCATCTCGTGGTATGTTCGCATCATGGAAGCTCTTACCCCGGCGGTCGCGTCCGACGAAGGCCGCCTTCTCGCGGGCCCGGAGAGTCGTCGCTCGGAGCTAGCGCGGCTCATCCGCATCTCGCTCGAGTTCGTGCGTGGATTCCGCAAGCTCCACTTCGTCGGCCCCTGCGTCACTGTTTTCGGATCGGCCCGCTTCAAGGAGGACCATCGCTACTACGCTCTCGCGCGAGAGGTGGGACAAAGGCTCGCCCGCTGCGGCTTCACGGTGATGACCGGAGGCGGACCGGGAATCATGGAGGCCGCGAACCGGGGCGCGAAGGAGGCGGGTGGGCGCTCGATAGGCTGCAACATCCAGCTGCCGCACGAGCAGGCGCCGAATCCCTATCTGGATCTCATGGTGGACTTCCGATATTTCTTCGTGCGCAAGGTGATGCTGGTGAAGTACTCCTACGCCTACGTCGCTTTTCCCGGAGGCTTCGGCACCATGGACGAGATCTTCGAGGCGGCAACGCTGATCCAGACGGGGAAGATGAAAGACTTCCCCATCGTGGTCATGGGAAGAGACTACTGGGAGCCGCTCTTGAGCTTCCTCCGGGATACCATGGTCCCCTCGGGAACGATCGAGAGTCGGGATCTCGAGCGGATCCTCGTCACCGATTCGCCGGAGGAAGCGGTTTCGAAGATCCTCACCGCGGCGACCACCAAGTTCGGGCTGCGCTGGGAGCGCAAGCCGAAGTGGATCCTGGGAGAAAGAAAGGTGTCCTCATGAGATTCGCGGCAATCATCGTTCTCCTCCTCGGCCTCGTCAGCCTCCTCAGCGGAACCAACGCCGGAGCCGAGGTCGTTCGCATCGACGTCCAGGAAAGAGGAGACGTCCTCGCCGGCAAGGGCTTCGGCCTCGCCGGTGGTTACGAGATTCTCGCGGGGCGCATTGACTTCGCGTTCGATCGAAGGCTCGAGCCGAACCGGATCGTGACCGACATCGACAAGGCTCCGAGCGATGACCGCGGCCGCGTCAGCCACTCGGCCGACTTCTATCTCGTGAAGCCCAAGAGGCTCGAGAAAGGGAACGGAACGCTCCTTCTCGAGGTCGGAAATCGGGGCGGCAAGGGGTTGCTCTCGTTCTTCAACCTCGCATCGGGAAGCCTCTCCCCCTCGACGGCCGAGGAGCTCGGCGACGGTTTCCTTCTCGAGCGCGGGTTCAGCCTGCTCTGGGTCGGATGGCAGTGGGACACCCCGAAGCGTCCCGGAATCATGCGCATGTACCCTCCCGTCGCGACCGACGGCGGGAAGCCCCTCCGCGGTCTCGTCCGGAGCGATTTCGTACCCATTCAACGGGAGACGGATCACTCGCTCGCCGATCGAGACCACCTCCCCTACCCTGTCGCGGAGGAAGGCGCGCCGGAGAACGTCCTGACGGTCCGCGATTCGGTAGATGGAGAGCGCCGGGTCGTTCCCCGCTCGCAGTGGAAGTTCGCGCGGGTTTCGAGCGGCCAGGTCGTTCCTGACTCCGGGCGCGTCTACCTCGAAGGAGGCTTCGAGCCTCGCAAAATCTATGAGGTCGTGTATATCTCGGAGAATCCTCCGCTCGTCGGGCTCGGCCCCGCCGGAATCCGCGACGCGGTCTCGCGCCTGAAGTACGAGGGAGCGCCGGAGCTCGGCATCGGCCGAGGCGAGATCGAGCGCGCCATCGCCTTCGGCATCTCCCAGAGCGGACGGTTCCTGCGCACCTTTCTCTACTATGGATTCAACGAGGACGAGTCGCGGCGCCGGGTCTTCGACGGGGTCATGGTTCACGTGGCCGGGGGCGGACGAGGGAGCTTCAACCATCGCTTCGCGCAGGCCTCCCGCGACGGCCATCCCTACATCAACTTCTTCTATCCCACGGATATCTTCCCCTTCACCGACCTCGAGCAAGCCGACACCAAGACCGGCGCGAGGGATGGAATCCTCGCCCGCCAGAAGCCCGAGCACCAGCCAAAGATCTTCTACACCAACTCCTCGTATGAGTATTGGGGGCGCGCGGCGTCGCTCATTCACACCAGTATCGACGGCATCGAGGACGCGAAGATCCCCGAGAACGTCCGCGTGTACCATTTTGCCGGGTCTCAGCACGGGCCGGCTCGCTTCCCTCCCGAGCGAACCCTCGGCCAGCAGAAGAGTAACCCCATGGACTTTCGCTGGTCGATGCGGGCCCTTCTCGCATCGATGGATTCCTGGATTCGCGACGAGGGGACACCGCCCGAGAGCCGCTACTCGCGGGTCGAAGAGAAGAGCCTGGTGAGACCGGAAGATCTGGGCTTCCCGTCACTGCCAGGGGTCGGGACGAGCTCCCGCGTGCACAACGCTTACCGGGCGGACTACGGGGACAGGTTCCGGAGCGAGGGCGTCGTCACCCAGGAGCCCCCGGCCATCGACGGCTCCTATCCCCTCCTCGTCCCCGCGGTCAACGAGGACGGAAACGAAAAAGGGGGAATCCGGCTACCAGAGCTCGCGGCGCCGCTCGCGACCTACACCGGCTGGAACCTCTTCAACTCCGAGTCAGGCCCGGAGGACGTCCTTTCGAGCATGCAGGGCTCGTACATTCCGTTCGCTCGCGATGAAGGGGAGAGAAAGTCGAAGGGAGATCCGCGCCCCTCGATAGCGGAGCGCTACCCGAGCCGGGAGCACTACCTGGGCCTGGTCGCCGAGGCCGCCGTTCAGCTCATCACGGAGCGATATCTCCTGGCCGAGGACCTACCTCGAATTCTGGAGTCGGCAGCGCGTCACTGGGACGTCCGGGTGGAAGAGAATTGAGGGGCCCCCGAGGGCCCCTCTCGAAGCAAAAACTCAGAACGTCCAGCGCCCTCCGAAGCGAACCACTCGAGGCCCGTACACGTTCAGCGGCGCCTGGAAGACGTCTTCGCCCGTATTGACGTTGTAGTTCGTAATCACGTTGGAATTGAGCAGGTTGAAGACGTCGAAGATGAACTCGACGCGATTCCGGCCGACGTCGAAGAACTTGCTCACCCGGAAGTCGACGTTGTTGATCGCGGGGAAGCGGAACGTCTCGCGAGGCTCGGCGAAGATCGTGACGTTTCCCTGGTTGAAGGAGTTCCCGTTCGCATCCTCGGTGAGCGTCAGGATGCGGCCATAGGGAGTTCCCGTCTGGTGCTTGTACGTACCGGCAACGGTGACGTCGATTCTCGGAATCTCGTAGCTTCCTACCGCCCGGACCGAGTGGGTGCGGTCGAAAAAGTCCGCCTCACCGTTGTTGTTGATGGCGGCATTCGGGCTGAAATACGCCGCGGTACCGCCGGGTGAAAAACCGATGCCGCCGGCACCTTCTTCCTCTCCTCCGTACTCTCCGTTGGTGATCGCGGTCCGCTCCAGAGTGGCACTGCTGACGGCGTAAGAGCCGAGGAACTGCCACCGTTCCGCGAACCGTTTCTGGAGCACGATCTCGAGCCCCTTGAAGTCCCCGTCGAATCCCTCGGGGTTGGTCTCGGTCAATTGATCGGAGAACGCAGCCCTGCGGTTGAACACCGACAGCGTTTGATCGTCGCCAGTGCCCGCGACCCCGTCGCGACCAGGATCGATCGCCGGAACGGAAGTCCAGGCAGTGCCATCCGGAGCGCCGGTGTTCACGAGCGCCACGAGATTGGTCTTCTTACGATACGCGAAGTTGACGGAAAGCCGGGTCTCGTTCGCGAGCTCGTTGTCCACACCTACGATGAACTCGTCGGTTCGTGGCTGCCCGAGATCCGGGTCCACCTGGTTCGTCGTTCCTCCTGACGTGGAGAGGAGCGCGCCCTGCTCGCCGTTCTGGAAAATGGTGTCGCCGTTTCTGTCGTTCCACTCGTGGAATTGTCCAGCGCCTGAGTTCTGGTTAACGATCCCGATGAAGCCGGTGCTGACGACGTGGTGGTATCTGCCGTAGGAGGCTTTCAGGGCATGCTTTCCGTCCCCCTTGAGGTCAAAGATGATGCCGACGCGCGGCGCCAGGCTGTTCCAGCTGATGACGTCCTGCTGAGAAAAGTCCTGGGCGGGGAAGTACGTACCCGCGGGCGCTCCCTGAGCGGGCGTGAACCCGCGGGTCGCCGCGAAACGCAGACCGAGGTTCACCGTCGTCCGGTCGTTGAGCGTCCAGCTGTCCTGGGCGAAGAAGTTGGCCTCGTGGAACCGGTTCGCTGCGGTGAAATTGCTTTTTCGGAAGTCCACGAAGGCGGGAGCGCCGCTGACGGTGTAAGTAGCCAGGTCCCGCACGTAGAACTCCACGAACTCCTCGCCCGCGTTCTGATACTCCGCTCCGAACTTGAGCTGGTGGTTCCCGTTCCAATCGCTCACGAATCTCGTGACGGCTCCGTTGATGGAGAGTCGATCGCGCGTCTGGTCAAAATAGCCGAATGCCTGGGCTCGGGAGTAGGCGCCGGTGCCCAGGTCGTAGTTTCCGGCCTCGACCGCCTCCGGCTGCGGAAGCAGGGGAAACGCGATGGAGGAGTAGCTCACGCGGGCGTCGAGCAGAGTATCGTTGCTGATGGTCGAATGCCACGTCCCCTGGGCGATGTCGAAGATGTCGTCCTCGATCCAGGTCGAGGTGGGATCCAAGACGCCGATCTCCGTGCCGCGCAACGGCTTCAGATACGTCTGGCGGGTGAAGAACCCCGTCACCTGGTTTCGCTGGTCGATCTGCCAGCTCACGCTTCCGAGCCCGCTGAAGATGTCGGTGTTCTCGCCCAGGGGAAAGTTCACCACGTTGCGGTGGATGCGCCAATCGCGCCAGCTGGTATAAAAGCGGAGCTTGTCCTTGATGATCGGACCGCCGAGCTGCGCGTTGAAATCGCTGAAGAGGTTGATGGAGCTTCCACGGGTAACGCCCTGGTCCTTCAGCTCCTGGTCGATGTTGTCGCTCGCGAGGCTGTCGTCCTCGTAGTAGTACGAGGCGGCTCCGGCGAAGGTGTCGCCCCCGCTTTTGATGACGACGTTGAGGTAAACGCCGGGGGTCCCGATCTCCGCCGAGTGAGAGCCGGTCGAGACCTGGACTTCCTCGAAGCTGTCGTAGTCGAAGTAGTACATGGTGGCCCCCGTGGCCGCCGGGTCGGTGGTAACGACGCCGTTCACGCTGTAGGTGTTCTGGTGCCAGGTCGTACCCTTCGACGAAAAGACTGCCTGGAGTCCGCCCTCGGATCCTCCGACGTCTTCGCGATTCAGAACGAGCTGAGGCGCCTGAGTCTGCAAAATCGCCCAGATGTCTCGCGCCGTGGGAATCTCCTGAAGGAGTGCTTGATCCAGGTTCGTGGCCACAGCGGTGCTTCGGACGTCGACCGCGGGGGTCTCTCCGACGACGGTGAGCGTCTCCTCGACGCCGGCGACGTCAAGGGTCACCTCGATTGTCGTCGTTCTGCCGACGGAAACGGTGACTCCCTGTCGAACGAGGGTCTGGAAGCCCTGGATCGCGTACGTAACGTCATACGTTCCCGGCAGCAGGTTCACGAAGATGTAGCTGCCAGTCGAGTCCGTGGTCTGGGTCTGAGAGGTGATGAGGAGCGAGCCGGCGACGGTGACGCTGACCCCGGGCATTACCGCGCCCGTATTGTCTACCACCTTGCCGTCGATGCTCCCTCTCTGAGTCTGTGCGAATGCTCCGCTGAGTCCCAATGCGAGAGTGAACGAGAAAATGGTGAGAAACGATTTGTACATAAAAGGAGACCTCCTGAACTGAGATCTCACGTGCATCCCTCGTGCCGTCCGGACCATTGGGCCAGCGACTCGTAAGTGATTGATACAAAGGAGCATAATTTGTCACAGGGCAATCGCGAACGCGCGATTGATTCGAGTTTTTGGAACCTAATACGAGTTTCTGGATTACACCAAAGGTTCCTGTTGACTTTCAACAGAAGGAAGTGGTCATCTTCCTGTGGCCTGTCAACAAGGGGAGGCGAACGCGATGAGTCCGAGAGAATCCGAAGTGCCTTACGGAACCCTTGACCTCATGGTGCTGAGGACGCTCGAATCGCTCGGCCCGCTCCATGGATACGGCATCGCCCGTCGTATCGAGCAGGCTGCCGAGGGGGCTCTCGCACTCAATCAGGGGACGATCTATCCCGCGCTCCTCCGACTCCAGCAGAAGGGATGGATCGCGAGTGCCTGGGGCACGAGCGAGAACAACCGGCGCGCGCGTTTCTACACGATCACTCGCTCCGGCCGGAAGCAGCTCGAGGCGGAGTCGCAAAGCTGGGGCCGCACCGTGGCCATGGTCAATCGCATCCTGGAGAGCGAGTCGTGACCCGCCTCCGCGTGCTTCTCTCGCGCGTTCTCGAACCCCTCCTGAAGCGCAAGCGCGAGCGAGAGCTCGCGGAAGAAATCGAAGCCCACCTCGCGCTTCTCACCGAGGAGCATCTCCGCCGAGGCCTTCCTCCCGAAGCCGCACGGGCGGCGGCGAGACGGGACTTCGGCGGCGTCGAGCAGGTCAAGGAGGCTCATCGTGACCAAAGGGGCCTCCCGTTCGCCGACACGTTCCACCAGGACCTTCGGTTCGCCCTCCGCCTTCTCGTGAAGGACCGCTGGCTGACGGCGGTCGCCGCCGCGGCTCTCGCGCTCGGCATCGGCGGGAGCAACACCGTTTTCACCTTCGTCAATGCCGCTCGGCTCCGAGGTCTTCCCGTGGACGAGCCCGACCACGTGATGGCCGTTCACCGAATCGACGCCAGCGGACGGCCGAGCGGGGTCTCGTACACCGAGCTCGAGGCGCTCCGTACCGAGGCGACGACATTCGAAGGGATTGCCGCGTATCAGCGCTCGGCGTCCACGGTGACCGACGAGGGCCTCGCGGCCGAGCAGATTCGATCGCTCTATGTGTCCGCGAACGCGTTTCGCCTCCTGCGGGTCGCGCCCTCCATGGGCCGCGACTTTCTCCCGGAGGACGACCGGCCGGGGGCGACACCCGTCGCCATTCTGGGAGAGGCCGTCTTCCGGAGCCGCTACGGCGGCGATCGAAAAGTTCTCGGTAGCACCATCCGGGTGAACGGGGTTGAGACCACCGTCATCGGCGTCATGCCCGAAGGATTCCGGTTCGACTACTTCGCCGATCTCTGGCAGCCGCTCGCGGGGATCCCCGTTCTCACGACCGAGAAACGGGATGCTCCCCAGCTGAGCGTGTTCGGACGACTGGCGAACGGAGCCGAGATTGCCGAAGCCCGCGCGGAGCTCGAGGGGATCGACGAGCGGAGAAAGCGCGAGCGTCCCGATAGCGATCGCGAAGGCCGGCTCACAGCGGCGCCATTCACCGGCACCATCGCGGGCGATCTCATGATGCCGGTTCTCTTGGGCTCGGTCGGATTCCTGCTTCTCACCGCTTGCGCCAACGTCGCGAATCTCCTCCTCGCCCGCGGCACTCATCGCGCGCGAGAGATCGGGATCCGGACCGCTATCGGGGCGACCCGCTATCGAATCCTGAGACAGTTGGTCGTCGAAAGCGCACTCCTCGCCGGGCTCGCCGGCGTCGCCGGCTTCGGTCTCTCGCTTCTAGGGGTTCGCCTCTTCTCGAGCGCCGTCGCGGACATCGCGAAACCCTACTGGATCCATTGGTCCATGGACGGTCGCGTGTTCCTGTTCTTCGCAGCCGTGTGCGTCGCCACAGGCATCCTGTTCGGACTGGCTCCGGCGCTCCACCTTTCGAAGACGAGCATGATTTCTTTGAAAGCAGGCACTGCCCTTGGTGCGCGCCGCTGGACAAAGGTGCTCCTCGCGGTGGAGCTCGCGCTCACCCTGACGCTCCTCGCCGGGGCGGGCTTAATGCTGCGCAGCTTTCTCACTCTGTACCGCCTCGACAACCTCGTCGATACGACCGACATGACCACGATGGCGCTTCGCTTACCGAATGCGAAGTACCCGGCGCCGCGCGACTGGACCAGTTTCTTCCAGGGCCTGGAAGAGCGGCTCGCCGGGATTCCCTCGATCTCCTCCGCCACGACAGCGAGCACCTTTCCCTACGCGGGGGCCGCCACGCGGAAGCTCGTTCTCGACGGCGCGGACCGGAGCCCCTCTACGGTCTCCTATCTCACCGTCGGCTCGCGGTACTTCGATACCCTCGGGCTCCGACTCGTCCGCGGGCGCGATTTCACCGATATCGATGGGACCGCGGGACATGAGGCGGCCATCGTGAACGAGCTATTGGCGGCGGCACACTTTCCAAATGAGGATCCCCTAGGGAAGCGCATTGGCCTCACCGACGAAACGGACGCGCCGTCGTGGTTCACCATCGTCGGGATAGCCCCCGGTGTTCGGCAGCGTTCGATGGACGGA
>Ga0184637_10002109_pt1 | contig 12923 bp, 7 predicted proteins | sample PLM3_127_b2_FD_133143 | JGI IMG/M metagenome (GOLD analysis project Ga0184637, IMG submission 133143) | Groundwater sediment microbial communities from an aquifer in East River, Colorado, USA - PLM3_127_b2 | ecosystem: Environmental > Terrestrial > Soil > Riparian zone | place: USA: East River...
CCAGCACCGCGGCGCGTCGCTCGAGCGCTTCATCTCGCACATGTGGCTCACGACCGAAGGCGTGTACGGCGTTGCGCTCGGCGTTTCGGTGCAATTCATTTTTCTCTTCGTGCTGTTCGGCACGTTGCTCGACATCGCCGGCGCCGGCAACCACATGCTGCAGGTTTCGCTCGCGCTGCTCGGGCACCTGCGCGGCGGGCCGGCGAAGGTCGCGGTGGTGTCGTCGGCGCTCAACGGCATGGTGTCGGGATCGTCGGTGTCGAACGTCGTGTCGGGCGGCATCTTCACGATTCCGCTGATGAAGCGCACCGGCTACAGCGGCGTAAAGGCCGGCGCGATCGAGGCCGCGTCGTCGATCAACGGGCAGATCATGCCGCCGGTGATGGGCGCGGCCGCGTTCCTGATGGTCGAGTACGTCGGCATTCCGTATTCGGAGATCGTCAAGCACGCGGTGCTGCCGGCCGTGATCTCGTACGTGGCACTGTTCTACATCGTGCACCTCGAGGCGCTGAAGCACGACCTGAAGCCGCTCGTGCGCGAGCGCACGCCGGGGTGGCGCGAGCGGATGATCGGCTGGGGCTTCGGCGTGTCGGGCACGGTGCTCGCGATTGCCGCGATCTACGGTCTGATCAACGGCGTGCAATCGGTCACCGGCGACTACGCGGGCTGGGCGCTCGCCGTGCTTGCGCTCGTGGCGTACGTCGTGTTGATGGCGTACTCGTCGCGCCATCCCGCGCTGCCGGTGGACGACCCGAACGCGCCACGCATCCATCTGCCCGAGCCCTGGCCCACCGTGCGTGCCGGGCTGCACTTCTTCATCCCGATCGTCGTGCTGCTGTGGTGTCTGATGGTCGAGGAGCTGTCGCCGGGACTGTCGGCGTTCTGGGCGACCGCGACGACGATGGTGATGGTGCCGCTGCAGCCGGTGATGGTGGCGATCTTCGCTCGGGACCGTGGTATCGCAAGCGCCCTGAGCCAAGGCATCGCCGACCTGTGGAAAGGCCTCGTGCTCGGCGCGCGCAACATGATCGGCATCGGCGTCGCGTGCGCCAGCGCCGGGCTCATCGTCGGCGTCATCACACTTACCGGCATGGGCCTGATGATGACCGACTTCGTCGAGATGGTGTCGGCCGGCAACGTGCTCGTGATGCTGCTGCTCACTGCGGTGATCTGCCTGATCATCGGCGCCGGCGTGCCGACGACGGCCAACTACATCCTCGTCGCAACGTTGATGGCGCCGGTGATCGTCGAGCTCGGCGCGCGTTCGGGCCTCGTGATCCCGTTGATCGCGGTGCACCTGTTCGTTTTCTATTTCGGCATCCTCGCCGACGTCACGCCGCCAGTCGGCCTCGCGTCCTACGCCGCCGCGGCGATCTCGGGCGACGACCCGAACCGCACCGGCCTGCAGGCCACCTGGTACAGCCTGCGCACGACGGTACTGCCGTTCGTCTTCATCTTCAACCCGCAGCTCTTGTTCATCGGCGTGGGCTCGTGGGTCGAGGTGGTGATCGTCTGCGTTACCGGCACGGTGGCGTCGCTGCTCTTCGCCGCCGCGACGATGGGCTGGTTCCGCGCGCGCTGCAACTGGTTCGAGATCGGCCTGCTGCTGCTTGCGACGTTCCTTTTCTTCCGCCCCGACTGGGTGATCGACCGCATGGCGCCGAAATACGTCAGCGCGCCCGCCGCCGACATCTACAAGGTGGCCGATCGGTTGACCGAGGACGAATGGCTCGTGGTCGGCATCGCCGGCCAGGACCTCGACGGCCAGGCACTGACGAAGACCGTCGCGATCCCGATGGGCACAGGCAGCAACGGCCGCGAACGCTTGCGCAATGGCGGCGTCACGCTCAGCCAACTCGGCAGCGACATCGAGGTCGCCGCGGTCAAGTTCGGCAGCCGGGCAAGGAAGCTCGGCGTCGAGCAGGGCTACAAGATCATTGAACTCAAGCTGCCCAATCCGTCGCGGCCGTCGCAGCACTGGGTGCTCATCCCGGCCGCGTTGCTCGCGGCGCTGGTGTGGTGGATGCAGCGGCGGCGCAGCGTCGCGACCAGCAGGAGCTACGCGTGACTCAGCCCCCAGGACGCCTTCGGCGTCGGCCCCCCGAGGGGGCGTCGTCGCCTTGGGGCGGCCCGGCGGCGACGCGCATCGCGCTGATCCACGCGCTCGCCCATTCGATTGCGCCGGTCAACGAGGAACTGGCGCGCCAGTGGCCGCAGTGCACCGTGATGAACCTGCTCGATGACTCCTTGTCGGCCGACCTCGCGCGCGAAGGCGGCGGGCTCGACGAGCGCATGCACGCGCGCTTCATCGCGCTCGCGGGCTATGCCATCGAGGCCGGCGCGCAGGGCATCCTCTTCACCTGCTCGGCGTTCGGCCCCTGCATCGAGTCGGTCGCACGCCGCTTCGGCGCGCTGCCGGTCCTCAAGCCGAACGAAGCGATGATCGACGATGCCGTGCACCAGGGGCAGCACATCGGATTGCTCGCCACGTTCGCCCCGACCTTGTCGTCGATGCCGCAGGAGTTCCCGCCCGATGTGCATCTGCGACCCGCGCTCGTCGAAGGCGCACTGGCCGCGTTGAACCACGGCCGTGCCGACGAGCACGATCGCCTGATCGTGCAGGCCGCGCAACGCTTGTGCGCCGAGGGCTGCGATCTCATCGCGCTCGCACAGTTCAGCATGGCGCGTGCGGCGCCAGCGGTGCGTCAAGCGGTCAACGTGCCGGTGCTGACGACCGTGGGCAGCGCGGTGCGGCGCTTGCGGGAGCGAGTTTCCTCTCCCTCTCCCTTCGGGAGAGGGCAGGGGTGAGGGGGCAGCGCCACGCCCTCACCCCAACCCTCTCCCGGAGGGAGAGGGGGAAAAACCCGCAAGGCGTTACAGTCCAAACCCGCCGAAAGTCTCCACGTCAACCATGACCGCCGAGAGCACCCCGCCGACCACCCCGCCCGCGCTGCCCGCGGACGCGGACGCCGTGCTGAAGCTCGCCGCGCAATCGATGTTCGATACCTTCGCGCGCACGGCGATGGGCATGATGGTCGTCGACCGCAGCCACCGCATCGTGTGGATCAGCGAGGGCTACAAGCGCTTCCTCCCCGCGCTCGGGCACGAGGAGTCGGACTTCGTCGGGCGGCGGGTCGAGGAGGTCGTGCCGAACACCCTGATGGCGCAAGTCATCGAAAGCGGCGAAGCGATCCTCGTCGATTTGTTGACCAATTCAGCCGGCACCTTTCTCGTCAGCCGGCTGCCGCTGCGCGATGAACAGGGTGCGGTGATCGGCGCGATCGGCATGGTGCTGCTCGACCATCCCGAGACGACGATGCAGCCGCTCATCACCAAGTTCTCGCGCTTGCAGCGCGAGCTCGACGACGCGCGCCAGCGTCTGGCCGCGCAGCGCAGGCCCAAGTACAGCGTCGCGAGCTTCATCGGCGCGAGCCCGGCGGCGATGGCGGTCAAGCGACAGGCGCGCCGCGTCGCGCAGACCGACAGCACGGTGCTGCTGCTCGGCGAAACCGGCACCGGCAAGGAGTTGCTTGCGCATGCGATCCATGCCGCGAGCCCGCGCGCCGCCGGGCGCTTCGTCGGCGTCAACATCGCGGCGGTGCCCGACACGCTGCTCGAAGCGGAGTTCTTCGGCGTCGCGCCGGGCGCCTACACCGGCGCCGAGCGCAAGGGCCGCGACGGCAAGTTCAAGCTGGCCGACGGCGGCACGCTGTTCCTCGACGAGATCGGCGACATGCCGCTCGCGCTGCAATCGAAGCTGCTGCGCGTGCTGCAAGACCAGGAGGTGGAGCCGCTGGGCAGCAACCAGGTGCAACGCGTCGACGTGCGCGTCATCGCCGCCACGAGCCGCGACCTCGCGGCGATGGTCGCCGCCGGCAGTTTTCGCGCCGACCTGTACTACCGGCTGAACGTGCTGCCGATCCGGCTGCCCGCGCTGCGCGAACGCATGGCCGATCTGGAAGCGCTCGTCGAAGCGCTCGCCGAAGACATCTCGCGGCGCAGCGGCCTGTCGCACAAAAGCCTGACCAGCGACGCGCTCGACCTGCTGGCGCGACACAGCTGGCCCGGCAACATCCGCGAATTGCGCAACGTGCTCGAGCAGGCGTCATTGATGACCGACGACATGCTGCTCACCGCCGCACATTTCCACGGGGTCGTGGAGGACGCGCCCCATGCGCTGGAGGCGACGCCGCACGCCGAAGCGCCCGCGTCGGAACCCGTCGCCGCGCCCGGCCCGGCGGCGACGCCCGCCGCCGTGGGCATCATCAAGTCGCTGCCGCAGGCGATCGCCGAGCTGGAAGCGCAGGCCATTCGCGGCGCGCTCGCCGTCACCGGTGGCAACAAGCTCGCGGCTGCCAAGCTGCTGGGCATTTCGCGCGGCACGCTGTACGAGAAGCTGGCGCTGATCGACGGGGATCACGCCCCGCTCTAGGTCGCCTTGCGTCAACCGGGTTTGCCGGAGCGTTTGGCAGCGTCGTCGTCCCGGTACGTCCAGGTCAGGTGCAGCACCGATCCGATCTTCTCGAGCAGCTCGTTGAAATCGATCGGCTTGTTCAGGAACTCGTCGGCGCCCGCGGCCAGGCTGCGCTGGCGGTCCACCGGCGACGCGCTCGCCGAGATCCCGATGATCGGGATCGACTGGAACGCGGGCTGTACACGCAGGCGGCGCGTCGCTTCCAACCCGTTCAGCACCGGCATCACGTTGTCCATCAGGATCAGGTCGGGTTGCGTCACGCGCGCCTGCTCGAGGCCCGCGTTGCCGTCTTGCGCTTCGCCCATCGCGAAGTCAAGCGACTTCAGGAAGTCGACGACCAGCGATCGGTTGGCGGCCGTGTCGTCGACGATCAGCACCTTCTTGCGCGGACCTTCGTAGCCGGTCACGACACGCTCGATCGGAACGGCGGCGACCGCCTGCGCCTCGGCCAGCGGCACCATCAGCTCGAACCAGAACGTGCTGCCAACGCCGGGCGTGCTTTCGAAGTCGATCTCGCCCCCCATCGAGCGCACCAACTGGCGGCTGATCACGAGTCCAAGGCCGGTGCCGCCGGCGCGTCGCGCGAGCGCGCCGACCTGCTCGAAAGGCTGGAACAGGCGTGGAACCTGCTGTGCGTCGATGCCGATGCCGGTGTCGCGCACCTCGAAGCGCACCCTTGCCTGACCGGCGTCGATCCCGAGCAGCCGCACCGAAAGACCCACCGTTCCACGGTCGGTGAACTTCACCGCGTTGCCGAGCAGGTTCAACAGCACCTGGCGCAGCCGGTTCTCGTCGACGTTGACGGCGCGCGGCAAATCGGGCGACGCGTCGAAGGTGAACAGCAGGTCCTTCTGCTCGGCCTTCACGCGCATGATGTCGGCCACCAGGCGCAAGAACGCCCGCAGGTGCACGAGGCCGGGGAAGAGCTCGAGCTTGCCGGCCTCGATGCGCGACAGGTCGAGGATGTCGTTGATCAACGTGAGCAGGTGGCGGCCGCTCTGCTCGATCGTGTCGAGGCCATGGCGCTGGCGCTCGGAAAGCGTCTTCTCGCGCTTGAGCAGCTGCGCGTAGCCGAGCACCGAGTTCAGCGGCGTGCGCAGTTCGTGGCTCATGTTGGCGAGGAACTCGCTTTTCGCGCGGTTGGCCACCTCGGCGCGCTCCTTCGCGACAACGAGCTCGGCGTTGGCACGCCGCAGTTCCTCTTCGGACTGCTTGAACGCGCTGCGGTCCTCGGCGATCCAGATCGTGCCTTCGTGCGGGTCGTCGAGGTTCTGCACGTAGCCGATCAGGTTGACCCAGAACGCCGAGCCGTCCTGCCGCTGCATGAAGAGCTCTTTCTGGAACGGCTGGCCTTTGGACAGCAGCGGCGCGGCGATCTCGCCGAGCGCGCCGTATTCCTCGTCGGAGCGGTACAGCACGCGCGCCGGCAGGCCGACGCCCGCGTCGCCGTCGAAGCCCCGAACATCTCGGCCAGCTTGCGGTTGTAGCGGAAGATGCGGCGCTCGCGCGTGAAGATGATGCCGACCGGCGCGTTGCGCATGATCGCTTCCATCTCGCGCACCGTCTGGTGCAGCGCCTCCTCGGTGCGCTTCACATCGGTGATGTCTTCGACGATCCACACGGTGCCCTGGTCGGTGCGCGTCGGGTCGACTGCCTTGCCGTAGATGCGGCACCATACCGGGCTGCCGTCGGCCTTGCGGAAGAGCCATTCGGTGTGGAACGACCCGCCCGCTGCCAGCAGCGGACCGGCTTCGCGCCCGACGCGGTCGTAGCTCTCGGCGTCGGGATAGATCGAAATGCCCGGCTGGCCGATCAGCGCTTCGGCCGACGCGTAGCCGAAGATTTCGGCGGCGCGTCGATTGCAGTGCAGGAAGCGGCGATTGCGCGTGAAGAGAATGCCGACCGAGGCGTTGTCGAGGATGGCCGCCAGTTCGTCGCTCTTGACCTTCAGCGACTCTTCGGCCTGTTTGCGCTGCGATCGATCCTGGATCAGCCAGATCGTCCCTTCGCGCGGGTCTTCCTGGTTCTGCACATAGCCGATCAGGCTCACCCACAGGTCGCTGCCGTCGTGGCACCGCATGTACATCTCGGTCTTCACCGGCTGCCCGACCGACAGCAGCGGCGTCGCGAGCGCGCCGAGCGCCTCGTATTCATCGTCGCAGCGGTAGAGCGTGCGTCCGGGCAGGCCGACGCCTTCGTTGCCCCGAAAGGCGAACATCTCGCGGAACTTGGGGTTGTAGTCGATGAGGTGCCGGTCCTTCGTCAGAACGATGCCGATCGGCGAGTTCTCCATGATCGCGCCCATGAAGCCCTCGGTCTGGCGCAGCGTGAGTTCGAGCAATGCTTCGCGCGTTTGCCGCGTCGCATCCGCGTCGGGCGCGCAGGCAGAGATCAGCACCCAATCGCTGTCGGGGGCGGGCGAGCCCACCACCTCGAGCCGCGCCACGAGACGCGATGAACCGGCCGTGCCGAACGGGGACGTGATCACGCACAGCTCGGGGTCGGGGACCGACACCTGCGCCAGCAGCGTGTCGGCGTGCGGCGCCGGCAGCAGCATGCGCAGCGACACACCCTGCAAGGCCGCGGGTGTGCGACCGGCCAGCAAAGCAAACGCGGCGTTCGATGCCCGGATGTTGCCGCTGCGATCGACCACGCACAGCGCACCGTCCAGCGAGCCCAGCATGCGCGAGAAGAATGCCTCGCCGTTCACTAAACCACTCCCATGTCGCAGATGCTCCCAGACACGGGGGCAGAGGATAGCGCGGGGCGACGCACCTCAATACCGCACGCGCGCATAGTAGGTTTCCTGCGCGGCGGCGCGTGCCTGGCCAAGCGTGTGAATGCCGTGTTCGTGCAGCAGCGGGATGAGCTTCAGAAAAATCTGCGCCGCGACCATCGCATCGCCCATCGCGGTGTGGCGGCCCGCGACCGTCACGTCGAAGCGTTCGGCGATCGCTTCGAGGTGATGCGACTCCTGGTTCGGGTGCACGAGCGCCGACAGCAGCAGCGTGTCGAGCACCGGTTGATCGAAGGACACGCCGGTGCGTTGCTCCTTCATCTGCAGGAACCGCATGTCGAAGGCCGCGTTGTGCGCGACGAGCACGGTGTCTTGCGCGAACGCGTGAAACGCCGGCAGCACCTGATCGATGGTCGGCTTGCCGCTCAGCATTTCGGGCCGGATGCCATGGATCGGTATCGATTCGCGCGAGATCGGTCGCCGCGGATCGATCAGTTGCTCGAAGACTTCCTGCGTGAGCAACTTGCCGTTGACGATGCGCACCGCGCCGATCTGGATGATCTCGTCGCCGCGCGACGGGTCGAGCCCGGTGGTCTCGGTGTCGAACACGGTGTAGGTCAGCTCGGCGAGCGCGTGCTCGTCCAGCTCGCGGCTGCATTCCGAAGTCTGGAACAGGTCGAAGTCGTAGTACTCCGGGCGGCTTTCGCCGCCCGCCGGCACCGAGGCTGCGAGCTCGGCGTGCGGCGCGGCGAGCGGCAGCACGAATCGAAAGAAGACTTCGTTGCGCACGCGCTCGCGCTGGAACCAGAATTCGCCGCTGTGGCGGTCGACGACATCGCGCACCGTGAGGGGCGTCGAGTCCTGGCCGATGCGCATCGGGTCCATTTCCCAATTCATCATCGTCTCGGTACTTACCGCCTGGCCCGACCAGACCAGGTCGAGTTGAGCGCGGCCCGACGCGGGCGTCAGCCGCAGTTGCACCGATCGCACCGCGAATTCATCGAGCAAGCGGCCCGCCAGATAGGTCAGCGCCTGCAGCAGCGAAAAGCTGTCGACCTTCAGCCACAGCGCCGCATCGACCCTGTCGCTGCCCACCGGCAGGCGGTACAGCGCCTCGATGCGGCGCGCAGCGGCCGACACCAGGTCGGCGCCGAGCATGTCCTCGAGCGGCCAGCGCGTTTTCAGGCCTTGCGCGGTGCGCGCAGCGAGGTCCTGGATGCGCTCGCTCATCGCGCGCACCTCGTCGCGGATGACAGCCTGGAATCGAGCACGCTGGCCGGCCTCGAGATCGGGGTAGTCGAGCATCTCGATGGCGGCCTGGATGTTCGCGAGCGACGCGCGGCTGCGGTCGGTCAGGCCCTGGATCAGCTTGTCGCGCAGGCCCTCTTCTTCGAGTGCCTGCGTGATGTCGTCGAACATCAGCACGAAGCCGCCGAGCTCCGATGTCGGTGTCGGATCGCCCTCGCTGCCGCGCACCGGTGCCATCTGCACCCGCAGCAGCTGGCCGGCCGGTGTGGTCGTGACGAACTGCGCGGAGGGGTCGGCGAAGCCGCGCTGCAACCGTTGGCGGATGTTCTCGAGCGCGTGGTCGACGAGCCGGCGGTCCAACACCGCGTAGATCGAGCGGCCGAGTCCCATCAGGTCGGCGCCCTGTGCCAGCGCCGGCGTGGGCGACAACGCGCGAAACAGCGATCGGGCGCGATGGTTGTACAGCAGGATGCGGCCGTTGAGGTTGCATACGACGACGCTCTGGCTCAGCTCGGACATCAACGCGGCGAGCCGATTTCTTTCCTGCTCGATGTCGCGGCTCGCCTCCTGCACCTTCTCCTCGATCTCCCCGCGCAGTTGTGCGCGATGACGTACCAGCTCGTTGATCGTTTTCGTCAGGGCCTGGTTTTCCGGGCTGCCGGCCGGCGTGAGCTCGCGCTGCACGTCGGTGCCGAGCATCACCTGCGCCTGCTCGAGCAGGCGTGCCGGTTGCGCGACGAAATGGCGATACCCTCGCCGCAGCGCCAGCGCCAACAGGCCGACCGCCACCAGCCACGCGAGCACGACCAGCGGCCCCAGTCGCTCGCCCAGCAGCGGCGCGAGCGGTTGTCGCTCGGCGGGTTCGAGCGCCGACCACAGCATGAAGCCGGTGAACGCGATCCAGACCGCGACCGCTGCCGCCGCGGCGACGATCGCGTAGAGAAATCGCTGGTCGGACTTCACGGGCCGGGAGAGCCTAAAAGCTCACGCACCTTGAGCACGAGTTCCTTCGTCGAAAACGGCTTCGTCATGTAGTCGTCGGCGCCCATCGCCGAGCCCTTGGCGATGTCGAGCTCGCGTCCCCGGGCGGTGAGCATCAGGATCTTCGTGCCCTTGATGAGTTCGTCGGCACGCACCTCCTGGCACACGTCGTAGCCCGACTTCTTGGGCATCATCACGTCGAGCAGCACCAGCTGCGGGCGATCGCGCCGGATCGCGTCGAGCGCCTCCTGACCGTCGCGCGCGACGCTGACTTCGAAGCCCTCGCGCTTCAGCAGGAACTCGAGCGAGATGACGATGTTCGGCTCGTCGTCGGCGATCAGTATTTTTTCAATCATGCGGCGCCTCCAGTGGCGACGGCCAGGCTTGCAAACGCTGCGGACTGCGCGGATTGGGGCGCCGACCACGGCAGATGAAAGGCGAACAGCGCGCCGTTCCCCGGCGTCGATTCGACCCACATGCGGCCACCGAAGCGCTCGACGATCTGCCGGCTGATCGGCAAGCCGAGCCCGGTGCCGGGAGGACGGCTCGCCTCGTCGCCGCCCTGGCGGAACTTCTCGAAGATCAGCGCCTGCTGTTCGGGATCGACGCCGGGACCGTTGTCGCGGACCTCGACGCTCAGGCCGCTCTCATCGGTGCACAGCCGCACATCGACGCGACCGGTGTCGGACGGCACGAACTTCGCCGCGTTCGACAACAGGTTCAGCATCACCTGCATCATGCGGTCGGCGTCGGTGCGAATCGACGACACGTGCTCGGGCATCTCGAGCGCGACCTTGGTTCCCCGCTCGCGAAACATCTCCGCGGTGGTCTGCACCGCCTGCGTCAGCAGCGCGCGCATGTCGACCTCGGTCTCGTGCCACTCGGCATGGCCCGATTCGATCTTCGCCAGCACCAGCACCTGGTTGACGAGCCGACTCAGGCGCTCGGTCTCGGCGACGATGATGCGCAGGCATTGCTGGCGCTGGTCGCTCGCCATGTTCGTGTCGTCGACCATCAGCTCCGACAACGCACGGATCGAGGTCAGCGGCGTGCGCAGCTCGTGCGTGACCGACGACATGAAGTCGTCCTTCAGCCGGTCGAGGCTTTGCAATTGCTCGTTGGCGGCACGCAATTCGCGCGTCGCGCGCTCGAGCGAGCGCGATTTGTCCTCGAGCTCGAGCGAATGCGCGCGCAGCTGCGACGCCTCGTCGAGGATGCGCATCACGTCATCGAGCCCGAGCGCCTCTTCCTCGACGACCGAGGCGACCATCACGCGTGCCGACGCACTGCCGATCGCGCCGGCGAGCTGCGTCTCGACGAACTGCACGAGGCTCGCGTCGGCCGGGATCTGCTCGATGCGTGCGACGCCGACACCGCGCGCGTAGTGGTCGAAAAGCTGCCGCGCACGCGGCGCGCCGAGAAAGCGGCCGACCAGCGGCAGCAGGTCCTGCACCTTGGCGCGGCCGCGCCAGAACACCGGCCGGCCGGTCGCCGTCGTGCGCTTGAAGACGTCGACGAAGAGCAGCGCCTGGCTCGTCTCGTGCGCCGACGGCGTGCGCCACAGCGACACCAGCACATAGGCGCCGACGTTGGCGAGCAGGCTCCAGAACAGCGAATGCGTGAGGCTGTCGAGCCCGCCGAGCCCCATGAACTGTTCGGGCTTCAGCAGCGCGATGCCGAACGGGCCGTGGTTCAGGAAGTCCGACGCGAGCCAGCCGGATTTCGCGATCGACGGCAGCATCAGCGTGTAGGCCCAGAACGCGAAGCCGAGCAGCAGCCCGACCAGCGCGCCGCGCCGCGTGCCACCCTTCCAGTACATGCCGCCGAGCATCGCGGGCGCGAACTGCGCGACCGCGGCGAAGCTGATGAGCCCGATGCTGACCAGCGCATACGCTTCGCCGGCGACGTGGAAGTACACGTAGCCGAGCAGCAGGATGCCGATGATCGCGGTGCGCCGGATGCCGAGCAGCATCTTCGTCAGATCGCCGCCCGCGCGCGCGCCGAAGCGCCGCGTGCGCAGCAAGAGCGGCATCACGAGGTCGTTGCACACCATGGTCGACACCGCGGTCGCCTCGACGATCACCATGCCCGTGGCCGCCGACAGGCCGCCGATGAACGCGGCGAGCGCGAGCCCGTGCTGGCCGTGCGCAAGCGGCAGCGACAGCACGAAGTTGTCCGCGTCGCTTTTGCCGGTGCCGTAGTAGAGCAGCCCGCCGAACGCGATCGGCAGTACGAACACGTTGATCAACAGCATGTACAGCGGGAACACCCACACCGCGCGGCGCAGGTGGCGCTCGTCGACGTTTTCGACCACCGTCACCTGGAACTGGCGCGGCAGGAAGATCACCGACAGCATCGACAGCACGGTGAGCGCGAACCACTGCATGTACGCGAACGGCCGGCCCTGGTCGAGCGTCAGCAGGTTGCGCAACTCGGGCACGGCTTTCGCACGCTCGAAGATGTCGCCCAGGCCGTCGAACATGCTGTACGCGACGAAGGCGCCGACCGCGAGAAAGGCGGCCAGCTTGACCACCGATTCGAACGCGATCGCTGCGACCATGCCTTCATGCCGCTCGGCGCTGTCGAGGTGGCGCGCACCGAACACCATCGTGAAGCCGGCCAGCACGAGCGCGATGTACAGCGTGGTGTCGCGCCACCAGTCGCCGACCACCGCGAGCGGCGCACCGGGCTGCGTCGTCAGTAGCGCATAGCCGACCGAGATCGCCTTCAACTGCAGCGCGATGTAGGGCACGATGCCGACCACGGTGATCAGTGTCACGGAGCCGGCGAGCAGCGGGCTCTTGCCATAGCGGCTCGCGATGAAGTCGGCGATCGACGTGATGCGATACGCCTTCGCGATGCGGATCATCTTGCGCACGATGGTCCACGCCAGGATCATCGCGAGCGTCGGCCCGAGGTAGATCGGCAGGAACCACACGCCCGAGGTCGCGGCGCGGCCGACGCTGCCGAAGTACGTCCATGCGGTGCAGTACACCGCCATCGACAGCGCGTAGGTCCACGGGTTGCCGATGATCGAGCGGCCCTGTCGTGCGCGCCAGTCGCCGAAGTAGGCGACCGCGAACAGCAGCATCAGGTACGCGAACGACGTGCCGACGACCAGCGAGGTGGACAGCATGGGTCTAGGGCCTGTCCAGACCAAATGCGTGCCCACGCCGGGCACTGGCAGGCTGCAGGGCTAGGCGCGGGCGAGGCCGTGTGCCTTTGGCACACAACGAGCTCGCAACAACGCCGTGCGGCCTGCCAGTACCCGGCCCTTCGGGTGATCTCAGGAAAAGCCCGCCCTCCGCGTTGCAAATGCTCGCCGTGGGAACCCCCACGGCTGCGCTTTGCGCCTCGATGGCGGGCTTTTCCTGAGTCACGTGGGCACGCATTTGGTCTGGACAGGCCCTAGCGCCTAGTCGTCCATGTGCTCGGCGGTCCAGCCGAGCAGCGCGATCAGCACGCCCCAGATGATGAACAGCG
>Ga0184637_10002110_pt1 | contig 12914 bp, 22 predicted proteins | sample PLM3_127_b2_FD_133143 | JGI IMG/M metagenome (GOLD analysis project Ga0184637, IMG submission 133143) | Groundwater sediment microbial communities from an aquifer in East River, Colorado, USA - PLM3_127_b2 | ecosystem: Environmental > Terrestrial > Soil > Riparian zone | place: USA: East River...
ATGCTGACCTGCAATAAACGTGCATCCGAGCCGCGCCTCTGCGCACGGCGGTTTCGTGCGCGCGCTGTCGGCGTCCTGCTGTCGGACGAGACGGCTTTGTCGGAGCCGCTCCGAAAGTTGTCTAAGCGTGTCGCTCACGTTGCGCCGCCTTTAACTCTTCGGAGAACGCATAAATCGCTTCCACGAGCTTATCGAGCACTTCAATCAACCGCGCGAGCGCCGCGTAGAACCGTTCATCCGCGTCGGGCGGCGGCGGCGGCGGAATAGGCGGCGGATCCGGCGGCGGCGGCGTGGGCGCCTGGTCGCCAGGATCGATCGGGTAGTGCCAGCGGTTTGGATCGACCATCCCCTTCGGCTGCCATGCCGGCTCATTCCGACCGCCGGAGTCGATCAGACAATCGAAATGTTCGCCGTTGCGGAAGACGACGATATCGGCCGCAAACCCGTCGCAATTAGTGCCGTCAGGCTTGGCGAGCAGCCCGGCGTTCTGAAAGCGCAGTTGCCACGCCACGCGTTTGGTGATTTCAAACGCGCCGCAGGGGCCCGACAGATTCACGCCGCGCCTCACGAGCTGCCCTTTGACGAGCTCCACAATCCAGGTGTGATCAATGGGCGACATGCACATCTCCCGGCTGCACCGCGTCCACCGGTGCGGACGTGACTTGTTGAAAGAGGCGATACCCGTCGATCGGCGTTCGCGTTCCGCTGTCCAGAAACACTAACGCGCCGATCTTGCCGACAATGACATTGACGCGCTTCGTCGTCATCGCCGCCTCCAACACCAGGCGCCGGCCCGCGAAATCTTCCAGCACGATCGGGCGCATCATGGCTCGTCAAACATAAAATCCTGCGGCTTCGGAATGCGGTGTCCCGAGAGCGAGATCTGTAACACTTCGTTGATGGCCTGATCGACGGCGCGCGTAAACCGCTTCGTCCAATGCTTCGCGTGTAACTTGTTCGGGCGATATCTACGCTCAAGAATCCGCTTAATATCGGACGGGACGAGCGTCCAATACCGATGACAAAACACGTCCTCGATCGTGAGCCTGGACACCGCGGCGCCGCACCCGGTGATGACGCAGAGAAACTGCGCGGGGCGCTGCGTGAAAAACTGCTTACTCATTGCCCGCGTTGTCGTTGCCTACCACACTCTTGCCCGGCTCGAGCCGTTGCGCAGCCATCCGCAGGACGTAGCGCAGCTCACGATCGGCGGCGGCCGTCGCGGCCATCACCGCGCGACTGAGCGCGCGCACCCGTTTCTGTTGGACGACGAGGCGGCGTAAATTCTCGGCGTTCTGTCGCGCCTCGATCTCGATCGCGGAGCGTATCGGTCTGGTCCCCGCTTTCTTCTTCGCTGGTTTCCTCATCGCAAGCCTCCTCTGTCACGCCGCGGCGCGGGATTGCCCGCGGATTACCCCTCACCGTGATAACTCCGCAGCAGCGGATCGAGAATGGCGCGCTCGCAATGCGCGTGCACATTCACGGGACGCATGCTCGACACGTCCTCCGTCCCTCCACAGACCTTGCACGTAAAATAGTTCGTCGTCATCACCGGACCCGGCGCCGATGTGACCACGGACAAATTTGCGCGGGCGACATCGGGGTGTGTGGCGAGACACTCGCGCGCGATCCAGCCGCTCACGACGGCAATCGTCGCCCCGCCCCGGATCGCCGCGTCGAGCAGGCCGCGCCGGTGCCACTCGACCGGGCACTTATTGAGCTGCTCGGCCACGCCGATCACGATCTGTTCTCGCTTGAGCGCCTCGAAGATGAGGCTGTCGCCGCTGAAGAGCAGCAACCGCTTTTCGACATAGTTGCGGTGCTCGCCGAGTCGCGCGCACAAGACGTCGACGTCGCCGCCGCACTTCTGATCGAGGAGCTCCGAAAACCAGATCGCCTCATCGGCCGTGCTGAGCTCCTCGCGAAAACGGTTCTCGGCGTATTGGATCGCGTCGAGCGCATCGGATCGCGTGGGGTAAATACTCGCCGGCGCCCCGGCTAAGCCGGCGCGTTGACACGCGAGAAAGCGCCGGTGCCCGGCGACGACTTCGAACCGCGTGCCCACGCGGGCGAGGACGAGCTCTTGGATGAGCCCGTTTTCTCGGATGTTGGCGACGAGCTCGGCCATCTTGTCGTCGTCCATCGACGAGCGCGACGGATGCGCGGGGTCGTCGATGAGCCCGAGCGGAATCTCTTTCCGTTCGGGTTTGATCGTCGCCAGACTCATGTCGTCACCGGCGCGGTGCGATCGAGCATCACGAGCTTAACGCGCTTCGGAGCGAATTCATCAGGGTTTGGGCGCCGGACCACGAGCTCTTTCGTTTCCGTGAGCTCGAGGATGATGAGTTCACCGGGTAACCATCCGAGGTAAAACAGCACAGCGCGTGGCAGCGTCAGATGCGCCGAGTTCCCGCACTGCCCGATCTTTTGAAGGCATCGCATAACTAGAGACTCCCGCCTGACGTCGGTCCAAGTGCCGAGATCGACACGTTCGAACTACGAACGCCGTTACGGAGAACGCCGTAACGCGTTACGTGAAACACCGTAACGGGCGAGTTTTGCACAGGACTCCTCCCCGGTTTCCCTTAGCTCAGTCGATCACTAGTGATCGATCTGAGAAGAGAAGGTGCTGTGGAAATGTGGAAAAGTCGGAAAGGGATCGTGGGGTTGTCCGATAACTATTCATTATAAGACTCTCCACCCCAAAAGGTTACCACGCCTGTCAAGCCCGCGTTCGAACTTCTTAAGATATACAGTTAGCTTGTGCAAAAAGCTGTTGACGCGCGATCCGGCGTCGTGTTCCATTATAGGACAGATCGCCCGTGCATCCGAGTTATGCACATTTTATCAACAGGTTTTCCACAAGGGCTGTGGAAAACCGCTCCGGCTTGCACTGGAGCGCGGCTGTGACACGCTTTCTCACTCGGCTGTTCTACGTGTTTCTCGTGCTCGTCTGGGCCAGCGGGCCTCTACTGGCGGCGCCTTTCTTGAGCGCGCCGGGTTCGATCGTCTCCCTCACTGAGCCGGGGACGCTGACCGATCTGGCTGCGGGCGCGCTCGAGCTCGTCAGCCTGGTCGCCTTCGGGATTGTCATTCGGAAGGACGTCGCGGCGATCGCGAAGAAATTCGTGCAGCGCGCGAGCGTGGCTGGTCCCGACTACACCAGCGGTATCGAGAATTCTGGCGCCGAGTGGGAAACCCAAACCAAAGCCAGCGAAGGCAACTTCGAAGCCGGCGTGCAGCAAGCGATCGCGGATAAGCGGTTCGGGAAAGGCGTGAGCGCGGCCGGTCAGGCGAAGTTCGTCCTTCGCGCCAAGACGCTCGGCAGTCAACGCTACGGGCCGGGGATCCAGGCGTCGGAAGCGGACTTTGCGAAAGGTGTGGGGCCCTCGATCGAAGCGCTCCGCTCGCTCGACCTCCCGCCGCGGCGCCCCAAGGGTGACCCTGGCAATATGGCGCGGGCTCAGGCGGTCGCGGCGCGGCTGCGCGGCGTCAAGCTCGGCAAGTAACGCGCCCTTTTTTCAGGAGGATGACGATGCGGTTCCTACACGCGCTTCTTGACCTGCTCTGCCTGCCCATGCCGCCGCGCGAGATGTATCCCTCGGCGTGGCGCCGGCTGCTGTATTCGGACACCGGCGGCGTGGCGCTCCAGCTCCTGACTGGCTTTGTGACCGCGCCCGACACCACACAAACCGCCCTCACGATGGCCGCGGGCGATTCGCTCACGATCAGGAACGCCGCGATCGATTCCCCGGTGCGACTCCTCACGGCGTGGGTCGATGTGCAGCTCCGCGGGATCCTCCGGATCCGCTCGCCCAAGCTCCACGACAACGTGCAAGGGATCCGGATGGACACGATCGCCTCGGAAGTCCAACCGCTCCTGCCCGCCGGCCACACGCAGCGGCTCTATCCGCAAGACACGCTCACGGTGGATCTCTCCGGCAGTGCGACCGCGGCCGACATCGAGACGGCGTGCCTGCTCCTCTACTACCCAGATCTCCCGGGCCAAGCGGGGCGGTTCATCACGCCCGAGGACGCCAAGAGCCGGATGGTCAATCTCATCGGCGTCGAGAATTCACTCGCCACGGGCACCGCGGGCGGGTATTCAGGGGAAGAAGCCATCAACGCCGATTTCGACCTCATGAAGGCGAACACCGATTACGCGCTCTTGGGCTACACCGTCTCGCCCGTCGCTGGGCAAACCGTGGGCGAGTGCGCCGCGGTCGGCTGGCGCGGCATCGATACGGGGAACCTCCGGGTCGGCGGGCCGGGCACCGACAGCGATCGCTGGTTGACGAACCGCTGGTTTGTGTGGCTGAGCCGGCAGTGCGGGCTCCCGCTCATTCCGGTGTTCAACAGCGCGAACAAGGCGGGCATTCTGGTTGACGCGGCGCAAGATGAAAACGGCGTGGATGTGCTGGTCACGAGCATCTTCGCGGAACTCGGGCGGTAAGGAGATCATCCCGATGGCGAAAAAGGTAGAGACGGCGAATCCGCTTCGGTGCCCCGCCTGCGGCGGGACGCTCGAGCTCGACGAGATGCAGCGGCCCGAGCAGGTCATTGCCGCCAACAACGCCCGCGGCGGCGCCGCGGCGAATGCGGCGCGGTTTGCCCAGACGGTCCAAAAGAAAGCCGACGAGCACGGCCTAGTGCATACGTGCAATCGCTGCCAGTATCAGGCGCGCCTACTGCCCGCGGCGTAGCGCCGCAATCGACGCGGAAGGAGATGACCATGCGGCGCATGTTCGGGCTCGCCGTTGCGCTGGTGCTCTTGGTGAGCCAGGCTCCAGCGCGCGCGCAAGGGTTCAATCAGATCGGGTTCAACGTCTTTACGACCGCGGTCACCATCACGACGACCGCCGAAAACGTCGTCGTGTCGAGCGGCCCGGTGACCGCGCCTCGGCAAACGATCAACGTCTGTGTGATCGGCTTCGCCCAATTTACGACCGGCACGATGACGACCGGCGTGATTCCGCGGCTGCGGCGGGGCACGACGACCGCTGGGACACTCCTCGGTGAGGAGAACACCATCACGGTCGGCGCCGCAGCCGGCAGCACGGAACAGTTTCTGCTCTTTGCTTGCGAGGAGCGCGCGGACGTGGCGACGGTGGAATACAGCCTCTCGATGGACCAGGTCGCCGCGGATGGGAACGGGAGCGCGATTTTCGGCGGGATTCTCGTCTTGGTGCGCTGAGCGCGCTTGAGCGATGGCGCTCGAGCAGGTTTTTCTTGCAACCCCGATACCCGCGGCCGGCGGGCGGGTCATCGTCAGCCCGTTTCAGTTCGCGGTTACGGGTGAAGATCATCTCCGGATGGAGGCGTGGAATGCGTCCACCGGCGCGATCCTGGAAGTCTCGTATCGGTTCGCCGAACCCAACGGCGTCATTGTGCCCCATCGGCGCACCTTGGCGCTCACGGCCGATCGCATTGTCAACGAAGCCGTGATCTCGCTCTCGCCGGGGTATCTCGTCAATCTCGTCGTCTTAGTCACGGGCGCGAGCCCACTGATCGGGCAAACCTTCGTGTGCATCAAACTACAACGGGGCCTTGGCGCCGCGGCGATTACCCTCGGGTTGCTCGTCCAAGGGTATGTCACGCACGAGCAAGGGCTCGGCTGGCCGGGTTCGCCGATTGAGGATAGTTTCCGCGTCGGCGGCGTCTGTCGCATCATTACCGGCACCGACCTTCCAAATAACGAAATCCTCGAGATGGTGCCGACCGGCGCGCGCTGGAACCTCTTGGCGCTCGCGGTGGACTTAACGACCTCCGCCGTGGTCGGGACGCGGCGGACGAGTCTCACCTTCGACGACGGCGCAACCCGCTATTTCCGCACCACGAATCCCGGCTCGCTCAGCGCTAGTTTGACCGCGACGTTTTACTGGTCGCAAGGGCTGCCGCTCGATACGGTCATCGGCGGGCAAAGCGCGACCGGGGGGATTCCCGTCGATCTCTGGCTCCTGCCCGGGCATCGCATTCGCACGATGTCATCCGGCACCGACGCCGGCGACGATTACAGCGCGCCGATCTATATCGTGCGCGAAGTCTTGGAGGCGGACTAAATGCCCGGCGCCCCGTTTCCCTTCTCCGGTGAGGACGCGCTCCGGCTGACGAGCTTCAACAGTGCGACGGGTGTCGTCCTCACGCTCGAGGGGCGCTTTGAGAACCACGACGGCACGATCTCGCCCTTCTCGCGTGCGCACACCCCGAATACCGATCGCACGGCGGCCTCCGTCACCTTTCCGATGGGGGATGGGCGGCTCCTCGACGTGCAGCTCCGCGCGAGCGCCGGGGCCCCGCGCCGCGGGCAGTGTTTCGCGATCGTGGAAGTGGTCCGAGGCCTGGAGAGTTCGCAAGTCTCACTGGGCGCCCTGGTGCAAGGCTACCTCACCGATACGCAGCGGCGCGGCTGGCCGGCGAGCCCCTTTGAGCTCTCCACTGAAGGCCCCGGGGTCATCCGATCGATCGCCGGCACCAATCCTGCCGCCGGGGCCGAGATTCTTGAGACGGTTCCGACGAATGCGCGCTGGCGGCTCCTCGCGCTCATGGCGACACTGGTCACCGATGCCAACGCGGCGAATCGAGACGCGGCGCTCACGATCGACGACGGAACCACGGTGTTTTTGCGCGCGCCGGCCGGGCAAAACCACATCGCGAGTCTGACGACGCGATATGTCTGGTCGCCCCACGCGCAGCGGTTCACCATCGCGCAAGATCGCACCATTACGATCCCGATTCCGGATCTGTGGCTGCCCGGCGGCTTCCGGCTGAACACGCTCGTGACCAATCTCCAGGCCGGCGACGATTGGGGCGCGCCGCAACTCCTGGTCGAAGAGTGGATCGAGGATTAACGATGCGCGTGGAATGTCTTACTTGTCGCGGCGTCTACAACACGGACCTGCCCGATGGGACGCGCTACTTTCACGCCTGCCCGCCGCTCCCCGCGTTCGGGGGCGCGCCGTCTCGCCCGCGCCCCGACGCGCGCAACGAGAATATCGATCGCGCGAAAGTGCGCCGCGGCGATTCGTCGCAGCCCGACGAGGATCGTATCATCGCCGTCGGCCGCGGCGTGCGCCGCGTGCCCTAAGTGATGGCCGGCCCGCTCGAGCCGCTCGATCCCGAGACGCTCGTGCCGATCGATCTCGGGCCGCCACTGGCCGATCGCGTGGCGTCCGATCTGAGCCAGCTTCGCGACGTGGATGAGTTCTTGCGCGCGACCGCCGATCGGTTCGTGGCCGCGGCGAAAGACGGCGGCGATTCCGCCCTTGACGGGCTGCTCGACGAGCTCGCGACCGTGTTGGGTGTGGTGGACACGCCAGAGCTCGATGGGCAGCTCGACGGGATCGGCGCCGCGGCCGAGTCGTTCAGCTATGGGCTCGATCTCAAGGCGCATTTTCTCCCGCCCGACGAGGACGCGCCGCGCGAACACGACGCGCCCGATCCCGGCGACCACTTTACCGAGGGCGAGCCGGAACCGGCCCCGGGCCCGGGACCAACTCCCCCGCCGGAGCCGGGACCGGGGCCGTCGCCCGGACCTGGACCGACGCCTCCCCCGCCGGCGCCGGCGCCGCCGACCGATCGGCCGCCGTGGGGTGAGGGGCCGCGCCCCTCGCGCGGGCGCTTCAAGGAAGATGGCCGGGGCGGCTGTTATTGGGAGGGGAACGACACCGGGCCGGACCAGTGCCGCACGAGGTGGAACTGATGGCGAACTACACGATCATCTCCGTCGTTGAAGAGCCCGGCTTGAAAAACGGGCAGCCCGATCCCCACATCCGCGTCGAGTTTAAAGTCGGCCCGGACGGGCCGTTCTTTGAACGCTGGCTGAAGGCGGAGTTTGTGGACTACGCCGTGCAGCAAAAGTTGACAGCGTTCGCGCAATCGATCGAGCGGCTGCGGGCGTAGGCGCGCGTTGCTGGTTGGTAACAAAGTGTTGCTAGTCGGTAAGCCTGCGCAGAGCTCCGATGGCTGAATTCGGCGAATCACGCATCGGGCAAATCCTGAGCGGGCTCGGGCGCCTGGTCGGGCTCTTTGGCGGGAGCGCCAAGTCGGGGTATCTCCGCGCGTTTGAGGGCCTGAGGAGCGCGCTCCTGGAGACCGGCGAAGGGGTCGTCAACTACATCGAAGACAGCCGGAGCTGGCTCTCCACCTTCGTCGGGCTCTTCCGCCGCTTCTACGCCGGCGGACTCCTCCCGCTCTTGAAGTGGCTCCGCGATAAGTTCCTCGCGCTCCAGGCGTGGCTCAAGAGCGTGTTCAAACCGCTCTTCGACTTCCTGCTGCGCATCCGGCGCGAGCTGCTGCACTTCTACACGCGCTTTGTCCGGCCGGTGCTCGACGTTATCGAAGCCGTGCGCTTTGGCCTGCAACTGCTCGGGCGGCTCGGCGTCGAGTGGGCGCAAGAGCTCGATCGGAAGTTGGAGACGATCGCAGCGTCGATCGACTCGCGGTTTCGTCAGGTGCTCGGGAAGCTCAACTCAGCCCTCGATTTTCTCGACACGATCATTGACCCGATCGGGCTGCTGCGCCGGATACCACTTCTACAATCGCTCAATAGGGACGCCGGTTACTGGATCCGGATCTGGTGGAATAAGCAAATCACGCCGGCGTCGAGTCATCCGATTCCGCCCCGGATCGGCGACAAGTATCGTCGTCGACCCGTGCAGCAAGATTTTGACGAGATGTCGATATTCATGCGCACCGGCGGTGGACCGATCGGGCCGCGCGTGGACGAATATCTACTCCTCACGCTTGCGTTTATGCGGGACGGCGGCAGCGGGAAACCTGACGACTAATTAGGCGCGTTCGCCAGCGCGCCACGCGAGGCGCGCTATGCGGACAGCCCAATAGACGAACAAGAGCGGAACATCGAGAAAGAACCACAGCCCGGCAAGCAGGAGAAAGCCGTCTGGTTCACCTGGTTTATTTGGCGTGACACCTGAGAGCGCGGCGAGCAGGAACGGCGCAGCGATCATAACAAACGTGAATTTCATCGCAAGCCTCCTAGTGGAGCCACTGATTATAGCGCATGGCTGAGCAAATCCCAGGCGACGCTGCGAACTCGCCGTTTATCGACGAATTGATTGCGAAGGCGCGCGATGCGGCCACAGATCCGAAGATTTTCGGGTTTGCGAGCCGCATGATCTTGAACGCTTTACAGGAGTGGGGACCGTTCCTCATCGCGCTCGTCATGCGAGGCGGGACCGAGTTTTCGGTGTATCTGGCGCAGCAAATCATCGATGCTGAAGAGCAGTCAAAAGAGAGCATCGGGAAGCTCGCGCGGGTCGCGATTCGTGACGTGTTCGGCGTGGATGTAAATCCAAACAATATGAAGGTCGACGGCGGTCGCCAAATCGGCGAAGCCGTGATGAAGGCGATTGCAGGGAACGGCGGCGCGGTCGAACCGAGCGCCGGGCCGGCACAAGAGTTTACCGGTTTTATGGCCGGGGTGGCGCTCGAAGGATGGCTGCAAGGCTGGCTGTTCGAGATGCTGTCAAGCTGCGGCGGAATCATCAACGGCGTTGAAACGTTCGCGGAACTTGACGACACGCTTATCAGCGCGCTCGGGCTGAATAGGCTTTCCAGGCGCGCGTTGTCACCACTGGTCGACGTTCGCGTCGCCACACCGATGAGGTGGCACGTCAATAAAATCTACCGGCCTGAATTACTCTCCCCCGCGGCGGCGATCCGTCAGATGAACCGCGGGCGCTGGTCGTCAGAACGCGCCTTTGAAGAAATCTCCAGGCACGGCTATAGCGACGAGCGGATCGAAGCCCTCCGGAATGAGCAAGCGAAATACCATTCAGTCGCCGACCTCGATTTACTCGTTCGCGCGCGTCAGATCGACACCGTCGCCGCCGTGCAGCACTTGCGCGACCAGGGCTATGAAGAGCCCATCGCTGAAGCTGAGCTGAAGCTCGAGCGGTTGAAGCGGATCGCATCATTCGAACGCGCGCTGGCCGGCGCCGCGATCGACGCCTACGCCGACTATCGAATCGACGACCTCGCACTCACTGAAGCCACGCGCGGCGTCACGATTGACGACCAGGAAGGCGCGCAGTTTCGGGAGCTCGCAAAGGCTCGGCGCGTGTTCCGTAGGCGTCGGGTGTCCATGTCGGACGCGGAGCAGGCTGTGAAAGCCCGGATCTGGGCGTTCGTCGATTACCGCGACTACCTACGGCGCGAGGGGTATGACGAGGACGCGATCCTCACGAAAGAACTCCTCTTGCGCCACGAGATCGACGAGCGCGCCGACATCGAGGCGCTCCGTGCGGCGGCGAAGGCGGAGCGTGACGCGGAACGGCTCGCCCGCGACGTCGAGCGCAACGAGCGAAAACGCCAAGTCGAGGCGGAGCGGGCGCTCCGGCGCCGCGGCTCGCTGGCCGCGCTCGAGCGCGCCGCCGTGCGCGGGCTGATTCCGTTCAGCCGCGTGCAGGAAGTGCTCGCCGTGGAGTATGACGGCGACACCGTCGGGATCTACCTCGAGCTGATTGAAGCCGATCGACAGAGTTATCTCGAGCAGCAACAGCGCGCGGAGGACGCACGACAGCGCGCCACGCGGCAGAACATCGGCGTCAGCGCGATCGAACAGGCCGTGCTCGCCGGCGTGCTCACGCTCCAGGAATTCGCCGGTCACCCCGCGCTCGCGCCGCTCACCGAGCCAGACCGCGCGATCCTCGTTCAGACACTCGCCGCCAGACTCGCCGATCGCGAAGCGGCGAAGGCGGCGCGCCGGAAGGCGGACGAGGAAGCCGGCAAGCGTCGGATCGACCTCACGCGCGCCGAACAGCTGGTCGTCCGCGGCGTCAGACCGATGACGCAATATGTCGAGCTGCTCCGCTCGCTCGGGTTCGATGCCGGGTCGATCGCTGCCATGGTCGAGCTCCTCGAGCTGAAGATTGCCGACGCGACCGAGGCGCGGACGATGCGCGAGGAGAAGGAACGCGAGCTCCAACACCGCGGCCTCTCGCTCGAGCAAGTCCGCCGTAACGTGCTGCTGGGCGTGCTCCCGATCGGCGCCTTCGAGCGGATGCTCATCGACGAACACTTTACGGGTGACGCACAGATCGTGCTCGTGGCCGAGCTGCGCGCCGACCTGGTCGAGGCTGACGCCGCGCGACGTCGTCGGGCGGAAGCAGATGAGGCGCGCCGCAAGCCCGCGCTTCCGCTCGCGACCGTCCGCCGCGCCGCGCGGCTCGGCGTGGTGTCACCGGCGACCTATGAGGCGCGCCTACTCCAGGAAGGCTACAGCGCCGACGATATCGCCCTCGAGCTCGAGCTGCTGCTCTTTGAAATCGCCAACGTCCAGGCCCAACGGGCGCGACGGGACACGCTCGGCCAGCAGACCGCCGATCGTGGGTTATCGCTCGCGCAAGTCGAAGCCGCCGTGACATCGGGCGAAGCGACGATCGAGGCGTATCGCGCGCGAGCCATCGCGCTCGGATATGGCGCGGCCGACGTAGAGCTCCTCGTCACGCTCCTCGAGGACGAGCGCGCCAGCCAGGCCGAGGCGGAACTCCGGCGCAGCGAGATCGCGGGCGAGCTCGGGACGCGGCAGCTCTCGCTCGGCCAGCTCGAGACGGCGGTCAAAGAAGGCTTGAAGTCGCTCGACGCCTACGCCGGCGATCTCCAGCGGCTCGGGTATGGATCCGACGACGTCGACCTCCTCGTCGCACTGCTCGTGACGAAGCTGGATCGCGTGGCGGCGTAAGGAGGCTCACCATGGACGAGGCGATGCTGCGTGCCCTTGAACTCGCGGTCGCGAACGCCCCGTTAGCGGCGCTCATTTTCTACATGTATCGGAAGGATGCGCTCCGGTGGGGTGAGGAGTGGAAGGGTTCGTCGAAAATCCTGATCGACGTCATTGCGGCGAATACCGCGGCCCTCGTCAAACTGACGGAGCGCCTCGAGCGGCGGTAATGCTGCGCTTCAAGCCTAACGTTAGGATATTGCCGTCTCTCCGGCTGTCACGTCTCGCGGTTTCCCGCTCGGCCAACTGTGAAAACCCCTCGCGGCGTTCACACCTGTTGCCGTTCTTCGTAGGGCTCGCTCGGTGGACGTTCACCCTCGCATGACCGCCTACTCCGGTAGTGACCCTGACGGGTATCGAGTCACTGCGTCGTATCGTTCCCCCGCGACGACAGCTCTGACACTTCAATGAGTCTTTGGCGCGGCGCATGTCGCACGCGACGTGGACGCGATTGCGCTCGAACACGACATCGAACTGCGGGCCGCTCAGGACGGGCGTGCGCTGAGCGACGGCAAGACCCGCACCGCTACCTTTACGGCACGCGCGAGGTGTTCCGCGCGTTCAGTGACCAGGTTCTCATGGAGCTGCGCGTTCCAGGCACGGAGCGCCTGGTTTTCCTCGACTAGCTTGTCGTGCACATACAGATTCCTGAAGAGTAGCGCGTTCACCACGACCAACAGACCGACAACAATCCACACAGGGTTACTCATCGTCGTCTCCTCCGGCCGCTTCCCAGAATGCCCGGGAGTGTGGCATCGATATTGCCGATCTCCGCCAATTTGGCCCTTTCTACCACCAAACAAAACGAATCCCACTTGAAGTGGGGGTAGGCCCTCTCCGCGCAGCGGAGCGCCTGCCGGGCGGCGCTAACCGGAGAGTCAACCGAGCAGTCCCCCCGGACGGTCACAGGAGCTCCTGTCCGGCGTTCCAGCGTGACGGTAAACGTCAGTGTCATCGGAGAGCCCTACCGGGGCGCCTGCCGGCCAGGGATGCGCCCCGGCAGGCTGTAGACGTTCCCCCGGCCCATCGACGACGTGACGCTTCGCAGCGTGAGGAGCCCCCCGGCCTGCTCCACCGCGGCGCTAAGCCGGTCCAGCGCCTCAACGTGCGCGGTCGTCGGCACGATCGCCACGCCGTGGAAGAGCACTTCCGCGACGATCTGGACACGGCGAAT
>Ga0184637_10002111_pt1 | contig 12914 bp, 12 predicted proteins | sample PLM3_127_b2_FD_133143 | JGI IMG/M metagenome (GOLD analysis project Ga0184637, IMG submission 133143) | Groundwater sediment microbial communities from an aquifer in East River, Colorado, USA - PLM3_127_b2 | ecosystem: Environmental > Terrestrial > Soil > Riparian zone | place: USA: East River...
GCCGTCATCATGGGCCACTCGCTCGGGGCCCACATCGGGGTGCGCTTCGCATCGCACCACCCGGATCGCGTGGCCAAGCTCGTCCTGTTCGACGGAGGGCTCGACGTGCGCGCCGAGGTGTTCGACTCGATCGCTCCCTCCGTGAACCGGCTCGGGGTCGAGTTTCCCTCGGTCGAGATGTTCCTGGCGATCGTCAAGGTCCTGCCGATGTTCGAGGGCCGCTGGAATGACCACCTCACGCGCCACTTCACATACGACATCGAGCCGGGACCGGGGGGCGGCGTACGGTCCAAGGTCGCGAAGCACGCCATCGAGGAAGAGGCCGGGAACCTCCAGCGCACGCGGCTCTGGGCCTGGCACCACCGGATCGCGGCGCCGACGCTCCTGCTGCGGGCGCCGGACGGGCTCCTCACGCCGGACGACTGCCTCATGACCCAGGAGGAGGCGGAGGCGATGGCCCACGCCATCCCGGACTGCCGGCTGGTCGTCGTCCCCGGTGTCAACCACTACACGATCCTGCTCGGCGACGATCCGCTGGTGCGGCGGGAGCTGTCCGCGTTCCTCGCGCGATGACCGTCCGGCACGTGGAGTCGTCCGACCTCGCGGCCGTCATGGCGCTCGCCGCCGAGGTCATCGGGCCCGAGCGGGCGGGCCCGTTTGTCCGCTCGCACGCCGAGCGGCATCACCTGATGGTCGTCGAAGAGGCCGGCGAGGTGGTCGGCGTCCTCGCCTATCGCACGGACTGGTTCCAGTGCACCTTCGTGTCGCTCGTCGCGGTCCGCGACGACTTCCGCCGGAAGGGCGCGGCCCGCGCCCTGTTCAAGATGGTCGAGGCGATCTCGCCGGGCCCGCGGCTCTTCTCCTCGACGGAGGAGACCAACGCGACGGCGATCCGGATGCACACCGCGCTCGGCTTCACGCCCTCGGGCTACATCGACAACCTTCCCCAGGGCTACCGCGAGCTCCTGTTCTACAAGCGGATTAGCCCGTAGTCGGGGCGCTAACTAATTCTGGCGGGCGGTTACGGGCTGGAGCGTCTCCTGGCGCCAGCGCGCCGTCCGGCATCGAGCCGAGCACACCGTTTGGGCGCCTTTCAGGGGGTTCCGGCCACACGCCGGGCACAGGATAGCCTGCAACAGGTTTCTCGCGGGCGGGGCGGCAGGGAGTCCGCCCCGTTCACGCCGGGGATCAGCCGGCGCTGGCCCGCGTAAAACTGAGTTTAACGGGCGTCCAGATACTTCTGGAGTTCCCGGTAGAAGTTCTCGTGCGGACCAACGTCGAGAACCTCGATGACATTGCGCTTGGCGTCAAATTGGTAGGCGACCAGGAGTTGCTGGGTCTGGACCTTGAACTTCACGACGCGCACCCCCTTGAGCGCCCCGACTTTCGGCTCGCCGACGAGAGGATCGGCGATAACTCGTTTGACGGCCTCGTCGACCTCGAGCTGTGCCGTTGCCGGCAGGCGCCGCTTCGCCTTTCCGAAGCGGGGAGCCTGGACAACGGTGCGTTCAGGCTGGTTCAACCACGCCCCACTGGTACGGCTGCCCCAGGCCCGCACGCAGTTCGGCCTGCGCCTCGAGAATCCCGTGGATCATGCTGAGCGGCAGATCCGGGTTGTCCTCGGCGATGATCGCGAGGCGCGCGTAGTGCTTGAGCTGCCCCGACAGCGAGCGATCGTTCGCGGCAGCGCGCGCCTGGAGGAGACGCAAAAGCCCGCTCTCCTCCTGGCCAAAACGGACGGGAACGGGCGTCAGCTTCTTCTTGGCGGTCGCACGCATTCTGCAGTCCTCCTTCGGTTGCGTCCTTCGGTTGCGTCAGCGGGGGAAAGCCGCGCTCTACCTCCCGCGTGACTACAATGTATACGTAGCAGCATGCTGCTGTCAAGCGATGAGGTCAAAGCACTGTGCTGATCCTTGGCGCCCACCTTGCGACTCTAGCGAATCCCGAGACTAACCCGCCACAATCGGCGGAGATAACAACGGGGCGGGGTTAGTGACCAACTCAAGAAAATCAGTCGGTTACTCCCCCGCCCCGCCGTCGTTCTACAAGCGGATCCAACCGTAGGAAGGACTTCGAGGCGAACGCCTCACGCGTCAGCGGCCGAACCGGACCTTGCACTTGAGCCCGGCCGGAAGCCGGTAGTTGGGATTCGGCAGCTCGAGTCGAACGCCGAAGGTGCCGCTCGCGGCGTCCACCACCCGATCCACGACCGTCACCGTCGCTGGGTAGCTCCCACTCACCGGCGCCTCGGGCTGCACCTCGGCCCGCATACCCACGGCGATCTTGCCCAGCAGCGCCACGGGCGCGATCGCCTCGACGCGAAGCGGATGAATCTGCGCGAGCTTGACGATTGCCGTTCCCTTGACGAACTCGCCCGGCGAGAGGAGACGCTCGGTGACGACGCCGGCGACCGGGCTTTTTATCGACCGCTGCGCGAGGGCGACCCGGGCGCGCTCCAGCTCGAGCTCGGCGAGCTCGCGATTCTCCTTCGCCTCGAACACGCCGATCTCAGCGAGGATCTTCCCCGTCTCCGCTTCGTCGAGCTCCTTGAGCGGCACGAGGTTCTTCTTGTACATTTCGTCCGTCCGGACGAATCTCCGGACGCCGAAGTCCATCCGCACCTGGTTCGACTTCATGGCCGACTCGACGCGGGCACGCGCCGCCGCGAGCGCGACCGTCGCCTTCTCCATGGACGACTCGAGCGTGGCCAGCACCTGCCCTTCTTTGACGAGGTCGCCGCGGTCGACGGCCACCGTGTCGAGCACCCCGTCGGTCGAGAAGCTCACGGCCACGATGAGGTTCGGGTTGATGAGGCAGTCGAGCGTCTGGGCCCGCGCGGACGACGCGAGGACGACAACCCCGAACAGAGCCAGCAGCAGCGAGCGACGGAGCGTCACGCCATGATTGTGGCTCACTCGGGCCGCCCCGCAAAGGCGAGCGTGGTCTCGAGCTGCTCGTCGTGTTTCAGCAGGTCGCGCCGGATCCGCGAGTGGAGTCGCTCGGCCGCACGCTGAGCCCGGCGCACCACGAGCGCGGCCATCCAGTCACCCGCTCTTCCAGGCGTCCGGGTCGCGAGGACGGCGAGCCAGCGTCCGACCCGGCTCGCGTTGACCGTCACGATCTCGTCCTCGAGGGAGACGAACGCCTGGTACGAGCCCGGGTCGCCCTGCCGCCCGCAGCGTCCGAAGAGCTGTCGGTCGATGCGCCCGGCCTCGTGACGCTCGGTCGCGAGCACGTGGAGACCGCCGCGCTCGGCCACGCCTGGCGCGAGCCGAATGTCGGTGCCCCGGCCCGCCATGTTGGTCGCCACCGTGATTTGCCCGGCCTCGCCCGCGCGCGCGACGATGTCGGCCTCCTCCTTGTCCTGGCGAGCGTTCAGGACGCGATGCGGGAGGTCCGCAGCGGCGAGGAGCCCGCTCAGGTGCTCGGAGGCGGCGACCGACCGCGTGCCGACGAGGAGGGGGCGCCCCCTGCGGTGGACGGTTGCGATCCGTCTCACCACCGCCCGCCACTTCGCTTCGGTCGTCGCGTACACGTGGTCGGGGTATCGCCGGCGGCGAAGCGGTCGGTTCGTCGGGATGGAGACCACGGCGAGCCGGTACACCGACCACAGCTCGGTCGCCATCTCGCGCGCGGTGCCGGTCATGCCGGCGAGCCGGAGGTAGCGACGGAAGAACCGCTGGTAGCTGATGCGTGCGAGGGCGTCGTGCCGGGCCGTGACGGGGCAATCCTCCTTGACCTCGATGAGCTGGTGCAAGCCGTGCTCCCACGAGCGGTCCGACATGAGCCGCCCGGTGAACTCGTCGATGATGTGCACTTTCCGGTCACGCACGATGTAGTGGCGGTCACGGTGGAAGAGGTGGAGCGCGGTGAGCGCCTGGCGCACGAGCTCTTCCCGGCGGCGCCGACCGGTCCACACGCCGCCCAGAGGCTCCGTGAGCTCGTCGAGCCGGAGCTCGCCCGCGTCGGTCAACCGCACCGCGCGATCCCGCTCGTCGATCAGGAAGTCGTGCCCTCCGGCAAGTCGGTTCGCCAGGGCGAGCGCCGTGGTATAAACGCGGCGCTCGTCGGCGGAGCCCCCGCCCCCGCCGGAGATGATCAATGGCGTGCGGGCCTCGTCGACGAGCACGCTATCCGCCTCGTCGACGATCGCGTAGTTGAGCCCCCGCAACACCACCTTTCCCAGCCGCGCCCCGTCACCGGCGAGACGCTCGAGCTGGAGCAGCGTGCGGCTCGTACGGGGCCCGATCGTCAGGCGATCCCGCAGGTAGTCGAACGCCACTTCCTTGTTCGTGACGTAGGTGACGTCGCACTCGTAAGCGGCGCGCCGGGCCGCCTGCTCCATCCCGTGGGTCACGACGCCGACCGTGAGGCCGACGCCCCGGTAGACCGGGCCCATCCACTCGGCGTCGCGGCCCGCGAGGTAGTCGTTGACCGTGATGATGTGGACGGGAATCCCGGCGAGCGCGGCGGTGCACGCGGCGAGCGTCGCCGTCAGGGTCTTGCCCTCGCCCGTCTCCATCTCGGCGACCATGCCCTCGAGCAGGACTCGCCCGCCGACGAGCTGGACGTCGAAGTGGCGCTCGCCCAGCGTCCGGCTCGCCATCTCGCGCACCAGTGCGAACGCGCGCGCGATGAGATCGTCCCCGTACGCACCGGTACGGAGCTCCGAGCCGGTCTCCTCGGCCATCTTCTGGATTGCGCCGTCGCTGAGCCTCCTTAGTTCCCTGCCCTGGCGGCCGACGATGTCAGGGAAGTTCCTCCACCGTCGCCAGCGCGCGGCGCGTCGCCGGAGCACCGGAGCCATGGCCCGAGCGGCGAGCCGATCCAGCGTGCCCACCGGCCGCTCCAGGTGCTCGGGATAGGCGCCGAGCGGGGCCTCGGCGACGACCAGGCTAGACACTGAAGCGGGAGAGGAAGACCTGGCGGATCGCCAGGTACCACTGCACGGCGAGCGTCTCCCATCCATGGTCGAAGCGCACGTACGCGCGGCCGCCCACATTGAGTAGCGATGACTGGGCAGGCAGCTCGACGTCCACCTGAAACACCTTCTGCATCGCCGTGACGCCCTTCGGGTCCCGCGGGTCGACGACGATCTGGCCGCCCCCCTCGCTTCCGAGCGCCGTCGTCGGCAGCTGCTCGCTCGCGGCAGGCACCACCCGGCGCATCACCCCGCGGACGACCTCGGTCAGGCGCTCAGCGAGGCGGACCTCGACCTGCCGGGTATGAAAGCGGACCAGGTCGATCGCGCTTTGCGGGACGACGGCTCGAATCGTGATGGCACCGAGCTCGACGACGTACGCCAGCTGCTCGCCCTTCTTTACGAAGCGGCGGGGCAGGTCTTCGGGCGTCGGGATGACGAACGTGCCGTCCGTGCTGCTGCGAACCGTCAACTCGGAGACGCGCTCCAACGCTCGGGCCAGATCCTCCTGAGCATATCGCAACTCCTCCTGGATGATCGCCGTCTTGACCTGGTCCACCGGCTTCTGCTCGTCGTAGCGCGCCTGGAGCTCGCGGACGCGTGCAGCCAGCACGTCCACCCGGGTTCGCAGTTCCGGGTCGCGCAAGACGATCAGGACATCGCCACGCCGGACCCGGGCCCCCGGGGTCGCCACCACCCGCTCGACGAAGCCCTCGGTCCTCGTCCGGACGAATGACTCCTCCGGGATCCAGACGATGCCCTCGGTCACCGTGCGATACGGCACCGGCACCCACCCCAGTACCCAGACCACGGCAGCGAGCGCGGCGGTGGTGACGGCGAGCGCGCGCACCCGGCGCCGGCGGAGCCGCGGGCTCGAGACGAGGAATCGCAGGCCTTTCACGATCGGGACGCAAATCCAGCCGACCGTCGAGGCGCCGGCGAAGAACACCGCGAGCCAGAAGTACCGATCGGCGATGAACGCGATGATCGCGACGACAACCAGCGCTCGGTAGACGAACGAGCCCGTCGCGTAGACGACAAACCAGGCGCGCTCGCCCGGCGTCGCGATGGGCGGCTCGGCTTCGCGACGACCGAACAGGTAACGCTCGCAGAGATACCCGAGGTAGACATTAGCCCGCTGGCGAAGGTTGGGGATCTCCAGCAGGTCGCCGAGGATGTAGTAGCCGTCGTAGCGCAGGAGTGGGTTCGCGTTGAAGATGATCGTGGTCACGCCCGCGATCAGAATCGTGTTGTAGGCGACGGCGCTCAGCGCGCCGGGCTCCACGCTGAGCCAGACGTAGAGCGCCAGCGCCGCCAGGAACACCTCGACCAGCATGCCGGCGGCGCCGACGAGGACCCGGCGCCACTTGCTCTGGAACGCGGAGGCCGACGAGGCGTCGACGTACGGCACCGGGGTGAAGACGAGGAGCATGACGCCCATGTCGTGCACCTCTCCGCCGAACGCCTTCGTGGCGAAGGCGTGCCCGAGCTCGTGCAGCGCTTTGATCACTGGGAAAAGGAGCCAGAGGACGATCAGGGTCTGCGCCGAGAACAGCCTGTCCAGGAAGTTACGCGTGAGATCTGTCCAGTGCATGGCGGCGAGGACGAGCGCCGGCGTGACGACCGCGAGCCAGAGGATGGCCCCGAACCAGCCGAAGAGCGGTCTGACGAGCGGCACCGTCACGTTCAGAAAACGCTCAGGGTCCAGAAGCGGAAACCGCCAGGAGAAAAAGCTGATGAAGCGGGCCAGTTGCTTGCGTCGCTGCTGGCGCTCGTACCGCTCCAGCAGCTCCGCCGCGTCGGGAGGTACGTCGGACTGGAGCACGTCGCTCGCGTGGAGCTGGCCGAGGAGCTGGATCACCTCGTCCTGAGTGGGGCTCTCGTCGCCGAGGCGATCGCAGGCGATCTCCCAGAGCTCCTGGACGGTCCGCTGCCCGTCCATGAGCCCGATCAGCATGTGGGCCTGCGGGGTGAACCGGTGGAAGCGCTGGCTGGCGCGATCCTCGAGAACATACCACGTCTGACCCCGATACTGATGGCGATGGATGTGCGCGTGACTCCGCAGCCGCGGCTGGAGCCCCGCCACCCGGTACCAGGAGCTGCTGAAGAGCGGCTGGGTCACGGTCGCGCTACGGCAGCCACGCCCAGAGCCTCAGGCGGACCCAGTCGATGGCCTGCCGGGCCCAGATCCAGACGAACAGGCGGCGACCGGCCATGATCTTGCCGACGCCCTCCATGCCGGGCCGCAATCGGTCCGGCGTCTGGTCGAGCTTCGCCTCGACCCGGAAGTAGTTGTGCCCCTCGCGCGCTATCGAGACGGGCGTGATCTTCTCGACCACGAACGACACCGAGTCAGAAGGCCATGCGGTCAGGAGGAGCTCGCCGCGCTGGCCGACAACGACATCGGTGATGTCGCGCTCGTCGACCTGGAGCACGATGCGGTAGTCGGCCAGCGGCGCGACCTCGAAGAGGACTTGGCCGCGCTCGACCGGCGCCCCGAGCGACTGGCTCAGATCGCCGGTGACGACGCTCCCCTCGAGCGGCGACACTACCCGGGTGCGTGAGAGCTGGTCGTCGAGCAGGGCGAGCTGTGCACGGGCCTGGTCGATCTGCGCGCCTGCGATCTGAGCGGCGGCGGCATCGCGCTTGGCCACGGCCAGGTCACGTTGCTTAACGAGCTGCTCCGCTTGACTCAGCCACTTGAGCCGCTCGAGCCGGAGCTCGCGGTCTTCGAGCATGGCGAGCAGCTGGTTCGGGCGAACCACGTCGCCGGCACGGACGGGCGCCTCCTTGAGGTAACCGTTGAAGGGGGCGACCGCGGCGAGCCGCGTTCGCGCCTCCATCACGCTCCGCGCCGAGACCCGGTAGTCACCCTCGGCGAACACCAGCACCGCGACGACCGCAGCGAGCCCGACCACGGTCAGCTTGAGCGCCACGTGCCGCGGGCCGATCAGGTGGCCGAGTTGCCGCCGGCCGGCCTCGGCCGTCTTGACGGCCAGCCAGCGATCGTCCCGGCGCTGGACCTCCAGCACCGGCCCGGCGACCGCCGCGAGGGCTTCGCAGAACTCCACGGTGGCCGGGTCGATCGGCCGATCGGCAGGCCGCTCGAGCGTCAACGCGCCGACGAACGACCGTCCCTCCACCAACAGGACCGTGCAGATCGCGCCGCCATCGTGCTGACGCGCGAGGTCCGCGTGGGCCCGGGTGACACGCGCCTCGCCTCCCGGCCGCAACGGGTAGACGACGGTCGCGCCCTGGTCCAGCGCCTCGTCCATGGCGGCGCCAATCGCTCGAACGAGGTTCGACTGCTTGCCGAAGTGAGCGCTGTGCGAGACCGCTCGCACGCGCATCCGACCTCGCTTGAGGAAGCCGACGCTTACCCGGTCACAAGTGAGGCGTGTTGCCAGCGTGGTGACGAAGGCGGTGGCCGCCCCGTAGAACCGCTGGTGGCCGAGGGCGGTGGCAACCAGGTCGAGGACGATCTGCAGGCGCTGCTTCGCCGCGTCGACGCTTCCGGGCTCGAGTCGCGCGGCGCCCAGGCGATGCGCGAGCACCTCGAGCCAGCCGGCCCCCCACTGGAGCTGGCGCAGCACCGCCTCGAGCTCCGGCTCGGGCCGTGGGGCGATGTCGAGCGCCACGACGCCCTGGACTCTGCCGTTCGCCTGGATGGGATACGCGACATCGTAACGGTCACGACTCGGTGCTGAGGGATCACCGCTCGCCTCGCGCTTCAGCACGATTCCGCGCCGCTCGGCCAGCGCGCGCTCCGCGGCCTCGGCCAGGTGCGCCGCCGCGCGAGATCCATCGGGCCAGAACGCGGCCGGCGCCAACCGGCCCGTCGCCGGCGAGGCGGCGACGACGACCCCGCGGCCGACGCCCGGGATCAGCCCGCACTGGAGCGCCAACCAGCTCCGATAGAAGGCTTCGGGCGTCGCCGCCTCTGCGAACTCACGCCAGAGGGCGGCGTCGGAGGCGGTCTCCTGGAGGTCGGCTCCGCTCGGCTGTGAGGGTTTGACGGGACGTTGGACGTCGACCAGAGGCTACTCTTATGAAGCCGGCGGCGCGTCGGTTCGCGCGGCCTCGACCGGCACCGGGCCGAAGCGCGTCTCGTGCTCCCGGAGCACGTTCGTGAGCAGCAGCGAGAGCCGCTTGGCCGCGAACGGGCTCAGGATGAGCCGGTCCGTGAGCTGCACCGTAACTTCCTTCTGCCCGGCGTGCCACGCCTGGTTGATGCCGAAGAGCAGGACGACCTCTTCGCGCGTGCTCGCCACGTTGCAGACGTTCGCGTACGAGCTCTTCATGTTGGCGTCGTCCCACTTGATGGTCAGCTGCGTCTGGGCAGCAGCACCACCACTCCGACCAGCCGCGGGTTCCCGTCCTCGCTCGATCGCCATACCGCCTCCTCTGGGGTTGTCGCTCATTAGTGTTGCCAGAACCGTCGCCGACTGTCCGCCATCTTAACAGAGGGACAACGAAAGGCGGAGACCGGAAGGTGGGCCCGTTGCCCGGCAGCCTCCCTGCCCGTTTCTGGCTCCCTCTACCGATGCTCGTCTAGAATCTGAAGATACAAGACGGACATGCTCGACACGAGCAAGGCGCCGATCATTCTCCTCCTGGGCCCTTCGGGCTCGGGGAAGACGACCCTGGGCGATTGGCTGGCTGAGGATCTTCAGATCCTTCACCTTGAGATCGACCGATGGCCCGACGGGGACGGCATTGACCTGGAAGGGCTGCGCACAGAGTGGGATGCCTTCGTCGGGACCGGTCAGGCAGCCCGACTGGCGGCAGTCATTCGGGATCGCGTTAGGAGGGTCGGGAGGCAAGGGGCTGTTCTCTCGTTTCCCAGCATTCTGGTGCTTTCCCCCGCGTTGATTCGCACGGCTGAACAGCAAGGCATTCGACCGTTCGTGCTATACGGCACAGGCGCGGAATGCCTGGACGCGTTTCTCGAACGAGAGCGGAAAACGGGTAGAAGGCTCGGTCAGAAACACTGGATCCAGTACAACGCCTATTCCTACATTGCATACAGTCAGGAGGAGTTCGCGCGGCATCGCCTCGGCACCTTCGCGTCAGGTGAGCGCCGGCAACGAGCTGATCTCGTTGCCGAGGTCAAGAAGAAGCTCGCCAACTAACGGGCGCCGCACCGACGTACAGTCGGTACGACTCTTTACGAAGGAATCGGGACCAGGACGTCCGCGTGCCAACCGTACTTGGCGGCGTAGGCGGTCGGCAGCCCCAGGCATTGCTTCGAGCTGCACCGCGCACGATGCACGCACTGGTAAAAGCCATTGCGATTGAACTCGCGCCAGAAGGCAGGATCGATGAACAGCTGCGGCTGCGAGTTGTTCAGCACATGCCCGTCCTCGCCGAGCAGGCAATGCGGGAAGTTCTTGACCACGACACCACGGTCGTACTTCCTGGTCCTAGCGATCGCCTCTTTCAGGAATGGGAGCATCTCCAGATTCGACGCCGCTAGGTCCTTGTCGTCCTTCTCACTCATCGGCCAGTACACCCAGAACTCGTGCTGGGCCATCCGCCGCAGGTGCCGCAGCCGCTCGACGATCCCGGGAAGGTGGCGGTAGCTTCGCGTCGTGACAACCGTGTTGGTGAGCGTTGCGACCTCCTCGAACGCCTCCAGATTCTCGAGCCCCCGCATGGTCTTGTCGAAGGACCCCTTGACCGTGGTGATCGCGTCGTGGGTCTCGGCGTCTGGAGCCGTGACACTCACGAAGAATTCGTCGACCCCAGCGTCGACCAGTTCGCGGCAGTAGGCCTCGCTGGCCAAGCGCATCCCATGGGTCTGAATGCGGACATGGTCGAACCCTTTCTGCCGGGCCTGCTTGGCCAACTCGGGCAGGTCACGGCGCAGGGTGATCTCCGCCCCCGTGAGGATCAGGCCCGTCCACCGCCGGCGAACCTCGTTGGTCTCCAGGAGTTGCTGGAACCGCCCGATGGACTCGGGCTCCAGCCGGTCCATGGTCCCCTCGATCATGCAGTGGACACAGCCCAGGTTGCAGTGGAACTCCATCGTCATCGAGACGTAGCGATCATCGTCAAACCGTCCCATCGGAGTCCCCCTCCTTCCTGGCCTCTAGGTAAGGGCCGAAGCGCGACTCGTACTCCCGCACAACGTTTCCCAGCAGAAAGGCGAGACGCTTGGCAACGTAGGGGTTCATGATGACCCGCTGGCCGAGTTGAATGACGGTCTCCTGGTCCTCCGCTTGCGACCCCTGGTTCACCCCAAAAGACAGGATGAACTCCTCGGGGCGGGTCGACACGTTGCACTCGTCCGCGTAGGCCCTCTTCACCTTCGAGTCGTCCCAGCGGGTCTTAGGCGAACCGCTTGCGTTCTCGGCCATGTCCCCTCTTCATCGAACCAGAAAACCCCACTCCGCCTGTCAGGGCTTCGCGCCTGTCAAGCTTCCTATTAGACACGGAAACGTCCAGAGAAGCCAGCGTCGCATGCGAGCGCCGTTTCCCACAGTGGTCCCGTGGTCTCGATCGTATGGTGGTCCTTGAGCCATCTGAACGCGCGCTCGGCGAGCGTCGACCGAAGCGACACATCCGCGATCACCTGATCGAGCGCACCGCGCCATGCCGCCTCGGTATTCGGTACCTTCAGGGCCACGTCGCCCGGGACCTCGCGATAGGGACCGACGTCCGAGATGATCATCGGGATCCCCAGCGCGGCCGCCTCGAGGGCCTTCAGCATGCTGCGGGCTTCGTTCCACGGGTGGTCGGCCAATGGAATGACGAAGATATCGAGCTCCAGACGGGCGAGTCGCTGATAGTGGACGAGGGGCGGAAGCAGCCGAGTGTGACGCTCGACGCGCGGATCCCTCATCGCCCACGCCGGCGTCTCACCTCCGACCACGAACGTCAGCTCCGGATCCTCGGCGAAGAGCGCGCGGAGCGGCGCTTCGAGGATCGCCGTGTCGCCGTGATGGCCCGGCCAGCCGCTCCACCCGACGCGCGTGGCGCTCCCGACGCGGGGCGACCGCGGCGGCGGCATCGCTCCGAGGTCCACGGCGTTCGGCACGATGGCCGTGCTCGCATTGAACCGCGCGACGATTCCTGCCAGGGGCGCCGTCGTCACGACAAGGCCATCGGCGGCCGCGAGCAGCGCCTCGAGTTCCGGGAGGCCTTGCGGCCGAAACCCGATGGGGTGCCAAGGGCTTGGATGCCAGTAATCGTCGTCGAGGCCGATGAGAACCCTGTGACCGTGGGCACGCAGGATGTCGATCACGAACTGTTCGTGCGCGAAGGGATAAAAGTGCCACGTCGCCGGGCTGTCTTCCGCCATGGCTTCGATGGTCGCCATCGCGCCGGGCGAGCGAAATTGCGGCGAGGGGTGCATGACCAGCGCCACTTCGACACCGCGCCCCGCGAGCCAGCGTCGTGGCATCTCGCCGCGTAGCCAGTCGTACGGTGGCGCGACCAGAACCACCCGGGGGCTAATCCCGCTTCCTTCCGGTAACGAGGAAGAACGGCATCTCCAGGTCGATTCTTTGCACGCCGATGTCCTCGAACCCGAGCGCCTCGAGTTGCTGCCTGTACATCGCCGGCGAACGGAAGGACCGAAAGAACAGCAAGAAGGGGATCAGCGAATAGGACGGTACTCCTTCATCCATCTCGAGCGGTCCCCTCTCGAAGATCAACAAGGTCCCGCCGCGCCGCAAGGCCTGACTCCCGCGGACGATCAGTTGCCGGGCTTCCCGCTCCGGCCAATCGTGCAGCATGGACTTGAACGTCACCAGATCCTGCCCCTCCGGGAGGGCGTCGGTCAGCGCGCTCCCCTCGACGAAGGTGATCCTCGCGCCCTCAGGCGCAACCCGGACATGCTCCCGACCGATCTGGCACACGAGGGGGAGATCGAGCACGGTGGCAGAGACACCGGGGTGTCTCCGGCACACCTGCAAGACGAATTCTCCGCTGTTTCCTCCAATGTCCAGGACCCGCTCGTAGCATCCGAAGTCGTGATGCTTCATGCACA
>Ga0184637_10002112_pt1 | contig 12912 bp, 25 predicted proteins | sample PLM3_127_b2_FD_133143 | JGI IMG/M metagenome (GOLD analysis project Ga0184637, IMG submission 133143) | Groundwater sediment microbial communities from an aquifer in East River, Colorado, USA - PLM3_127_b2 | ecosystem: Environmental > Terrestrial > Soil > Riparian zone | place: USA: East River...
CTTCCGGACGACGGACGTGACGGGCTCGGTGCAGCTGCCGGCCGGCGTCGAGATGGTGATGCCGGGTGACAACATCGCGATGGAGGTGGAGCTCATCACCCCCATCGCGATGGAGAAGGAGCTGCGCTTCGCGATCCGCGAAGGCGGCCGTACCGTCGGCGCGGGCGTCGTGGCCGAGGTGATCCTGTAGGTAGCACCACCGGCGAACGGCGGAGCCCGGCCCGAAGGCGGGCTCCGCGCCGCGCCGAGTGATGGAGAGAAGGCGTCCCGATGGCGACTCAGAAGATCAGGATCCGGCTCAAGGCCTACGACTACAAGCTCCTCGACCAGTCGGCCGGGGAGATCGTAGAGACCGCGAAGCGGACCGGCGCGAAGGTTGCCGGGCCCATTCCGCTTCCGACCCGGATCAACAAGTTCACCGTCCTCCGCAGCCCGCACGTCGACAAGAAGTCGCGCGAACAGTTCGAGATCCGCACGCACAAGCGGCTGCTCGACATCCTCGAGCCCACGCCGCAGACGCTCGACGCGCTGATGAAGCTCGACCTGTCGGCCGGCGTGGACGTCGAGATCAAGTAGCAGAGGCAACCATGGCCAAGTTCGACGTCTACGACCTCGACAAGAAGAAGGTGGGCGAGATCGACCTCGCCGACGCCGTCTTCGCGGGCGAGGTGAACGAGCACCTCTTCTACGAGGTGGTGAAGGCGAAGCTCGCCTCCGATCGCTCGGGCACCCACGCCGTGAAGAACCGGTCCCTCGTGTCCGGCGGCGGAAAGAAGCCCTGGAAGCAGAAGCACACCGGGCGTGCCCGGCAGGGCTCGACGCGCGCGTCCCAGTGGGTGGGCGGCGGGAAGGCGATGGGGCCCAAGCCCCGCGACTACTCGTACGACGTGCCGAGGAAGGTGCGCCAGGCGGCGCTCCGCTCGGCGCTCTCGCTCCGCTCCAAGGACGGCAAGCTCGTCATCGTCCAGGAGTGGCGCCCCGGCGCGCCCAAGACCGCGGAGGCGAAGAAGGTGCTCGCCGCCCTCGGCGCGAAGAAGGCGCTGGTGGTGGACGCCGCCGCCAACGCGACGCTCGCTCGCAGCGTGCGGAACCTCGAGGGCTCGGACTTCCTGCCCGTCGAGGGGCTGAACGTCTACGACATCCTGCGCCACGACTCGATCGTGCTCACGCAGGAGACCGCGAAGCAGCTGGAGGCCCGCCTCTCATGAACCTCGCCATCCAGGACGTGGTGAAGCGGCCGCTCATCACCGAGAAGAACGAGCGCGCGCGCGAGGCCGCGCACCAGTACGCGTTCGAGGTCCACCGCGACGCCACCAAGGTCCAGGTGAAGCAGGCGGTGGAGCAGCTCTTCAAGGTGCACGTGCTCGCGGTCCGCACCGCGATCGCGCGCGGCAAGAACAAGCGCGTCGGCCGCAACGTCGGCCGCCGGCCCAACTGGAAGAAGGCCTTCGTGACCTTGAAGGACGGCGAGACCATCGCCCTCTTCGAGGGGACGTAAGCGGCCGGGACGGAGACGAGCATGGCACTCAAGGAATACAAGCCGACGAGCCCGGCCCGGCGCCACATGACGGTGCCGGACTTCGCGGAGATCACGAAGACCAAGCCCGAGAAGAAGCTCACCCGCGCGGTGAGGAAGTCGGGCGGCCGGAACTCGCACGGCCACATCACGACCCGCCACATCGGCGGCGGCCACAAGCAGCGCTACCGGATCATCGACTGGCGGCGCGACAAGGACGGCGTGCCGGCCAAGGTCGCGGCGATCGAGTACGATCCGAACCGCACGGCGCGCATCGCCCTGCTCCACTACCTGGACGGCGAGAAGCGCTACATCCTCGCGCCCATCGGCGTGGCGGTCGGCGACAAGCTGCTCTCCGGCCCGGCGGTCGACATCCGCCCCGGCAACGCCCTGCCGATCCGGGCCATCCCGCTCGGCACGGTGCTCCACAACGTCGAGAGCCAGCCCGGCTCCGGCGCCAAGATGATCCGCTCGGCCGGCTCGTTCGGGCAGCTCATGGCGAAGGAGGGCGACTACGCCCAGGTCCGCATGCCGTCGGGCGAGGTCCGCAAGGTCCTCCTCGACTGCAAGGCGACGATCGGGCAGCTCGGCAACGTCGAGAGCTCCTCGGTCCGCGTCGGCAAGGCGGGCAAGAGCCGCTGGAAGGGCATCCGCCCCACCGTCCGCGGCCTCGCCATGAACCCGGTGGACCACCCGCACGGCGGCGGCGAGGGCAAGTCGGGGCAGGGTAACCCGCACCCGGTCTCGCCGTGGGGCCAGAAGACCAAGGGCCTCAAGACGCGCAACAACCGCCGCACCGACAAGTTCATCGTCTCCCGCCGCAAGCCGGGCATCCGCAACACGCCCCAGTAGCCGACGGGAAGGAACAAGGACCCATGGCGCGTTCGATCAAGAAGGGCCCGTTCGCGGACAAGCACCTCACCAAGAAGGTCGAGGACGCGAACCGGACCAACAAGAAGTCGGTCATCAAGACCTGGTCGCGGCGGAGCACCATCCTGCCCGACTTCGTCGGCCACACCTTCGCGGTGCACAACGGCCGGAAGTTCGTCCCGGTGTTCGTCACGGAGAACATGGTCGGCCACAAGCTCGGCGAGTTCTCGCCCACGCGGACCTTCCACGGCCACTCGGCCGAGAAGAAGGCCACCACGTCGTCGGCGCCGCCGCCGAAGCGGTAGCGAGGAGAGAGACATGGCCGAGCCCCAGACGAAGCAGAAGAAGGCCGCGAAGGCCGCGAAGCGCGTGCGCCAGGCGGTGCCCGCCCGCCGCAGCAAGCCCAACCGGCCCAAGGCGGCCGCCCCGGGGCCGAACGCCTCGCTCCACTACCTCCGTGTCGCGCCGCGCAAGGTGCGGCTCGTCGCGGACCGGGTGCGCGGCATGGCGGTCGGCGACGCCCTGGCGATGCTCAAGTTCACGCCCCAGTCCGCCGCGAAGCCGCTCGCGAAGCTGCTCCGCTCGGCGGTGGCGAACGCCGAGAACAAGGGCGGCCGCGTGGACGTGGACGCGCTCTTCGTGAAGACGCTCAACGTCGACCAGGGCCCGAAGATGCGCCGGTTCATGCCGCGCGCGATGGGCCGCGCGAACCGGATCGAGAAGAAGACCAGCCACGTCTACCTGGAGCTCGGGATCGCGTAAGCGACCCGGCCTTCGAGAGAGAGAAAAGCATGGGCCAGAAAGTCCATCCGATCGGGTTCCGCCTCGGGGTCATCCGCTCCTGGGACTCCAAGTGGTACGAGGAGCGGAACTACGCGCAGTGGCTGCACGAGGACATCAAGCTGCGCGAGTTCGTGAAGGAGAAGCTCGGCCAGGCCGGCATCTCCCGCATCGAGATCGAGCGGGCCGCCAGCAAGGTGAAGATCAACGTCCACACCGCGCGGCCGGGCATCGTGATCGGCAAGCGGGGGGCGGGGATCGAGACGATCAAGAAGGACCTCCAGGCGCTCACCAAGAACGACGTCTTCCTGAACGTCGTCGAGGTGCGGAAGGCCGAGGTCGACGCCCAGCTCGTCGCGGAGAACATCGCGACCCAGCTCGAGCGCCGCATCGCCTTCCGCCGCGCGATGAAGAAGTCGGTCCAGACCGCCCTCAAGTTCGGCGCGAAGGGCATCCGCGTCGCCTGCTCCGGCCGCCTCGGCGGCTCCGAGATGGCGCGCTACGAGTGGTACCGCGAGGGCCGCGTGCCGCTGCACACGCTGCGCGCGGACATCGACTACGGATTCGCCGAGGCCAAGACGACCTACGGGAAGATCGGCTGCAAGGTCTGGATCATGCGCGGCGAGGTGCTGCCGCAGTCCAGCCCGGCCCGCGCCCCTCGGGGCCCCGGCGGTGCCCGGCCGTAACCGGCCGGCGCACGAAGACATCAGGAGAAGGACATGCTCCAGCCGGCGCGAACGAAGTACCGGAAGATGCAGAAGGGCCGCATGCGCGGCAAGGCGTACCGCGGCTCGGACCTCTACCAGGGCGAGTACGGGCTGCAGGCCACCGAGTGCGGGTACGTCACGGCCCGCCAGATCGAGGCGGCCCGCGTCGCCATCACGCGCTACGTGAAGCGCGGCGGCAAGCTGTGGATCCGGGTGTTCCCGGACAAGCCGATCACGAAGAAGCCCGCCGAGACGCGCATGGGCACCGGCAAGGGCAACGTGGAGTACTACGTCGCCGTCGTGAAGCCGGGCCGCGTGCTCTACGAGATGTCCGGCGTGGACGACGCGACCGCGAAGAAGGCATTCCACCTCGCCGCCCACAAGCTGCCGGTCTCGACCAAGATGGTCAAGCGCGGCACCACGCTCTAGGAGGGACGCGATGGCGACCGTGAAGGAGCTGCGCGAGCTCGAGCACCAGGATCTCCTCGCCCGCGCGGCGGAGCTGAGGCAGACGCTCTTCGATCTCAAGAACAAGCACTCGACCGGCGTGCTCGACTCGACCGCCGACCTCGGCAAGACCAGGCGCGAGATCGCGCAGATCCTCATGGTCGCGCGCGAGAAGGAGCTCGCCTCGGCCGCAGCCGGCCAGGCGAAGGAGTGACCGACATGGAGCGCGGCAACCGGAAGTCCCGCATCGGCGTGGTGGTCTCGAACAAGATGACGAAGACGGTCGTCGTCAAGGTCGAGCGCCGCGTCGCGGACGCGAAGTACGGGAAGATCATCAAGCGGGCCGAGAAGTACAAGGCCCACGACGAAGAGCAGGCCTGCAAGATCGGCGACAAGGTCCGGATCGTGGAGACGCGGCCCATCTCCAAGGACAAGCGCTGGCGGGTCGCCGAGACGCTCGAGAAGGCGACGGAGGTCTAGCGATGATCCAGCAACAGACCATGCTCGACGTCGCGGACAACAGCGGCGCGAAGCGCGTCATGTGCATCAAGGTCCTCGGCGGCACGCGGCGGAAGTACGCCTCGATCGGCGACATCATCGTCGTCTCGGTCAAGGAGGCGATCCCGCAGGCCAAGGTGAAGAAGGGCGAGGTCGCCCGCGCCGTCATCGTCCGCACGGCCCGCGAGGTGAAGCGGCCGGACGGCAGCTACATCCGGTTCGACGGCAACTCCGCCGTCCTCATCAACAAGGACCTCGAGCCCATCGGCACCCGCATCTTCGGGCCGGTCGCGCGCGAGCTCCGCGCCCGCAAGTTCATGAAGATCATCTCGCTCGCCCCGGAGGTCCTCTAGCCATGGCCGAGATCCGCAAGGGTGACCTCGTCGAGGTCATCTCCGGCAAGGAGAAGGGCAAGCAGGGCAAGGTCCTCGAGGTGCTCCGCGAGAAGGGGCGCGTCCGGGTCGAGAAGCTCATGACCGTGAAGCGCCACCTCAAGAAGGGGCGCAACCAGGCCTCGCCGGACGGCGGGATCCTCGAGAAGGAGGGCACGATCGCCCTCTCGAACGTCATGGTCGTGAAGGGCGACGGGCCCGTCCGGCGCGAGAAGATCGAGCGCGAGCTCGGCGCCAAGGAGAAGGCCCGCCTCGAGAAGCGCAAGGCGGCAGCGAGGTAGCAGGCACCACCCCCACGCATCGCCCGGCATCGACAGGCGCCGGCCGAAGGCAAGGAGCAGACGATGGCAGCGCGACTCAAGGAGCGGTTCGAGCAGGAGATCCGCCCCCAGCTGATGAAGGAGCTCGGGTTCACGAACCCGATGCAGGCGCCGAAGCTCGAGAAGATCGTGGTGAACATGGGCCTCGGCGAGGCGATCAACAACGGCAAGATCATCGACGCGTCCGTCGAGCAGCTCGCCGCCATGACCGGTCAGAAGCCGGTCGTGACGAAGGCGCGCAAGTCCATCGCGAACTTCAAGCTGCGCCAGGGCCAGTCGATCGGCGCCATGGTCACGCTCCGCGGTGACCGCGCCTACGAGTTCTTCGACCGGCTCGTCTCGATCGCGCTGCCGCGCGTCCGCGACTTCAAGGGTGTGTCGCCCAAGGCCTTCGACGGGAAGGGCAACTACACGCTCGGCCTCCGCGAGCAGATCATCTTCCCGGAGATCAACTACGACAAGGTCGAGAAGATCAAAGGGCTGAACATCACGGTGGTGACCACCGCCCGGAACGACGAGGAAGGCCGAGCGCTCCTGCGCCACCTCGGCATGCCGTTCCGTCAGTAAGGAGAGAGACCCCATGGCCAAGCTGTCGAAGATGGCGCAGGCGAAGCGGAAGCTGAAGTTCCCCGTCCGCCAGTACAACCGCTGCCCGCTCTGCGGTCGCCCCCGGGCGTTCCTGCGGAAGTTCCAGATGTGCCGCCTCTGCTTCCGCAAGCGCGCGCTCCAGGGCGAGATCACCGGCGTCATCAAGTCGAGCTGGTAGGAGACCGACGATGAGCTTCACCGATCCCATTGGCGACATGCTGACGCGCATCCGCAACGCCTCGTCGGCCCGTCACGAGAAGTGCCTGGTTCCCCTGTCCCGGCTGAAGGTGAAGATCGCCGAGGTGCTGAAGGAGGAGGGGTTCATCAAGGACTTCCTCGTCCATCAGGAGGGGCCGCAAGGCGCCATCACCATCCTCCTCAAGTACAGCGCCGACCGCGAGCCGGCCATCGGCACCATCAAGCGCGTGTCGAAGCCCGGCCTGCGCCGCTACGTGCCGACGGACTCCATCCCGCGGGTCCTGAACGGCATGGGCATCGCGATCCTCTCCACGTCCAAGGGCGTGATGGTGGATCGCGAGGCGCGCAAGCAGAAGGTCGGCGGCGAGCTGATCTGCACCGTCTGGTAAGGAGCCCCAAGATGTCCCGCCTCGGCAAGCTGCCCGTGAAGGTCCCGGAGAAGGTGAAGGTCTCCGTGGACGGCAACCTAATCAAGATCGAGGGGCCCAAGGGCAAGATGTCCTTCCCCTTCAATCCCCACGTCACGATCGCGGTGGGGAAGGGCGAGGTGCAGGTCGCCCGCCTCGACGAGAGCCACCTCGCGAAGGGGGTGCACGGCCTCACCCGCACCCTCGTGAAGAACGCGGTCGAGGGCGTGACGAAGGGGTACGAGCGCCTCCTCGAGATCAGCGGCGTCGGCTTCAAGGCCGAGGTCAAGGGGAAGGACATCCACTTCACGCTCGGGTTCTCGCACCCGGTGGTGTTCCGGCTGCCCGACAGCGTGACGGCCGAGGTCGACCCGAAGCAGACCAAGCTGGTGCTCCGCGGCGTCGACAAGCACCTGCTCGGCCTCACGGCCGCGAAGGTCCGCGCCCTGCGACCGCCCGAGCCGTACAAGGGCAAGGGGATCAAGTACGCGGAGGAGAAGATCCGCCGCAAGGAAGGCAAGACCGGCGCCGCCTAGCGCCGTACACCCGAACGCTCATGTGGCGGCTGTCCATGCGCCGCCGCAAGGAGGAGGACGACCATGTCGCAGCAGCAGACGTCACGCGAGAAGCGCAGGGCCCGCATCCGGAAGAAGCTCTCGGGCACGTCCGAGCGCCCCCGCCTCACCGTCTACAAGAGCCTCAAGCACATGTACGCCCAGATCGTGGACGACACGGCCGGCAAGACCATCGTGTCGGTCTCGTCCAACTCGAAGGCGCTCAAGGGCGAGGTGAGTGAGGACGACAAGACCGGCGCCGCGAAGAAGGTCGGCGCGGCGGTCGCGAAGGCGGCGCTCGACAAGGGCATCACCCAGGTCGTGTTCGACCGCAACGGGTTCGACTACCACGGGCGCATCGCGGCGGTGGCCGCTGCCGCGCGCGAGGCCGGGCTGAAGTTCTAGGCGACGGAAAGGTACCGAGGAACGAATGGCTACCCCTATCAACGCGAACGACCTGGACCTCCAGGACAAGGTCGTCCACATCAACCGCGTCGCCAAGGTCGTGAAGGGCGGCCGCCGCTTCAGCTTCTCGGCGCTCATCGTCGTGGGCGACGGGGCCGGTCACGTCGGCGTCGGCCTCGGCAAGGCGAACGAGGTGCCCGAGGCGATCCGCAAGGGCGGCGATCAGGCGAAGAAGAACCTCTTCCGCGTGCCGCTCGTCGGGACCACGATCCCGCACGAGGTGCTCGGCCACTTCGGCGCGGGCTGGGTGCTGCTCAAGCCCGCGGGCGAGGGCACCGGCGTCATCGCCGGGGGCCCGGTCCGCGCGGTCCTCGAGGCCGCCGGCATCCGCAACGTGCTCACGAAGTGCCAGGGGTCGCGCAACCCGCACAACGTGCTCAAGGCCACCGTGCAGGGGCTGAAGCGGCTCCGCTCGGCGGACGACACCGCTCGGCTGCGCGGCAAGCAGGTCGCCGACCTCACCGGCCAGGACGCCTAGGAGAGATGCCATGGCTGCCATCAAGGTGAAGCTCGTCCGCGGTCTCGCGGGCTGCCCGGAGAAGCACCGCGCCATCGTCGCCGGGCTCGGCCTGAAGAAGCTCGACTCGACCAAGGTCCTCCCCGACACGCCGCAGACGCTCGGCATGATCGGCAAGGTCTCCCACCTCGTGACCTGGGAGCGCGTGGACCAGCCCGCGCCCCTGGGGCGCAAGGCCCGCAAGGCGGGCAAGGCGCAAGCCTAGCCCTCCGCCACGCGCGTGATAAAAGGATCGCCTCCAATGTCTTCTCTCCATGGTCTCAAGGCGCCCAAGGGCGCCCACCGCCCGAAGAAGCGCGTCGGCCGCGGCCAGGGCTCCGGCCTCGGCAAGACTGCCGGCCGCGGCGGCAAGGGCCAGAAGGCCCGCTCCGGCAACATGCGCTTCGAGGGCTTCGAGGGCGGCCAGATGCCGCTCCAGCGGCGGCTCCCGAAGTTCGGCTTCAACAACGTCTTCCGTCGCGAGTACGAGGAGGTGCAGGTCCTCGACCTCGCCGGCCTCTCCGGCGTCGTCGACCCGGCTTCCCTGAAGGCCGCCGGCCTCGTCCGCGGCAAGGGCGACGGCGTCGTCATCCTCGGCGGCGGGGAGCTCTCCGCCCCCGTGACGGTCAAGGCCCACCGGGTCACCGCCGGCGCCCGCGCCGCGATCGAGAAGGCGGGCGGCACGGTCGAGCTCATCCCGGCGCCCCAGACGATGGGCGAGAAGGCGAAGGCCGCCCGCAAGGCCGGCCAGGCGAAGAAGTAGCGGAGCTCACCCGCGCCGCCGAGCCAAAGGCGGCGCCGAGAGGGATCACATGGCGGCGAGCGCGCTCATCAACATCTTCAAGATCTCGGAGCTGCGCAAGCGGCTCCTGTTCACGCTGGGCATGCTGGCCGTCTATCGGTTCGGCATCTACGTGACGACGCCGGGCGTCGACCGCCAGGCGATGCAGAACGTGGTCTCGCAGGGGAGCCTGCTCGGGCTCCTCAACTTCTTCTCGGGCGGCGCGTTCGAGCAGCTCTCGATCTTCGCGCTCGGGATCATGCCGTACGTCTCCGCCTCCATCATCCTCCAGCTCATGACGGTGGTGGTCCCCTCCCTGGAGAAGATGCAGAAGGAGGGGGAGCTCGGGCGGCGGAAGATCACGCAGTACACACGCTACCTCACCATCGTGCTGGCGGCGCTACAGGGCTACGGCATCTCGAGCTACCTCGAGTCGCTGCGGGATCCGAGCGGCATCTCGGTGGTCGCCGATCCGGGCTGGGGCTTCCGGCTCATGACCATGGTCTCGCTCGCGGCCGGCACCGCCTTCATCATGTGGATGGGCGAGCAGATCACCGAGCGCGGCGTCGGCAACGGGATCTCCCTCATCATCTTCGCGGGCATCGTCGCGCGCGTGCCGGCAGCGCTCTACAACACCTTCCAGTCCTACCGGACCGGCACCCAGATCTCCGAGCTCGGCATCCTCGTGCTCATCGCGATCATGGTGGTGGTGATCGGCGCCATCGTGTTCGTGGAGCGCGGGCAGCGCCGGATCCCGATCCAGTACGCGAAGCGGGTGGTGGGCCGGAAGCTCTACGGCGGTCAGTCCACGCACCTGCCGCTCAAGGTGAACACCGCGGGGGTCATCCCGCCGATCTTCGCCTCCTCGCTCCTGCTCATGCCGGCGACGCTCGGCGGCTGGTTCCCGGCGGCCGCCGGGTTCGCGAACTCCCTGCGGGCGGGCGGCTGGATCTACAACACGATGTACGTCGTCCTGATCATCTTCTTCGCCTACTTCTACACGGCGGTGACCTTCAACCCCGTGGACGTCGCCGACAACCTCAAGAAGTACGGCGGCTACATCCCGGGCATCCGGCCCGGGAAGAAGACGGCCGACTACATCGACTTCGTCCTCTCGCGGATCACGTTCGGCGGCGCCATCTACCTCGCGGCCATCTGCGTGCTCCCGACGATCCTCACGAACGAGTTCAACATCCAGTTCTTCTTCGGCGGGACGTCGCTCCTCATCGTGGTCGGCGTCGCGCTTGACACCGTTCAGCAGATCGAGGGACATCTCATCACACGGCACTACGAGGGCTTCACTGGCCCGCGCGGTCCGCGGATCCGCGGCAGGCGGCTCGCGACGGGGCAGGCGGTCAACGCGTGACCACGCGGGGCTCCGGCGACGGGGCCCCACGCGTCTTGGGAGATCGGACGATGATCCTTGTTCTCCTCGGGCCACCCGGCGCCGGCAAGGGAACGCAGGCCCGACTGCTGTCCACCGAGTACCGGATCCCGCACATCTCGACGGGTGACATGTTCCGCGAGCACAAGGCGCGGGGCACCGAGCTCGGCCTCAAGATCCGCGCGATCATGGATGGCGGCGGGCTCGTGACCGACGAGCTCACCAACGCGCTCGTCGCGGATCGCCTCGGCCGGCCGGACGTGAAGGACGGCTTCATCCTCGACGGCTATCCGCGCACCATCCCGCAGGCCGAATACCTCGAGGGCCTGCTCCGCGCGCTCGGCCGGAAGATCGACGCCGTCGTCTCCTACGAGGTCACCGAGGAGACACTGGTGGACCGCATCGGCGGGCGCCGGAGCTGCCCGATGTGCGGGGCGACCTACCACATCACGCAGAGCCCGCCGAAGCGCGCGCTCGTCTGCGACAAGGACGGCGCGACGCTCGAGCTTCGCGACGACGACCGGCCCGAGAACGTGCGGCGCCGGATGCAGGAGTACGGGCAGAAGACCGAGCCGCTCAAGCGCTTCTACCGCGAGCGGGACCTGCTCGTGACGGTGGACGGCCTGCAGTCCCCCGAGGCCGTGCTCGCGGCCACCCGCCAGCTCGTGAAGAGGTGACGCCCTGGACGGCCGCACGCGCGAGCGGGTCGAGCTGCGGACCCCGGCCGAGATCGCGCGCATCCGCGACGCCTGCCAGGTCGTGTGCGCGGTCCTCGACGAGCTCGTCCATACGGTGGCGCCCGGCGTGACGACCGCGGAGCTCGACCGGCTCGCGCGCGTGCGCACCCGCGAACGGGGGGCAGCCCCCGCCTTCCTGGGCTACCACGGCTTCCCGGCCGCGCTCTGCGTCTCCGTGAACGACGAGGTGGTCCACGGGATCCCCTCGGACGACCGCGTGCTCCGCGAGGGGGACGTGGTGGGGCTCGACTTCGGCGTGGTGCTCGACGGGTGGTACGGCGACTCCGCGCGGACCGTGCCGGTCGGACGGGTGAGCCCGGGGGCGGCGCGGCTGCTCGAGGTGACCGAGGGGGCGCTCGCCGGCGCGATCGCCGCGGCGCGGCCGGGCGCCCGGCTCGGCGACCTCGGCGCGGCGGTCCAGGCTTTCGCGGAGCCGCGGGGCTTCAGCGTCGTGCGCGATTTCGTGGGGCACGGCATCGGCAGGCGCCTCCACGAGCCGCCCCAGATCCCGAACGTGGGCACGGCCGGCACCGGCCCGGTCCTCCGTGCGGGCATGGTGCTCGCCCTCGAGCCGATGGTGAACGCCGGGGGCTACGCCGTGGCGACCCTCGATGACGGCTGGACGGCGGTCACCGAGGATGGCAGCTTGTCCGCGCACTTCGAGCACACGGTGGCGATCACCGAGGCCGGGCCGGAGGTCCTGACGGCCCCGGCGAGCACCCGCGGGGCGGGCCGGGGAGGGCCGGGGCAGGGTTGACCGTGCGGCCGCGCTTGCACGTCAAAAACCCGTGTGTTATAGGGCCCGCTTCGCAAAGCTGCCTCGGTCCGGGGCGGCGTCACCGGGAAACCCCGGAGAATACGAGCGGCCGAGATGCGGGAGCGGAACGGACCGCTCCGGCCGCCATCCCGCCGGCCATCGGGGCGGGATTTTTCGTCTTTGAGGAGTCGCAACGCCATGAAGGTCCGCGCGTCGGTCAAGAAGATTTGCGAGAAGTGCAAGGTCGTGAAGCGCAAGGGCACCGTGCGGATCATCTGCCCGGCGAACCCCCGTCACAAGCAGCGCCAGGGCTAAGCGGCCCCGCGCTTTCTTCGGAGAGAACTCAGAATGGCTCGCATCGCCGGCGTGGACCTTCCGCGTGAGAAGCGGATCGAGGTCGCCCTCCAGTACATCTACGGCATCGGGAAGACCTCGGCGCAGCTCATCTGCGAGCGGGCGAACGTGAAGGGCGTCACGCGCACGAAGGACCTCACCGACGACGAGGTCCGCCGCATCCGCGAGACCATCGAGCAGAACATCAAGGTGGAGGGTGACCTCCGCCGCGAGACCTCGATGAACATCAAGCGGCTCATGGACCTCGGCTGCTACCGAGGCCTGCGCCACCGCAGGAACCTCCCGGTCCGCGGCCAGCGCACGCACACGAACGCTCGCACGCGGAAGGGCCCGAAGAAGGGGCTCGTGCGGAAGCCCGCCGCCGCGGCGCCGGCGCCCAAGTAACGAACCCGAACTCGACGAGAGACGGAGAGTAAAGCGTGGCAGACGAGAAGCAGACGACCGAGAAGCAGCCGGCGAAGAAGGAGGAGGCGGCCGCTCCCGCGGTGCCCAACCTCGGCGGGATCGAGCCCGTCACCGCCTCCCCCGTCGTCCCGAAGAAGGGGAAGAAGCGGGTCAAGAAGAACGTGTCGACGGGCATCGTTCACATCGCCTCGACCTTCAACAACACGATGATCACGATCACCGACGCGACCGGGAACGTGCTCTCGTGGTCGTCGGC
>Ga0184637_10002113_pt1 | contig 12912 bp, 9 predicted proteins | sample PLM3_127_b2_FD_133143 | JGI IMG/M metagenome (GOLD analysis project Ga0184637, IMG submission 133143) | Groundwater sediment microbial communities from an aquifer in East River, Colorado, USA - PLM3_127_b2 | ecosystem: Environmental > Terrestrial > Soil > Riparian zone | place: USA: East River...
ATCGGAAGCGCGAGCAGGACGGCACTGAGGGCGCTGAGCGCGAGACGACCCCAGCGAGACCCGGCCACCGCGAGCCTCGTGGTTCGAGCGAGTCGTTTCACCGAAATTCCCCGAGAGCAACGCTTTTGAGGTTGACGCACGCCCGAGCCATCTGCGAAAAGCAGGAGGTCACTCCTCCAGGATCCGAAGCACTTCGACGGTGAACGGCGGGTTGGGCGTGGCACGCACGTTGAGCGGCCGTTGGAATCGAGTCCTTCGCGACTTCGTCGCGGTCGGGGTGTTGCTCGCTCTGCCGTTCACCCCGGCGGCGATGACCGGGGCCGGGACGGGGGGCTCAGATCCCATCGTCTCCGACAGCACCGGCGCGGCGAGCCTCCGGATTCCGATCGCCGTCCCGCCGGGGCCGGGCGGCTTCGCGCCCAATCTGGCGCTCTCGTACTCGAGCCGCGCCGGCGACGGACCGTTCGGCGTGGGCTGGGGGCTCGGGCTCCCCGAGATCCGCTGCTCGGACCGCTTCGGAGTGCCCAATCTCGCGAGCTGCCAGCAGTACCTGTACAGCCAATCTCTCCAGAGCTTGGAGTACGACCAGCCGCGCATGTAATTCCAGCAGATTCCGGCGGAGGCGCCATTCACCGAAGCCCAGTGGTGGGTAGGAGATTGGAACTACTACCAGGACGGTACAGGTGGTTCAGTCGGTCGAGCGGGTCTGGAAGGAGAAGTTCGGGGTCTATGGAGCCCGAAAGGTCTGGCTTCATAAATCTGTCCCCTTTTCAATTATCACCCCTTTTCTCACCGTCGCGGCCGCCGGCTGCGGCGCGCCACTTCCTGCGCGAGCGCGAGGGCCTCCTCGCGCGAGCGCACCGCGCCGTCGAGCCATGCGGCGCGGATCCGTTCGAGCGCGCGGCCGATGCTCGGACCGGAGAGGCCGGCCGCGACCAGGTCGTCGCCGGTCAGCGGCGGGCGGCGGTGGCGGTCCTCGCCGGCATAACGCACGATGCGCCGGCGCATCGCGGGCGGCGCCGTCACGTAGACCGCGAACAGGGCCTCCTCGGAGAGGCCCGTGAGTAGCGCGTCGATTGCGCCGCGGCCGCGCGCGCGGGTGAGTGCGCGAACCGCGCGTTCGGCGCTGCGCGGCAGCTCGGCGACGCGCCGGCCCGGCTCGCCGCGCACGCCGAAGCGGCGCAGCGCGCGCCGCCGCTGCGCCGCCGGGAGCGGCCCGAGCCACACGCCGAATCCGGTCATCCACGGGCGCCAGCGGCCGGTCTTCCACGGCGGAGCGGCGATCGCGCGGCCGAGCCGGCGCAGCGGCAGCACCGCTTCCTCCGGCAGCGCGAGCCCCGGCTCGAGCGCGGCCAGCACGTGCCAGTCGTCGAGCATGCGCAGCGCGTGCGCCGGGTCGAGCCCGCGCCGCGCGTCGTCGAAGACTTTCTCCAGCTCGCCCCGCAGCCGGTCGCCGCTCACCGGGCCGAAGCAGCCGTCGCGCAGCGCGTTGCGCAGCACGCCCCGCGTGCGCGGCGCGAGCGTGAAGCCGAGGCGCGGGCCGAGGCGCGCGGCGCGCAGCGCACGCGTCGGATCGTCGTGAAAGCTGCGCTCGTGCAACGCGCGCAGCTTGCGCGCGGCGAGGTCGGCGCGGCCACCGAAGTGGTCGATGATCGGCGGGTGCGCGGCGCGCGCGGCGCGCGACAGCGGCAGCGCGAGCGCGTTCACGCTGAAGTCGCGGCGCGCGAGGTCCTGCGCGAGATCGCCCGGCCCCACGGTGGGCAGCGCGCCCGGGTGCGCATAGCTCTCGCTGCGCACGGTCGCGAAGTCGATCGAGACCTCCGGTGCGCGCAGCTCCGCGGTTCCGAAGCGCTCGTGGCGGATCACCACCGTATCCGCTCCGCCGGCGCGGTCGGCGAGATCACCCGCGCGCGAGGGGTCCGGATCCTCGACCAGCAGGTCGACGTCGACCAGCGGCCGCCCCAGCAAGAGGTCGCGCACCGGGCCACCGACCAGCAGCACCGAGATGCCTTCGGCGTCAGCCGCCTTCAGCACCGCCTGCGTCAGCGCCGCCGCTCCCGGCGGCATCTGGCTGAGCGCGTCGCTGATCGGAGCCCTCAACGTCGCTCGGGGCCCCCGCCCGAACCGCGCGGGTGGCGGCGCTCTACCGTGTCGCGCAGCCGCGCGCGACTCACGTGCGTGTAGATCTGGGTGGTCGAGAGGTCGGCGTGGCCGAGCAGCGTCTGGACCGCGCGCAGGTCGGCGCCGCCCTCGAGCAGGTCGGTCGCGAACGCGTGGCGCAGCACGTGCGGGGAGACCCGCTCGCTCGCCACGCCAGCGCGGCGCGCGATCCCGCGCAAGCGCTCGAAGAAGTTCTGGCGCGTCATCGCGCGGCCGCGCCGGGTCAGGAATAGCGCGTCGGGCTCGCGGCGCGCGGCGCGCGCCAGCACCGGCCAGGCCTCTTCGAGATAGCTCGCTACCGCCTCGAGCGCAGGCTCGCCGAGCGGAACCAGGCGTTCGACGCGGCCCTTGCCGGTGACGCGCAGCCAGCCGCCGCGCCGCTCGAGCGCCGCGCGCGGCAACCCAACCAGCTCGGAGACGCGCAGGCCCGCGCCGTAGAGCACCTCGAGCATCGCCTGGTCGCGCAGCGCGAGCGCCCCACCCCCAGTGCCCGCAGCCTCGATCAGCGCCGCCGTCTCGTCGCGGCGCAACACCCGCGGCAGCGTCCGATCGACGCGCGGCGAGCCGACTCCCCGCAGCGGGTCGTCCCGGAACGCGTTGCGTGCGCCGGCGAAGCGCAACAAGCGCCGCGTCGCGACCAGCGCGCGCGCGCGGCTGCGCGCGGCGAGCCCGCGCGCAGCGAGCGACGCCGAGAACCCGGCCAGGTGCTCGGGCGCGACGTCGCCGAGGCTGTGAACCGATGCAGCGTCGAGAAAGCCGGCGAGCTGTGCCAGGTCGCGCCCGTACGCCTCGATCGTGCGGGGCGCCAAGCCGCGCTCGACGGCCGAATACCGCAGGAAGGCGTCGATCGCGCTCCCGATCTCAAGCGCCGGCTGCGGCACTGGCCTCGCCCGAGCGGATCGCGGCGAGCAGATCGCGGCGCAGCGCTTCGATCGCGCCCTCGTCCTGGATCTTCCGCCCCTCGCCGTCCTTGAGATAGAAGGTGTCGGTCACCTGATCGAGCACCTTGCCGGCCTTCGAGATGTAGACCTCGTAGCCGTGGTCGGCGATCACCCGCGTGAGATCGTGGAGCAGGCCCAGCCGGTCGTTCGCCGCGACGTCCACGATCGTGTAGAAGTCGGACTCGCCGTTGGAGATCTCCACCACTTCGGGGCGCCTCGACGGCCCGGTCACGACGCCCAGCGGCCGGCCCCGGCGCCGCAGCAGCTCGTCGACGCGGATTTCCCCGCGCAGCACGCGCTCGAGCGAGGTCAGGAAATCCTGCCAGACGACGTCGCGCGTCGCGTCGTCGCCGGCCGGCGTCGCCACCCGATAGATCTCGAGCGCCATCCCGGCGCGCGTCGTGTACACGTGGGCGCCAAGGATGTTCATGTGGTGCGCCGTCAGCACGCCGGCCACGTTCGAATACAGCGCGTGCACGTCGCGCGTATACACGATGAACTCGGTGAACTCGCCGCGCATCTCCTTGATGCCGTGCGCGAACAGCCGATCGGGACGATGGTCCAGGGCGACCAACGCGTGCCGAGCGATCTGCGCCGGCGTGTGCGCGATGAAGTAGCGCTGCGGCATCCTGTCGAAGTAATCGGCGATCGCCAGATCGTCGATCCGCTGCCGTTTCAGCTCCTCGGCGGCCGCGGCGCGCCGAGTCTCGACGCGGCGCTCGAACAGCTCCATCGCCCGCTCGGTGTCGTCGGCACCGGTCTCGAGCAGCTCGCTCGTCTTCTCGAACAGCTCCTGGAGCAGATCGCCCTTCCACTCGGTCCAGGCCGTCTTCGACGACGCGCGGATGTCGACCACCGTCAGCAGGTACAACAGGCGCAGCCGGCTGCGGTTGCCCACCGTCCGCGCGAACTCGAGCACGAGGCGTGGGTCCGAGAGATCGCGCCGCTGCGCGATGTGGGACATCACCAGATGCTCCTGCACCAGGAACTCCACCGTGTCGCAGAGCTCCGGGTCCGCGCCCATCCGCTCGAGACACGCGCGCGTCCGCACCGCGCCCTTCGGCGAGTGGTCGCCGCCGAGGCCCTTGCCGATGTCGTGCAACAGGCAGCCGAGGATCAGCGGCAACAGATCGCCGACGTCCCGCACCAATTGCGTCAGCGCCGGTAGCTCCTTCTCGAAGTCGCCCTTCCACAGCCGCCGGAGCTCCTCGACCAGGAAGATCGAGTGCACGTCGACCGTGTAGGTGTGGTACATCACGTGCTGCCAGCGGCAGACGATGTGCTCCCACTCGGGCACGAACCGGCCGAGCAGGCCGACCTCGTTCATCGTCGTCAGCGTGCGCGTCACGCGCCGCTCGGCGCGCAGGATGTCGAAGAAGATCGACACGGCCTCGGGGCTTCGGCAGTAGGCGTCGTCGATCAGGTCGAGATTCTCGCGGACGAGGCGCCGCGCCTTGCGCGTCAGCGGCACGTCGTAGCGCTGCGCGACCGAGAACGTGCGCAAGAGCAAGAGCGGTTCGCGGCGCAGCTGGAGCGCGTGCGGGATCTCGAGCTGTCCGTCGACGATCCGCAGGCCCTGCTCGACGTCGCGCACCCGGCGCCGGCGCGGCTTCTGGCGCACGCGGGCGAGGCACTGCTCCATCACCATCGACGACGAATTGAGCACGTTGCGCGCGTGCCGGTAGTAGTCGCCCATCAGGTGCTCGACCGGCAGGTCGTCGGGCCCGTCCGCCTCGCAGCCGAACGCGTTCGCGATGTGCTCCTGGAGATCGAAGCTCATCTGATCGTGCTTGCGGCCGGCGAACAGGTGCATCTCGTTGCGCACGCGCCACTGGAACTCGAGCGCCGCGAACGTGTCGGTCATCTCCTGATGCGTCAACAGGCCCTGGTGCAGGAAGTCGCTGCGACTGCGCGCGCCGGGCAGTGCAGCCTGCATCGCCCAATACGCCGCGTGATAGTCGCGCAGCCCCCCGGCACCCTCCTTGACGTTGGGCTGGAGCAGGTACAGCGAGTCGCCGTAGCGGGTGTGGCGCTGGTGCATCGCGTCGATCTGGGCGGTGATGAAGGCCTCGGGCTTGTCGAGCAGACGGGCCTGGACGAGGCGCGTGAACTGGTGGAACAGGATGCCGCTGCCCGCCAGGAAGCGCGGCGCCAAGAGCGCAGTGCACACGGTCGCGTCCTTCTGAGCCAGCTTGATCGTGTCGGTGAGGGTGCGGGTGGCGCCGCCGACGGTCACCTGCGCGTCCCATAGCCACGTCTGGAGCCGCTCGGCGACCGCCTTCACGTACGGCGTCACCGTGTCGCGGTACAGGCACAAGAGGTCCACGTCGGAGTGGATGCTCATCTCACGGCGCGCATAGCCACCGACGGCGACCACGCAGAACTCGCTCGGGCCTTCGCCGCCCCCGTGGAGATACTGCGCCTCGGAGAGCTCGAAGAGGCGCCGGACCAAGGCGTCGATCAGGTCCGCGTGCGTCTCGTTCAGCTCCCTTCCGCTGCCGCCGGCGGCGTGCCGCTCGCGCAGGTGCGCGCGCGCCGCGGTGAGGAAGCTGCGCGCCGCGAGCGGCACCTCGTTCGGACGCGTGGCGAGGCCCAGGCTGGTCAGCACGTCGGGCGGGTTCACGGCAAGCCCCGCGCGGCGACATCGGCGCCCGCATCGCGATAGTCGGCCAATCCCTCGGCGATCCGCTCTGCCAGCGCGTCGACGTAGCGATCGTCGCGCAGGCGCTTCGCCTCGTCGGTGTGGGTCACGAAGCCGGACTCCACCAGGACCGACGGCATGCTCGACAGGTACAGCACGTAGAAGGGCCCCTTCTTGACGCCCAGATCGGTCACGGGCCGGTATTGCACCGGCAGGCCGCTCACCAGCTCGTGCTGGACGTGCAGGGCGAGCCGCCGCGAGTGGGGCGAGACCTCCGACACGCGCAGCTTCGCGAGCGTGCGCTGGAGCGCGTTCACCTGCGAGCGCGACACGCCGTTCTCGCGCGCCGCGACCGTCAGGCTGTGGCGCTCGTGGTTCTCGTCGAGGTAGTAGGTCTCGATGCCGCGCGCCGCGCGGCGGCGGGCCGCGTTCGCGTGCAGCGACACGAACAGGTCGCCGCGCGACGCCTCGGCGATCGCGGTGCGCTCCTCCAGCCCGAGCGTGCGGTCGCCGTTGCGGGTCATCACCACCTGGAAGCCGCGCTGCTCCAGCTTGGGTTGGAGCGCGAGTGCGAGGCGCAGCGTGACGTCCTTCTCGCGCAGGCCTCCGACCCCGATCGCGCCCGGGTCGTGGCCCCCGTGTCCGGCGTCGAGCACCACCGTCTGCGGCGTGCGGAGCCCGGTCGGCAGGCGCGGGGCGTCTGGCACCGGCGCACCGGGCGCGCGCCGCGCCTCGCGTGTGTCCGGCCGCGCGCCGTACACGTCGATCACGAGCCGGTCGGGGTGCGTGAGCGTCAGGATGCGATGGCGCGTGTAGGTCTGGAGGTCGAGCACGACGCGCACGGTAGTGAGCGTGTTCTGGCCGATCCGCACGTCGCGCAGCAGGCCGTCGCCGACCGGCAAGCCCGCCGCCAGCCGCGTGCCGACCCAGACGCCCTCGAGGTCGAGGTAGAGCCGCTCCGGCCGGTCCTGCGCCGCGGCCAGCATCCGTGGCGACACCTTGATCGCCACCTCGCCGGACAGCTCCACCACCACCCGCGTGTAATCCGGGTAGGACCAGTGGCGGACCGCGATCACGTCGCCGAGGCCCGACGGACGATCGGCGCCGAGCAGCGCCGCGCCCAGCGCGGCGAGCCAGCCGATCGCGCAGCGCGGCGTCACGATGGCTCTTCCTCACGCAGCGACGCCTGCCAGCGGGCGAGCCACGCCAGCGCGTCGAGCGGTGTCGTCTCGTCCACGCGCAGCTCGCGCAGCGCATCGAGCACTGCCACGCCGCGCGGATCGCGCGCGGGCGCGCCGAACAGCGCGAGCTGCGCCGCGGCCGGGTCGAGCGCCGGCTCGGCCGCGTCGGCGGCCAGCCGCGGTCGCCCGCGCGCGTCGAGCTCGCCGCCTTCGAGGTTGGCGAGGATCACGCGCGCGCGCCGGATCACCGCGTCGGGCAGGCCGGCGAGCCGCGCGACCTGGATCCCGTAGGAGCGGCTCGCGCCGCCCTCGACCAGCCGGCGCAGGAACACGACGTCGTCGTCCCGCTCGCGGGCCGCGAAGTGCGCATTCGCGACGCGCGGCTTGGTGCGCGCCAGATCGGTGAGCTCGTGGTAGTGGGTCGCGAACAGCGTGCGCGCGCCCAGACCCACCGTATCGTGCAGATACTCGGCGACCGCCCACGCGATCGAGAGCCCGTCGAACGTGCTCGTGCCGCGCCCGATCTCGTCGAGGATGATCAGGCTGCGCGGCGACGCATGCGCCAGGATGTCGGCGGTCTCGCGCATCTCGACCATGAACGTCGACTCCCCCCGCGCCAGCCGATCGCTGGCCCCCACGCGGGTGAACACCCGGTCCACCACCCCCACCCGCGCGCTCTCGGCGGGAACATAGGAGCCCAGCTGCGCCAGCAACACGATCAAGGCCACCTGGCGCAGATAGGTGCTCTTCCCGGACATGTTGGGACCGGTCAGCACCAGCACCTGGCGCGACGCGGGGTCGAGCTCGGCGTCGTTCGGCACGAAGGCCTCGTCGCCGCGCAGCGCCAGCAGCGGTTCGATCACCGGGTGGCGGCCGGCGCGGATCTCGAGGCATCGGCTCGCGTCGACTCGCGGCCGCGTCCAGCCGTCGCGCCGCGCCACCTCCGCCAGCGAGGCGAGCGCGTCGAGCTCGGCCACCGCCTCCGCGGCCTGCGCGATCTCCGCCGCGGCCTCGAGCGCCGATCGGCGCACCCGTTCGAACAGCTCCCGCTCCAGCGCGGCGGCCCGCTCGGTGCCACCGCGCACCTGCTGCTCGATCTCGCGCAGCCGCGGCGTCGCGAAGCGCTCCGCATTGGCGAGCGTCTGCTTGCGCTCGTAGTCGGCGGGCACCCGCTCGAGGTTCGCCTTGGTCACCTCGATCCCGTACCCGTGGATGGGGTGGAAGCGGATCTTGAGCGTCGCGATGCCGGTCCGGGCGCGCTCCTCGGCCTCCAGCCCTGCGATCCACTCGCGGCCCTTGTGAACCGCCTCGCGCAGGCCGTCGAGCTCGGAGTGGAAACCGGCCCGCACGTATCCGGTCTCGAGCGCACCGCGCGAGCCGCGCGGCAGCGGGCGGACCTCGTCCTCGAGCGACAGGCGCAACAGCGAAGCGATCCGCGGTACCGAGCGCGGGGCCGGCAGTGCTTCGGGCAGCGCGTCGCCGAGCCACTCTTCCTCGCCCGTCCGATCTTCGCTCGGCTCCGCCTCGCTGCGCGCGGAGGACCGCTTGCCGAACGCCGCCTCGAGCCCCGGCAGCGCCTCGAGCGACCCGCGCAGCGCGACCAGATCGGGGGGGCCCGCGCTTGGACGCGCCACCTTCGCGAGCAGGCGCTCGAGATCGCGCACCGGGCGCAGCGCCTCGCGCCCCAGGGAGCGCAGGCGGTCGCGCTCGGCCAGGAAGGCGACCGCCGCCTGGCGAGCGAGAATCGCGCCGGGATCCACCAGCGGATACGCGAGCCAGCGCGCCAGGCGCCGCGCGCCGAGCGGCGTCCGGGTCGCGTCGATCCGCTCGATCAGCGTGCGAGCGCGCGAGCCGTCCTCGGCGTTGCAGAACAGCTCGAGGTGCGCGCGCGTCGCCGCGTCGAGCACCATCGCGTCGGAGAGCGCATAGCGCCGCAGCCGCGCGACCTGGCCGAGCGCGAACGGCTGATGGCGCCCGACATAGTCGAGGAGCGCTGCGGCGGCGCGCGACGCCGGGTCTTCGGCGTCGGCGCGCAGGCCCTCCGGGTGGCGCGGCGCGCGCGCCGCGTCGAAGCGATCGGCACCCACGCGCGAGCGGGACACGCCGGGCAACAGACGCTCGAGCGCCGCGTCGAGCTCGCTGTCGGGCGGGATCACCAGCTCGCGCGGCGCGACCCGGCGCAGCTCCTCGAGCAGAACCGGCGGCAGGCCCCGCTCGGCACGCTCTACCGCGGTGGCGCGCAGGTCGCCGGTGGACGCGTCGAGCACGGCCAGCCCGAGGACCGGGCCGGGGAACAGCGCCGCGAGCGCGAGCTCGCTGCCGGAGTCGATCGCCTGCGGGTCGCTCGCGAGGCCCGGGGTCACCACCTCGACCACCTCGCGCCTCACCAGCTGGCGCCCGGTCACCGCGCGCGCGTCCTCGACCTGCTCGCAGATCGCGACGCGATGCCCGTGCGCGGCGAGCACCGCGAGATACGGATCGGCGGCGTGCACCGGCACGCCGCACATCGGCACCGCGTCGGGCTTGCTCTTGTCGCGGGTGGTGAGTGCGATGTCCAAGAGCGGCGCGGCGATCTCCGCGTCGCGCAGGAACATCTCGTAGAAGTCGCCCATCCGGTAGAACAGGATCGCGTCGGGATGCGCCGCCTTGATCGCCAGATACTGTCGCATCATCGGCGTGTCGAGCGCCGACTTCCCCGACCCGGGGCCGTCGGCGTTCACGAGAGCCGCTCCCGCGTGCGCAGCAGGCCGCGCCGCTCGAGCACGTCGAGCAGCTCGGCGTACTCCTTGGTCGCCTCCGGATCGCGGCGCTCCGACAAGAGCAGTCGCCCGATCGCCGCGCGCGCCTCGAGATTCTCGGGATCGCGGTCGAGCAGCCGGCGCAGCTCGGCAAGCGCCTCCTCGATCTCGCCGCACGCGGCGAGTGCGCGCCCGAGTGCCAAGCGCGCATGGGGATCGTCTTCGCGCTCGGTGAGCAGACCGCGCAGGTAGCTCTGGAACTCGCGCGAGCGATCGAGCGCGGCGTAGGCCGACTCGATCCGCGGATAGACGAGCGCACCGCTGCGCCGATCGATCGCGGGCACCCGACACCAGGCCGCGAGCGCCGCCTTCGACCGGCCGCGCTCCGCCTCGAGCGCGCCCAGCACCAGCCACCCGCGCACCGAGCGCGGGTTGGCGCGCAGCGCGCGCTTCACCGCGCGGCGCGCCTCGCCGCTCTGGCCTTCGGCCTGGGCGGCCTCCGCCATGTCCACCCACAAGCGAGACTCCTCGGCCGAACCGTCGGTCTTCTCGATCCGGGCGAGGCGGCGCTGCATCTCGAGTGCTCGAGGATAGTCGCGCACGTCGCCCTGCAGCTTGATCAGCGCGCGCAGCGCATCGAGATGCCGCGGGTCCCGAGCGAGCACCTCCTCGTAGGAGGCGATCGCGCGCTGCAAGAAGCCGCCCTGGCGAAAGTCCGCGGCGAGGTCGGCGATGCACGCGATCGTCTGCTCGCGATCGAGATCGCGGCGCAAGAGCAGGTTCTGATGCACGCGGATCGCGCGGCCGATCTCCCCGCGCATCCGGTAGAAGCGCGCCAGCGCGAGATAGGGCTCGACGCCGGTCGAGTCGAGCTCGGCCGCCGCGACGAGCAGCTCCTCCGCGCGCGCGTGATCGCGGTCGAGCACCGCGAGAAGTGCTTCGCGGGCGGCGGCATCCGCGTCGCGCGGCACCCGCTTCCGCCGGCGGGCGCGGATCCATTCGAACACTGGAATCAGCCGCCCCGCTTGCCGGCCCGGACGCGCGACCGATCGGATCCCTGCGCATCCGCCGGCTCGGCGTCCGGAGTGAGCGGGAGGTTGCGCAGCTGGTGGATCTCCGCCTCGAGCCCATCGATCGCCTTGCGGTAGCGCCGGAGGACCAACCGCCCGCGGACGCCGAACCACAGCCAGCCGCAGCCGGCCAGCGCGAAGCCGCCGGCGAAGCACCACAGCAACGCCTGCCACGCCGGGAGCTCGACCGAGCCCCAGAGGTACGAGATCGACACCGGTGCGGCGTTGTCGCCGACGAACCGCCAGCCCCCGATGAACATCGCGAGGGCGGCAGCCACCCCGATCAGACGACGCACCCAGCGCATGTGACGGGTCACTCCCGGGGGGCGAGAGCGGCGGAGCTACGGTCGGGGCGGCGGTGGTCCGTTGCGCCCCGCGTCCACCATCTCCTTCAGCTCCTTGCCCACTTTGAAGAACGGGGTCCGCTTCGCCGAGATGTGCACGGGCTCGCCGGTCTTCGGATTCCGGCCCTCGCGCGCTTCGCGCACCTTCACCTGGAAGCTGCCGAAGCCCCGGATCTCGATTCGCTCGCCCTCGCGCAGCGCCGTCGCCATCGAGTCGAAGATCGTGTTCACGACGATCTCCGTGTCCTTCTTGGAGATGTGCGGGGTTCTCTCGGCAACCGCCTCGATCAATCCGCTCTTGGTCATGGCCTACTCGCCTCCTCCTTCCGACCCGGGGGACTCTTCGGCCTTCCGGGCGAGCTTTTCGGCGAGGAGGTCGCCCAGCGTCGTCGCCTGTCGCGCCGACTGCGCAGCCGCCACTTTCTTGAGCGATTCGCGCTGCTCGCGATCGGAGAGCGCTCGGATCGACAGCGAGATCTTCTGCTCGATCGGATCGACGCGGGTGACGAGCGCCGTCACCGACTGCCCCGGCTGCACCACCTCGGCCGGGTTGTCGACCCGCTCGTTCGAGAGCTCGGAGCTGTAGATCAGACCCTCGATGCCGTCCTCGAGCCGGACGAACGCGCCGAAGTCGGCCACGTTCGTGACGGCTCCGGTGATCTCGCTGCCCACCGGGTACTTGCGCAGGATCTCGTTCCACGGGTTGTCCTGGAGCTGCTTGATCCCGAGCGAGAACTTCTCGTTCTCCTTGTCGATCTTGAGCACCACGGCCTCGACGACATCGCCCTTGTTGAACTTCTCGCTCGGGTGCTTGATCTGCTCCGTCCACGAGATGTCGGAAACGTGCACCAGGCCATCGATCCCCTCTTCGAGGCCCACGAAGACGCCGAAGTTGGTGACGTTGCGGACGGCCCCCGACACGCGCGTGCCGACCGGGTACTTCTGCTCGATCACGCTCCACGGGTTCGGCTCGATCTGCTTCATGCCGAGCGAGATCTTGCGGTCGCGCTCGTCGACGTCGAGCACGATCGCCTCGACGGTGTCGCCGACGCTGACCACCTTCGACGGGTGCTTGATCCGCTTCGTCCACGACATCTCGGAGACGTGGATCAGCCCCTCGATGCCCGGCTCGAGCTCGACGAATGCGCCGTACTCGGCGAGCGAGACCACGCGCCCCGAGATGCGCTTGCCGATCGGGTAGCGCATCGACGCGTCGATCCACGGATCGGGCTGGATCTGTTTCAGACCGAGCGAGACGCGCTCGTTCTCCGAGTCGAACTTCAGCACCTTCACCTTGATCTCGTCGCCGACGTGGAAGATCTCGCTCGGGTGGTTCACGCGGCCCCAGGACATATCGGTGACGTGGAGCAGGCCGTCGATCCCACCGAGGTCGATGAACGCGCCGTAGTCGGTGAGGTTCTTGATCACGCCGTCGACGATCTGGCCGGGGGCCAGCGTCTGGAGCGTGGTCTCGCGCATCTTCTTGCGCTCGCTCTCGAGCAGCGCGCGGCGCGACAGCACGATGTTCGCACGCCGCTTGTTGAACTTGATGATCTTGAACTGGAGCCGCTGGCCGACGATGTGCTCGAGGTTGCGCACCGGCCGCAGATCGACCTGCGAACCGGGCAGGAACGCCTTGACTCCGATGTCGACCGCGAGCCCGCCCTTCACGCGCGAGAGCACCATGCCCTCGACCGCCTCGTCGGCCTTGTACGCCTTGCTGATGTCGTCCCAGACCTTCAGGCGGTCGGCCTTCTCCTTGGAGATGACGATGCGGCCGTCCTCGCCCTCGGCCTCCTCGAGCAGCACGTCGACTTCATCGCCGGGCGAGACGAGC
>Ga0184637_10002114_pt1 | contig 12907 bp, 12 predicted proteins | sample PLM3_127_b2_FD_133143 | JGI IMG/M metagenome (GOLD analysis project Ga0184637, IMG submission 133143) | Groundwater sediment microbial communities from an aquifer in East River, Colorado, USA - PLM3_127_b2 | ecosystem: Environmental > Terrestrial > Soil > Riparian zone | place: USA: East River...
GAGGAAGCGGGGGATCAGCTTGCGCTGCAGGGTATTCGGCGGCGGATCGAGCTGGTGACTGGAACAGACGCAAGGCCGAGATAGCCAGCGGAGTCAGGATAACAACGCCGGGGCTCGGCCATCTTCTGAGACTCGGCTTTCAGTAAGTCTCGCAACAGCTTAATTATTTGCGGTTTTCTGATTCGTAGATCCAGCTTTGGGTTGCTACGCTAAGTCTTTGTTGGGCCAAAGAAAAATGTGATTCCTCGCTTGACCGTCGCTGCCTTTTTCGCATAAAGTGGGAAAACGTAGAGAAAAGTGGTTCAGTTCCGGCTTTACCGCAGCAAAAAGAAAGGGTGGAGGGCGAACGGGGGATGGGCGGAACTTTTCACGGGGCGGCCGTCATCACGCTCGATGCGAAGGGCCGTCTCGCCATTCCGACGCGCCAGCGCGAGACGCTGCTCTCTCCGCGCAAGCCGCTGGTGCTGACTGCGCACCCGGACGGCTGTGCGCTGATCTACCAGGAACCCGAGTGGGACGCGGTGCGCGCGCAGGTGGAGAAATTCCCCAGCTTTCACCCCCAGGCGAGCTGGTGGAAGCGTCTGCTGCTCGGGTTTGAAGAGCACGTACTGCCCGACAGCTCGGGCAGGATCCTCGTCTCGCCCGCGCTGCGGATGCACGCCAAGCTCGAGCGCGAGGTGATGATGGTCGGCCAGGGACGCTATTTCGAGCTCTGGGACTCGGGTGTGTGGAGCGCAAAGCGCGACGGGGCGCTCGCCGGCGGCAGCACGCCGCCACCGGGTATGGAGGACTTTTCCCTGTGACGCCCGGTGCAAGCGATGAGTGCGAGCACGCCCGCGCACCGTCCGGTTCTGCTCGAAGAGACGATCGCGGCGCTCGCCATTCGCGCCGACGGCAACTATGTGGATACGACCTACGGCCGCGGCGGCCACAGCCGGGCGATCCTCGCGGCGCTGGGTCCTGCAGGGCGCCTGATCGCGCTCGACCGGGATCCGGAAGCGGTGCGGGCTGCGCACGAAATCACGGATCCGCGCTTCTCGATCGTGCATGCGCCATTCTCGGACCTCGCGCAGGTGCTCGACTCGCGGCACGCGCCGCTTGTCTCCGGAGTGCTGGCGGACCTCGGCGCGTCTTCGCCTCAGCTGGAGGACCCGGCGCGCGGCTTCTCCTTCCGCGCCGACGGGCCGCTCGACATGCGCATGGATCCGACGCGCGGCGTGCGCGCGGCAGACTGGCTGGCGCAGGCAACACAAGCCGAAATCCGGGGGGCAATTGAACGCTATGGCGAAGAACGGTTTGCTAAACAGATTGCAGCGGCGATTGTTGCTGCTCGCGCACGCGAACCCATCCTACGCACCCAGCAACTTGCCGAGCTCGTGGCTGCGGCGGTCCGTACACGGGAAGCCGGCCAGAATCCGGCGACGCGCACCTTTCAGGCTCTACGGATTCTCGTCAATCGGGAGCTTGAGGAAGTGTCGCTGATGCTGCCGCAGGCGGTCGAGCGCCTGGCGCCGGGCGGACGGCTCGCCGTGCTGAGCTTCCATTCGCTCGAAGACCGGCGCGTGAAGCGCTTCATGCGCGCGCTGGCGCAACCCGTGCTGCCACGGGAATTGCCGCTGCGCGCCAGTGAAATGCCACAAGCGGCGCTCAGAATCGTCGTCCGTGCGCTCCGCCCCGCGGCCGGCGAAGTCGTATCCAACCCGCGCGCGCGCAGCGCCGTCTTGCGCGCGGCGGAACGTACGCCTGCACCCCTGGATCCCCTCCTTCTATCCCGAATCGAGCCCGACGCGTGGCGAAGCTGAACCTTCTCCTCCTCCTCGTTCTCCTCGTCTGCGCGCTCGGGCTCGTCACTTCCCAACACCAGGCGCGCAAGCTCTTTTCCCGGCTCGAGGCGGAGCAGGGACGGGCGCGCGAACTCGAAATCGAGTACGGGCAGCTGCAGCTCGAATCGAGCACCTGGGGGCTGCACGCGCGCGTCGAGAGAATCGCCTCCGGGACCCTCGGCCTGCGCGCACCGGACCCGCGACGCGTGCGCGTGATCGAGCTGCGCGACGCGGCCGCACGCCAATGAGCGCCGCGTCCGCGTCCGCGCTGGTGCGCCTGCCGGTCTGGCGCGCACGCTTCGTGCTGTTCGCGTTTCTCGCCGCCTTCGGCGTGCTCGTTGCGCGCGCGGTCTACCTGCAGGCGCTGAAAACCGGATTCCTGCAGGAAAAGGGCGACGCGCGCTACTCGCGCCTGCTCGAAGTGCCCGCCACGCGCGGCCGGATCCTCGACCGCAACGGCGACGCCCTCGCGATCTCGACGCCGGTGAAGTCGGTTTGGGCGATTCCCGAGGACGTGAAAGCTTCGCCAGCGCAGCGGCAGCGGCTTTCCGCGCTCCTCGACATGGTGCCGCGCGAGCTCGAGCAGAAGTTGTCCAGGAATTCGCAGGACTTCGTCTACCTCAGGCGCCAGATTTCGCCCGAGGCGGCGGCGCGCGTGGCGGAGCTGGGCATTCCCGGCCTGTACCAGCACCGCGAGTTCCGCCGTTACTACCCGGGCGGCGAAACGACCGCGCACGTGGTCGGGTTCACCGGCGTCGAGGACGCCGGGCAGGAGGGCATGGAGCTCGCATTTCAGGCCAGCCTCGCCGGCAGCCCGGGCAGCCGGCGCGTGATCAAGGACCGGCTCGGTCATGTGGTCGAGGACGTCGAATCGGTGCGCTCCGCGCAGGACGGCAAGGATCTGCGGCTCGCGATCGACGGCAAGATCCAGGGCCTCGCGTTCGCTGCGCTGAGGAACGCGGTGGAAACGCACCGGGCGAAGGCCGGCGCGATGGTCGCGTTCGACGCACGCAGCGGAGAGGTGCTGGCGCTTGCCAATGTCCCGACCTACAACCCGAACAACCGCGCGAAACTGAGCGGCGCGCAGCTGCGCAATCGCGTCATTACCGATCTGTTCGAGCCCGGCTCCACGCTGAAGCCTTTTACCGTGGCGCTCGCAATGGAGCTTGGCAGGGTGACGCCGCAGACGGTCATTCAGACCGCCCCGGGCACGCTCACGATCGCGCGCTACACGATCCACGATGCGCATCCTTCCGGCGCGCTCACGGCCGCGCAGATCATCCAGAAGTCGTCCAACGTCGGCGCGGCAAAGATCGCGCTGTCGCTGCCGCGGGAGGAGATGCACGAACTCTACCGGCGACTCGGTTTCGGCATCACGCCGCAGCTCGGGTTTCCCGGTGAAGCCTCCGGCAAGGTGCGCGACGCGAAGACCTGGCGCCCGATCGAACAGGCGACCATGGCGTACGGTCACGGCATCTCGGTCAGCCTGCTCCAGCTCGCACGCGCTTATTCGGTCTTCGCCCGCGACGGCGACCTCGTCGCGCTTTCGCTGGTGAAGACGGGAATGACGGCGGCGGGCCGCCGCGTGCTGAGCGCGGAGACGGCGCGGGCGATGCGCGAGATGCTCGAAGCGGCGGTGCAGCCCGGCGGAACCGCGCCGCGCGCCCGGATCATGGGCTGGCGCGTCGCAGGCAAGACCGGGACCGCGCACAAGCAGGAGAAGGGCGGCTACGCGGCACACAAGTACGTCTCCTCGTTCGTTGGCTTCGCCCCCGCAAGCGATCCGCGCCTGGTGATCGCGGTGATGATCGACGAGCCAGGCGCCGGCCAGCACTACGGAGGCGCAGTGGCGGCCCCGGTGTTCGCCCAGATCATGCAGGGCGCGCTGCGCCTGATGAACGTGCCGCAGGACGCGCCGCTCGAGCCGCTGGGGTTGCCGGGCGAGATCGAGGCCGCGAAAGAGAGCACCTGATGCGCGCCGGGATCCTGGCTCTGGTGCACGCGGTGTGGGCGCTCAGCGGCGTGCGTGGCGGCTGTTGGACGGACGGGTGGGACTGGAACGATCGGACCTCTACCGACGGCTTGCGGCCCAGGGCGCGATGATCGAGCGTCTGGCCGCCGACAGCCGTCGCTGCGCGCCCGGCGTCGCGTTCTTCGCCTGGCCGGGCGAGTCTTCCGACGGCCGGCGCCATATCGCGCAGGCGATCGAGCGCGGCGCTGCCGCTGTCGTCTGGGAAGCCGATGGCTTTGCCTGGCGCGATGCATGGACGATTCCGAACGCGGGCGTAAGCGGCCTCAAGAGGCAGGCCGGATTCCTTGCGCACGAGTTCTACGGCCGGCCTTCCGAGTCGCTGTGGATGTGCGGCGTCACCGGAACCAACGGCAAGACCTCCTGTTCCCAATGGCTCGCGGCACTGCTAAGCGATTGCGGTGCGAAAACGGCAGTGATCGGCACGCTGGGGAGCGGATATCCCGGGGCGCTCGCCGCGCAAGGCAACACCACGCCGGATGCGCTCGAGCTGCAGCGCGGGCTCGCCGGGTTCAAGGTCGACGGCGCGCAGTGCGTTGCGATGGAAGTATCGTCGCATGGCCTCGCGCAGGGGCGTGTGAACGGCGTTGCCTTCGATTGCGCGCTGTTCACGAACCTGTCGCAGGATCATCTCGACTACCACGGATCGCTGGCAGCGTACGCGCAGGCGAAGTCGCGCCTGTTCGAGGCGCCGGGACTCGCGGTGGCGGTGCTCAATCTCGATGACGTGCTCGGCGTGCGGCTCGCGCAACGGCTGTCCGGGAGCGGCGTGCGAACGATCGGCTACGCCCTGTCCGAGGCGGCAGTGGCGCCCGGCAGCGTGACCGAGTACATCGCCGCGCGCGAGATCCGGACCGCGGGCGACGGCTCGCGGGCGGCACTCGTCTCCAGCTGGGGCGCCGTGGAGGCGACGGTCAATCAGCCCGGGCGTTTCAATGTCGCCAACGCATTGGGCGTGCTCGGCTGTCTGGTCGCATACGGGATACCGTTTGCCGACGCGGCGGCACGACTTGGAACCCTTCCCGCGCTGCCCGGGAGGATGCAGCGCCTGGGCGGCGAGGGCCGGCCGCTCGTGGTGGTCGATTACGCGCACACCCCTGACGCGCTGGAAAAAGCGCTGCAGGCGCTGCGCCCGATCGCCGCCGCGCGCGGCGGCGCACTGGTGGTCGTCTTCGGCGCGGGCGGTGAGCGCGACCCGACCAAGCGCGCGCCGATGGGCGCGGCGGCGGCCCGTCATGCCGACCACGTGGTGCTCACTTCGGACAACCCGAGAGGCGAGGATCCACTTTCAATCATCGAAGCGATTCGCGCCGGCGTCACCGGCCCCTGCGCCGTGGAAGCCGATCGCGCAACGGCGATCGAAGGTGCGGTGCGCGCCGCCCGCGCAGACGATGTGGTCCTCGTCGCCGGCAAGGGGCACGAGAGGGTGCAGGAGATTGCGGGTCGGCAGCTGGCGTTCTCCGACGCCGCCGTCGCCGGCGCGGCGCTCGAGCGCTGGAGAGGCGGATGATGAGCCTGCGCGAAGCCGCGCTCGCAACGCAGGCGCGCATGCAGGGCGCCGACGTGCGGATCGGCGGCGTGTCGACCGACAGCCGCACCATCGGCAGCGAGGAGCTTTTCGTCGCCATCCGGGGCGAGCGCTACGACGGCCACGAATTCCTCGCTGCGGCAAGGGAACGCGGCGCCGCGGCCGCGATGGTGGATGAGCGCTACAACGGCACGGCGCCGCTGCCGGTGCTGGTCGTGGACGAGACGCGTCGCGCCCTCGGGCGCCTTGGCGGCTACTGGCGCAGGCGCTTTGCCCCGGTGGCGATCGCGATCACCGGTTCAAACGGCAAGACCACGACCAAGGAGATGCTTGCCTCCATCCTGCGCGCGCATGCAGGGGAGGACGCGGTGCTCGCGACGCGCGGCAACCTCAATACCGACATCGGCGTGCCGCTCACCCTGCTGCGCATGGTCGATCGTCACCGCTACTGCGCAATCGAACTGGGCATGAATCATCCGGGCGAGATCGCGGCTCTGGCCGCGATCGCGCAACCCACGGTCGCGCTCGTCACCAATGCGCAGCGCGAGCATATGGAGTTCATGCACACGGTCGAAGCGGTCGCGGCCGAGAATGCGAGCGTATTCGCCGCGCTGCCGGCAGAAGGCACCGCGGTGGTGAACGCCGACGATCCGCAGCGCGCTGTATTCATCGGCGCGGCCGGCCAGCGCAGGATCGTCGATTTCGCGCTCGACGCGCACGCCGCCGTGGCAGGCAGCTTTGCGCTGGCTTCGCTCTCGAGCGAGATCCGGGTGCGCACGCCGGCAGGCGAAGCTTCGGCGTCGCTCGCGATTCCGGGGTTGCACAACGTGCGCAATGCGCTTGCCGCAGCGGCAAGCGCTTTCGCTGCCGGCATCCCACCGGCGGCGATCGGGGAAGGTCTCAATGCATTCCGTCCGTACGCGGGCCGGACGCAGGTGAAGAGTCTCGCCTCGGGCGCAACGCTCATCGACGACAGCTACAACGCCAATCCCGATTCGGTGCGCGCGGCGATCGATGTGCTCGCCGCCGCGGGCGGCGCAACCGTGCTGGTGCTTGGCGACATGGGCGAGGTGGGCGACCGGGGGCCGGATTTCCATCTCGAAGCGGGGCGCTACGCCACGCAGCGGGGCATCGGCGCGCTCTATGCGCTGGGCGAGCAGACGGCGCACGCGGTCGCCGGTTTCGGCCACGGCGCGCGCCACTTCGCTTCCATCGCAGCGCTGATCGAAGCGGTGCGCGCGGCCGCCGTGGACCGAACGACGCTGTTGGTCAAGGGCTCGCGCTTCATGCGCATGGAGCGCGTCGTGGCCGCGCTCGCCGGAAACAAGGGCGGGGCGCACTGATGCTGCTCGAGCTCTCCCAATGGCTCGCCCGGGACGTGCGGCTGTTCAACGTCTTCAATTACATCACGCTGCGCGCAGTGCTGGCCTGTCTGACCGCGCTCGCGATCTCGCTCATTCTCGGCCCGTACGTGATCCGCAAGCTGACCGCGTACAAGATCGGCCAGTCGGTGCGCGACGACGGGCCGAAGTCGCACCTGACGAAGACCGGCACGCCGACCATGGGCGGCGCTCTCATCCTGCTTTCGATGGGCATCACCACGCTGCTCTGGGGCGACCTCGAGAACCGCTACCTGTGGGTGGTGCTGCTGGTGACGCTCGCATTCGGCACGGTGGGCTGGGTCGACGACTACCGCAAGGTGGTGGGGCGCAATCCGAAGGGGCTCTCGGCCAAGGCCAAGTTTTTCTGGCAGTCGATGATCGGGCTCGCCGCCGCTGCGTATCTGGCGTACATCGCGCGCAGCATCCCGGCGCTGAACGAGCTGATCGTTCCGTTCTTCAAGTACGTCGCCTACCCGCTCGGACCGATCGGCTTCATCGTGCTCACGTATTTCGTGATTGTCGGCACTTCCAACGCCGTCAACCTCACCGACGGCCTGGACGGCCTGGCGATCATGCCGACGGTGATGGTGGGAGGCGCGCTCGGCATCTTCGCCTACGCCGCCGGCCACGCGGTGTTCTCCAAGTACCTCGGCCTGCCGCACATCGCGGGCGCGGGCGAGCTTGCGGTGTTCTGCGGCGCGCTGATCGGCGCCGGGCTCGGATTTCTCTGGTTCAACACCTATCCCGCGGAGGTGTTCATGGGCGATGTCGGCGCGCTCGCGCTCGGCGCGGCGCTCGGCACCGTGGCGGTGATCGTGCGCCAGGAGATCGTGCTGTTCATCATGGGGGGCGTGTTCGTCGCCGAGACGCTCTCGGTGATGATCCAGGTGGTGTATTTCAAGTGGACCGGCGGCAAGCGGATCTTCCGCATGGCGCCGCTGCACCATCACTACGAGCTCGAGGGATGGAAGGAGTCCCAGGTCGTGGTGCGGTTCTGGATCATCACCATGATGCTGGTGCTGTTCGGACTCTCGACACTCAAGCTCAGGTGACGCGAGTGATGCGCGAACCCCCGTTCCAGACGCTGCCTCGCCCCGGTCCGATGGCGCTCGCCGGCAAGCGCGTTCTGGTACTCGGCCTGGGTGACACGGGGCTTTCGGTGGCGCGCTGGGTCGCGGCCGGGCAGGGCCTGCCGCGGGTTGCCGATACGCGCGCCGTCCCGCCGCGCGCCGGCGATCTCGGCGCAACGGAACTGGTGAGCGGGGCCTTCGGCAGCGCGCTGCTCGAGGGCGCCGACCTTGTTTGCATCAGCCCGGGGTTGCCGCTTTCCGAGCCGGTGGTGCAGGAGGCGCTGGCGCGCGGCATTCCGGTGGTGGGCGACATCGAGCTGTTCGCCTGGGCGCTACGCGCCCACTCCCGCGCGAAGGTGCTGGCGATCACCGGGACCAACGGCAAGACCACGGTCACCGCGCTCGCCGCCCACCTGTTGCGCGCCTCCGGCATCGATTGCGAGGCGGCGGGGAACATCGGCCCGCCTGCGCTCGACGCGCTGATGAGGCAGCGCACGGCAACGCCTGCAGTCTGGGTGCTCGAGCTGTCGAGCTATCAGCTCGAGACCACATGGTCGCTCGAGCCTGACGCGGCAGCGCTGCTCAATATCAGCGAGGACCACCTCGATCGCTATCCGGGCATCGAGCACTACGCCGCGGCGAAGGCGCGCATCTTTTTCGGCAGCGGCGTGCAGGTGCTCAACCGGGACGATCCGCGCTCGATGGCATGCGCGCTCCCCGGACGGCAGGTGGTGACCTTCGGGCTCGATGCGCCTGCCCGGGACGGCGATTTCGGGATTGCGCAACGGGCGTGGCTGGTGCGGGGCCGCGAGCGCATTCTCCCGCTCGGCGAGCTGCCGATCTTCGGCGGGCACAACGCGGCCAATGCGCTCGCTGCGTGCGCGCTTTCGTGCGCAGCAGGGGCTCCCTTGAGTTCGCTCGCGGACGGCCTGCGCTCGTTCCACGGGCTGCCGCACCGGCTGCAGCGGGTCGCAATACGCCGCGGCGTGACCTGGTACGACGATTCCAAGGGCACCAACGTCGGCGCAACGATCGCGGCCCTGCGCGGACTCGAGCACAAGGCGGTCCTGATCGCGGGCGGCGAAGGAAAGGGACAGGATTTCTCGCCTCTGGCGCCCGCGGTTGCGGAGCACGCATCGGGCGTGCTGCTCATCGGGCGCGACGCGCCGCTGATCGAGCGCGCGCTGGCGGCGAGCGGCGTGCCTGTGGAGCGCTGCGCCACGATCGAGCAGGCGGTCGCGCGCGCGGCCGCATGCGCGCGCTCCGGCGAAGCAGTGCTGCTCTCCCCCGCATGCGCGAGCTTCGACATGTTCCGCGACTACAGGCACCGCGGCGAGGCGTTCGCCGCCGCGGTGCGCGCACTGGGCGGCTAGGCCGTGGCGAGCTACGTATTCGCACAGAATGTCCCTGCCGCGGAGTACGACCGCTCCCTCGCCTGGGCGGCGCTGCTGCTCGTCATGACCGGGCTGGTGATGGTCTATTCCGCGTCCGTCAGCACGGCGGAAGCAGGCCGCTACACCGGCCAGAACTCCGCCTACTACCTGCTGCGGCACGCAACCTTCCTCGCCCTCTCGCTGCTCGCGGCGATGGGCGTGTTCCTGCTGCCGGTGCGCCTGTGGCAGCAGGCCGCGCCGTGGCTGTTCCTCGGCTGCCTCGCGTTGCTCGCCTGCGTGCTGGTCCCTGGAATCGGGCGCGAGGTCAACGGCGCGCGGCGCTGGATCAGCCTTTACGCCTTCACGATCCAGCCGTCCGAAGCGGCCAAGCTCGCTGCCGTGCTGTATGCGGCCGACTACACGGTGCGCAAGCACGCGGTGATGAAGAGATTCAGGCGCGGCCTGCTGCCGATGCTTGGGGTCATGCTGCTCGTCGCCTGGCTGCTGCTGAGCGAGCCGGATTTCGGCGCGCTGGTCGTGGTCGCAGTCACCGCGTTCGGGATTCTTTTCCTCGGCGGCATGAACGGGCGCCACTTCGTCGCGCTGGTCGCGATGCTTGCGGTCGGATTCGCCGCGCTGGTGCTGTCCTCGCCCTACCGCATGCAGCGCATCTTCGGCTTCATGGATCCCTGGTCCGACCCGTACGGCAGGGGCTACCAGTTGTCGCACGCCCTGATCGCGTTCGGCCGCGGCGAATGGTTCGGCGTCGGGCTCGGCGCGAGCGTCGAAAAGCTTCACTACCTGCCGGAGGCGCACACCGATTTCCTGCTGGCCGTGATCGCCGAGGAACTCGGATTCGCCGGTGTCGCCGCGGTGATCGTGCTCTTTGCCTGGATTGTGCTGCGGGCGTTCACGATCGGCCGGCAGGCGGCGCTGCGCGAGCGCCACTTCGCCGCGCTCGCCGCGCAGGGGATCGGCATCTGGCTCGGCGTGCAGGCGCTCATCAACATGGGCGTGAACATGGGCCTGCTGCCCACCAAGGGCCTGACGCTGCCGCTGATGAGCTTCGGCGGCTCGGGCCTGCTCGCGAACTGCGTTGCGGTTGCGATTCTTCTCAGGATCGACTGGGAGACCCGGCAGCTTGCGAGAGGACTGCACGCGTGAGCCGCACCATCCTCATCACCGCGGGTGGCACGGGCGGGCATGTTTTTCCCGGGCTGGCGGTGGCCGAGGCGATGCGCCAGGCCGGCTGGCGCGTGGTGTGGCTGGGCGCGAAGTCCGGCATGGAGGCGCGCCTGGTACCGGCGCACGGCTACGAGATGGCCTGGGTCCGGGCGGGCGCGCTGCGCGGCAAGGGAATCATGGCGGCCCTGCTGCTGCCGATGCACCTGCTGATCGGGTTCTGGCAGAGCGCGCGCGCAATTCTCGCGCACCGGCCGGACGTGGTGCTCGGCCTGGGTGGCTACGTCGCATTCCCCGGCGGGATGATGGCTTCGCTGCTTGCGCGGCCGCTCGCGGTGCACGAGCAGAACGCGATCGCCGGGCTCACCAACCGCATTCTCGCCCGCGTCGCAGATCGCGTGCTGGTCGCCTTTCCCGGGGCGCTGAAGAACGCGGAGTGGACCGGCAATCCGGTGCGCGCCGAGATCGCGCGCATTCCCGCCCCCGAAGAGCGCTTCGCCGGGAGAAAAGGGCCGCTGCAGCTGCTCGTCGTCGGCGGCAGCCTCGGCGCGCAGGCGCTCAACGATGCGCTGCCGAAGGCGCTCGCGCAGATGCCCGCGCCGGCGCGTCCACGCGTGGTGCACCAGTCCGGAGAGAGGCATCTCGAAAACCTGCGCGCGAACTATGCGGCCGCGGGCGTCGAGGGCGAACTGGTCGCATTCATCGACGACATGGCGCAGCGCTACGCGCAAGCCGACCTCGTCATTTGCCGCGCCGGCGCGATTACGGTCGCCGAGCTGTCCACGGGCGGCATGGCAAGCGTGCTGGTGCCGTTCCCGCACGCGGTGGACGATCACCAGACTGCGAATGGTGCGTTCCTCGCCGACCGGGGCGCCGCCATTTTGTTGCCGCAGAGCGAGCTGGCACCCGGAACGCTGGCGGCGCTCATCCGCGGGCTGGACCGCGCCAAGCTGCTGGAGATGGCGCGCAAGGCGCGCGCGCTCGGCAAGCCGGAGGCGGCGCGCACCGTCGCCGAGCGCTGCATGGAGCTGGCGCGCTGATGTACAAGGTCAAGCGCATCCACTTTGTCGGCATCGGCGGCTCCGGCATGAGCGGAATTGCCGAGGTCCTGCTCAACCTGAAGTACAAGGTCAGCGGATCCGATGTCGCGTCCAGTGCGGCCACGGAGCGCCTCAGGGCGCGTGGCGCGAAGGTTCACGTCGGACACGACGCGAGGCATGTGGCGGGCGCCGATGCAGTGGTGATTTCGAGCGCCATCAAGTACGACAACCCCGAGATCGCCGCGGCCCGCAAACGCAACATTCCGGTCGTCCCCAGGGCCCTGATGCTGGCGGAGCTGATGCGGCTCAAGCAAGGCATCGCGGTTGCGGGCACGCACGGCAAGACCACGACCACAAGCCTGATCACGAGCGTGCTGGCGCAGGCCGGCATCGACGTCACATTTGTCATCGGAGGCCGTCTCAACAGCACCGGAACGCACGCCAAGCTCGGCGAGAGCGAATACCTCGTGGTCGAGGCGGACGAGTCGGACGCCTCCTTCCTGTACCTGCAGCCCGTGATCGCCGTGGTGACGAACATCGACGTCGATCACATGGAAACCTACAACCATGACTACGCGCGCCTCAAGAATGCGTTTCGGGACTTCATCGAGCGATTGCCGTTCTACGGAACCGCAGTGGTGTGCACGGATGACAAGGCGGTCGGGCAAGTCATCCCGCTGGTCAGCCGGCAGGTGCTGACCTATGGCAGCACGGGCGATCCGGACATCCGCGCGGTGGACCCCCAGCACCGCTCCGGGCAGATGCAGTTCAGGGTCGTGCGTAAGCGAAAGAAGCTTCCACGCGGGCAGGCGCAGGAGCTGGACGTGGTTCTGAATCTCCCCGGAATTCACAACGTACTCAACGCGCTCGCGGCGATCGGGGTGGCGCAGGAACTCGAAATCAGGGACGCCGCCGTGCTGCAGGCGCTGGGTGAATTCCAGGGCGTGGGACGGCGCTTGCAACGGCACGGGGAGATCCGCCTGCGCGCCGACTGCGTGGTCAGCCTGATCGACGACTACGGCCATCACCCGGTCGAGATGCGCGCCACGCTGGACGCGGTGCGCGGCGCCTACCCCGGGCGGCCGCTGCTGCTCGCTTTCCAGCCTCACCGCTACTCGCGCACCCGCGACCTGTTCGAGAAATTCGTCGAAGTTCTCTCGACCGTGGATCGGCTGGTGCTGACGCAGGTGTATCCCGCCGGAGAGGGACCGATCGACGGGGTGTCCAGCCAGGCGCTCGCCAGGTCCATACGCCGGCTTGCCAAGGTGAGGCCGGTGCTCGTCGGCGAGGTCTCCGACGTGGCAGCGGCCGTGCGTTCGCTTGCCAGGGACGGAGACGTGGTCGTGACGATGGGCGCGGGATCGATCGGCAACGTGCCGGCGCAGCTTGCAGCGAAGGAACGCTGAATCGCAATGCAGATGCGAGAGACCGAACAATTTGTCGGACTGCGCGGTGAGCTCCGGACCGGCGAGCCCATGGC
>Ga0184637_10002115_pt1 | contig 12906 bp, 12 predicted proteins | sample PLM3_127_b2_FD_133143 | JGI IMG/M metagenome (GOLD analysis project Ga0184637, IMG submission 133143) | Groundwater sediment microbial communities from an aquifer in East River, Colorado, USA - PLM3_127_b2 | ecosystem: Environmental > Terrestrial > Soil > Riparian zone | place: USA: East River...
CTCGATAGGTGACGCGCGCCGCATCGGGCGTGGCCGTCACGATGAAGGTCGTTGAGGAGGTCGCGCCCATCGCGAACAGGAAGCCCGACCAGCTGCCGACGACGGTGCCGCCGTCGCCGCCGGTGTAGAGCTGCACCGCGGTGATCGCGGCGCCCTGGTAGGGCGGGTTGGGAGGCGCCTCGAGCTCGACGCGCGCAAAGAGCTGGCCAGCCGCCGGAGACGCGAAGACCAAACCCAGGAGCAACGTTAGGCACGCCTGGATCGACGGCGGTGAAAACGGGCGCGCGGCGCTCAAGAGCCCCTCCGGCGCAGAGAGCGGCCTCGCCACAATACTCGCTACTCGGGGAGCGGATCCATACGGATATATACGGGTACGGACGGGCAGTAGCCCAAGGCCGCGCGACTGACCGGCGCGGCGGTAGTGGTCGGGCCGGCGGGATTTGAACCCGCGACCCCCAGACCCCCAGTCTGGTGCGCTACCAAGCTGCGCTACGGCCCGCCGCCGCCACAGGTAGCCTCTGGCGCCCCCTCTGTCACGCGCGGTGCCTCCATTCTACCCTCTGCCGCGGCTCGCCCGGGCCAGGAAGGCCACCATGCCCACGCACGCGACACCCGCTCAGCCGATCCGGCGGATGACCCTGCGGATCCAGATCGGCGAGAGCCTGATGGCGGGCTCGGATGATCCGGTCTTCCTCGGCTTCCACGGACCGGACGGGCGCGAATTCCGCATCCGCTTTGCCCGCGGACCCTCGCTGCGCCGGGGCGCCGAGGAGCACTACGGCCTGGGGCCCGTCGATGACGCCGATACCAACGTCGCCAACCCTGCGCTCAACGACCCCACCTCACCCCCGATCGACGCGGCGCGGATCCAGAGCGTCTATCTGCGCAAGGGCTTCGAGCCGATTCCCAACGTGCGCGGAGTGGGCGAGATGGACGATCGCCTGGAGGTGATCGAGGTCGAGCTCGGCGTGCACGCGGCCGGCCGCGCCAAGCCGCTTCGCTACCTGCGGCGCGGTCCCCTCTGGCTCGGTCTGGTGTCGGGGTTGCGCCTGGATCTGCCGCGGGTCGACGAGGGCGAGTGAGGGTGCGGTCCCGCCCTGGCACCGGCTGGCTGCTGGCTGGGGTGCTGCTCGCGGCGAGTGCGCAGGGGGCCGGCGAGATCCGTCCCGGCGCCTACTGCCCGTTTCCGAAGCCGGGCGAGAAGCCGGCGTGTCTGCTGCCCGCCAAGCAGGAGTACGGCGAGTTCTTCGCGGCGCTCGATGCGAACGGGTCCGTCGGCGAAACCGCAGCCGCGCGTCTCGAGGCGGACGTCGCCGCCGGCGCCGGCTCCGAGAACGCCTACCTCGCGCTCTCGTCGCTGGCCTACGGCTACTACCGCCTCTCGCAGCAGGCGGCTGCCACGCCGAACGAGGATCCGGAGCTGGTGGCTCGGCTCGAACGCTGGAATGCGCTGCTCTCCCGCGCCTACGCGTCGAGCCCGCAGGATGCGAAGTTCCAGGACTCCGTGCGCGAGGCCGCGCTCGACCTCCAGCGCCGCGCGCCTCCCGTCGAGCTCTCCTGCCTCGACCAGTCGGGCGGTCGCGTGCGCTGCGACTCGACCGAGGCGGTGCTGCGCGACATCGACCGCCTGCGCGACCAGGTCGGCGTGCGCGGCGCGCTCTCGCGCCTGCTCGAGCGCTACTTCGGCGACGGTGCGGAGAGCGCTCGATGAGCCGTTCGCTCCCGCGTCGCATGCTGCGCGCGGCGCTGCTCGAATCCGCCCTCTACGAGGAGGTCGAGGCCGAACGCCGCTCCCTCGGGCAGGCGCTGCTCGTGGTGCTGCTCGCGAGCGCGGCGGGCGCGCTGGGCGCCTGGCTGGGCGCTGAGCCGCCGCTGCGCCTGGTGCTCGAAGCGCTCGAGCCGATCGTGTTCTGGATCGGCGCCTCGCTGTTCGCCTACATGGCCGGGGCCAGCTTCTTCCGCGGCCCCCACACCCAGACGGACTACGCCGAGGTGCTGAGGACCACCGGCTTCGCCTTCGCGCCCGGGCTGCTGCGGGTGCTGGGGGCCTTCCCTGCGATCGATGCGGGCGGCCTGCGTCTCCCGCCGACGCTGCTGGCCGATGCCTGGATCGTCGTCGCCTCGATCGTCGCCGTGCGCCAGGCGCTCGATTTCAGCACCGCCCGCGCCGTCGGCACCTTCGGCGTCGCCTACCTGCTCTTGTGGCTGCTGCTGGCGGGCGCGTTGATCTCGCTGCCGATTTGATTGAACTCCGCTCGCCTGCGGCTCGCTGCGCGCTCCGCTTGCGATGATCGCACCGCTAGAGCATGGCTCGGATCGCCTGCAGCTCGTGCCTCAGCTTGCGGAAGCGGTCGCGGTGGTTGGTCTCGACCAGCAACGTGCCCTCTTCCAGCGCGCGGCCCACGCCGAGCTCGCGCAGCTTCCGGCGCGCGCCCGCGATCGTGAAGCGCTGCTCGTAGAGCAACTTCTTGATCAGCAGGATGATATCGATGTCGCGCTGGCGATAGAGCCGCTGCTTCGAGCGCGACTTCTGCGGCGCCATCCAGCGGAACTCGGATTCCCAGTAGCGCAGCACGTAGGGCTTCATCTCCGTGATGCGGCTGACCTCGCCGATCCGGTAGTAGCGTTTGTCGACCGTCTCCTCGCGCTGCGGCCGCTCGACGCGCTTCGCGGACTTCGCCATCCGTCCCCCCGATCCGTTCGAATTGCTAGCGGTCGTCTCCGTCGGCGGCGTAGGTGGCCGCGGAGACCTCCTCGCCGTTCAGGATGTTCTTGAGCACGAGGCTCGGCTTGAAGGTGAGCACGCGGCGCGCCTCGAGCAGGATCTCCTGCCCGGTCTGCGGATTGCGCCCCTTGCGCGCGTTCTTGCCCCGGACCACGAAATTGCCGAAGCCGGAGATCTTGACCTTCTCGCCGCGTGCGAGGGTCTCCTTGATCGTCTCGAAGACCTTCTCCACCAGCTCCGCGGATTCCTTCTTCGAGAACCCGACCTGCTCGTAGATCTGTTCGACGATTTCGGCCTTGGTCACGCCCGTCCTCCTTCCGTTGGATGCCCGAGCTACCGCAGATTCCCGCCAAAGCGGTGGGACAACATGCGAAGCACGCGGTCGATGGCGCTCGCCACCTCGCTGTCGGTCAGCGTGCGATCGAGTCGCTGGAAGACGAGCCGGAACGCGAGGCTCACGCGGCCCTCGGGCACCCCGGCACCCTGGTAGCGGTCGAAGAGCTCGACCGAGTGCAGATCCGGCCCCGCGCTCTTCTCGATCGCGGCCAGCAGATCCTCGGCCCGCTGCTCGCGCGCGACATAGACCGCGAGATCCCGCCGGACCTGCGGAAAGCGCGAGACCTCGCGGAAGCGCACCCCGCGGCGCGGGGCGCGCAGGGCGCGTTCCAGGTCCAGCTCGAGCAGCGCGCATGCCACGTCGATCTCGAAGCGCGCCGCCACGTCCGGGTGGAGTTCTCCGATGCTCCCGATCACCTGCTCGTCCGCCAGGATCACGGCCGCCGCGCCCGGATGCAGATAGGGCTGGACCGCGCCTTCCCGCAACGATGCCATACAACCCAGCTCGATCAAAAGCCTTTCTGCGATGCCTTTGAGCTGGAAGAAGACCGGGGGCGGATCGGGTGCCTGCCACAGCCGTTTCTGCCGGGGGGCGGTGAGGAGGCCGGCGAGCGAGAGCGGCTCGGCCGGCGGCTCGGGCTCCTCCCGGGGATGGAAGACGCGGCTCACCTCGAAGATCCGGATCGGGTCGACCTGACGATCGAGATTCTGGCGAGCCAGGCGCAGAAGAGACGGGACCAGGCTGCTGCGCAGCCGCCCCTCCTCCTCCTTCACCGGGTTGACGATGCGAAGCGTGCGGCGCCGGGGATCCTCCGGCGCAAGGCCGAGGCGCAGCCCGTCGTCTTCGGGCACGAACGGAAAGCACACGCACTCGAACAGGCCCGCGGCCACCAGCGCGTCCCTGGCACGCTCGGCCAGCGACCAGAGCCGCGGCAGGCTGACCGGAGCGAGGGTTCCCAGCGGGAGCGTGGTCGCGATCTTGTCGACCCCGTGGATCCGGACCAGCTCCTCGGCGAGGTCCTCGGGGATCCGCAGGTCGCCCCGGTGCGAGGGGGGGCGGCAGCTGAGCGTGCCAGATTTGGTTTCGCGCGCCGCCACCTCCACCCGCTCGAGCAGCGCCACCGCCTGAGCCGCCGAGAACCGGGTGCCGAGCAGGTGATTCGCGCGCGCCAGCTCGAGGACGATTTCGGGCGACCGGGGCGCCGGCTCGCCTCGGGCCTCGACCGTCCCTTCGGCAACTTCGCCTGCGGCGATCTCGGCGAGCAGGCGCGCCGCGCGATCGGCCGCCCGGCGCACGCCCTCCGGATCCACGCCGCGCTCGAAGCGATAGGACGCCTCGCTCCGGATGCCGTGGCGGCGGGCCGTGCGCCGCACGCCGGTCGCGGCGAAATGCGCGCTCTCGATCAGCACGTCGGCCGTCGCCGCGCTCACCTCGGTCTCCCGTCCGCCCATCACACCGGCCAGCGCGATCGCGCGCTCGGCGTCCGCGATCACGAGGTCGCTCGGGTCGAGCTCGCGCATCTCGCCGTCGAGCGTCGCGAGCTTCTCGCCGGCACGGGCCCGCCTCACCCGCACCTCGGCGCCGCGCAGCTGGCGCAGGTCGAAGGCGTGAAGCGGCTGACCGAGCTCGAGCAGCACCAGGTTCGTGACGTCGACCACGACGCTGCGGCTGCGCAGGCCCGAGGCTTCCAGCTTGCGCCGCAGCCAATCTGGAGACGAGGCGTTGCGCACGCCCCGCACCACGCGCGCGGCATAGAGATGGCACGCTTCGGGCGCCTCGATCGAGACCTTGATCGCTTCCCGCGCGGGAGCGCCGCGCTCGGGCGGCGAGGTCTCCGGCAGCCGCAGCGCCCCCCCGAAGAGGGCCCGGACCTCGCGGGCCACTCCCAGCAGCGACGTCGCGTCGCCGCGATTCGGGGTGATTCCGAGCTCGAGCACGCGTCCCGCGGCACCCAGCGCCTGCGTGAGCGGAGCGCCCACCCGCGCCGCTGGATCCAGCACCAGGATCCCCTCGTGCTCGTCCGAGAGCCCGAGCTCGCGCGCCGAAAGGATCATCCCGTTCGAGTCGACACCGCGGAGCTTCGCGCGCTCCAGCGTGCGGCCATCGGGGAGCTGCGTCCCCACCCGCGCCACCGCGACCTTCTGCCCGGCGGCGACGTTGGGCGCCCCGCAGACGATCTCGAGCGGCCCCTCCGCGCCGACGTCCACGCGGCAGACGGAGAGCCGATCGGCGTTCGGGTGGGAAGCCCGCTCCAGCACCAGCCCGACGCAGAAGACGGAGAGGTCCGGGCCCGGCGCCTCGACGCGCACGTCCTCGAAGCCCCCGAGCGAAAGCCCTTCCACCAGCTCCGCCTCGGGCGGCAGATCGACGAGCTCCGCCAGCCAGTCGAGCGCAAGCCGCATCAGAGCTGCTCCAGCACGCGGAGATCGCCTTCGAAGAGATGGCGCATCTGGGGCAGCCCCCAGCGCAGCATGGCGGTGCGGTCGAGCGACATGCCGAAGGCGAATCCCTGCCAACGGGCCGGATCGATGCCGCAGCGTTCGAGCACGCGGGGGTGGATCATCCCGCAGCCGCCCCACTCGATCCAGCCGGAGAGCGAGCAGGTCGCGCAGCCCTTCCCGTCGCACAGCAGGCAGCCGTAATCCACCTCGCCCGAGGGCTCGGTGAAGGGAAAATGATTGGCGCGAAAGCGCAGCCGCACCGCGTCGCCCATCAGGAAGCGGCCAAAAGCGAACAGGACTCCCTTCAGATCGCCGAAGTTCACCCGATCGTCGACCAGGAAGCCCTCGATCTGGTGGAACATGGGCGCGTGGCGCGGCGAGAGGTCGTGGCGATACACGCGGCCGGGCGCGATGAAGCGCAGCGGCGGCGTGCGGCCGGTCATCGCCCGGATCTGCACCGTGGAGGTGTGGGTGCGCAGCAGCCGTCCGCCCTCCAGGTAGAGCGTGTCCTGCTCGTCGCGCGCCGGATGGTCGGCGTCGATGTTGAGCGCTTCGAAGTTGTTGTACTCGGTGTCGACCTCGGGCCCTTCTTCGATCCCGAAGCCGAGCGAGCTGAAGAACCCCACCATCTCGCGCATCACGCGCGTGATCGGGTGCAGCCCGCCGGCCGGGGGGGCGGCGCCGGGCAGTGTCGGGTCCAGCCTGTTTTCGCCGAGGGCGCGATCGCGGGCCTGCGACTCGAGCGCCGCCCGTCGCTCGGCCACGGCCTGCTCGATCCGCTGCTTCGCCTGGTTGGCGAGCCGTCCCTGGCGCAGGCGCTCGGGCTCCGCGAGCGCGCCCAGGCCGCGCAGACGCGCGGCGACCGAGCCCTTGCGGCCCAGATAGGCCGCGCGCACCCGCGCGAGCTCCGGCAGGCTGTCCGCCGCCGCGATCTCGGCGCAGGCCTGCGCGAGCAGCGACTCGAGGCTGTCCGTCTCCGCCGACATGGCGGCGGGACCTAGGCGGCCTTCGATTTCGCCAGCTCGGCGAGCGCGCCGAACGCCTTGGGGTCCGACATCGCCAGCTCCGCCAGGATCTTGCGATCGACCTCGACGCCCGCTCGCTTGAGTCCAGCGACGAGTCGGCTGTAGGAGAGCCCGTGCAGGCGCGCCGCCGCGTTGATGCGCGCGATCCAGAGCGCGCGGAACTCGCGCTTGCGCTGCTTGCGGTCGCGATACGAGTACTTCCAGCCTTTTTCGACGGCCTCACGGGCCGTCTTCAGCAGCTTGCTGCGTCCCGAGAAGTAGCCCTTCGCCTCGCGCAGGACGCGGCTCTTGCGCTTCTTCGCGGCCACCCCGCGTTTCACTCGCGGCATTCGACTCTCCCTTCGTGGTTCGCCGGTCTACGGATTCGGCAACATCAGGCGCACGCGGAGGGAGTCGGCTCCCGACACCAGCGCGCTCTTGCGCAAGTGGCGCTTCCGCTTGCGGGCCTTCTTGGTCAGGATGTGGCGCCGGTTGCTGTGCGCTCGCACGACCTTGCCGGTGGCCGTCTTCTTGAAGCGCTTGGCCGCGCCCCGATGCGTCTTCATCTTCGGCATCTAGCCTCCTTCGGGGGCTGACGACTCCGCCGCACGGGCCGCCGCCTCCGCCTTCCGCTCCGCTTTCTGCAGCTCGGCGATCGCCTCGCGATTGGGAACCAGGATCATCGAGAGGAAGCGCCCCTCCATGCGCGGCGGGTTCTCCACCGTCGCGATCGGGCCGAGCATCTGGGTCACGCGCTGGAGCTGCTTCTCGCCGATCCCGCGGTGAACCATCTCGCGTCCTCGGAACATCACCGTCACCTTGACCTTGTCTCCGTCGATCAGGAAGCGCCGGGCATTGCGCAGCTTGAAGTCGAGGTCGTGGTCGTCCGTGCGCGGCCTCAGCTTCACTTCCTTGAGGGTGGCGGCGTGCCCCTTGCTCTTGCCCGATTTCTTCTTCTGCTCGTACTTGTAGCGGCCGTAGTTCATGATCCGGCAGACCGGAGGCCTGGATCCGGGTGCCACCTCGACCAGGTCGAGGCCTTCTTCCTCTGCCTTCTGCATGGCAGCCTCGGGGGTCATCACCCCGAGCTGCTCACCGCCGCTGCCGATCACGCGAACCTCCGGTTCGCGGATCCTCTCGTTGACGCGGGGGGTGTCCTTCTTGACGGCCCTTCTGATCTCGGTCAGACGACGTTCCTCCTCAGTTGGGGCGCGCAGTGCGCCGTTCGTGGATCTCGCGGACCAGCTTGGCGACCAGCGCATCCAGCGCCATCGCCCCGCCCTCCGCAACCGGCCGGTGTCGGAAGCGCGGGGTCACGCTCTCCGCAGCCGCTTCTTGGTCACCGACCACTAGCATCACCGGAATCTTGTGCAGCTCGGCCTCGCGGATCTTGAAGCCGAGCGTGTCGCTGCGCTCGTCGATCTCGGCGCGCACGCCCGCCCGCAGCAGCGCCTCCTGCACCCTGCGCGCGTAGCCCTGGTGCCGCTCCGCGATCGGTAGCACTCTCGCCTGCACCGGCGCGAGCCAGAGCGGAAAATCCCCGCCCGTCTTCTCGAGGTAGAGCGCGATGAAGCGCTCGAGCGAGCCCAGGACCGCGCGGTGCAGCATCGCCGGCTGGTGCAGTCCACCGTCGCGGCCCACGTAGCGCAGGCCGAAGCGCCCCGGCATGGCGACGTCGATCTGCAAGGTGGAGAGGGTCCACGGGCGGGCCAGCACGTCGCGAAAATCGCACTCGACCTTGGGGCCGTAGAAGGCCGCGCCGCCCGGGTGGATCGCGCAGCGATAGCCGGCGCGCTCGACGGCCGCCACCAGGCGCCGCTCGGCCGCCTCCCAGTCCGCGACCTCGCCGCTCCACTTCGTCTCGGGCCGGGTCGAGACCGCCACCTCGACGCCTTCCAGCCCGAGCGCCTGGTAGACCTCGCGGGTCATCTCGAAGAAGCGGTCGAGCTCGGCGTCGACCTGCTCCGGCTCGCAGAAGACGTGCGCGTCGTCCTGGGCGAAGGAGCGCACGCGCGAAAGGCCGGTGAGCGTCCCGCTGCGCTCGTTGCGGTGCAGCCTGGTGAACTCCGCCAGGCGCAGCGGCAGCTCCCGGTAGGAGCGCTTGCGGCTCTCGAATAGAAAGCAGTGACCGGGGCAGTTCATGGGCTTGAGCGCGAGCTCCTCTCCCTCGTCGCCTTCCATCAGGAACATGTCTTCGCGGAAGAGCTGGTAGTGGCCCGAGGTCTTGAAGAGCTCCGTACGGAAGAGCTGCGGCGAGATCACCTCCGCGAAGCCGTAGCGGGGATAGAGCGAGCGCACGTAGTCCACCAGGCCGTTGTAGAGCAGCACGCCCTTCGGCAGGTAGAACGGCGAGCCCGGCGCGATCGGGTCGAGGTAGTAGAGCTCGAGCTCGACTCCGACGCGCCGGTGATCGCGGAGGCGGGCCTGTTCGAGCCGGGCGCGGTGCTCGTCGAGCTCCTTGCGGGTCGCGAAGGCGGTGCCGTAGATCCGCTGGAGCATCGGGTTGCGCTCGTCGCCGCGCCAATACGAGCCTGCGCTCTCGATCAACGTGAAGGCGCCGATCTGGTCGGTGCGCTGCACGTGCGGCCCGCGGCAGAGATCGGCGAAGCCGCCGTGACGGAACACGGTGATCTCGTCACCCTCCGGAATGTCGGACAGCCGGGAGACCTTGAGCGCCTCGCCTTGGGCTTCGAAGAACGCCTTCGCCGCGCTGCGGCTCATCACCTCGCGCGTGAAGGTCGATTTCTCGGCGATGATCTTCGTCATCTCCTTTTCGATCTGCTCGAGATCCTCGGGCGTGAAGGGACGCTCGACCAGGAAGTCGTACTGGAACTTCTCCGAGTGGTCGCTGCGCCCGGCGTCGACCTGCGCGGTTGGAAACAGGCGCTTGACCGCGTCGGCCATCACGTGCTCCGCCGAGTGACGGATCACCTCGCCGCCGGCGGGATCCTTGGCCGTCACGATCTCGAGCGACACATTCTCGCGGAGCGGAAGCCGCAGATCGACCAGGCGCCCGTCGATCCGGCCGGCGAGCGCCGCGCGAGCCAGTCCCTTGCCGATCCGCTCGGCGACCGACAGGACGCTCGAACCCGCCGGCACCGGCAACGTCTTGCCATCGGGCAGCCGAACCTGGATCTCGCTCATCGATGCGGGCGGTTCATGCGTGGGCGATCTTCGCTGTCCAATGCTCCGGATCGCGGTCGCCACGCGACGTTCGCGCGAGCCGGCCCGCCAACCCCTGCCTTCTTCTCGCTGGTAGGCACGGGCGGGATTGAACCGCCGACCCCCACCGTGTCAAGGTGGTGCTCTTCCACTGAGCTACGTGCCTGTAGTTCGCTAAGAACGCGAATTCAATACCGATTTTGATTCGACGTGTCAATCGCGGGGGCAGGGATGCTCCCCGGAGCCGACTCGGGTGCGAACTGCACGCGCAGCTGGACCCGCTCGGGGCTGGTCTGCAACGGGGTGAGCGTGAGCCCCGGCGGCGCGGCTTGCACGAGGGCCGCGACTAGCGCGTCGCCCGCGAGCTCGCTGTCCACCTCGAGGATCGCCCGGCCGCGCTCCAGCTCGACGGGCAGCGCGGAGCGCACACCGACGCGTTCGATCAGCGTCTCGCGCAGCGCGCGGTAGCTGGCGAAGTCTTCGAGGCCTTCCGCTTCGAGGCGCACGCGGAAGCGGCGCGCCTCCCCCGCGGGCGCCACCAGCAGCCCGCTGCGCGCCAGCGCTTCGCGGACGCGGTCCGCGTCGACCTGGGCCTCGACGACCACCACGTACTCGCTCCGGGCCTCGGGATCGTCGCTGAACAGCACCGGCCGCTCGCCGCGGTCCTCGAGGGTCCGGAAGCGCGAGATGTAGACCTTCGGGTCGGCTCCCAGCGCTGCCTCGAGCCGGGGCTCGACTTCGGCCGGGTCCTGCTCCGAGAGCAGCTGGAGCGCCACCCTGCGAACCGCCTGGGTCATCGCCTTGTGCTCCGCGGCGTCGCGCGGCGGTGACGCCGGACGCGCGTCGGCGTGCAGGGGCACGGCCCCCACGGCCTCGGTCACGCGCAGATCGGCCGCGCGCCCGGGCACCGCCGCGAGCGCCAGCAGCGCGAACGCGATCGATGCCTCCCCCCACCGCCTCATGTCGCGATCTCCGCGACGCGGCGGCCGAACAGCCCGTCGATCTCGCGCAGGAACGCGTCGTCGGGGCGCACGCCGCGCAGACCCGGCAGCGCGAGCACGGTCTCGCTCTCGTCGGGGATCACCAGATGCAGCGCCACCGCGCAATCTCCGGGGTGACGCAGGAGCAGGTCGCGCAGGGCAAGCATTCTGTCGCGCGTCGCCTCCGAGGCGAGCACGCGCAGCTTGAGCTGGGAGGCGAGTCTTTCTTCGGCGCGCTCGAGCGGAGTGACGTCGCGCACCAGGATCTTCGGCGTGTCGCCGACCTCGAGCGTTCCGGTCACCAGCAACGGCACCGGCCCGGCCCCGGCTTCCCCTGCCGCGGCGGTCTTGAGCAGGCTGGCATGCTGGGCGAAGGGCTCGGCGAAGATCACCAGATCGAAGCTTCCCTCCAGATCTTCGAGCGTGCCGAAGGCCATCAGCTGGCCGCGCCGCGTCCGCGTCTCGCGCAGGCCGGTCAGGATTCCACCCGCGCGCACCTCGCGGCCCTCCTTGCCCGCTGTACCGGTGGACAAGGTGTCGACGAACCGGGAAAGTTTGGCCGCCACCGACGCCAATGGGTGTCCCGTGACGTAGAAGCCCAGCACCTCCTTCTCGTACTCGAGCCGCTGCCGGTCGGTCCAGGCGGGCGCCTCGGGCAGCGCGGGAACCGGCACCGCGGCGCTGCCGGCCCCAAAAAGACTTGCCTGCCCGATCTCGCGATCCCGTTGGGTCGCCGCGCCGGCTTCCAGCGCCGCGTCGAGCGCGGCCCAGACCGCGGCGCGGCTCGGGTGCAGCGAGTCGAAGCTGCCGCACTTGACCAGACTCTCGACCACGCGCCGGTTCACCCGGCGCGGGTCCACGCGCGCCGCGAAGTCGAACACGCTCGAGAAGCGCCCCGCGCCGCGCGCCTCCAGGATGGCCTCGGTGGCGCCCTCCCCCACGTTCTTGACGCCGGCCAGGCCGAAGCGGATGCCCTCCGGCACCACCGTGAAGTCGCGCGCCGACTGGTTCGCGTCGGGCGCCAGCACCTCGATCCCGAGCTGGTGCGCGTGCGCGATATAACGTGCCAGCTTGTCGTGGTTGCCGGCCTCCGTGGTGAGCAACGCCGCCAGGTACTCGCGGGGATGGTTCGCCTTGAGATAGGCCGTCTGGTAGGTGATCAGCGCGTAGGCGGCGGAGTGGGACTTGGCGAAGCCGTAGCCCGCGAACTCCGCCATCAGCTGGAAGACCGCGTCGGCCTTCCGGCGCTCGATGCCGCGCGAGGCGCAGCCGCCCACGAAGCGCTCGCGCTGCTTCTCCATTTCCTCGGGCTTCTTCTTGCCCATCGCGCGGCGCAGCAGATCGGCCTCGCCCAGGCTGTAGCCGGCAAGCCTGTTGGCGATCTGGAGCACCTGGTCCTGGTAGACGATCACGCCCAGCGTCTCGGCCGTGAGCGCCTCCAGCTCGGGCAGCAGATACTCGACCTTCGTCACGCCGTGCTTGCGGTTGACGTAGTCGTCGACCATGCCCGAGCCGAGCGGACCCGGCCGGTAGAGAGCGACGATCGGGATCAGCTCCTTGAAGCTGCGGGGCCGCAGCTTCACCGCAAGCTCCGTCATGCCGCCCGACTCGATCTGGAACACGCCCTCGGAATCGCCCGAGCCGAGCAGGTCGTAGGTCCTGGCGTCGTCGAGGGGAATCTTTTCGATCGAAAAATCGGCGCCGCCGGTCGCGCGGATGCGCGCCTCGGCGTCCGCGATCGTGGTCAGCGTCCGGAGCCCCAGGAAATCGAACTTGATCAGCCCGACCTTCTCGACGCAGCGCATGTCGTACTGCGTCATCACGTCGCCGGATTTGGGGTCGCGGTAGAGCGGCACGGTCTCGATCAGCGGCCGCGTTCCGATCACCACGCCCGCGGCGTGGGTCGAGGCGTGGCGCGTGAGCCCCTCGAGGCGGCGCGCCGTCTCGATCAGCTGCGCGACCTGGCCATCCGCTTCGATCCGGGAGCGCAGCTCGGGGGACTCCTCGATGGCTTCGTCGAGGCTGATCCCGAGCGTGTCGGGGATCAGCTTGGCCAGCCGATCGACCTCGCCATAGGGCATGCCGAGCACGCGGCCCACGTCCCGGATCGCGGCGCGCGCCTGCAGCTTTCCGAAGGTGATGATCTGGGCGACCCGCTTGCCGTCCAGCCCGGGGGAGTCGTACTTCTCGGCGACGTAGCGGATCACCTGGTCGCGGCCGCGCATGCAGAAGTCGACGTCGATGTCGGGCATCGAGA